>Ga0247843_1002284_pt1 | contig 35619 bp, 33 predicted proteins | sample LaCruzMarch2017__FD_192420 | JGI IMG/M metagenome (GOLD analysis project Ga0247843, IMG submission 192420) | Freshwater microbial communities from meromictic Lake La Cruz, Castile-La Mancha, Spain - LaCruzMarch2017_8m | ecosystem: Environmental > Aquatic > Freshwater > Lake | place: Spain... | reverse complement strand
CTTGAGCATGAAAGTGTTTCCACCCACCAATTCATGTTTCCCGTAGGGCGCTCTTCCAGGAAGAAAAGTGTAGTTGGCCGAAAGCACCACAGCATCGTTGGTGCGGGGCATGTGGCATCCTTGGCACGATTTGGATGTGGCACCATCAAGGGCAAATTCAGAGTTGAGCCATTCATGATAAGTGGCTTGTTCTACAAATGTTGAACCTGTAAATGCACCTTCCAAATCCACGCTTTCGGTAAGCAAAGTGTGGCATCCTGCGCACAGCCCAGCATCATTTATATGTTGACCATACACCGGAATGATGCTTACAAACTCTTGCATGGGCGGCTCAAAAGGCTTTTCGAACGGACCATACGCTACTGCCAATGGAGAGTAGTTCACCTCGCCACTGTGGGTATTGCCAATGTTTACATCGCTCATTTTGTGACAAGCCAAGCACGATACACCATCTTGCCCAACGGGGTCTTGCGCCAAAATAGACATGCTGTAGGGGCCTGCATTGTAATGGTCGTAGGCAAACTTGCCCATAGGTGCATGGCAGCTGGTGCATTTGTTTTCGAGCGCGCCTTGGTGGGTTGGGTTTACGGTAATCTCGTGGCTCACTTTAGCTTTCCAAAAGGGGTCGCGAGCGGAGTTAGCCATCATCGTTCCTCTCCAGCTTTCAATAGGGCTAATGTCCACGCCTTCGTTGTCGGTGTTGGCAAATGCTGTAGGATCATAGCCATGGCAACCATCGCAATTGCCCGATGCCATAAAAAAACCATTGTCATCTAACGGAAGGTCTACACCGGCACCTCTAAAGTAATTGAGCTCGCCATGGGTGTGATATGCTTTTACACTAGACCAACGGTAGGTGGCTTCCGAACCTAAATATGCAAATGCTGCAATGAGGCAGAGGAGTAGAATTTTGTAGCGTGATTTCATTGGTTTTACTCAATTTGAAACGCTAAAAGTAATATGCTGCTTGGCCATTTTCAACGCGTCAATTGTCGTGGCAATGGGCTTAGCGCACTTCTTCAATTTGAAGTTGGATTGTGTGACATCGGTTACGATGCAAGCAATACACGGTACGGAAATTTGTGCCGTTCAAATAAATCAATCAATAAACCATAAACAAAACACCATGGGACTATTTTCAATGTTTGGAGGAGGAGGAAAACAAGACGCAGTGAAAGAGATGCTCGCAAAAGGAGCACTGATTATTGATGTGCGCACACCAGATGAGTATCGTTCGGGGCACATTACCAATTCGGTAAACATTCCCCTAAACCTATTGCCAGGCAAGGTGAATGATTTGAAGCGGAAGAATAAGCCAATTATTACTTGCTGTCGTTCGGGTGCACGCAGCGGTATGGCAGCCGATCAATTGAAATCTGCAGGAATTGAAGTGATGAATGGCGGAGGTTGGGACAGCCTTGAGGCTATGATGGCGAAATAATTGCCACCAGATGTGGTAAATAAAAAGGCCTCTCCTAAATCAAGGAGAGGCCTTTTTCGTTCATGCATTTTAAATACCTACTTCTTAGCAGCGCAAGTATTGAACCCCACCACAGTGTAAAGCGGGCAAAAACTGATAAGACTGGTTAATAAGAAAATTCCAGCCGCGGCCATCAATACGATGCCAAGTGTGCCTGTTACGATGTTGCCAAAGTAAAGACCAACCATTACTAATGCGAGTACTGCACGCAATACCCTATCTACTGTACCCATGTTTTTTTTCATCTTTTGGAGTATTTAATTGGTGTTTTTGTTTGAATTGAACCCCACAAAGGTGAATACCCCAAAATTTAATGTTGTGACATAGGTCACATCCCTCTCTGACTTAAATGGCCTTTTGACTCAACTATTCGGATTGAACTTGTGGTGGTCTTGATTGTCCAGCTCAATGCGGTCTTTCACGGTGCGAATGCGCATTGCAACAATGGCCAGTTCGCCATGCCCATTTGTTTTTAGCCATTGCAAGGCATCATCATCGCCATCGCCCACTAGCGCCACTTTTGCCAAGGGTTGATAGCCATGGGCATTCAGCCATTTCACCGCGTTGGCATCGCCCTCAGCTCCGCGAATGGTAGCCATCAGGTGGGGATATCCGTTCTTCATTAACCAATCGCGCGAATCGTCTTGCAGGTAAATGGCATATACAAACAAGCCCAGTTCTTTGTATCCATTGCGTAGCAGCCAATCGCGAATGGCAGCATTGCCACCAATGGCTTCGGCCCAGGCCACAAGCACTTTTGCGGGATATATCATGCGGGTTCGGTCACTGTGGTGATGGCTTCGTGCAGGGCTTGTCCCAGTTTGGCAATTACTCCAACCACTAGGGCATTGCCCATGAGAAATGCTCTTCGTGTATCGCTAACTCCATCAGTATGATTGTCAGGAAACATATTGAGACGCTCCAATTCAGTTGGTGTTAATCTACGCAGTCGGCCTTCTTGTTCCACCACGTGGGTCATTCTGTTTGGAGTGGTGCCGCCCTCGCTAGTTACAACCGTGCGGCTTGGGGCGTTTTGAGGATCTGGAAAACGCATTCCACCTTCTTTGAAATTGTATTTATGTCCCGATTTACTGGTCCTTTCTATGCTTTTTCCACCCTTGGCATAGCGCCATTTCTCCAATTGATTTTCGGGAAGAAAGAACTGCGTTGGAACTTCATCTACAGGCTGCAACACTTGCCCAAGAGTGATGCGTTTGCCCAAATAATCGGGTTTGGTTTTCAGTGTGAACACCCTACGGTCGAATATCAACCCAGTGTTTTCGAACTGCGATGGGCCGTTGGCAGCGTTGAACGTGTTGGTTATTTCAGACAGCGATCCTTTAAGTTCATATTCCTTGGGCCAATCTTTTATTACGGGCTCGCAGGGCAGTGCCGTGGCAATTGGACCATCAGAAAGGATGTGATCGAATGGATTTTCTAGCGATGAAATGGTAGTGTAGAGTTCGGAGGTTTTGTGATAACCGATGATGAAAGTTCTGCGCCTGCGTTGTGGCATTCCGTAATCGGCAGCATTCACCACGCGCCATTCTACGGCATAGCCAAGGTCGGAAAGGGAAGCTAACATCACCGCAAAATCGCGGCCGCGCTGCTTGGCGGGCGACTGCAACAGGCGATCCACGTTTTCGAGCAATAAATATTTGGGTGGGTTCTTTTTGCGTTCCAAAATGGCATGAATGCTCCACCACAGCACTCCCTTTTTGCCCACCAATCCTGATGATCGGCTCAAGGTGTTTGCCACCGAATAGTCTTGACAGGGAAAACCGCCCACAAGCACATCATGGTCTGGAATGCTGGTAAAATCGACCGCAATTACACGCTCAATATCTTCATTGCTATGCCCCTCATGACCAAAACATTTGACATAAATGTTTGAAGCATGTTGAATCTTGGAATTGGGCTCCCATTGGTTATTCCAAATGGTTTGGAAAGCGGCACCGCCTTCAGCATTCTTAACCGCCTCTAAAGCCAGCCGAAAGCCCCCGACTCCCGCAAATAATTCGATAACCTTTAAGGGTTGCATGCTTGCGAAAATAGGGGAGAGATCAAAACAGCGCAATCCTGTGTAAATCCATTTAGTAACTGTTTTTCAACATCCAATCCTTACCATTGACACAGTTCGTTGAACACTCCCGAACACTCATGAACAGGCTCTCGGGGATCATTCCTGAAGCTCCAAGAATGATTCCCGAAGCTCCAAGAATGATTCCCGGTCAACCAAGAATGATTCCCGAAGCTCCAAGAATGATTCCCGGTCAACCAAGAATGATTCCCGAAGCTCCGAGAATGGTTCTCGGTCAACCAAGAATGATTCCCGAAGCTCCGAGAATGGTTCTCGGTCAACCAAGAATGGTTCCCGAAGCTTCAAGAATGGTTGCCGAAGCACCAAAAATGGATGCGGCTGCCACCAATTACTTTGCCTTGTTGCCCGCATCGGCAGGGCTTCCAAGTGAATTTAGTCTGCCATTGACCCTAAAATTTCTTAGGCTTTTTCGTTTACCCCCATGCCAAAAAGCGCAAAGTCGTATTTCACGGGGTCTAATGGGTCGAAACAACGCAAAGCGGCATCCAATTCTTGCACCGCTTTCCAATTGTCTTGCGTGCGCTGCAATAGGCCAAGTTGCCGTGCCACTCTGCCCGAATGCACATCGAGCGGGCACGAGAGTAGGGCAGGGGAGATGCGGTTCCACATTCCGAAATCTACATTTCTATCGTTGCTACGCACCATCCACCGTAGAAACATATTGAGGCGTTTGGCAGACGAACCACGCTCGGGGTCGGCCACATGCTTTTGGGTGCGTTTCAAATGCGGAATGGAGAAAAACGTTTGCTTGAAATGCACCAATGCTGGTAACATGGACGTAGAGTTGGGCGCTAGGCCATCCACAAACACGTCTTCAAGCGAATTGTGCGAGGTGTAAATATGCCGCAACGCCCGAACAAAATGAACCAAATCTTCCGATTGAAACGTGCGGTGCACAAACGATTTTAAATCGAGTAAATCCAGCTCACTGTGTTCCATAACGAAACGGTGGGGCTCATTTCCCATCAAAGCCATCGCTTGTTTTGCATTGCGAATAATGGTGGGGCGCTGTCCCCAAGCTATAGTGGCGGCAATCAACCCGCTTATCTCGCGGTCTTCTTGTTTTTCAAACAAATGCGGAATTTGAATAGGGTCGTCTGCTATAAAGTCGGGCCGACAATACATGTCATAGCGTTCCTCCAAAAGATTAAACAGCTCATTCCTAGTCAGGCCTAGCATCGCGTTGTATGGATTAAGTGCTGCAAAATAGATGCTAAGTATGTGATTGGGAATAGCGGGGTATTTCGCATTCTGTGTTACTTTAGGTCAATTCAAATTCTACTACTTTAGCGGCTTAGCCCATTTGAACGAAATACATGAGAAATACACTCCGCTTTGCAGTTGTAGTATTGGTTTTCTTAGCGCAACCGCGCTTCGGTTTTGCGCAAGTAGTCATTGATAATACCCTTACTCCACAGCAGTTGGTGTCTGATGTATTGGTGGGTTCTGGGGTTCAAATATCAAACGTCATTTTCACAGGAGAACCAGAACAGATAGGTGCATTTGATGCCACCAATGCGCTATTCCCTATCTCCGAAGGTTTGGTAATGTCTTCGGGAGATATAAACACAATACCAGGTGCAGGAGTTGATTTTTCATCTACGCTTTTTGACGATTTTGCCAATCCCGTCAACGATTCTGATTTGGATCTTGTTTCTTCTGCAGATACACGTGATGCCACGGTGCTTCAATTCGATTTTATTCCGATTGGCGATTCCATTCGATTCAATTACATCTTTGGTTCAGAAGAATACCCTGAGTTTGTTAACGGAGGATTTAATGATGTGTTCGCATTTATTATCAGTGGCCCAGGATTCAATGGCCCTTTTGCCAATGGAGGTGTTAATATTGCTCTGATACCTGGAACAGCCACGCCTGTTACCATTGATAATGTGAACGATGGCGTCAATAGCCAGTTTTATAACGACAACGCTAATGGTGGTGCCAATGGAATTGAATTCGATGGCTATACAGTGACCCTCACCGCATTGGCTGCAGTAACCTGTGGCGAAACTTACACACTGAAACTTGCAATTGCCGATGCTGGTGATAATGCCTTCGATTCGGGCGTTTTCCTCGAAGCACGCAGTTTCTTCTCAGAAGCCATCGAAATTGAAATTGCCACGCTTTCTGGCGATAGTTCCATTGTGGAAGGCTGCACCAATGCAGAGATTGTGTTTATCCGCCCGCTTTCTGATACCTTGGTTTCTGTGCCAATTTACGTTACTGGCAATGCCATAAATGGTGTTGATTTTACAGGTATTCCAGATTCAATCGTGTTTCAGCCGGGAGAAACTACAGTGAGTATTTCGGTTGATGCGTTGGAAGACGGCCTGTTGGAAACTACTGCCGACACCATCTTCATCACTATCTATTCCCTTAGTGTTTGTGGTGATACCATCGAAAGTGTGGGCGTTATCTACATCAAAGAAGACTATGAATTAAACATCACACTTAGCAACGAATTGATTGGCTGTGCTGGGCTTTATACCTATTCCAACATTACATCAGAAGTAAGTGGAGGTAATCCACCATACCACTATGAATGGAGTAACGGTGAGGTCTCTACAGGAATAGCGGTTGCCCCTGCAACGGCCACCACCTACACATTAACGGTAACGGATAGTTGTGGAGTTGGAAGTCAAACGGTTTCTATCTCGGTGCCAGCAAGTATTTCTGCGCCCAGTCCAACCTTAGCTACTTCTAGCGATGTAACATTAGACTGTCCGGGCGAAACGGCAAATATTACAGCCATCGCATCGGGTGGAACACCTCCTTACGCGTATTCTTGGACAGGCGGGCAAACAGGAAGCACCATAAATGTTCAGCCGTCAGTAAGTACGAACTATGTAATTGCAGTAACCGATGCCTGTTTCCCTGGGCCTATTCGCGATACGGTTGTAGTTACTGTAATTCCATATACCGCTCCTACTATAGCAGTAACCGACACCTCGGTGCTTTGCCCAGGCAGTGATTTGCTTGTGGATGTTACCGTAAATGATGGCAATGCACCAATCAATGTTTCGTGGAGTAATGGCCTCAGTGGTTTGTCAAATACCTTAAATCCAATTGTGGACGAGGATATTATCATTACTGCTACTGATGCATGCGGCACAGAGGCACAAGACACCTTGAACCTATCAGTAGCGCAGTATGCTGCTTTAATTGGAAGCATTCGCGACACCATCTTCTCAGCGTCCGACACTGTTACCATTTGCGAGCTTTGGGCAGATACGCTTTGGGTTGGTGCCACTGGTGGACTTTCGCCTTACACCTATTCATGGCAGGGCACATTGGTAAGCCAATTGGTAGTAGCCAACGATTCCATCGAGCTTCGTGTTCCTTATGAGTTAACTCCAGATTCGGTGGTTTCCGAGATTTATTCAGTTACAGTAACTGATCAATGTGGAGTGCAGAATACGGTAGAAGTAACAGTTCAAGTAATAAGCTGCGATATTGTTCAACCCAATATTTTTAATCCAGAATCAGAATATGCTGGATTCATGGATTTCTGCGGAAGCACCCCTCAAAACAATGCATTTAATCTACCATGTCTTGAGCTATATCCCGGAAACAAAATGACCATTTTCGATCGTTGGGGACGCAATACGTAAGAGCAAGAGAACTACCATCTTAATCCTTGGGATGGCGATAATGCTGCTGATGGCGTGTATTTCTATGTGCTCGAAATTCCAGGAAGGTCAGATTTGTTGAAAGGCTATTTCCATTTGGCACGATAATCCCTAGGATGAATCGCACTTTAACATTTAAACAACCTAATTACTTCTAAGTTATGAAATCTAAACTTCGCAATCTTGGTTTTCCAGCAATCGTGCTGATGTTTTTAACCCTTAGCGTGGGCTTGTATTCCTGCGATGAAGTCCTGGACTATCTTAATTTGTCAGATTCTGAAATTGCTCAAGGGCTTAAAGAGGCATTAACTGTGGGCACCGACACATCTGTGGCTAGAGGTTCTGCAATTAATGGTTATTTCGGCAATCAGCTCATAAAAATTCTACTTCCACCAGAAGCTGAGCCAATTATTGCTGCGGTTGGTATCATTCCTGGCGGTCAGGCATTGATAGATAATGTGGTTTTGAAGTTAAATCGCGCTGCTGAAGATGCTGCCACCCAGGCAACTCCAATCCTTGTTGATGCGATTACGGGAATAACAATCACTGATGCACTAGGTATACTTCAAGGCGAAAATGATGCTGCCACAATGTATTTGAAGGGAGCAACTCAAGCGGAGATAAACGCCATATTTCGCCCTCATATCGAAACATCGCTCGAAACAGTAGGAGCCCAAACAGCATGGGCGCAATTAACAAATGCCTACAATTCCATTCCTTTCGTCACACCTGTAAGTACAGATTTGGCGGGCTACACAACCAGTAAAGCCACTGATGGTTTGTTTGTGATGGTAGCCGAAGAGGAAGGTAAAATCCGAAATGACGCTTCGCATCAAGTAAGCGATTTGTTGCAACGCGTTTTTGGAGGAAATCAATAATCAACACTAGTAAATCAACCAACCACCAATCTAATTAACACATGAAAAAAGTGATTTTTGCAGCTCTTGTTCTTTTGGCTGCTGCGCCTGCAATGGCGCAAAAAGGGTTTGAAGGCACCGTTGTTTTTGGCATCGAATACAAAGATTTGCCAGCAGAAATGGCTGCATTTGAGTCCATGCTTCCAGATGAAACCGTTATAAAAATTAAAGGCGACCAATCTAGAACAGAGCAATCTATGGGAATGGGCATGAAGCAAGCCACCATTTTCGATACCAAAAAGAATCAAGGAACCCTTCTACTTGATATGATGGGAAAGAAGACTGCGGTTGAAATGAGCTCTGACCAAATGGAGAAACAACGTGGTGATAAAGCCAAAGATTTAGATATTCAATATATTGATGGCGATGTGAAGCAAATAGCAGGTTTCAACTGCAAAAAGGCCATTATCAAAACAGAAGCTGGGCTCGAAATGGAGTTGTACTATTCCGAGGAACTTCCAGCTGGTGCTAGCCGCGAATTCAAAGGTTTAAAAGGATTTCCCTTGGAATACACCATCGCATCTGGACCAATGAAAATGAAGCTCACAGCTAGTTCTGTTAAACAAGAATCTATCGACAAAAGTCTTTTCGTAATTCCTGATGGTTATGAAAAACAAACGTTCGAGGAGTTTCAAAAAACTATGGGCGCCATGATGGGCGGTTAGTAGTTCTTTGTTTCTCTTTTAAAAAGCCTCGGAAACTTCTGTTTACGAGGCTTTTTTAATTAGAAGAAACTGGTAATTCCAAAGTGAATTTTCCCAGCCCGTGCATCAATTGGATTATCGAATTGCTTGCCTAGGGCATACGTAAGGGAGAATACCCCAATCTTAGTACTGAACGAAATGCCAAGGCCAAATCCTATTGGTCTATCCGTAATCCGTCTGTTAATAGCCCGATTTTCATAATAAGCGCCATCGGCAAAAATGAAAATGTAGCTATCTAGGTTGAGTAAGAATCGATATTCTATAGTTCCTACAGCATACAGATTGGCGAAAATGGATTCTTCGTCAAATCCGCGCAAACTTTTCAACCCACCTATTCGAAACATTTCGCTTTCAAACAAATTCGCATTTTGAATCATACCACCTTTTACCCCAATTTTTACTGTACTTCTATTTGGGATGGGGATGTAGTACGCTGCATTTAGTGTGGCATTCAGCTGAAATGAGTTTTCTTGTAGTCCAGTATAGCGCTCTTCTCCAATTTCTGAATCGAACAGTATTTTCTTTGTTCCAGCGCTAGCTTCAACATACAAGTCAAAGCCTTTCCTAGGATTCAATCTATAGTCAAGGCGTTGCATACGGTAACCAAATCCATACAGCTGTGTGCGCGAATCCACATTGTCTGGTCTTAAATATTGAGACGATTGTAGTAATGAACGCGCTAGAATATCTGTGGATCGGATATCAGCAAAAACCTTGATATAGTCGTTTCCAACCAAGTGGTATTGAATTCCAATTATGCCTTTGAGGTTCAAGAATAAAGAGTCTCGCTTGTAAAGTTCAAACGTTCCGTCCAACCCGAATGGTGTGTTAAATAAGAATGGATATGAAAGCTGGATATTTAGATTTTGAGTGCGCGCTTGCATCTTTCTCCACGAAATATCGATGAGTTCGCCTCGGTTAAATGCGCTTAGTAATTTCAATTGAATTTCACCTGTAATGAGCACATCACCAGGATTTTCGTTATCCGGCAAAATCCCAAGAATACCATCGAATTGGCTAGCGCGTTTTCGATCTAAAAACACATAAATACTCGCCTTCCCTTCATTAAAAACCACTTGCGGTTTGTTCACTTCATTTACAAACGGAATCTCGCGAAGTCTGGTAGAAATTAGTCCAATTTTACTTTCGTTGTAGCGGTCTTTGGTCTTAATTCCAAGGTAATTCTTTAAATAATTGGCCTTGATTTTCGACTTCCCTTTTACCACAATACTATCAATTCGAAATTCTTGATGGGTTTCTAAACTCAGGCTAGCCGATATAGAATCGTTCACCAATTTCATGTCTATCAGTTGAACCTCAGCAAAGGGAAAACCACGGTCTTCATAATGCTTAACCAGCTTTTGCTTAAGCGCCCCTAACCGATTTGGCCTGAAACTCTTTCCAAAGTAGAGTCTACTCTTAAATCCGTTTCGTCTTAATACTTCAACGGGCACATTTCCTGCAGATATTTCCTTGAATACTAGAGGTAATCCCGTGTGCAGATATGCAGTTCCAATTCCATCTTTCCAGTGCAAACTATCAATGCTTGCTTGGGCATATCCTCTAAAACGCAATTCCTCTATCAATGTGCCAATCGCTTGTAGCACCAGTGTTGAATCAGGGTAGCTTTCCTTTGGTTTGAAAATCTGGTTTAACTTTTTTACAGGAATTCCAGTGCTGTCTTGAGTTATATGTAGTCCATAGGAAATTCTTTGGCCAATAGCATCTGATTGGCCGCAAAGCGCAGTTCCCACCGTGAATACGAGGATTAAACCTATATTTCGAGTGAATTTCAATGTAATGAGCGATGTGAAATAACCTTAATCAAGCGACCAGTCGATTTCCTTGTGCCCAATCCTTTTAAAGAACGCATTTGTTGCAGAAAAGTGCGCACATCCAAAAAAACCTTTATGTGCCGATAGAGGCGAAGGATGCGGTGCTTTTAAAATTAAATGCCCATTTTTTTTTGATATGAGATTTTCCTTTTGCTGCGCGAAATTTCCCCAAAGCAAGAAAACTAACCCAGTTTTTTTGTTTGAAAGCTTTTGAATAACAGCATCGGTAAGTGTTTCCCAACCATGTTTTTGATGCGAACCTGCCGCACGAGCCCTCACAGTCAATGTGGAATTGAGTAGTAAAACCCCTTGAGTTGCCCATTTTGTTAAGTTCCCGCTAGTCGAAACTTCAATATTTAAGTCATTTTTCAATTCTTTCAGAATATTTTTGAGCGAGGGCGGGAAGCGAACGCCATCATTTACAGAAAAACACAATCCATTTGCTTGGTCAATTCCGTGGTAGGGATCTTGTCCCAAAATAATCACGCGAACGGTGTTTACAGGAGTTTTGTTGAACGCCTCAAACGTATTTTTTTCAGATGGAAATACTTGATGGTCAGTGCGTTCATTATTCACAAAATCAATAAGTTTTTGATAATATTTCGCTTCAAATTCTTCCTTTAAAAGGTCATTCCAACTTTGATGAATAGGAAGAGTCGTTTTATGCATTGCTTCAAAAGAAAGGCTAAATTTAACCACGCAATGTTGAAAACTTATGATGAACCTTTCAAGGTGATTCCCGTTAATATCAACCTTGCAACTACTTTTGTTTTAATCTTGAAAGCTAAATTTTGATTTCAACAAACGGTTTTGCATTTCAATTATCCACCTTCAATCCTCTTGTTTTGAAAAAGTCAGTTCTTATTTTGTTTGTGTTAGCAATTGGTGTGGTATCCTTTGGCTCTTGCCGTTCAAGCGAAAGTTGCCCAGCATACGGTAAGGTAGAGGTTCCTGCTACTCATGCTCAGAACGCTTAGTATAAAGGATTAGTATAGCTAAAGCGTACTGTTTGCACTAAGTGTTCGCTTAGGCTTTTTGCTACAGGGCAGTGTAGCGCAGCATGTTCCAATGCCGACTTATCTTGTTTTGATAAGTTTCTATCTATAACTTCTATTTCAACAACAAGCTCAGATACGCGTCTGGGCTGGTCGGCCATTATTTTGGTTATCGAAGCTTTGGTTCCCGAAATATCAATGCCAGCAGTTCTTGCTCGAATGCCCATTATGGTCAACATACAGCTTCCTAAAGCCGTAGCTAAGAGGTCGGTAGGAGAGTAGGTTCTTCCCAATCCTTGGTTGTCTTTCGGTGCGTCTGTACGTATTACCGTTCCACTAGAAGCATGCTCGGCATCTGTGCTCAATTCTCCTGTATAGACTACTATTGCTGTAGGCATGTTCTTACGTTTCTATTGTAAATTTGCGGTAATGTTGATGCAGCGATTTTACGCCTTTTTTCTGACTTTGGTCTTTGTTGGCGTCACTTCTATTTCGTTTGCTCAAACAGACGAGGAAGACCTTATTCCCATTGCACCCAAGGGTTCGGTTGCAGAAAAACTTCAAAATCGAAGTTTTGATGATACTCAAATTCTGCGTAAGCAGGAGTTTACGGGTGGAGGAGTGTTGCATTCTCAAGGCTGGGGGCTCATTATTCGTAGAAGCAAGAATAAAACGTTCAGACGCAAGCGGGTGTTTGAATTAGAGGCTGTTAGTATGGAACATCCGAAAGAGCTTCGGTCAGTAAATCCTTATTACGAAAACACAAGTAGCTATATATATGGTGAGTTGAATCAAATAGTGGTAACACGTTTGGGTTATGGACGTCATAATGTGATGTATGCCAAATTCGATAAAGGCGTAGAAATTCGTTATCTCTATATTGGAGGTCTTTCGGTAGCTTGGGCTAAGCCAATTTATTTGGAAATAGGATATCCATCTGTTCCCTATGAATATATCGCTACGGAGCGCTATGACCCTGAAAAACACTTTGTAGATAACATATTTGGACGTGCATCGGAGTTTAAGGGTATTGACGAAATGCGACTTCTACCAGGTATTTATGGTCGGTTTGGGTTTAGCTTTGATTACGCTAGACAGCAAAAAAATATAGCCAGTATTGAAACAGGGGTTATCATAGACTACTATTTTCAGGATGTGCCAATGATGGCCAAGATTAAGAACGACCCGTATTTTTTAACGTTTTATGTTAGCTTACAATTTGGAACGCGGTGGTACCGAAAGTTTGCGAACAGAAAAGAAGAGTAATTAGCGCATGGAGGATCAACCTATCGTAAGAACTCCAAAGCCCAAGTGGCTTAGAGTGAAACTTCCCACGGGAAAAGAGTATCAAAAAGTTCGAGGGCTTGTAAGTGAACATAAGCTTCATACCATTTGCGAAAGCGGAAATTGCCCTAATATAGGCGAATGCTGGGGAGCGGGAACCGCTACATTTATGATTCTTGGTAATGTGTGCACTCGTTCGTGTGGGTTTTGCGCTGTAAGTACTGGTCGTCCAGAAGAAGTGGATATTGCTGAGCCCTTTAATGTGGCACAAAGCATTAAATTGATGGAGGTGAAGCATGCAGTAATTACCTCGGTTGATAGGGATGATTTGCCCGATGGTGGTTCAGAAATATGGGCCGCAACAATTCGGGCTGTTCGCAAACACAGTCCTGGAACTACTCTGGAAACACTAATTCCAGATTTTCAAGGGAAGTGGGAAAACCTGCAACGCATTATAGATGTCGCTCCCGAAATAGTGTCTCACAACCTAGAAACAGTGCGCAGATTAACCAAACAAGTGCGTATTCAGGCAAAATACGATAGAAGTCTAGAACTTTTGAAACGACTGAAAACTGCAGGGTTGAAAACCAAATCTGGGGTAATGTTAGGATTGGGAGAAACAGAGGATGAAGTGCTGGAAACCATGCAGGACCTACGTTCTGTGGGAGTGGATATACTTACGTTGGGACAGTATCTACAACCTACAAAAGGTCATTTGGCAGTGGTTGAGTTTATTTCACCTGAAATTTTTGACAAGTATAAAAACATCGGTTTGGCGATGGGTTTTCACTTTGTTGAAAGTGGCCCTTTAGTGCGCTCCTCCTATCATGCAGAGAAACATTTGTTCTAAAAAAGGGGTCTTAGAACTGTAATTAATGGCGAATTTTTGTAGCAAATAACCATAGGTAATTCCATTTATCCTGTTTTTCTATTCCTATATTTGTCGGCCTGTCGGAAAAGTCCGTTCATTTTCGGCCTCATTTTAATAAAATCAACACAATGAAAATCAAAAATTATCTTTTTGTAGCAGGGGCATTTCTAACTGGAACTACTGTTCAAGCGCAGAATCAAAGTGAAATAGGACACGATGCCCACCCAGGCGAGCCTTGCATTTCACATCATGTTTTACATGAGCAATTGAAAGACTTGGAAAACCTTGCCAAATTTGAGTCATATCAAGAAGGACTAAAAAGATATATCGAGAATCCAAACACGGCTGTGATTCGTGAAGGAGGAAGGAGAATTATTCCTGTAGTAGTGCATATTCTTCAAAAAGGAGGCGCTGAAAACATTAGTAATCTAAAGGTGTATCAGCAAATTGAGACGTTGAATAATGATTACAATCGTTTGAATTTTGACACAGTGAATACTCCTGTCCGTTTTAGAGATGAGGCTGCAAATTCTAATGTGGAATTTCGTTTGGCTACAAAAGATCCCTTAGGCAATTGTACAGATGGAATCGTTCGTGTTTTTACCGATAACACGGTTAATGTGCGTAACCCAACTGGTTTCAAGGCCATTAGCTATTGGAACTCTTACAGCTATCTAAATATCTGGGTGGTGCAGTCCATTGGCGATATTGGTTCAGTTGGAGGAACGGTTTTAGGCTACGCTCAATTTCCCGCAAGTGGCCCACTTTCTACAGATGGTATTGTGGTTATTGCTAGTAACATTGGTCAGGCCACGCAGGGCGGCCGTACTTCTACTCACGAAGTAGGTCACTGGCTCGGTTTGCGTCACATTTGGGGCGATGAAGATTGTGGTAGCGATTTGGTGGATGATACCCCAACGGCTTTTGGACCAAACTTTGGAATTTGTGGTAATGTAGGGCAACCCAATCACACTACGCCTTACAACCTTGGGGTTTGCGACACGGCCAATCTTGATGGTGAAATGTTCAGCAATTACATGGATTATTCGTCAGATCCATGTATGAATCAGTTTACATGGGGGCAAAAAGAAGTTATGGATTTTGTAATGGAAGGAAATACCGATTCTCCTGGTGTTAGAGCTTATACTATTTCTCAGGCTAATTTGGTAGGTACTGGTACTGCCGATCCGTATGATTATGAAGCTGTAGAATGCGCTCCAAAAGCGTTGTTTCATTTCAACGAAACAAGCTTTTATGCTACCACTGCTATGATTTGCGAAGGCGAGCGAGTGGATTTCCGTGCTAATGCTTTCAATGGTGATGTAGATACCTACGCTTGGCAATTTGCAGGAGGTACTCCAGCAACATCAAGTGATATGAATGAAACGGTGACCTACAGTGCTGCTGGCGTTTATGATGTAACATTAGGTGTTTCCAATGCCGTTGGTTCAGATAGCCAAGTGATGCCAGGAATGGTGGTTGTAAGTTCTAATACCGCTCAATTTCAGAGCGATTGGGGCTATTATGATTCATTCTATTTGGAAGACGATTTCCTGTCAAACTACCGCGTGTTTAATCACGATGGAAATGAAAATAAGTGGGAGTTCTACTCCGCCCCTAATGGTGGAAGTACTGGCAACGAATCTATTCGCATCTTGAACTATGGCAACATAGAGGGACGATTAGATGAGTTTGTTTCTCCTTCTTACAATTTGAGCAATGTAGATAATGCGAAATTAAAATTCCGTTGGTCTGGTGCAGCGCTTAATCCTACTCCAGCTGACCAATTGCGCATTTTAGTTTCAACAGATTGTGGGGAATCATGGTCGCCTAGAGCTACATTAACTGAGCTTGAATTGGTAAACTCTGGCCTTGCTAGTGGGAGCTATTTTCCAACAACTAGCAGCATTTGGTCTGATGCTGAAGTTAGTTTGGGTGTTGCTGCATCAAATGATAATGTTCGTATCAAGTTTCAATGGACAGCTGGTGGTCAATCCAATAACTTCTATATCGATGATATTACCATTTCAGGTGCACCACTTAGCGCAGCTTCATTAGAGCGTGAAATCAACTTGAGCATTGCTCCAAACCCAACAAATGCATCGTCTACAATTCTTATGACATTGGAGAATGATTCTAAAGTGGAAATGGTGATGATGGATATGATGGGCCGTAAAGTGCTTGATTTGCATGCAGGTCAAATGAGTCATGGTTCGCACCGTTTTGAAGTAGACATGCGGTCTCAAGCGCCTGGTATTTATTTCGTTCGCGTTGGTGTTAATGATAGCGTTTTGGTTAAGAAAATAGTGAAGAATTAAGGCTTAGTACTTATAAATAAAAGAAAAGCCTTCCGAAGTATGGAAGGCTTTTTTTTTGAATATCAACTAATTTAGAACAGAATGACACGAATTGCAATAAATGGATTTGGACGTATTGGCAGAATAACTATGCGCGCATTACTGCAAAAGCAGGATATTGAAGTGGTAGCGATAAACGATCTAACGGACACGAAAACGCTAGCGCATTTGTTCAAATATGATTCGGTTCATCGCACCTTCGATGGGTCTGTTGTCGCCAATGAAAAGAGTATTGTTTTTAATGGTCGAGAGGTACAGGTTTTTGCCGAGAAAAATCCGGAAGTTCTATCTTGGAAAGAACTTCGAGTTGATGTGGTTTTGGAATGTACAGGTTTTTTTCTAACAAGAGATACAGCTGGTGCACATTTAAAAGCAGGAGCGAAGAAAGTCATCATTTCAGCTCCTGCAAAGGACGGAAGCATTCCATCGGTTGTTCTTGGTGTAAATGAGAATCAGGTGGATTTAAGCGACAACATTATTTCTAATGCTTCTTGCACAACAAACTGTGCGGCACCTATGATTAAGGTTTTGGAAGATGCCTATCACGTGGAGAGCGCGTTTGTATCCACAGTTCATTCCTACACGGGCGACCAACGTCTCCACGACTCACCGCATAAGGATTTACGCAGAGCCCGTGCAGCTGCCCAGTCTATAATACCCACAAGCACTGGAGCTGCGAAAGCGCTTGGTCGCATTTTTCCGCACCTGGTTGGGCATCTTGGAGGAGCGGGAATTCGTGTTCCAGTAATAAATGGCTCACTTACAGATTTGACATGCATCATTAGAGGCGATGCAAGCGAGGAGGACATTAATGCGCATTTTAAGAAAGCCGCTGAAGGGACAATGAAGGGGATATTGCATTATAATGAAGACCCCATTGTTTCAGTCGACATTATTGGAAATCCACATTCGTGCACATTCGATGCAGAACTCACTTCTGTTATTGGTAAAATGGTGAAAATTGTAGGGTGGTATGATAATGAAGTGGGATATTCTAACCGTTTGGCAGATTTGGTTGTTCTCCTCGCAAAGAGAGGATTAATTTAATCTCAACAGTTGTCAGTTTGGAGAAGAAGCCTTCAAGCTTCCGTTTTGGAGATATTCAATTTCTCCATCGTCCATTAAAAGTTGTATGCATTTAAGTAGTTGTTTTTCCGAAAATTCAGGAACTGCATTTACCACATATTCAAGCGGTTTTTCTGTTAATAATAATGGAATGATTTGCGTCCTTACGCTATTTAAGTCGTCAATGGAAACCTGTTGTCCTTTAGTGCCAATGCATATATCACATTGTCCGCAGGGTGGAGTTTTCAATTCTCCAAAATAGCTAAGAAGTAATCTGCTACGGCAAATAAGACGCGATTCCATGTAATTAATTGCAGCCCTTAGTGTGGTTAAAATGGCTGATTTTCGCTTCTCATACAGTTCTTTAGTAATGAGTAGCTGCGATTTTGGCAATCGCCCATTTACAAAATTGATTTTGGGCAAACCCCGCGATGGCTTGTAGTTCAGCACTTTTGCGGTGTGCAGTTTATGCAATATCGTCATGGTTTCTTTTAAGTCGAAGCCCGATCTTTTTGCAATTTGTTTTTCATTGATAGGAATGTCGTCCTCAAACACTCTGGCATAGCTGCGAACCAATACCTTGGTAACTCGGGCAGTTCGTGGATTGCGGACTTCAAGGTCATATATTTCATTTGAGTTCATTGTGAATCTCACCGTAGAACGCAAATCACTATGGCTCGACATAATCAAATGGTCGGCTTTTTCAAGAAAGGAAATGGATTGGAGTACTTCGTTTGGTTTTAACATGTAGCGCTCACAAAATTCTCGAATGTCGAATTCGAACCATTCATCTAACCCTGATCCATTCGCCAATTGGAAGAAATTTCCTAGCGCATTATAAACCATGCCTATATATTCTCGAGCTGGAAAAACGTTTTCCAATCTATCTCTCAAATTTTTCACATCATCATTCATAATCAAAGCCACCGCGTAGCTTTTTGCCCCATCCCGACCAGCTCGTCCAGCCTCTTGAAAATAGGCTTCTAAGCTCTCAGGAAATCCTAAATGAATCACTGTTCTTACATTTGCTTTATCAATGCCCATCCCGAAAGCATTGGTGGCCACCATAACTTGAGCTTTGCCGCTAATCCATGCTTCTTGCCTAGCGTCACGTTCATCTGCCGACAAGCCAGCGTGGTAGTATGTTGCTGAAACGCTTTGGGATGTTAAGAATGTTGCTATTTCCTGCGTTCGTTTCCTATTGCGAACATAGACAACACTTGAACCCGGCATCCGTTGGTAGATTCGCAAAAGCCGCCCTTTTAAATCTTCTTCGCGAAAAACCATGTAGGTCAGATTTTCTCTTCTGAAACTGGCCTGAAGCACATTCTCTTTTTTGAAATTGAGCTTTGCTTGAATGTCTTTAACCACGTCAGGTGTAGCCGTTGCAGTAAGCGCTATAACTGGAATTTTAGGTAGTAGCTTGCGTATTTCGGCTATTTGCAAATAGGGAGGACGGAAATCGTAACCCCATTGGGATATGCAATGAGCCTCGTCTACAGCAAGAAGGCTCACCTTCATCATCTTAATGCGAACTTGCACTATCTCGGTTCTAAGTCGTTCGGGACTGAGATACAGAAATTTGATATTGCCATAAATGCATTGGTCCAAGGCTGAATCAATTTCATTAAAACGTAAGCCAGAATGAAGTGCAATAGATGCAATACCTCTTGAATTGAGGTTTGCAACTTGGTCTTTCATTAAGGCTATTAGAGGAGAAACAACGATGCAAACACCCTCCAAGCACAGCGCTGGCACTTGAAAGCAAATAGACTTGCCACCACCAGTGGGTAGCAACGCGAGCACATCCTTGCCATCTAAGGATTGTTGAATTATTTCGCGTTGAATAGGTCGAAATGAATCAAAGTCCCAGTATTGCTTTAGAATTGCTTCGGGAGTTGAATTCATTTCCTCAAACTTAGCAGAAAAGCTTCGTTCTCGAAACTTAATTATCGAGGAAATTGGACTTTACCCTTTGCGCAGCACCAACAAAGGTTTGGTGCTATGTCCAACTAATTCCTCACTGATGCTTTCGTTAAACAGATACTCCAAGATTCCTGTCTTGTAGGTGAACATGGCGAGCATGTTAGGCTTATCTGATTCTATAAAGCGATTTATTCCACCAATAATATCCGAGTCCATTACCGCGTTAAATGTGATATTTGGATAGTGTGTAGATGCAATCAACGCAAGTTGTGTGGTTTCTTCATCAAATGTATCTGGCTCAATCATGTCGGGATACACATGTATCACATGAATTGTTGCGGTGAAGAATTGAGCAAAGGCAATTAACTCCATTATTTCCTCATCCAAATTGGTGAGGTCAGTGGCAAAAGCGATGTTTCTAGGGACTTCAATTTCTGAAACAGCTGGAACAAACAAAATGGGGCACGAAACATTTTCCATAACACCACTTGCCACCGAACCAAACAGCTTGTTTTTGATAACCGATTCGCCTTTTGTCCCCATCACTACCATGTCAATATGATGGTCTTTCGAATATTTTTCTAATGAAGAAATAGGATCTCCAACTAAAAAGTCAACTTTTATTGGTGCGTGAAGACCGGTTTCATCTTGGATAGAAATGGCCAATTCATGCATGGTTTTTATGGCTTCTTTGCGAATTTCATCGTCCAAGTGACTTACTAAAGCATAGGTGGGTCTCAATTTATCGTCACAATGCAGCAGCACGTACTCCGCATCCAAATTTTGAGAAAGTTGGTGTGCGTAAACTGCAGCTTTTCTGGCAAGTACTGAGAAATCGGTTGGAATTAATATCCGAAGTTTCTTCATCTGTGAGATTTAATTGAGGCAATGAAAGTTTAAGCGTGAGAGGCAATTTTGTCAACCTGATATTTTCCGGATTCAAGAAAGCTGCGAACTTTGGTGAAGGTTTCTATGGTGTAGCGCACATCTTCTAATGTATGCACAGCAGTTGGAATTAAACGAAGAAGAATAATTCCTTTCGGCACCACGGGATACACCACCATGGAGCAGAAGATATCGTAATTTTCCCTTAAATCGAAAATCATTGCAGTAGCTTCAGGAATAGTTCCATTCAAATAAACGGGCGTTACGCAAGATTCTGTGTTGCCAATTTCAAATCCAGCTTCTGTCAGCCCTTTTTGAAGTGTCCGAACGATTGTCCACAAATCTTCACGAAGTTTAGGTTCGTTGCGCAGCAATTCCAATCGTTTCAAAGCTCCGACAACCAGTGGCATGGGAAGACTTTTGGCAAAAATTTGAGAACGCATATTATATCGGAGGAAGTCAATTACATTTTCGGTTCCAGCTATAAATCCGCCAATACTTGCCATGCTTTTTGCAAATGTGCCGAAGTAGAGGTCAATTCCATCCTGCACGCCTTGCCCTTCACCAGTGCCAGCACCAGTAGCTCCTTGTGTGCCGAAACCATGCGCATCATCAACAAACAAGCGAAAATCGTACTGTTTTTTCAACGCAACAATTTCTTTCAATTTGCCTTGGGCACCCGACATACCAAAAACTCCTTCTGTGATTACTAGAATTCCACCACCAGTCTCTTGAGTAAGTTTTGTTGCTCTTTGAAGCTGTTTTTCCAGATTTGGAATATCATTATGCGGGTACACAAAGCGTTTGCCCATGTGCAACCGGACACCATCTAAAATACAAGCGTGTGATTCGGCATCATAAACAATAACGTCATGTCGCGTTACCAAAGCATCGATTGCAGATACCATTCCTTGATATCCGAAATTGAGCAAAATTGCAGCCTCCTTCATCTCAAAGGTCGCCAATTCGTTCTCAAGTTTTTCGTGATAGTCGGTATTGCCCGACATCATCCGGGCTCCCATGGGTGAAGCCATTCCAAATTCTGCAGCACCTTGTGCATCAGCTTTTCTAACTTCGGGATGATTTGCCAATCCCAAATAGTTGTTGAGGCTCCACACCAAGCGTTCGCGACCTCTAAACACCATTTTATTGCCTATTTCTCCCTCCAATTTTGGAAAAGTGAAATACCCGTGTGCTTCCTTTGAATGTGTGCCTAATGGGCCACGATTGGTTCGAATACGTTCAAAAATATCCATGTTTGTGAAATTTGATGATACAAAATTACCCGAACAGGGCATTAAAATGAACTTAATCTTAGAAAGTTGCCCATCAAATACGCACAGCGAAATTGACAACTAATAGAAAGGAGATAAATCCTTAATTTCGCGGCCATGCTTAAAAAAGCCATAGCTGCCTGTTTGCTCATAGTAGCAATTGCCAATAGCGGTTGTAAGTATCAGAAAATTCTCAAAAGCAACGATTTTGAGAAAAAGTATGAGGTTGCCAAATTGTATTACGATAATGGTAAATACCAAAAGGCTTTTCCTTTATTGGAAGAGTTAATTACTGTGTTTCGCGGTACGAGTAAGGCCGAGGATGTGTATTATCTCTATGCTTACTGTAATTACAGACTGGGTGATTATATGCTTGCCGGCTATCACTTTAATAATTTCATAAAAACCTTTCCTCGAAGTGTAAATGCAGAGGAAGCACAATTTATGAATGCTAAATGCTACTTTTTGGATTCTCCAGAAGAAAGTTTGGATCAGACCAGCACCTACAAAGCAATTGATGAAATTCAGCTATTTGTAAACCGATATCCAAATAGTGAGCGTGTTTCAGAGTGCAACGATTTGATGGATCGTTTGCGTGCAAAGTTGGAAGCCAAAAGCTATAAGCACGCGAAACTGTATTACCGCTTAGGTGACTATAAAGCTGCTATCTTTGCGCTCCGAAACACGATTAAAGATTTTCCAGATTCTCGTCACAGGGAGGAATTAGGCTTTATGATTATTAAATCTGGTTATTTGCTTGCTTTCAATAGTATCGAATCGAAGCAAGTGGAGCGCTACAATGAAACAATTGCCGAATGCATTTCTTACATGGAAAAGTATCCTGATACTTCGTATGCTAGAGATGTGGACAAGGTGAGTGCCGATAGTAAAACACAATTGCAAAAGATAAAATCACTATAACATGGAATACAAAGATTCTCAAGCTAAAAGAAACACTATTACCCGCGATATTGCCCAATTGGAGAGCGAAACAGGTAATATTTTCGAAACGATTGCCATTTTGGGCAAGCGTGCCAATCAGATTGGTACAGAAATAAAAGAAGAGCTTAATGCCAAATTGGAAGAGTTCGCTCAACCAGCAGATAGCTTAGAAGAAATTTACGAGAACCGTGAGCAAATTGAGGTTTCTAAAACGTACGAGCGTTTGGCAAAACCAGTTTCTATTGCTATTCAAGAGTATTTGGATGGTAAAGTATACTACCGCAATCCTTCTAAAGAAGCGGTAGCTGCTGGTTCAGAGGTTTAATTTTTATGATTCATAACTAAAAGAAGACCTGGCAATTGCTGGGTTTTCTTGCATACAGGCGGATGAAAGGAAAACGCATTCTAGTTGGTGTAACAGGTGGCATTGCAGCCTACAAGGTTCCCATGCTTATTCGTTTGCTTGTTAAAGTCGGTGCGGAAGTGCGCGTAATCGCTACTCCATCAGCATTCGATTTTGTTACGCGACCAACGTTGTCTGTGTTGTCTGGAAATCCAGTTTATTCCGAAATGCTTGATAACGCAACAGGCCAATGGCACAACCATGTTGAGCTAGGGCATTGGGCAGATTTATTCGTTATTGCGCCACTTACTGCCAATAGTCTTGCCAAAATTGCCAATGGTTTTTCAGATAATTTGGTAACGATTACCTACTTATCTGCTGCGTGTCCAATTTTACTAGCGCCAGCAATGGACTTAGAAATGTGGCAGCATCCAGCTGTAATTCGCAATATTAAATTAGTAAAAGAAGCTGGAAATCATTTAGTTGGGCCAGAAGAAGGTACGTTGGCTAGTGGTCTTAATGGCTTTGGGCGAATGTCTGAGCCTGAGGAGATATTCAATGAAATTGCCGAACTTTTCCATGAGTAAATTGCAAGGAAAGTCGGTATTGGTTACTGCAGGACCAACCTACGAAGCAATTGATCCTGTGCGTTTTATAGGAAATCATTCCTCAGGAAAAATGGGAATAATGATTGCAGAGGAAGCCGCTCGCCAGGGTGCTCAAGTCACATTGGTTTGTGGACCAAGCGCAATAAAATCAAGTGCCAACATTGCCAGAAAGGACGTTATCTCGGCTCAAGAAATGTATGATTGTTCAGTACCATTGTTTAAGGATGCTGACATTGCAATACTCTGCGCTGCCGTGGCGGACTATCGCCCCAAGAACATAGCAGCGCAAAAAATTAAAAAAGCCAATTACAGCTTGACAATTGAGTTAGAGCCAACACCAGATATTTTGGCAGAACTTGGAAGGCGTAAAATTTCAACTCAGTTTTTGGTTGGATTTGCCTTAGAAACCGAGAATGGACTGGAGAATGCCAAGGAAAAAATGAAGCGAAAAAACTGCGATGTAATTGTGCTCAACTCACTTTCTGATGAAGGTGCAGGTTTTGGGCACGATACTAACCATGTTACTTTGCTGCATAAGCAAGGGAATATCGCTACTTTTGGGCTAAGGACTAAAGCGCAAGTTGCTTGTGATGTTCTTGAATTTGTTTCTGCTTCGTTATGAGATATTCGCTCACAATTTTAATGCTCGCAATTGCCAACATCGTTGGGGCCCAAGAATTGAATTGTTCAGTGTCTGTAATTAGCCCACAAGTGCAAAATACAGAAAAGCGGATTTTCGAAACCTTGCAAAATAGCATGCGAGAATTTCTCAATTCTACGGCTTGGACCACTGATACTTATAAGAAGGAGGAGCGAATTGAATGCAGCATTTTAGTAACTGTAACTGAGCGGTTATCTAGCGATAAATTCAAAGCCACCATTCAAGTTCAGGCCAGCAGACCAGCCTTCAACTCATCGTACAATAGCGTGTTGCTAAACATTAATGATCAAGATTTTACGTTTACCTACACGGAGAGCCAACAACTTCAGTTTCAGGAGAATCAGTACATAAGCAATCTCACTTCAGTAATGGCATACTATGCCTACTTAATAATTGGTTTGGACTACGATTCCTTTTCTGATAAAGGAGGTGAGCCCTATTTTCAGAAAGCATTTCAAGTTGTAAATAACGCCCAGCAAGAACCCGAACGTGGTTGGAAATCTGCTGATGGGAGTAAAAATCGATATTGGATTATTGAGAATTTATTGAATGCCCGTTTTGAAGGATTTCGTAACGTCATTTACAGGTATCACCGTTTGGGATTGGATGTGATGCAGAAAGATATAGAAGGTGGTAGAAAAGCTATATATGACTGCCTTCCAGAGTTAAAACGGATTCGAAAGGATCAGCCCAATTCATTTTTGTTACAGACCTTTTTTACAGGTAAAGCGGACGAACTTACCAATGTGTTTTCGGAGGGATTGCCAGATATAAAAACAAAGGCAGCGCAATTGCTAATGGAGATGGATCCTTCGAACTCTGCCAAGTATCAGAAAATCACGAAACAGTGATTTTTCATGCTTAGTCGCCTACACATACGCAACTATGCGATTATCAGTGATTTGGAGGTGGAATTCCTTCCTGGGCTTACTATTCTGACAGGTGAAACAGGAGCAGGTAAGTCCATTTTACTAGGCGCTTTATCACTTGTATTAGGCAAACGAGCGGATTCGTCTGTGCTTTATAATGAAACCGAAAAATGTGTTGTAGAGGCAGAATTCACCACGGATGGTTTTTTCCTTCAGAGTTTTTTTGAAGAAAATGACATCGATTTAGAATCTACAACTACTATCAGACGCGAAATCAATGCACAAGGCAAATCTCGAGCATTTATAAATGATACTCCTGTTAATTTACCTCAGTTGAAGCAGTTGGCGGACTCTCTGGTAGATCTTCATTCACAACATGAAGTTCACACTTTAAAAGAGCCAGATTTCAGAGCACGTTTTTTGGATGCCTGTTCGGATAAAGGAAAATCATTTGCCAACTTTTCAACTGTTTATGACGATTGGAGTCAAAGGAAAAGAGCATTATCCAAATTGGAGAAAGATGCAAATCAACTTCGCTCGGAAGAGGATTATTTGCGTTTTCAAGTTCAAGAATTTCAAGAACTAAATGTTGTAAAAGGCGAATTGGCCGCAATTGTAGAGCGATTGGCAACCTTAGAGCATGCGGGTGAAATTAGTAGCACGTTGTCCAAGGTTACTAATCAATTGGCAAATGGCGAGCAAGCACTGGTTGATGCTTTGCGTCAAATAGGTAATGATGTGGCGCGATTGTCAAAGAATTTTGCGAAAGCTGAAGATTGGGCGCAACGCATAAAAAGTTCCGCCATTGAATTAGAGGATGTTAACGATGAAATGGATCGCAGTCTTTCCACAATAGAAGAGGACCCCAAAGAATTGGAGCGATTGCAAGAACGTTTGGATGCTATCTATCATTTAATGAACAAGCACCGGAAGAAGAATGAGGATGAATTGCTTGATTTTGCGGATGAGTTGGAGGCGAAATTTAGCGGAATAGAGCGTTCTGATGAAGAATTGAACAAACTTCAATCTGAACTAAACATATTACAGATTGACTTATTTGCAAAAGCGGATGCATTAACCCAATCGCGCAAGTCTATTGCAGTTGGACTAAGCGAAAAGTTGGCCAAAGAACTTCATCAACTTGGAATGCCCGATGCCGTAGTGCAATTCTCTATTCAACCAAATGAAATGAATGCACTTGGCGCTGATACTATTCAAGTGCTTTTTTCTGCAAATAAAGGTCAGCCATTGCAAGACATAAGTAAGGTGGCAAGCGGTGGTGAACTATCGCGACTTATGCTAGTTATCAAGGCCGAAATGGCCCGAAATGCGCAGCTGCCAACGGTAATGTTTGACGAAATTGACACGGGTGTTTCTGGAGATGTGGCCGATAAAATGGGATTGAAAATCAGAGAACTTAGCACCTTTATGCAAGTAATCTGCATTACCCATTTGCCCCAAATTGCCGCAAAAGGAATGCAGCATTTGTTTGTGTACAAAGAGGGAGATGCGAATCGCACAATTACACGAATTCGCGTTTTAGATAAAGAGGATAGGGTGATGGAGATTGCCAAAATGCTAAGCAATGACAATCCTACGGAAGCCGCCATTAGTAATGCACGCCATCTCGTAGGTGTTGCGTCATGATTTCGATTTTTCGAATGAAGCAAATCCTGAATAAAACGTTGGTTTTGATTTTTGTTCTGGTCTTTTCATCATGTGGTGTAGATGAAATCATTCCTTGTTCTGCGGATGCAATGCATAGCGGAAAGCTTTGCAGAGAGTATCGTTATAGTAACGGAAACCCAGTAGGATATGTGGAGTATTCTTATTCTGGCGATACGATAATTGACCAGACTTTTTTTGACAACGATGGTAACCTCGTAAAATCGATTACTGAGCGATATTCCAATGGTTTATTACAAGCTAAAGTGGAGCGTCTGGAAAATGGAACAACTACGGTTGGAAGCTACCATTATTTAAGTAATGATAGTTTAGAATGCATAGTTTTTGGCGCAGCCGACAGTGCGCAATGTTTATCTTATGTGAATGGAAAACGAGTGAAGGTGGAGTATTTCCATGGTGAATCACGCAAAAGATATCAGGAGTACCGGTACTACGAGGATGATGAGCGACTTTTTCGCATAACGTATTTCAATCAGAACGATAGCCTTATTCATTATCGTACTTACGATTATTATTTCGGTGGAATTGTGCGGATTGATTACGCTAATCCGAATCACGTGCCTTTAGGAAATGCGGTATTGAAGTTTTCAGAGGAACAGTATCTAGAGTCGTCTCAATTCACCGATATGACTGGTGCGATGACCCATCAATTGCAAAATGTTTATGATACGAACAAAAGACTTTCAGAATCCATGGAGAAATCCACTTTAGGCACAAGTAGAATTTTATATCTGTACAATTAGGAAATGAGCACTCAACATACGCTTCAAGAAAAAATAGCTGCGGTTTATGAGTTTCACCGCGTTTTTGGAATTGGAAATCGGGAGTTGCCCGAGCACAATATTGGTGAAGCTGATGCAATGCTTCGGTTTAACTTAATGAAAGAAGAAAATGAGGAATATCTCGCAGCATGTCAAAATGGCGATTTGGTTGAGATTGCAGATGCTTTGGGAGATATGATGTACATCCTTTTTGGAACAATTTGCAAGCATGGATTGCAACACAAAATGGCTGCAGTTTTCGATGAAATACACCGAAGCAATATGAGTAAACTTGATGCTGACGGATTGCCAATTTATAGAGAGGATGGCAAAGTATTGAAGAGTGAACTCTATTTCCGCCCCAACATTAAAGGGATTTTGGAAGAATTTAAATAGTTTTATTAGAAGAAATTATCCTACCTGTTCCACGCTAGCGATATAGGTAGCGTAGTTCTTTCTAGACCATTGCTCTGCGTCAGCATAGTTTGAAAATATCCGAATTGGATATTTTGGTCGATTAACTGTAAGAAATAGATTCCCTATAAGTTTTGAAGAGAAGGAGTTTGAAATTATCGCCATTGATATGGTAATTCCCCACTCATTACTTCGTTGAGTCAGCCATTCTCGAGCTTCCTTAGCCAAATAAGTTAGCCCGCTAATATCACCAATCGTAACGTGTGGACGCTCTTCACAGAGATAGCCAACAATACCGTTATATTCTTTTACAAGAGGAAGACTAATTTCTGTGTTAGGATAGAGCTTAAAATAGATTAACTCTTCATCTACTAGCGAAACCTCTCCAGTTGCTATTCGAACGGTACGTTTCATCTTTTATCTGCGTAAACCACGCAAAGTTACTGCGTAAATCACGTAGTTTATGTCAACAATGAAACATGAATTATTGGAGTGAAAAAACTACTGTGTTATAGGAATCCACACTGTTTCGTAGCGCATAGTACTATCGCTAATTTCTTCAGGGTTAAACTTGAGATTTTTCCCCATCGTTCCTCTTAGTCTTTTCCAAAATGTTTCTCGTTCTGGCAAGGCCGTGAATTGTTCCACTTTGGCCCATGTTGGGTCTATTGAAATCCTGACATACGAATAGATGGTTTTAACCGTATCGAAATTGGCAGGAACCACTTGAACATCCAGTCTTTTGCGTTTTATGAATGACTTAAGCATTGCACTTTGAAAAGGATCGGTAGTTAGTGCAATGCGATTGAACCCTAAATCTTTGGCTAAATAATAACTGTAATAAATGTTCTCTGTGCTATGTTCTGCCTTTTCTTCTGTGAAAACATGTTCTTTAGGAATGCCCAATTCAATTGCATACAATGCCATAATTCTTGCCTCTACGAATGGCGTATACACTGCGCTTCCAGAATAGATTACATTTTTGGTATATCCGTTTTTGTATAGATGATAACTCCATAAAACACGGGCACGCATCACATCACTCCATGCTGAGTCGAATGGAACTCCGGGCACCACAATCGCATCAAAAGGCATTTTATTCCGAGCCTCATCAAATGCCTTTTCAGTACTTCCACAGGAAGCTATAGAAATCGAAATGATAACGAAGAGATGCCAATAAAAAACTTGAATCATAGCTAGTTAAGCGTTTCTAAATCTAAAATTGTCACGAGTTAATGAGCTAAAAAAACCATAACCAAACTCTAATCAATCATTGTAAGCTTGAGCAGTGCGTTCGTCTTCTATAGTTTTCAAATACCGCTCACCTCGAGTGCCCTGCATCCGTAGCTTTCTATTCTCGCGCACTTTCAGTGGTACAAAGTTGTTGACATAAGCAGGAGAACCATCAATTGCGTGGTCAAACTTAGGTTGATATTTGTTGAAAATCATCTTCAAATCGGTAGGTAGATAATCTATTTCAACGTCAACGTTTCGCATAAGGTAAGCTATCATTTTAGACTGCATTGGGTCTGTTGCTATAGCCACACGCTTTAAATCTAGTTTTTTAGCCAATTCTAAGGAATAAAACACGTTCTCAGTACTGTGTTCTGCACGGTTTTCAATGATAATGTGTTTTGGATTGACACCCAATTCAGTGAGAAAAATAGCGAAAATTTCAGCCTCAACATACGGAGAATGTACTGCGCTTCCTGATACAATAATGTAGTTAGTCTCACCAGTCTCATAGAGATGTAACGCCCAAAAAAGACGCATGCGCTGAAAAGCGTTCATCTTTCCTTCTTCATCATTAAACGGGAATCCGGGAACAATGATGGCGTCATAAGGCTGGTATTCAGGGTCACTTATAGAAACATCTTTAAATAAGTTACAGCTATTTAACGATATTAGTAAGAGTAATCCAAAGATGTGTATTTCGAGGGGTGTGTGTTTCATTTCTATTTTGTTTAATCAATTAACATATTTATTGGACAAAAGTTTAATCACTAATCAAATTGTTTGAATTGTAGTTATAACGTAGAAAGTGGAGTATTATTGGCAGTAAGGTAAAAATTAACCGTGGAGTTTTTATTTAACAGATTATTTCGATTTAATTCAACTGTAGTAACTGCGCTTATGAAGAAGATATATCTTTCGCCAAATCTTCAAACATCACCATGCTTCATTCTGCTGCTTTCAGAATAATCCTTTCTGTTTTTGTACTGGTAGTTTTGGTTTATCCAAATTGTAATGGTCAAGTTAGCCCTAAGGACGTAACCATTATTCGCGACACATTTGGCGTGCCTCATATTTATGGGATTACAGATGCTGATGCGGCTTACGGATTAGCTTGGGCACATTCTGAAGATGATTTCGAGCATATTCAACATAACATTCTTACAGGGAAACGAATGTTGGGTGAAGTATTGGGTAAAGAGGGCGTTTTGTTTGATTTTGGTTTACAATTGTTGAGCATAGATTCGTTGGTAGATGCTCGGTATGAACTTGACCTTTCTCCAGATTACAGAAAGGTACTGGAAGCATATGCGCAGGGCTTGAATGCCTATGCAACTGCACACCCGAAGGAAGTGTTACGAAAAAGGTCATTGCCATTCACTGCTCAAGATTTGGTGAAAGGCTATGTGCTCAATACATCACTTATGGCTGGAGTTGGACTCACACTTAAAGCAGTTAATGAGAATAGACTCCACGAATTTTTTTCTGTGAATACAGTCGGAAGCAATGCTATTTCGGTGTCGCCATCTCGGATGGACGATGGCATGGGTTATCTTAGTATCAATTCACATCAGCCATTAGAAGGCCGTGTGGCGTGGTACGAAGCGCATGTTGCAAGCCAAGAAGGTTGGGATATAATTGGAGGATTGTTTCCTGGAGGCATGACCATTTTTGTGGGAACTAACCGCCATTTGGGTTGGGCGCACACGGTAAATTATCATGTATTTGGAGATGCCTACAAGCTGGAAATCAATCCAAAAAACAAAAACCAATACAAATACGATGGGCAATGGCATGATTTCTACGTGAAGAAAGCTAGGATGAAAGTGAAAATTGCAGGTATGCGCATTCCAGTTAGCAAGAAAGTTCAGATTTCTACGTACGGCCCAGTTTATAAAGCTAAGAAGTATGGCAGTTATGCGTTCCGGTTTCCGAGTTACACAGATATTCGCGCAGCAGAACAATGGTATAGAATGAACAAAGCGACCGATTTAGAGTCCTTTAAAACTGCTCTTAAGATGCAAGCGCTGCCTTTGTTTAATGTGGTGTATGGCGATAAACAAGGCAATATTTTGTTACACTCGGCTGGAAAAGTGCCAAACCGCAATCCGAATTTAGATTGGACATTGCCGATAACAGCAAATACATCGGCCTATAAATGGGAAGGAATTATTCCATTCGATAAAATGCCGCATACCGAAAACCCTGATTGTGGGTATATCTACAATGCCAACAATACGCCACTGCATTGCACTGGAGATAGCTGTGCTGTCCAAACTGATTTTCCTGGAATTCAAACCTTTGAATACAATAGGGGAGAAGTGTTCGGTTCTTTGTTTAAGGGGAATAATGGTAAGTTTTCTGCAGCCCAAGTGGAAAGCTTCAAATACAACACTTCGTATCATCCAAGTGGTAGCTATGCAGATAGATTTGCTGCGATGTATGATTTGGATCCTACCGTTTATCCTGACATATCGGACGCAATTGCCAAACTAAAGCAATGGAATAAGAGGGGTGATGCAGATAATAAAGATGCTGCTTTAGCCATGATTGTGCATGATAATTTGCGACTGGCCGCTGATGCCCCATTTGGTTTATTAATGATTCGAAAGCAAAAAATTAGTGAGGTTGAAGCTGTCGATGCAATACGAAAAGCCAAGAAGTTTTTACTCAAAACGCATGGAACCATGGATGTGGCCCTTGGTGAGGTGCAGCGCCATCAAAAGGGCGAGGTCAGCTTTCCAGCTCATGGACTAAGGGAGGTTCCTCGCGCTGCTGATGCAAAACTTTACGATAAGAAAAAGGGGTTATTTCGAATTGTGAATGGTGATGGTTACATCCAAAAGGTGAGGTTTTCTAAAGATGGGCCATCCATCGAAAGTATTAATGCTTTCGGGGCATCTTCGCATTCAGAGAGCAAGCACTACACCGATCAAATGGAGCTATTTACCAAAGAACAATACAAACCCATGACCTTTGACCGCGCTGAAATTGAGGAAAATGCAGAACGGATATATCATCCAGGGGAATAGTGCTGCTGACTAACCGAGTTAGATAAGCATTCGAAGAAATGCCGGCCAATGACTTGCTGGGGTAGGATAAAAGTCAAGTCAAAATCCCTTGGGGGGGTATATGAACCAGTTCTTTTATAATTGAAGTACTTTGAAAAGCACAAACACTTAAAATTTTTTTTAAAGATTTACTCCGTTCCTTTAGCAGACGCATTAATCGATTATTGACTATGAAAAAACTACTTCTCTCTGCTGCTGCTTTATGTGTGGCAATTGCTCCGGTGTGCAGCCAATCGCTGAATTTAAATTTGGATAACGCGCATGCTCCGTTTGTGTATGGCGTGGCCTCGGCCGACCCATCCGAGAACAGTGTGCTTATTTGGACCGCTGTAGCTCCCGATGTATCACTGCACAACGTAACCATTACCTGGCAAATAAGTGTAGATTCGTTGTTTGCCAGTGTGCTAAACAATGGCACCCTAACCATAGACAGCGGCAAAGGGTATACGGTAAAAACTGATGTTACTGGTCTCAGTCAAGGCAGCACCTACTATTATCGCTTCGAACATTCGGGCAATTATTCTACTGTGGGCATCACCTACACCGCATTTTCTTCCTCGCTCGATAGTATGAAGTTTGGCTTGGTAAGCTGCTCCAGTTTGTTTTCGGGCTATTTTAATGCCTATCGACAAATGGCAGCCATGCCAGGCATGCGTGCATTGGTGCATGTGGGCGATGTGATTTACGATGGTGTGGATCCCGAAGAAGAGGTGCGCGTACCAGAAGGGGCAGAAGAGGATCTTCGCGACAGCATCCTAGAAGATTGGCGCGCTCGTCATCGCTTATATCTCAGCGACCCTGATTTTCGCGAAGCGCGAAGAAAATTTCCGTGGATAGTAACTTGGGATAACCATGATGTGCTGCGTAGAAATCCAGCAATAGGGGCAAAGGCATTTCGTGAGTTTGTGCCTTTTCGCGAAGATGAAACGGATTCTACAAAGGTGTATCGCAAGGTTTCTATGGGCCCACTGGTCGATTTCTTTATGATTGATATCAATACCGAAGGGGGCATAGATAGTTTTGGTGTAGGCAACCTGAAAGCCATGTCTGATGAACAGTTTGAGTGGCTTTTAGACGGACTTCAAAACTCTACAGCCAAGTGGAAATGCATTGGCAGCCAGAAGCTAATGGCACAATGGGATTTGCTTGGAGCGCCTTTGCCAGGTAGCGGATTGTCAAAAACGTGGAATGGCTACCCTCAAAGCCGCGAATTGCTCCTCTCGCATTTGCAAGACAACAATATTGATAACGTTGTAGTGCTTAGTGGCGATTTTCACATGAATATCTGGAGCGATTTGAGTCTTGACCCATTCGATTCTTCTGTGTACGATACCATAACTGGCGAAGGAAGTATTGCCATAGAAATGATGGGAACCAGCCTTACCCGTGGAAACTTAGATGAGTCAGGATTGCCGTATTCATTTAGAACTACACTCGAAACCAATTCTATGAATGCCAATCATCAGCAGCATTATCTCAACCTATTCGACCACGGATTCAATACCGTGACGCTGTTTGACGATAGCTTGGTGGGACGCTCGTTTGTTTGTCCCATCCTCGCATTATCCGATAGCATGGCCCTAGATGCTATGCGGGTGTGCCGAGCTGGTGATAACCGTTGGCAGCGGGTGCAGCAATACACATCAATTGCCGAATATGACCCTAAATTTGAATTTTCGGTATTCCCAAATCCTTCCTCTGGCAAAAATCTGAACATCCTGTTGCCTGAGAATGAAAGCAACATTCGTGTGGAGTTGCGCGATGCCAAAGGCAGATTGTGTATGGTGAAAAACTTTGCAAACGGAGGGCAGCACGTTTTAAATGCTCCTGCAACTGCAGCTGGAATGTATTTCTTAAATGTGACATTGAGCGGTGGAAATTGGGCTTCGAAAACGGTGGTGTTTCAATAAATAGTAGTTTTCGGTCCAATTTATTTTTAAAAACCCTAAGTAATCGCAATGGAAGGAACGGAAAAAGTTCAAATAACACTAGAAGCAACGGTACATGTTGATGTAGCCACCGCTTGGATGCTATGGACAACCCCAGAGCACATCACAAAATGGAACACCGCCTCGCCCGATTGGCATACCCCGTGGGCAGAAAATGATTTGCGGGTAGGAGGGAAATTCACCTCACGCATGGAAGCCAAAGACGGCAGCTTTGGATTCGACTTTTGGGGTATTTATGATGAAGTGAAACCCAACGAAAGCATCATGTATACAATGGGTGATGGCCGTAAAGCAACAGTTTCGTTTAGCAGCATTGGAAATCAAACCAAAGTGATTGAAATTTTTGAAGCCGAAACTGAAAACAGTGTGGAATTGCAACGAGAAGGCTGGCAGGCCATACTCAACAGCTTTAAGCAGTATGCGGAAAGTGATAGGTCTTAAGCGCCTTGATGTTAACTTCGCAATGAGTTCAAAACGAGATAGGTGGTTTTTCGAAAATTTTTGAAGCAGTCGAAACTATCACGTTTGTGCACCTGCCATAGGCTGTTGTAAATAGGATTTTCTGAACGCCACGGCCCCACGTTTCTGGTTATCTTCGCAGCCCCGCAAAGGGCAAAGCATCACATACCATGAAGCGCGAACAATGGCTTAGTTTGCTTAAAAGCAATGACGACCTCCAAGTGGAAGAAGCCATTGCGCAGGTGAAAATGCAGGGCGATGCCACGGTTATTCCCGATTTACTAAGCACATTGGCAACAACAGCGCATTTGCCCACAGCACAGGCCATAAGCCAAGTTCTTTTCGACCTGAAGGATGCTGCAGCATTGAATATGCTAATCGACAACTTGCTTAATCCAAGTTATGAGAATATTCGGGTACAAATGCTGCAAGCCTGCTGGCAGTGTGGGTTAGACACCAGTCATCGCTTACCCGATTTGATCAATGTGGCCATCATTGGCGATTATATGGAGGTGCTTGAGGTTCTTACCATTATCGAGAACTGGGACAAGTTTACCGACCAATTGATGCTTAAAGAAGAACTTGTGCGTTTCCGCGATGCCCTTTCCGAAATGGAAATAACCGAAATGGAAGATTTATATGTGAGCATTAGCGGCATTTTGAGTGGATTTGAAGAAAATTAATGAGCACACTAAATATTTACCGCATTTTCGCGTTGTAGGCCTAGAAAAATGAAATCAATTCGCTTCACCAATTATTTTCTAGTAGTTGCCCTTTGCGCAATAGCTGGTTGTTTGTGGTCCAGTAACGTTAGTGCACAGGAACAAAAGAAGACATTGATTCAGTTCTCAGGTGTGTTGCTCACAGCCGATAGTTTGGAGTCGGTTCCCTTTGCCAACATCATTATCAAAAACTCACACCGAGGCACCATCAGCGATTATTTCGGCTACTTCTCTTTTGTGGCCGAGCCAAAAGACACCATCGTCTTTTCCTATGTCGGATTTAAAGACAGCGAGTTTGTTATACCCGACACCCTAAAGAGCAAAAACTACTCGCTAATCCAGATGATGAGTGCCGATACATTCCTGTTGCAAGAGGCGGTTATCTATCCGTGGCCTACCAAAGAACAGTTTCGTCAAGCCTTTTTGGACCTACGCTTACCCGAAGATGATAAACAAATTGCGATGCGAAATCTTGAACGGGCCGACATGCGCGACCGTATGGAGATGATGGGAATGGATGGTAGCGAGAATTTCAAGTTCGCCATGCAACAAAACTCAGCACGCCTCTATTACGC
>Ga0247843_1002282_pt1 | contig 35637 bp, 30 predicted proteins | sample LaCruzMarch2017__FD_192420 | JGI IMG/M metagenome (GOLD analysis project Ga0247843, IMG submission 192420) | Freshwater microbial communities from meromictic Lake La Cruz, Castile-La Mancha, Spain - LaCruzMarch2017_8m | ecosystem: Environmental > Aquatic > Freshwater > Lake | place: Spain... | reverse complement strand
AACGGTTTGACTATTACTGCCCGGACCAATACCGGCACCCAGCACTTGACCATTATGGGTATATCCCTGCCGAACATAGGGGTGGGTATAAAAGCTATTGCCCTCCAGCACTAATTCGGGGGTGGGTAAACCCATTTGGGTAAATTCGCTGGCTAATTCCAGCCAGGTACCCTTCTTTTTAAGGGGGAATAATTTACGAAATCCGCCTACAAAAGCCCGGGGATAGTTCACATCAGCTATCAAATTAACAGGCGTGGGTACGCGGTCGTTTCGGCCATACTCCAAATAGAATTCCGCATGATCTTTAGGCATTACATATCTGGCGAATACAGAACCCAGGGCCGCTTTTTTGCCAGCTTTCTGGGTAGCCGAAACCACTATGCCAGCAAGGGGTAGCATATCAGCGATACCAGACACATCCGATGCATACTGATAGGCAGCTTGCGCAACACCCAAGTAAAGACCCTTAACCCATTTGGGTTGCCAGTTAATGGTGAGGCCGGTTATGTAGCGATTTGCCTCCTGCTTGGGTTTGTATAACCGTACACCATTAAAGTATCGGTTGGTATCAGCGGGAAATATACCGGAGGACTGTAACTGTCCGGCAATAATTTGTCCTTCAAAATCTCCGATGCGGGTATGGATTGGCCGGGTAGTGTTAGCAGTAAAATGCAAAAATCCCTGTGCGTTATTACTAAGTACCAGGGCATTGTATCTGCCGGGTCCCCACCAGTAATTTTCCGTTGATATCCCCAAAGAAATAGCACCTAACTGATAGCGAATAGCGGATTGTCCGGGTAATATCTTTTTATAGGTAATCGTGCTAAACCGTTCGGGCATATCAATATTATTGAGCAAACGATAATAAGTAGCCCAATAACCATCAAAATGCTCAGTGGGGAAAGTTTCAAAATGTGGATTGGAGGCATACACTATCTGCGGCATCAACTGAACTGAGAATTTCCCAGCCTTCCACAAAATACCTCCCGAAACAAGTGTTTGCAGTCCATTAGCATGTATCATGGCACCATCATTCCAGCCAAAGGGGTGGTGGGTATTATAGCCTATCGATACAGAAAAGGGTAGAAACTGAAGAGAGGAATTTTTCCCTGAAAATTTTGCTTTGAAGAGTAGAACACTGTCGGGAAAGGGGAGCAAACTATCCAGCAGAAGAAACTGTTGCAGGTAGTTTTGCTGGAGAAGGGAGGTTGGGGAGGGAGTGCCAGTAATTAGCTCTTGGCGGCGATGGTAATCGGCAAGGCTGTGTGAGCCGCCGGGGGAGAAATAATTTCCACTCTGAGATTTAACAGAAGTCACACTGAAAAGAAATGTAAGAAAAAGTAGCTTATACCAACTCACTGAAAAAAATTATAGTAAAATTATGGCAATTATTAAAAAAATGATAGAAAGGACAAAATAAAGCGATTCATTAACCGGATGCAAAAAAAAATTATTTCCAATTGAAATACCCCTTAATTGTAGATAATGGAATTATCAGTTCTTTTGGGAAAATTCCTTTAAAAATAGATATACAGATTCGCATCACTCGGAATAAATGTCTACGAAAAATCGACCGTTTATATCGGAATTCTAGCATTTTTTCTGGGTAAAAGTGAAGGAACTTATCAAAAAAAGAAAGGGTAGAACTTTGCAAATATAAATTGGGAAGTTGATTACGTAACCAAATTTCAAAATTCGGGTATGCTAATTCCCATTCCTCAAAAAACTCACCCATACTGTGTTGCTGCGAATCCATTTTTGAACCGCGCCATATCATATTTTCGTGTGTGCTTCTTGGGAAAAAGGTAACTGATTTTTGTAACAAAATACACCAAAGTGTTAATACAGCAGAATGAAATTTTATAGGATATCGATGTAGTAAATTTTGCAATCTAAAAGAAGGTGTAATATTTGGGAAATAGAAAAATTCGGGAAGAGAAAGGCTTTTTTTCAAATTATAATAGGCATGTCGTAACATTATATCAGAATGTAACCAACTAAAATCGTAACCAAAAGTATGGCTAGACAGCTTTATTTGCGCTTCGAAAAATAATTGAACATCTTTGGCATGACCACCAATATAAAAATCACCTACACTAAAGGGTGACCAACTTAGCATGTTTGGAAAAAAAAGGTAACCGGACTGACCCACTGATGTATATATATCAGATTGAGCATCAACAGCTATCATATGCTGAATCATTAGAGGTAAATCAAGAAACTGATCCGTACGAATTTTCAATATATAAACTGGATTATATACCTCAATGGCCTTATTAATTGCGGTTATACAACCGAAAGACTGTCGAAAGTCATTACTAGGTGAATTGAAACCAATAACAGCTTGGGGTCCCGGATCGGTAGGTCGTAAAATAATTACATTGTCATCTAAAATAATGGGGATTTCAGATTGCCAAGCTGACAAAATAAATCCTCTTACCAAATGCTTAGAAGATGATATAAGATGTCTGATATTTTCAGTACAATCTAGTTCCTTAACATATACCCCACTCCCACTATTTCCAGAGGTTATAATTGGTCCCTGTATTATAACAACTACATTATTGGTGAGCACTGAATAATTTATTAATTATAAAATTCTTTAGCAACAAAATAATCGAAATACATTTTAATGTCTACACCCCATTCAATTATATATACAAATGAAAGTGATAATAAAAAAGTGACTATGCCAGACCTTTCCTAGCCAAAAGATATTTTCTAATATTTAATTTTAAAAACAATCGAACTTGCGATGCAACAAGTGAACTAAAAAAAAGTGCAAAAATTAGAGCAAAACTGATTACTAGAATACGAGCTAAATTTGTATGTGGCTCTGGGAATAAAAATTTAAAAATGCCAATTACTAATCCAGCAATAAATAGCGGTAAAAAAACATCCTGCCAATACCATTTCCATTTTTCAGATGATATTATTTTACGAAAAGTAAAATGAACTGAAACTATAATTCCTCCAAGATTGAGCGCTAACCAAATATAAGCCGCTCCCAGAGCACCGTATTTAGGCACTATCCAAAACATAGCGGGAATAACCAAAATCAGGTTAACAATATTTACATATACACTAATCATAGTCCATCCATAAGTAAGTTGCAAAATATGCACCATAAGTAAAGTACCACTAATGATATTTGCCATAGCAAGAACTGAAATAATATAGCTTGTTTGTTTTGCTAACTCAACATTTTGCGTCCACAAATGAACAATAGATTCTCCAAAAAATATTAAAAGGAATCCTGCACTACCTACTAATACACTAATTGTTTGAGCTGCTTTATGAAAAGTAACTTTTAATTCATCTAAATCACCTTTTGCGTGTAATTCACAAAATTTTGGATAAAATGCCTGCTCAGTAGGCATAACTATCATATACAACCCTGCTGCTACAGTAGAGGAAAGTGTATAATACCCAAAATCAGTGAGCGTTAAGAATTTTGAAAGTAAGGTTTTATCAATATTCATTAATGCGATTGCTAAAAAAACATTTAAAGACATTCCTCCGGCAAATTTTCTAATAAGCAGTAACTCATTTAATGAAAACTTGGCTGCTCTCGTGGACTCAGGAATCGATGTGTAAGTAAGGCTGAAAAGAGTAAGAACGGTAATAAGAGAAAAAACACCCTGCCAAATAAAAAAAGATTGAATAGTAGCAGACACAAAGGCAAGTATACAAATAGCACCCACACTTCTGATTGTTGCAAGTATGCTATTAACTATATTGAATAATACATGCTTTTGCAGACCAAGAATTGCACTCCGGTAAATTCCTTCAAAGAAACGTAGTCCAATAACTACACTAATTATTTTAATAGACTCACTAATGGTTTTGCTAGAGGCCTTAGTGGATGTGAGCCAAGAGGAAGACAACCAATCAGCACTTAGGTAAATAATTAGTGCCAAGATAGAAACGATAACCAAAGTAATAATTTCAATACTACGTAAAAGGTCTCTGATTGACTCTACGCTTCTACTTCCTCCGGTAAACCTTGCGATTTCCCTTCCCAAGGTAGGCGTCATTCCCATATCTAAAAGGGCAAACCATGCTTGCATGGAGGCAAAAAAACCAATTAAACCGTAAGACTCAATTCCCAGATACTTTATATAAACTGGAACAAAAATGAGTCCCATTAAAGAGACCCAAATTTGACCTATATAATTTGAAAATAAATTAACCTTTATCAAAGTATGAGATTAAACCAGTAAATTATTTATCTGCTTTTGAAAAAAATGTGAGAAAAAAACATTGCAATTGCTAGAGTAGGATTATTATAAAAAACCATCATACGAATCCTTAATCATAAAATCATCTAACTTAATGGAGTTTATTAAATCAAATATTCACTGAAAAAGGAAGAACTTGAAAGTATGAATTTTTAACCGAAAAAATTCCTTTAAAGAGAAAAATACTATCGGGAAAGGGGAGTAAACTATCCAACAACTGAAACTGTTGCAAATAGTTTTGCTGGAGAAGGGAGGTTGGGGAGGGAGTACCAGAAATTAGCTCTTGGCGGCGGAAATAATCGGCAAGGCTGTGGGAGCCGCCGGGGGAGAAATAGTTTCCGCCCTGGGAATAAGCAGAAATAAAACTAAATAAAAGGATTAGAGAGAGAAAAATTCGCAAGAAAAAAAATTATTACGTTTTAATTCGATCACCCATACCATTTCCGATAATGGTGAGAAAAATATATTTAAAATAAGTAGAGATTGAAAGTTGTGAAATCATTTCTTTATCAGTTTCTGCTAGTAACTGTGGGGTAGACATATCAATTTTATTAATTTGAGCTAACCCTGTTATTCCCGGTCTTACGTGATAAATCCCTAGTTTCTCTCTTTCATATATTAAATCATCTTGGTTATATAAATTTGGCCGCGGTCCAACTAAACTCATATCTCCTATTAGAACATTCCATAATTGAGGTAATTCATCTAATTTGGTTATACGCAAAAATCTTCCAAATTTAGTAATTGACTCTTTATCTGCAAGATGGGTAGCTACCGAAAGAGTATCAATATACATAGTACGAAACTTAATTAAATAAAATGTTTTTTTATTTAAACCAATTCGCATTTGTTTGAAAAATGGTGATCCAGTATCAAAAAAACCAATGATTAAAAGTAGTAGAAATAGAGGAAAAAGAATTAAAATTCCAACAATAGCAAAAAAAATATCAAAAATCCTAATCATAAAAAATTGATTGATTTTATGCCGATTAAAACTGGAGTCGGATTCCAACCAGCTTCTTTTCTAGCTTTTGAATCATTAAAAGTTAAATCAAAAGTCATTTTAGTAAGTATCTTAGAATTAAGCGGGGAAAATCCTCCTACAAAATCTCCTACTTTTGCCATAAAGTTTACAATTAAATAGGGTATTTGTCTGGGCTTCGACTTATCTACCATTAAAGCTATTATTTCTGAAAGTTCGTTAAATGAAGGATGATAGCCGTCAGTTAAATTATAAACCCCACCTATATGAGCAACTTTTAAGATGAATTTAGAAATATCATCAGCAAGAACCATACTTTTTTTAGCACTTACACCTCTTATATTAAAATAATATCCTCGTTTTATACCATTAATCATTGAAGCAAAGCTTCCAACAGGATTGGGGCCAATGATTAAAGGAAGTCGTAAAATTGTACAAACTACATTATTTTTAATACACCAATTATAAACAAGCATTTCGGCTGCGATTTTGCTTAACCCATATGGGTCATTAGCCTGAAGCTCATGATTTTCGTCAACCTCATGACCCTGTTCAATTCCATAAACTGCAACAGAACTTATAAATATAAAATATTTGGGAACTTGAATTAAGTCTAGTGACTTAAGTAAATTTTGGGTACCAAGAATGTTTATTAATTCAAATTCTTTTTTATCAATATCGGATTTACCTACTGTATGAGCTTTTCCGGCTGCATGAATAACAAGATCAAAATTATTTACGAAAATTGGTGATTCTTTTTCAAGACTAAGTTTAAAGTCACCTGATGTTCTGGATAAAGTAAATACATTATTATTTGAAATCAATTCATTATAAATTGATTTTCCTAAAAAACCCGATGCTCCAGTCAGTAGAATGTCCATTTTTTCACAATTAGTTAATAAAATTGCTTTAATCTCAAAATAAAACGTTTGGGCATTAGCAAAATAGGAACTACAATATTATTTGACTTCCATGCTCGAATAATTTCAATATTTTGTCTGATTACATTTAAAAAACTTTTATTCGTTGCTCCACCTAACCTCATAATTACGAAAACCTCATCAAGATGTAAAGAATTGAAATTGAATTTTTTAAAAATTCGTAACATAAACTCATAATCAGCAGCTAATTTAAAAGAGACATTAAAATTACCCGCTACTTTGTAAACACTAGCTCGCAAAAATAAACAGGGATGAGGTGGAATATTTCCATCTTCAAAAAAAGAAGGATAGTAATCAATTGATTTCCATTTTCGAATTACCCGTTCATCGCTTTCTAAATTCACATAAACCAAATCCCCATAAATAATATCAACATTAGTATAAAAACAAAAACTATTAACTATAGTTTCTAAAACGTTATTACTAATATATATGTCATCCGAATTTAAAATTCCAATAATATCACCTGAAGCTAATGCTACTCCTTTATTCATCGCATCATAAATACCAGAATCTTTTTCAGAAATAATAGTAGCTACATGTGGGTAAGAGCGTATAATATCAATTGTACCGTCATTTGAAAGACCATCAACAATAATATGCTCGATGTTGTTATATGTCTGGTTTTGAATACATTCTAGCGTATCTCTTACAGTATAAGAACTATTATAAGTAGCAGTAATAATTGAAATTTTCATTACTTGTAAAATTCGAGTATATGATCACATATGTAATCTACTTCAGGAATAGAAAGTTCATAATAGAGTGGTAACCTTATTAGATTATCAGTATAGAAATCTGCGTTGGGCAAAACAGGAATTGTTGTACTATTAAGCGAATAATATTTTTTAATAAATGGAGACTGATGCAAAGATTGATAATGAAATACTGCCATAACCCCATTTGTCTTCAAATAATCAATTAAAGCGGCCCTTTCATCAATTGAATTACAAACTAAATAGAACATATGTGCATTGTTAGTTGCAAAATCGGGGATATATGGCAATCGGACACTTCGATTTAGATGTAGACTATGTAACCTTTTAAAATAATGATTCCAAATACTTAATCGCTTTTCCTGAATTACATCTATTTGCTCTAATTGAGCATATAAATATGCCGCAATTATATCAGAAGGCAAAAAAGAAGACCCAATATCAACCCAACCGTATTTATCGATCTCTCCTCTGAAAAACTGGGAACGATTAGTTCCTTTTTCCCTTATAATTTCGCTTCTATCAAACAATTTTTCATCGTTTACTATTAGCATTCCCCCTTCACCGCAAATAATATTTTTAGTTTCGTGAAAAGAAAATGCCGCAAAATTACCAATGGATCCAAGAGGACGGCCCTTATAAAAACTATCGATTGCCTGTGCAGCATCTTCGATTACTATTAAATTATATTTTTTAGCGATATTCAATATAAGATCCATATCACACGCCACACCTGCATAATGCACAACAACAATTGCTTTTGTCTTATTTGTAATTAAAGCTTCGATTTTAAGTGGATCAATATTAGGAGAAGCCATTTCACTATCAGCAAAAATAATTTTGGCCCCCCTTAAAACAAAAGGATTTACGGTACTTACAAAAGTATAAGAAGGTATAATCACTTCATCACCAGAATTAATTTCTGCTAATATAGATGACATTTCTAAAGCATCAGTGCAACTTGTAGTAAGTAGCGTTTTAGAAAACTTATATTTCTGTTTAAAAAAATCATGGCACTTTTTTGTAAAAATTCCATCCCCAGAAATTTTACCAGAATTAACAGATTGTGCCACATAGTCTAATTCCTTCCCAATAAAGAAAGGTTTATTAAATGGAATTTTCATTCTTTAGTCATTTTAGCGAGTTCATCATAAATATTTCTTTTTATTTTTCCTGGAACACCTACTACTAAACTATAAGGTGGTATAATTGAATTTTCTAAAATAATTGTTCCAGCTCCGATTATTGAATGATCACCTATAGTAGAACCCTTTAGAATTACAGCATTAGTTCCAATATAAACAAAATTACCAATAGTAGTGGGTGCATGGTCAATCTTCGGATAAGCACTATTAGTCAGACATCGCCATACTGTATCATGAGTTAATATTTGTGAACCACTAGAGATATTAACTCCCCTTCCGATATTAACTAAATCGTATTCGCCATCTATAACACAGAATGGGCCGATCCATGTATCTTCTCCTATAAAAACATTTCCTTTTTCTAATCCCCTAATCCAGCAAAGTGGGTTATAATCATTTTTATACATTACTTTTATTTAAAATTGATTGAAATTTTTTCGTTGAAATTTCATGTCCAAAATATTTTAAACTAATCTCACGGGCATTATTTCCCATTATTTTTAATTCATTATTTCGTAATTCGTAAGCATTAATAATAGCTTTTGCAAGTTCAACAGCATTAATTGCTGTCGCCAAAAAACCAGAATAATTATCAATAACCAAATCATTTGCTACACCAATTTTAAATGAAATTACGGGTGTCCCACTCATTAATGATTGGTTAATCATCATAGGACCAGCATCCTCAACTGAAGTATTTATAAATATATCACATAAATTGTAGGCAAATGACAATTCTTCTAAATTTAGTAAGCCTAAACTATGAAATTCAACTGGAATTAAAGACACATCCTTATTATCAATTTTTCCAGCTAAAATAACAACAATATTATTACTTATATCAGAATAATTTTTACAAATATAATTTAATGCTCCAATCAAATATGTAAAGCCTTTTCGTTCTTCCTTTAATGATTTAGCAGCAGAAAAAATAGCAAATTTATTTGTGTGAAAACTAAAATGATTTTGAGCAATTTCTTTTTTTCTTTGACTGAATAAATGTTCGTCAATTGAAATATATTTTTGAACTATTTCTATTGAGCTCCCAACTTGTGATGATCCAATTAAAAATGTAATGTTATTTGAAGCTGAAATAAAACCATTAATACATTTATCATAAATAGTTTTTTTTAATAGTAAATTTCGTTTTGAAATAAAATCGAAAATTTTGTATTTGAATGCAGGGCACTCCTGACATTTAGAAGTATAATTATTACAAGAACCAAAGTAATGACAACCTCCTGTAATTGGATTAAAATCCATAGGATAGATGTATATTCGTGCACCAGTATTAGATTTAAAAGCCTCGATATCACGTGTACTTACGAAACTTGAAGTCCAATATAAAATTATGATATCAGGTAGAGGATAATTTCTTAGAATTAACTTGTGATTTAAAAAAAATCCAAAATCTAAAAAATTATAAAAGTAAAATTTTTCATAAGTAAAAAATTTTCTGAATATTCTATTAATAAAATAGATAACATTTATATATAACAAATTAAGCTGACCAGTAAGTGTTAATTTAAAAAAAGGGGATTGAGAGGTAATTGTATGTGATATACATCCTAAAACATTAAGATCTTTAATATTTGCCGATATAACTGAAAAGGACCCATCACTTTGAGAACGATTAATATGCCAAATTACCATACCTTAGATAGGGAAAATGAACAAAATGAATAAATTATACATCATAACGAGGCTATTGTTATAAATTTCACTTTATAGCCTCAATAAATATGGAAGAAGTCTCGTTAGGATTGTCTAATTGAAAATCTTTCCAATCAAGAACATAGCTAGTTTGTGCTGTTCTTGTAATAACATCTTTACATCCAGCATTAGTTAAAATAACTTGCAAAGAATAAGAATCATACAACCAAAGATGTACTTCGCCCATAAACCTATACTTACCTACCAAAAAATAAACAATCGGCTTTAGGAATACATTATTACTTTTTCCAATTAATGATTTAAAATACTTTTTTAAAGCATCTTTTCTTGATTTGGTATTATTCTCAGAATTTCTTTTATTAACATCAAGGCCAATTCTATTATTGATATACTCGCTATTATTATTTCCATATTTTTCTAGATATTCTTGCATCATTCCCCCAGGATAATTTCTAACAGTTTGATCATACAATTCAAGCAAAATCCAATCATAATCATAATTTGCATTTCTTTCATTATTACGAACTCTATGCAAATTTCTTAAGTATTCACTTGCTAATCGCTCAAGATCAGGAGTTGCAATACGAATTATTCCACCTGGCTTTAATACACGAATACATTCACTTATAAATTTTATTCCATCTTGCTTAGTCATATGTTCTAAAATATGAGAATGGTAAACTAAATCAAAACTTTCATCTTCAAATGGCAAGCCCTTTAAAAAATTGCATTTTAATACAGTTTTATCTCGAGGAGAAATATCAGCGTTAGTCCAATCTTTATGAAACTTGCTACCACATCCAAGGTTTAAATACTTTTTTGACATAACTGATTACTCTTTTTATTTGTATTTTAATTTATTGTTATAAAATCTGCAGCAATTTTCTCCCAACTATTAAAGTTAGTAATCATATTGAATCCATTTTTACCCATCAAACTTCTCAATTCCTCATCGTCAATGAGAAGTTTTAAAGCATTTTTCAAGCTTTTATAATCCCCATCTTTTACTCCCAGTCCACTGTTAAACCTATATCTCTCAGTTTTATAATCAGAACAGATAATTGCACTTCCACATGCAGATGCATCTAAAGTGGAAGTTGTAGTATGAGCGGGCCAAACTGAAATATCAGCTGCATTATATATGTATGAAAGTTTCACATGCGATACATTATCTTCTAAAACTACCCTATTCAAAGATTTATCTACATGGCGGTATAAAACATTTTTATAGTTTTCGTAAACAGTTCCAACTATATAAATTACTATGTTTAGATATTGATCAGCATTTAATTCATTTAATACATCGATTATAAGATGAACTTTTTTTTCATCATAAATTTTACCCGTATAAACAATAAGCAATGAATTATCCAACAAGTTCAATTCGTTTCTTAATGCTTTTCGTTTTTGACAATCTGGATAAAAAATTGTAGTATCAGTTCCTAATGGGATCATCAACACTTTTTCACCTTTCAAGCCCATATATTTATTTAAAACTGTAATACAGCTATCTGATATTCCAATTATTCTTGAAGCGATTGAATAAATCCGTTTAGAAAAAAATAAACGAAATATAAGATAAATAATTTTTCCAGATATTCCACTTCGAATTACATTTATAGTTGTATGATCATCAATTATTAATTTACATTTAATTTTATTTATAAAGAATAAGAGTCGTAAAGTTTGAAATTCTAAAACACTATGTACAATTAAAATATCCGGTTTTATTTCAATTAATATTTCTTTAAAACCTTTCCACCAATTACGATTTTGGAATGAAAACAATATAGGCAACCTATGTATAGTAGCACCTAAATCCGATATGTAGCTACCACTATTTATATTTGGAGATGAAGTTAATTTCTTAGCCTGCTCTTGATAGTTTTTTAAATTTAAATTTTGATTGCAAGTAATTATGTGTACGTCATGATTCATTTTAACATGTTCCTTGGCTAATTGATAAACCTGATAGCCTTTTGCAAAATCTTCAATAAAATAGGATGTAACGTGAACTATTTTCATTACATTATTTTAATCCAAGTAAAATACTTGTAAATATCCAGAGCATACTATTAGTAAAAATACCACCCGAAGTCATAGATATCAAAAAAGCAGAAACAAAAAAAATTATAAAAATATGAGAGTTTGGATATACCTGAGCGTTTCTTATTAAGAACCTTATCTTTCGCAAAACAAAATATAGCAATGTAAGAAAAATTATCATTCCAATTAATCCAGTTGACATCATAACATCTATAAAAAGATTATGAGGATAGGAATTATCATATTCGTTAACAAAAGAATCACCCAAAATTGGATTTCGTGCTATTTGTTTCCAAGCAGCTGACCACTCATTAAACCTCTCATCATCACCACCACTTTGGAGATTTTCATAAGTCAAAAAAAATCTATTTACAATTTCAAACTCACCATCATTAATTTGAGTAGACAAGAAATAAGCAGAACTAAATAGGACTAATACTGTAATAAGAATTATTTTTAGATAAAAAAGTGAATTTCTTTTCCTAATCAAAATAATCAGGTAAAACTCAAAAAATAAAAGAAGAATGAAAGTTACAATAGGACCACGTGATGCTCCCATTAACAAATTTAAAAACCCAACAAGTAAGCATACATATAGAAATATTCGAAATTTTTTTGACAAATCCTTATTAAAATTTAATAAGTGTATAGACAAAATAGAAAGAGATTGACCAAAAAAACCAATTGTTATTGGGTTAACAATGGAAACTCCCTCCCCTCCAATTTCAATGATTACATTAGCTCGTGACAAAAAAATTTCCGCAAAATTCCAGTGATTAACGGATAGAATAGAATAAGTTAGGCATATATTAGATGTAAAAAGAATATAAAGAAGTGGATAAGGTAATTTATTTAAATCAAAATAAGTTGAAACTTTAAATCCCATTATTGAAGGTATAAGCGAAACACCAAAAGCAAAGGAAAATACAAAAAAAGCATCGGTTTCAAGATACTTAACTCCCACAAATTGAATATCGTATACTAAACGTAAAGAGTAAATAATCCAAAAAGCAATAAAAAAAAACCATCCGATATTTTTTATTTTAATATCATTTTTACTCATACTTTGTAATATTATAACACCAATACAAATTACAAGTGTTATGAACCGAAATAATACATTAATTGCATTTGAGTCAATTCCTAAAACAAAAGGAAAGAATGATTGAATTGGATAACCAAAAATTATAAAAAGTAGTGTGTAAAGTCCTAGGCTACCTAATACGTTTGCTTTCAAAATTATTTACTTACTTTTTAAAATATTTCTTATACAAAATACTTATCCATTCATCATTTGGATAGTCCTTATGAGATTTGGGTTGACTATTTAATATGGAAGTATATTGATTCTTATCTAAGCCTAATTTCTTTGACACATAATTTTCTAGGTCCAACAAATCATTATTAGAAATAGGTGGCCGAGAAAGTTCATCTAAAGCATTTTCGCGGGAAATTTGACCAGACAAAATCAAATCAGATAAATGAATTTTTCTTTTATCAAAACCAAATTTAGTTGGCAAATAAACAACTTGATGCCACTTAGTAAATATTGACTCGTGATGCTTTGAGCCATAAGATTTCCAATCCAACTCGTCAGCCAATAATTCTAAGGCTTTATTTTTATTATATTCTGTATAATTTAAAATACTATACTGTCGAATTTTATAAAAGTACTTATAAAAGTACTTTTTGTAATAACTTAATTTTGGATATGTATGCAATCGCATATTTCCAAAAATTTTATGGATTCCCAAAATTTGTTTCAAATCAGAATATGCATATCCGCCTGCCGCAGTTCCATCGCGTGTGTATTCGGTGGCTTGGTTAACTCCATCTATAATCCACTTTATTTTATACTTAAAAGCTAAGTTATATAAAACAGCAAAAATTGCATGATCAGTTGGTGCTTCAGCATTCCTAACTGAAGCTTTTAAAAAAGATAACTGCAAATCCCTAAACTCTTCCCAATTTATTACGTGAGTATACAAATCAATATCCAACTTATTGCAGAGATTCTCTATATTTTTAACCGCAAGTTCAGCATCCCATCCATTATCTAAATGAATTGCAAGAGGTCGTAAACCATATTTTTTCACTAGGTAAGCTACATAACTACTATCAACTCCTCCACTTAATCCAATAATACAGTCATACTCTTTTCCAACCCCATCTTTTTTTATCTGAATTATATCGTTTTGTAATTTCAATAACTTTTCACTATCAGAGAGTTGATTTTTTTTATTTTTTTTCAATTCAAAATATTCATTACAATATATACATACACCATTATCATCAAATGAAATGTTTGGTTCGCTTGAATCCAAAACACAATTTGTACATACTTTAAGTCTCATAAAAATAATTTCTCAATCTGTTCCCTTTCAGGATAATTAATTAAAACTGCTTTGTGCTTCCCATGATAAACAAAAAGACTTCCAGCTGCAACTGCAGAAGCACCGCTATCAATGGCTTGTTTAATATGAACTAAATTACCAATTCCGCCACAAACAATTAAAGGAACACTAATTTCTTGTGAAATGTTTTGAATAAAACCAATGTCGGTACCTGACATTGTTCCATCTAAATCTACAAAATTTAGAAATACTTCACCTGCCCCTAATTCTAAAAGAGATTTAATGTAAGGTAAAACATCAAAAGATGTTGTTTCCTTTTTATAATAAGAATAAACTTTATACTTTCCAAGAAAATTCTTTTTGATATCTATCGAAACCACTACACTTTGACTTCCTGAATGATTTACAATTTCTGATATTATTCTTTTATCGATAAAAAGAATATTATTCAGAATTATTTTTTCTGCGCCCAATTTAAAAATTTTTTTTGCTTGTGAAAAGGAATTAATTCCTCCGCCATATGCAAATGGCATAAATGCTTCAGAACCTATATCCTCTATAAGCTTAAAATCTGGTTCCCGACCTGACCTTGTTACATCAATATCCAATAAACAAATTTCATCAACTTCTTTTTCATTAAAAATGCGAACTGCATTCATAGGATCTCCAATATAATTGAAGTCTTTAAATTTAAATGACTTTACTAATCCACCATTCTTAATCAACAGTAGTGGAATTATTCTTGGTATCATTATTTTTGATAAAATTTATTAATTTTCATTGCTATATAATCTTGTTGCACATGAGTAATTTCTGGATATATTGGTATAGACAATAATTTAGATTGGTTTGAGGCAACTATTGGAAAATCATAATTATTATACGCTAAATGTTTATAAGCAGGCATAAATGGTAAAGGTGTAGGATAATGGATAGCTGTTTCTATTCCAGATGATTTCAGATATGCTGCTAACTCATCTCTTCTATTTGTTTTTAAAACGTACAAATGATAACTATGTTTACTATTAATACGCACTTTAGGAATCTCGATTTCATCAATATTACTTAATATTTCATCATAATATTTTGCAGCTTGGATGCGCTTCTCTGTCCAGGTTAATATATGAGGCAATTTAGCAGACAAAACGGCAGCTTGTATTCCATCCAATCTACTGTTTATTCCCTCTATAAGATGGTTATGTTTTATCAAAGCACCGTGATTAGCATACATCGTCATTTTTTCTGCTAAAGCGGAATCATTTGTAATAATGGCACCAGCGTCTCCATAGGCTCCCAAATTTTTACCTGGGAAAAAACTAAAACTTGAAGCTATGCCTTTTAGTCCAGCTCTAACGCCGTTCAATTCAGAAAAATGTGACTGAGCACAATCCTCAATTAGAAATATATTATACTTTTTACATAAAGTATTTATTGCCTCAATGTCAGCCATTTGTCCATAAAGATGGACAGGAATTATTGCTTTAGTTCTCGGTGTAATTCTTTCTTCAATTTTAGAGGGGTCAATAGTAAAAAAATCATCACAGTCTACAAAAACTGGAGTTGCACCAGTTTGAGATATTGTCTCGGAAGTAGATATCCAGCTATTAGCCACAGTAATAACTTCATCGTTATTACCAATACCCAACATCTTTAAAATGATGTAAATAGCATCTGTACCATTAGCACAGGGAACACAATGCTTAACTCCATATAATTCAGCGAATTCAGACTTAAATCTATTTACATACATTCCACCAATGAAAGCAGTTTCAGAAATAACATTTTGAATTGCATCATCAATATCACTCTTAATGGAAATATACTGTGCCTTTAAATCTACAAAAGGAATATTCATATTCATTTATAAGTTAGCAAAATTATTTAAAACATTCATTCCAAATTTCAAACTTTTCTCAGGATGAAACTGAACTCCATAAATATTATTTTTGATCACAGAGGAGCTAAACTCAAATCCGTATTTTGTAAAAGCACCTCTATTTTCAGTACTTTTACAAACAAAATGATAAGAATGAGCAAAATAAAAACGCGCTCTTAAATCCAAATTATGAAATAATGGATTATTGAATTGAGGGTGAATAGTATTCCATCCCATGTGTGGTACTCTTATATTCTTATCCTCAAAATGAAATTTTTTCACATAACCTTCTATCCAACCTAAACCTTCCAAATTACCCTCCTCACTTCCAGAAGCCAGTAGTTGCATACCTACACAAATACCGAGAATAGGGATTTTATTCACCATAACACATTCGTTCAAGACAGATCTTAAACCATATTGATCTAAATTAGTTACACAAGCATCAAAAGCACCTATACCCGGTAATATTATTTTACTTGCTTGAAATAAATCTGAGGGCCTATGACTCAATATAGATTCAAATCCACACTTCTTCAGCATATTTTTTATAGCAGCAACATTTCCCACACCATAATCAACAATTACTATCATAAAACAGTCTTATCGTAAATAAATTTTTTGATAAAATAAGACCTACCTGTGAGCATATTTTCACAAATATCTAATGTTTCAAAAAGTGATGTATTCATTGGTATAACTCGCTTTTGAAATGCTGCTAACCTTGTATCATTTTCAGAGAAAAGGATATCCTCAGCAAAGTTACCCCATCTTTTCATGGGCATAATAGAAATAGTCATACCTGCATGAGCAGATGGAAGTATCATTCCAGATCCGTGAACCCCGATAGCCAAAATACTTTGAGCATAAATTTTAGAACAATGAATTTCAGTTTCTTTATTAAATTTTTCAACACGTTCATCAGCAATAAATGATGGAAACTTGCATGTCTTACCTAAACCTGTAAGGGTTATCTGAAAACGATTACCAAATTTATAATGAAGAAAAGAAACAAAACAAAGTACTCGTAAAAAATGTAGTGGAAGTAAAATTTTCGCTATACGTAGTTTTCTCATTGCACTATATATCCAATGAGACTTAATCCATAAACGTGTTAAATCATCTCGCCAAATAAAACTAATTCGAGGCTTTTCAGGAGGAGAGACGAAATCATATGGAACTATCTTAGAAAATTTTTCGATCCGAATATCTGTTGGACACAAATGTGCTTGACTTAATTGAACTGTATCAAATCTGAGTAATTCAATATTTATTTTTTTATTTAAATCAACTAGATACTCTCTCATCTGAGAAAAAGAAACATGGGCTAACCAGATCTCATCAATACCATTATCAGGTAAAAGCCATAGTAAAAAGGGCTGTATCAAGACAACTATGCTCGTATCTGATTGTTTTTGATCGATTATATTTTGTAAATTTAGAAAGTAAAGAAGAGAGTGCCCATAACAGTTATCTAAAGTATTGAGCAAAACAACTTTATTTTTAGTAGGTCGTCTTTTGATAATCTCAAAACTTATCTCATCACTTTTGGGATTTTGGTAAATTCTTCTAAATGGATCAAAAAACCATGAGATATTACTTTTTTTTTCTTCTTTTTTTTCAAATTTTGTAAGACTTAAACTCACTAATTTTCCTTGCCCAATTGGAAGATTTTGTAAAAATGTCTTTTGGCATTTAGGACAGAAACCCTCATAACAAATATGGACACCCTGGAATATAATGTTATCATAAATAACTAAATCCATATCGCATGATGGACATTTTGAGATAATACCGACTCTAGGTTTGATTGTGATCATTTCAGAGAAATAGTGACTCTTTCAATTCCGGAATAATTTTTAGATTTTGCTACTAATAAACCATCCTCTGCATAAGTTTGATTTAAATCAGCAGAAGCAACAATAATGAAATCTTTTTCTTTTAGAAAATTCAAACATTGATAATGAATCTCATTTGAATGTGTTGAGATAAAAAAATAACCAATTTTATCTTCTTTTAACATATTTGTAGCACCTTTCAACATTTCAAATTCAAAGCCCTGAATGTCGCTATGTAAAATATCAATAAAATTTATTTTTTTCTCCAAACAGTAATCATCAATTCCTATGGTTCTTTCACCGGTTGAATTAAAATAATTATGAGTTCCCACATAAGCCTTTGTAAAATCTCCTTTCATTTTGTTTAGTTTAAAATTTCGAATTCCACATCCCAAATTGAATGGATCAGGTTCAACCATAAAATTTTGGGCACCTTTAATCACTAATTGAAACCACATAGAATAAAAAGACCAAAAGGATCCCAACTCTATCATTGTTGCATTTGGAGGAATAAATTTTAATACCTCTTGAAAGACATATTCCTCTTGTGGTTCATGAACTCCTTTATTGGCAAACAATTGTTGTGCTACTTCCGGACCATAATAACTACCCAAATTAATGCGTAACCCATTATGCAAAATTTGCTTCCCATTACTTACTTTTCCAGCATTGAAGACCCTATGTATATACTCATTATCAGGGCATGAAACAACTTCATCTATGCGATTTTTAAATTTTTTTCCTAGCTCAATTTTTAGAAATTTTTTGTCAAAAATGCCTGATGGCACAATGTAATATGCTACAATCTTTCTTAACAAATGATTACTTCGTATTTTAATTCTTAAAGTTTGTATAATACTCATTTTCTATATTTCTACTTTTCTATAAATAATGCATCACCCGAAGCCAATTGTCCGTTTTCGTTATAGACTAAATTAAACAAAATAAATAATTTTTAATTATACAGTCAAATAACATAAGTAATTCAAAATATTCAGTTGCATTTTTGTAAAGCGGAATAAGTTGACATTCTGAATAAATTAATTAAATTTATTAGTGAGTAAATTCAAGCTGGCCTTTAAAATACTTATTCCTGTAATTCTATACTCTTTGCAAATAGAATCTGTAGTTCTTGCTCGGATTATTAATGTATTTTTTAATATATTATGTCTGTCAGGGGTTGACTTCGCAAAATTAGGTATTAAAAGCGAACTAAAATCTTGTAAACTTGCAATATTAAATTCTGGTTTTCCATCATAATTTTTTATTGCGAAATTTAGTGGAATTTTATTCTTAATCTTGACAACATTCCCTAACAATTATTTCAAAAGGAACTTGTAAGGTTTCAAATTCAAAAATTAATGTATTTGTGATAAATTATGATAATGTAAACTTGTCCTACCATCAGCTGCTCCTATGTCAAAAATCACATTTACATCATTTTCACCCATTAGCATTCTTTGCTCACTAAAGGCATCTTGATAGGAGACACCGACATACTTTTTGAGATATGGTATCCAAAAAAACGAAAAAAAGGTTTTTCAAAGTATTTTAATAAATTGTTCCATAAATATTTGATCTAACGTATAAGAAAAAAATAATAATTCGTAATAAACTCATCAAAAGTAAAATAGTAACAGCACCCCAAATACCAAAAACTGGAATAATCATATAGTTTAGCAGAAACACAAGTGCTGAAAATATCACTGAAATCAAAAAATTAAAATTAGTCTTTCCCCATACAACTATAAAATTATTATAAACTTGAACTAGATTCTCAGCCATTTTTGAAAAAAAAATTACAGGAAAAAAAAATATTAATGGCAAATAATTCTTTGGGATTATTCCAAAAAAAATACAGGCATTTAAACCAATCCATAAAATCAATAAAATTGATAGAAAAATAAAAATTAAATTGATTACAAAACGATTGCTAATTTCAAATCTTTTCTTAAATGATTTAACTTGTACAAATTTTGGAAACCATACTGTTTGAAAGGTACTAAATATCAAAGAAATTGGTAAGGTCAAAAAAATTGCAAGATTATATATAGCCAATATATCATACCCCTGCGATTGCTGTAAATAATATTTGTCGCTAATATTAAATACAATTCCTACCAAAAGCGACCCAACCATAGGCAATCCGATTTTTAGGCCGTGTTTAATTGCCATCCAATCAATTTTAAAAATCATTTTTTTTAAAACTATTGCAATTAAAGGAATAAATGAAAAGAGATAAACTAATGGTTCTAAAGTCAGTCTAAAAATAGCTTTATTTCCCTTTGCAAAAAATACTAGCAATCCAATAATTATACCATTACTTATTAGAATTCGTAATAAATTATATTTTTGGTAAACAACTACTTTTTCATCAATTACAAAGAAAACATTGATTGAGGTCTGAATTAGGTTAAAAAATATGAAAATAAAAACAAATAACCTTATTGACAAATACTGATACTCTGAAATATTAAGTAGGTAAGAAAACAAAGTTTTATCAACGCCTGTTAACATACAAAGACTACAAAGAGCAATGAAAAAAATAAACCACACGCTATTTGCAGAAAATAACATTTTACCTCTATTATAAGTGTTTGTTTCGTAGAACATTTTCGAAACTGCAGTATCCATTCCCAATTTTATAACTCCAGATGCTGTTGTAATTATATATAATAAATATGTATAAAATCCATATTCCTCTTGTGATAAAATTTTTAGATATATAGGTAGTAAAACAAAATCAACCCCTTTAGATAAAATATCCCATATGAAAACTTTAGTAAATTGAGAAGATCGAATATGAGAAACCTTTCCGATAACTTTAGAATAAAAAATCTTACTCACAGTTATGACTTCTTCTTTTGTGCAGGGTTTCCAATATAAACCCCAGGTTCTGTTATATCCCTTACTACAACTGCGCCAGCACCAATCACAACATCATCACAGATATATACGGGTAGAATAGTAGCATTGCTTCCAATTGAAACATGGTTTCCAATATTAGTTTTTTTCCATTTTGTTTTATCCCCTCTTGCAGGTCCACCATCACTAAATAAATCGTTGATAAACATTACTCCATGACCTACAAAACAGTCATTCCCAATATTGACCAACTCACAAATAAAGGTATGAGATTGGATTTTAGTTCTATTTCCTATAATTACATCTTTTTGGATTTCGACAAAAGGGCCAACAAAACATTTATCACCGATGCTACAACCATAGATATTAACCGGTTTAACAACCGTAACATTTTCCCCGAAGATTGTATTAACAATTGTACTTTCGTAAAAAGTAACTTCATTCATGATTTAGCAATTTAGCAGATTGATAGATTTTATCAATAATTTCTACTGTCTTTAGGCCTTCGAAAGAGTTAGTTGCAATAGAATCTCCATTTAACAAAACATTAATCACATTTTCATAGATTTTATCGTGGTTACTCATTGAGCCCATATAATTTCCGTAATTGTTTGGCCTATTTCCTTCGGGAAGATTCTTTATTTCAAATCCTTCAATATTTTGATATTCTAGTTCGTTTAGGTATTGTCCACCTATTTTAACCGTACCTTTTTCACCAAAGATGGTTAAAGATCCCTCCATATTTTTTTGAAAACTATTCACGGTAAAATTAATTCCGCCAATTGCCCCGTTATAAAACTCTAAGGCTATTACACCACTATCCTCAAACTCTATTATGTCTTTATGTGCAAAATTCGATGTTAAAGCATATGCCCTTTTTACATCCCCGATCATCCAATACAATAAATCAATGAAATGACTAAACTGAGTATACAGTGTTCCGCCGTCTAAATGTTTAGTTCCTTTCCAAGAGTTATGATAATAATCATTATTTCTATTCCAAAAACAATTTAACTGGATACTATAAATTTTCCCCAAATAGCCATTATCGATTGCTTCTTTTACTGCTACTACAGGTGGATTAAATCTATTCTGTTTTATGGCAAATAATCTTTTATTAGCTTGTTCGGCTGCTTTTATCATTGCACCACAATCATGGACACTTATTGCCATTGGTTTTTCACAAAGTACATGAAATCCAGCTTTTAATGCCTTAATCGAATGTTCAGCATGTAACCCATTTGGAGTGCAAATAGAAACCACATCAATATCTTTTTGTTGGGCTAACATATCATCTATATTTTGATATGCTCTAGCATTATATTTTGTTGACAATTCTTTGGCTTTCGCAAATTCAACATCACATATCGAAACCAATACGGCTAAATTATTAATGTGTTCTGCATGCCGTTGTGCGATTCGCCCACAACCTACTAAGGCAAAATTTATTTTTTTCATTTTATGAATTTGAAAATAAGATTAATTAGTTTTATTTATCAACTAATATTTTAAAAATTATGCTTAACATTAGTACACAACAACTAAGTAATAAGCAATGCAGCAAACAAAATGATCAATTTTCGCTAAAATCATTTGATATTGACTGATGCTTCTAATTTAATAAAATAGCTAATTAAAGAATTTTGGGTTTCCCAACTATAATTTCGTGAATTAATAAAACTAATAGAAGGAGATACTGAAATTTTATTTTTTCTACTATACGATTTAATTTGTAAAACATAATCAGTCCAAGGTGTCTTGTATGAATTAGGATTTTGTTGAATCCTATCAAATTGTAACATAATCCATGAATTTGTTTCTGTTTTAATAAACTTGGTCCGAAAAGTTTGGACATCTGCGCCTAGTCCAGTTCCAGCCCCAATTATTTGATTTTTGTTGGTGTAACCGTTATCACCACCATGTATATACCAATTTCCCGCGCTTCGTAATAAAGTTGATGGGGATTCAGACTTTTTATGACTTTCAAACCCTACAATTATACTATTAGAACCAATAATTATTTTTTTCATTGCTCCTATAATATAAGCCGCTGAATGCGTGGCATCCATCACATAATCCCTAAGATTCTGTTTATAATCATTATACCCCCATTCCCCATAAAATTCCCAGCCCGATTTGGGCATCACCCAACGAAAGAAAAAAGAAGCCAACTGATCTGTATTTTCTGCATCATCGTTTTGCTCATTCTTTTTTTGAAAAGCTTTGGTAAGCACTGGTACATATTTTTTTAGAAAATTATTGCCACCCAAGCCAATGTCTTTTTGGTAGCGTTGTAAACTCCTAGTCATCCCTACAAATAATCCGGGTATCCATTTGGGTTGATAACTGATTACAAATGCACTCTGATATCGCCAGGTAGCCGGATAAGATTCAGTAGCCAATTTAAAGTTCATATTTTCATAAGGGCGAGTGGAATCCCCTTCTAGCCTCGATCCAATCAATTGCCATTCAAAATTTCCAATGGGGGTTTTAGATGGCCGATTACTGCGTATATAAGCGTGTAAAAATCCGGGAGCATTGTTGCTCATTAAAAGAGAAGACCGCATTCCAGGCCCCCACCATAGATTCTGGGTGGATACCCCCACAGATACAGCCCCTAAACGAATGCCGGCTGCCGACTGGCCTGGAAAAACTTTATTATACACCCCTCCGGCATTACTGCCCCAGTTAACACTGGTATCGTACCGGTTATTGGCTGCATATACCCATTCCGGAGCCAACTGAACCTCCATAATTCCGAAGCGCACGTACGCCCCAGCTCTTACAAAAGTTTGTACTCCCTTGGCGGGTATCATAGCACCATCGTTCCAGCCAAAAGGATGGTGGCTGTTATATTGGGTAATTAAAGTAATTGGTAATGCAGATATCTGTACTTTTTTCCAACTAATTACTGCCGGCCGCAATTCTATCGGACGAACTGCCATTGAAACCAAAGGCTTATCAGAAACGCTTAATTGAGCCATTCGTAAACTATCTTCCTCAGGAGACCCCACTATCAGCATTTGAGCTTGTAGCTGAAAGGGGGACAAAGAAAGTAATCCCGCCAACAATACAGTGATAGTTCGTATTAAAACAATACCATTTCTTATTGTAGAACGCATCAGGAAATTCGGGATATAGGCACAACTTGTCCCTCCCCGGATTGCTGATCCAGAGATTCGAAAACTGAGTTATTACTTAAGAACTCCGGAACCATTTTTTTCATCTGTGCTACTAACTGCATGGTTGCCTGGCGTTGTCGGGATATATGGAATAGGGTTTCCAGCTCTTCCACCAATTGGTCGGGTTGATGATTGCGAATTCTGGCGATCATAATTTTTTCGTGATAGGTTGGCAGGGTATTCTCAGAATCCATCAACAATTCTTCATATAATTTTTCTCCTGGGCGCAGGCCTGTGTATCGAATATCTATATCGGCTCCCGGTACATGGCCATATAACCGAATCATTTTTTTGGCCAAATCAGCAATGGAAACCGGTTTACCCATATCGAATACAAAAATTTCTCCTCCTTTGCCCATACTACCTGCCTCTAATACCAACTGACAGGCTTCAGGAATCGTCATAAAAAACCGGGTTATATTCGGATGGGTAACGGTAACGGGGCCACCCTTTTCGATTTGCTCTTTAAACCGGATAATCACCGATCCATTGGAGCCCAGTACATTTCCAAAACGGGTGGTAATAAATTTGATGGGTTGTTCATTGGAATTAGAACCCTGTGCTTCCCATTGGGTATTCAATAAACGATGCAGATGCTGCACATAAGCTTCCGCTAATCGCTTGGATGCCCCCATAACATTGGTGGGGTTTACTGCCTTGTCGGTAGAAACCATTACAAATCGCTTTACCTTATACTGCACTGACAAATCTGCAATGATTTTGGTGCCCATAACATTTGTTAAAATGGCTTCCTGCGGGCAAACCTCCATCATGGGTACATGTTTATATGCAGCTGCATGATATACATAATGAGGCTCGAACTGAGCAAACAAATCGTTCATTCGATCGCGGTTCCGAACATCCGCTAAAAAAGGTACACAAATCACATTTGTATTTGTTTCTTGCAATTCAAGTTCTAAATTATGCAAGGGTGTTTCAGCCTGATCGCAGAGCACAATGGTGTTGGGCTGAAACTTGAGTAATTGTCGAACAATCTCACTACCAATCGATCCCGCAGCACCGGTTACCAGGATGCGTTTATTTTTCAACTGATGCCCAATGGCTTCATTATTGATTTTGATTGGCTCACGTTCAAGCAAATTCTCAATTTTAAGCATCTGAAGTTGACGGGTAGAGAATTCACCATTGATCCAGGATTCGAATGGAGGAACATTCAATACTTTAATATTATGATCTAAACAATAATCAACAATTTCATTCTTTCGAGCAGGAGATATTGAAAAATTGGCAATAATCAATTCATGTATAGGGGTACTTCGATTTAGTAGAGGCAGATGCCCCGGATGAACAATTTTAATGCCATCTACTACTTTATCTAATTTGCGGGGATTTTCATCTAAAAAAGCAACAATCTGCACATTCGATTTAGGATCGTGTTCCAATACCCGTTTAGTAGCAAATCCAGCTTCCCCCGCACCGTAGATCACCACTACTTTGCGGTCCATTTTATAATTCCTGAGATAGGCAAAGCCAAATTTCACCAGTACCCGATACGAAATCAATGCCGGAAAACTGATTAAAGCATACACAATCAGGGTAACATTCGAAAAAATTAGATTTCCCCCAGAATTTGCCGAAACCAGACTAATAAAAAAAAGTACTGTGGAACTCATCACCAAGGCAGTGAATATTTTAATGGCATCCTGGATACCTGTATATCGGATAATGCCACTAAAAGTTCGAAAATTTATAAAAACGATGGCATTAATCAAGGTAAGAATCAACAATTTCCCACTAAGCTCCCGTAATGAAATAGTTTCGAAGTTGAGATTGTTTTTGATTAAAAAAGCAAGTACTAGTGAGCAGGCACAAATACCAATATCAATCAAAAAAATTATCCAACGGGGAAGGATATTAATTTTCTGAATCATCTTCATAGGATAGGATTTATAGCTAAAAAAATTAAAGCAATCAATTTATTGCATCACCTGTTTCAAGATTTTCCTTACAATCAGGTAAAGTACCGTTAAAAAACCAGCTAAAATTCCTCCCATCAGCAAGTATTTTGCCTTACTGGGCTTATCTTTTTTTAGGGGCAGTGTTGGCCGGTCTATCAATTGAATCAGCGGAGTTTCCCTCAACAGCGTTACCTTAGCCATTTCCAAATTGGCTACCAGTTGGGTTAAAATAGCCGTATTGGCTTGTACATCAATTTGCTTTTTTGTAGAAGGTATCCGGTTCACATTCAAAGCCGGGTTTAAATTAAAAGTATTATCGGATGTGATAGCCACCCCAGTAATTGCCAGATACAATTCATTTCGGATGCTATCGGCCTGTCGCTGTAAAATAGCTACATTATTTTTGGCTTTTTTACTTTTGGTTTCAATGTAAAATTCAGCAACATTGGTTACCAGATTCTCAGCAAATGCTTTTGAAAATAATTCATTGGTTGCATTTACTTCTACTGTAATGATAGAAATTTTTTTGTCTTTTTGTGAGACCGACAAAATATTGTTCTCAAACAATTTATCATATAAAAGGAACAAAACGCTATCCTGCTGTATTGAAAAATCTTCCTGTTTGGCATTAAGCGGAAAAGAAAAATCTTTATATATGGCTGACTTATTAGCCAACGCTTTATCGAGTTTGGTTATTGCTAATAATTGATTGGCCAAAACCAACTGAGTATTATTTACTAAACAAGATGACAGGAGCGTTTTCTGCACCATTTTCCGGCTCTTCATTAATTCAATCAAATTGGCACCAGTGAATGCCCCACCTGCACTAGTTCCCAAATCAATTCCTAAGGAACTGGCCAATCCTAAAGCACCCGACAACCCCCCACCGCCTTGTTTATCATCCTCCAAAGCAAAAGTAACTACCGCCTTGTACTCCGGCATTTTAATAGATGCAAACAAAAATCCAATACCACTTCCTAACAAAGCACAAAATACAATTACCATCCATTTAGAAAGCAGGTATTTAAACCATTCCCCTAGCTTTTGAATGAGCTCCTTTAGAGAAATTTCATCTGTAATTTGTTCAACAGGCTGCATACGATTGGTTTGAATTTTATTAAAGTCTTAATAAAGCTATCACTACCCCTACCAAACTGGCAATGGCCGTCGAAATTCCAATCACTTCGGCTGTGGAAGTTTTTTTCGTTTCGGGCTTAGCCGGCACTATTACTTCACTTCCGGGAAATACTTTGGGGTAAGACTTAAAAAATAGAAAATGAGAGGTAGTTGCTGCTTTGCCGTTGGCATAAACTATATAAGTTTTCCTACGCAATGCCCTGGAACTGAATCCACCAGCTTCATTTAAATAATCTTTTAAACTTTTTTTCTCTCGATACGGTACCTGGGTAGTCATTAATACTGCCCCACTTACTTTTACCTGTCCATCAAATTTAGGAATATATAATTCGTCTTTAGACCGTAACACCAAATCTTCTATTGAACCCGGCGATTGTAAAATGGCAGGGATATCCAACGGTATTTTATCAAATTCCCGGGTAATTTCCTGCACCAACTGCTTATTGGCACTGGAGCTATCACTCACATTTTTTTGCAAAGTATTTAATGCATCTTTAGACTTCATTTTTTCCTGCTCCGTATTGTAACGCTTCAAATAGGCGCCTTCTGGATAGGCATCTGCCGTATATCCACCCGCCCTTTTCAGTAAGCTACTTACCCGCTCACTTCTGTTGTTCAATGCATAGGGTCCGGGATATTGAACCTGACCGGAAACTTGCACCGACTCAGGTAGTAGATACCCGGCTTTTCGCCTAATGGTAATTACATCATAAGGTCGCAGGGTCAGATTTGCATTGGAGGATGCTAAATCGCCATCTATCTCCGTATTGATAATTTCACTGGCGCGGGAATCGCCGGCGGCAATAGAATCCCGCTTAATCAATCGGGCAATTTCAATGCTCTTATTGGCGGCATCCGTAAAGCCACCTGCCTGCAGAATCAAGTCTTTTAAAGTAAGACTATTTACATAATCATACTGTCCGGGTTGCCGAACCTCTCCCTGAATGCTGATTTTAAAAGTATCCCGTAAATCGGATACAGAGCTAATTAACACTTCATCCTCTCTTTGCAGGATCAAATTATGATCGGCATCCCCGGCTAATGCTTTTTTAACGTCGAAAGAACGGATTCCTCTACTTAAATCATCTTCTAACCGAAAGATTTGTCCCCTGCCAGTATAGGCATCCTGTGTTAATCCATCTGACTTTTTAATCAGATCGGCCACTCTTAACGAAGGAGTTAGCTGGTAAGTGTCTGGCCTAAATACGGCGCCAAAAATTTTCACCCGATTCTGAAACCGATTCAATACTTTATTAATCACCACCAAATCACCGGAGGCCGGCTGATAGTTGGTGAAATCAGTCGCGGTTAAATCCAGTACAGTGCGCTCCTTATCTGAAAACTGATACACTTTTACTGAGGAACGGTAGGCAGTATCGGTAAATCCGGAGGCGAATTGTAAAACCGATTGAAAATTTTCACCGGGTAGTATCTCAAAAATTCCGGGACGCTTTACCTGGCCCTGAATTTCAATGCGTTTTTTGTAGGCAGGAATTCGAATTACGTCATTGTCTTTTAAAGTAACATTGTCTGATTGATCGCCGTATAACAACATTTTATACAAATCGATTTTCCGCTCAACTTTGTTATTACGCACCAGTTCAATTTCGCGAAAGCTACCATAAGGGTTGGGCCCACCAGCTACATACAAGGCATTGAAAATGGTAGACAAAGAAGACAGATTATAATTGGCCGGTCGATTGCTTCCAATAACGGTTACTTTAATGGAGCGAATTTTACTCAAGCTCAAGGATATCTTACTTCCGCCAGTTTGCAGGCTTCGGTAAACCGAGTTGGCCAGGGTAGCACGTATTTTTTGAGTGGCAGCTTCTACAGACATGCCTGCAACCTTAATAGGGCCAACATTGGGAACAGAAATTGAACCCTCAGCTGATACAGTCAATTCTCCATTGTACTCCTGGATACCGAATACAGATAATTGAATAGCGTCATCGGGACCTAAAATATAATTGAGCGGCGTAGCCATTTTCATATTGGGTTCAAAGTTAGGAGACAGGGAAGTATAGAGCTCTGCCCCAAAAATGAGCGGGTTGATCAGGGGTTTCGCAGCTTTGGCTGCATATTTTTCTGTGTCTAAGCTATCGGTTCCATTATACTGCCGATCGGCGGAGGGAGGAGGCGTTACCGTTCCTGGCTTTAACTTGCTGGTACCTGAACTGGGAGTATTCGACAATACCCTTTGCTTCAACTTGTTGAATTCGGTAACACTCATCCCTTTGGATAAAGCCATTGGCTCGGCTTGATCGATGGTGATGCCGGCAGCATTTAACTGAGCCTTTAGTTTGGCAATATCTCCATCACTGAGTTCATCTACCCGAACCTGTTTTAGATCTTTCCCTTTTAAAATATCCTGTGCAAAAGTTATGGTTCCAATTGCCATTAAAAGACTGATAATCAGTGTGATTTTTTTAATCATATGATGAATCATTTATTGAGAAAACCGGAAAGAATTTAACAAATTATTGATAGTTAATAATGTGAGTTTCATTGTTAATCTATCTATAAAAGTCACAAAAAATTACGGCGCTGCCAATGTCAATCCCATTTGGGTTATGACTTCCCCACTAGTTGAAGGCAGAAAGAGAATTATTCCAATATATACGATTGATAATCAATCAAATACTTATACAAATAAATATGTTTTATCACTAATTTGTATATGCCGCAAAGATAGTTTTTTATACATTCGAAACCATAGAAAAATTAATGAGTTATACCCATAAAAACGAAAAAAATGGTTAGTCCATATATGAATATGAAAAAAACTTATTGCCAGTCAACTCCCGTTAATTCGGCATACACCTGCGCTATCCCGTTACGAAGTTGGATGCGATGGTGCCAGCCTAAAGCATGTAACTTACTAACATCCAGTAACTTACGGGGGGTTCCATCGGGTTTGGAGGAATCGGTTTCTATTGTTCCGTTATACTCTACAACCCCAGCAATTAATTGAGCCAACTCAAGGATGGATACATCTGTTCCACAACCTATATTTACCAGCCCTGCTTCATTGAAATGATTCATCAAAAAAACGGAGGCATCTGCCATATCATCAACATGTAAAAATTCTCGTCGGGGTGTTCCGCTTCCCCAAATAGTTACTGAAGGGAGTTGATCTCGCTTGGCTGTAATAATTCTCCTTAACAAAGCTGGCAACACATGAGAATTTTCTAAATCGTAATTATCATTGGGCCCATATAAATTTGTTGGCATAGCCGAAATAAAATTGCACCCATACTGAGCACGGTAAGCATCGCACATTTCGATACCAGCAATTTTTGCAATGGCATAGGATTGATTGGTAGGTTCCAGGTATCCTGAGAGCAAATACTCTTCTTTTAAGGGCTGTGGCGCCATTTTAGGATAAATACAGGAAGATCCTAAGAATAATAACTTAGTTACCTCATTCCGAAACGCTGCATTGATAATATTGGCCTCAATCATTAGATTATCATAGACGAACTCCGCCCTATATGTATTATTGGCATGAATTCCTCCCACTTTTGCGGCAGCTAGAAAAACATATTCGGGCTTTTCAAAACTAAAAAAATCATTCACAGCTTGCTGATTTCGCAAATCTAATTCAGAAGAACTGCGAGTAATAATTGATGTATATCCTTGTTGAGTGAGATTACGGCAAATAGCGCTTCCCACCATTCCACGATGTCCGGCTACAAATATTTTAGAAGTTAATTGCATAAAATAGATTCAATTTTTATTCGAATTCATTGGTATATTCAAAGCCATGTGAACGTAAGATTTGATGTTTTGTAAACGATTTTACATCAGAAGCAACCATTTCTTTCACTAATTCAGCTAACGTATAGGTAGGCTTCCATCCTAATTTGTTTAAAGCCTTAGAGGCATCGCCAATTAATAAATCAACTTCCGTAGGTCTAAAATATCGAGGGTCTACCTTCACAACTACCTGGCCCACCGGTACAACAAACTTTCCGGAACAGGCAGCAACCGATGCAATTTCATTAACTCCCTCACCAGAAAATGCCAGCTCAATTCCCAATTCACCAAAAGCCATCCGAACAAAATCTCGAATACGGGTTGTAACCCCTGTTGCCAACACAAAATCTTCGGGCTCACTATGCTGTAAAATTCGCCACATACCCTCTACATAATCTTTGGCATGGCCCCAGTCGCGCTGGGCATCCAGGTTACCCAAATACAAACAATCTTGCAAACCCAGGGCAATTTTAGCGGCTGCCCTTGTTATTTTACGAGTTACAAAAGTTTCTCCCCGCAAAGGAGACTCGTGGTTAAATAGGATTCCGTTGCAGGCAAACATTTGATACGCCTCCCGGTAATTTACCGTAATCCAGTAGGCATACATTTTAGCAACTGCATAGGGTGAACGAGGATAAAATGGAGTGGTCTCTGATTGCGGCACCGCTTGTACCAATCCATATAATTCAGAAGTAGATGCCTGATAAATACGCGTCTTTTTGATTAAGCCTAATAATCTAACGGCTTCTAAAATTCGTAAAGTACCAATTCCATCCGCATTGGCAGTGTACTCGGGTGTTTCAAAACTTACCTGTACATGGCTCATGGCAGCCAGGTTATAAATCTCATCCGGCTGAACCTCTTGTATAATGCGAATCAGGTTAGTAGAATCTGTTAAATCGCCATAATGCAAAATCAGGTTTCTGTTCGATACATGCGGGTCTTCGTATAAATGGTCAATTCTTCCGGTATTAAACAAAGAACTTCTACGCTTTATTCCATGCACTTCATATCCCTTAGCCAGTAATAATTCGGCTAAATAAGCTCCGTCTTGACCCGTAATTCCCGTAATGATTGCTTTTTTCATTTATTCCGTGGTTTGAGTAAAATAGTTGGTAAATAATCTTTTTTTGCCCTCCATTGAAAGTCGAGCGCAAACATAAACTAAAATTAAAAATATATAGAATAATAGTGCCAATAATAATCCGCCCTTCCATAAAATAATCGATAATATAAACTGACTGATGGCATAGATGAATGAAACCAAAACATGGGGATATTTTTTTTCATTTACCAGAAACTGATAAAAATGGGTACGATGGGGCAACCATAATCTTTCATGTCGAATCACTCGAAGTACAATAGTTCCAACAGAATCCAATCCATATATACCCACCAATAATATCCACTGTCCGCTGTCGGTAGCAATCATAACCTGAATAATCAGTAAGGATATGATATAAGCCATCGAAATACTGCCAACATCACCAGAGAAACAAAGTGCTTTTTTACGAACATTGAAAAAGGCAAAAGCAATAATTGATGAAAAAAGACTCAAAAAAACCGCATTATCTGGGAGTATCAAAATACCTGAAGCCTTTAGACACCACAATATAATTAGAACTGACGCAGAGTATAAAACATTCATACCATTAATACCATCCATGAAATTAAAGGAATTTACTATGCCTACAACTAAAATAAAGCCAGGTACAACTTGCCAGGGTTTCATTTTAAAAAGCCCACCCGTCTGCCAAAGAAGAAGGGAAACAGCAATAACTTGAACTATTACTCTAATAAAGGGATGAATCGATTTTAAATCATCGGAGAAACTCACAACAGAAATAAGAATTAACCCTGATAAAATTGACCTATAATAAATAAAATCCCCTGAAAATAATAAACCAAGAAAAAATGAAATCGGAAAAATAAAGCCCCCTCCGGTTACTGTATTTATTATGTGTGAACTTCTATTAGAAGGAATATCAAAATTATTATACTTTTTAGAGAGAAAAACATAACACATAATACTAAGCGCATATGTGAATATGTATAGTATGAAATGTATGATCATAAAAAATACCTATTCTAAAAATAAAGAATTATTGTTCTCTTTTTAAACTGAATGCCCGGAGCGTTTTTATTAAACCTTCCTCTGCTCTGATTGGAAGTTTTTCATCTATAGCATTGATTATTTTTCCATTATTTACTTTGTATGATTCTGTTAGCTTTTTTAACCTCTCACTATTCAACGGCAAATTTAAATAATCTCCAATATATGCTAATAGCTTTAAAAGAATGCCAGGTAGTGACAGGTTGCCCACCTTTTTAGTTTCGATTTGTGCAATGAGTCGAATTATATCGTTTGTGGATAAGGTTTCATCGTCAGAAACATTATAAATACCAGAAGGAACAGTGTTTTTTTCGATTATTAATTTAATTACAAATAGTAAATTTTCTATACTACAAAAAGACCGCTGATTATCGAAGGAAGGATGAACCCTTGGCGAACTTTTGTTGACTAAATCATATAACAAATTTAGGTTGCCTTTATTTCCCGGTCCATGAATCATGCACGGACGGATGATGTAAACTCGCTTACCGGGTGGTATTGGTTTAGAGAGGATGTATTGTTCAGCAAGTAGCTTACTCTTGCCATAATGCGTTTGAGGATTTGGCACTATCTCTTCGGTTAATATGCCGTCCACCTTATCTGCAGCAGCTTTCACAGAACTGAGTGTTATAAAAACTTTGGCGGTTGATTGAAGAAAAGTATCAAAGACTTGTTTTGTTAATTCAGTATTTACTTGATAGTACTCATTTGGGTTAGTAATATTTTTAGTATCGTGTGCCTTACCAGCCAGATGAAGAACAATATCTTCTTTAACATCCAGCTGTTCACCTCTTCTAAAATTTTTAAATTGATAGCCCTGCGATAAATAAGATTGAAGATTGGTTCCTACAAAACCGCTTCCGCCAGTTAAAAAAATACTATTCATTTGGCTGAAAGATTATCTACACCTGCTTCTTGCTGGAGTAATTGATTTAACTGATCCAGCACCTGATTGCGTTCAAAGTGAGTAAGGAAATAAGAACGGGCATTGCTCCCCCACTGCTCCCTTTGCTCTGTAGAATAGTTGATGAAATTATTTACCAGTTGAATAAATCCCTGTAAATCTCCGGCAGGAGCTACCAAACCGCTTTGAGAATCGGAAATAATCTTAGCAGCCTCACCGTCGATGGAAGCGATAATGGGCTTGCCACAGGCCATATAACTTTGTAAACGATTGGGCACCGTGATGGCAAAAATGGGCTCCTTTTTAAGTGTAAGTAAGGTTGCATCAGCTCTGGCAATCAGGAAAGGAATAACAGTAGCAGGAAACCTTCCCGGAAACAACACAACCTGCTCTAAGCCCTTCTTTCTGGTTAATTGTTCAAGTTCTTCTCGGTTTCTTCCCCCACCCACCAGTAACCAGCGAAGTCGAGGATATATCTCTTTCAATTCCCCGGCAGCTTCAATAATTAAATCGATCCCCTGAGCTTCGCCTAAATTTCCGGTTAATAAAAGATGGATTTCTCCGGTAAACAAATATTCGAACTGAGGGTCGGGTGCAACGGGAAGATAAAAGGTATCTACAGAGTTTGGCAAGTAACTCATGCGGTTTGCCGGTATTCCTCGCTTCTCTAAAATTGGTTGACTAGATTTGAATGGTAACAACAGTAAATCAGATTTTCTATACAGATAGTCAGAAATAGCACCCACCCATTTCAGGAATAAAGATTTCTTTCCCTGGCGGGTAGATGCGAATGTCTCAGGCCACAGGTCTTGAACATTAACTACAAGGGGTGCATGAAAACGCCAAGAGGCTAATAAGGCGGGAATTATTTGAAAAACAGGTGAGATCTGATAAACCAACACCTTATCAAATTTTTTAGGAAGCCCTAAAACCTTCCAACTGGCGAATAATAAAAATGAAAGATAATTAAGTGACAACAATATTGAGTTATTTTGACCCCTTGGTATTTGGCTGCAGCGGTAAATAGAGATTCCGTTCCATATTTCTTTTGTTGTTCCAAAAAATGAGTACCCCGGAAAGAATTCTCCCTCCGGATAATTGGGAATACTGGTTAAAACAGATACCTCATGTCCTCGCTCTTTTAGTCCAAGAGCCATGTCGTTTATACGAAAACTCTCCGGCCAAAAATATTGCGTAACAATTAAAATTCGCATTCCTTTTATTGAAAATCCCGGGTTTTGTTGCCACGCTTATCTGTAAAGTTTCTTTTTTTCCAGAGGGCAGAATGTGGGTCATTAATGCTAATTTGATCAGATGGCCTAGACTCTTTGGTGTAGTAATATAAAATGATAGATTGTCTGGCCCTATTTTCGGGAAAATTTAAAGGGTCGGGAAGCCCATGAAAACTGAAATCATTGGTATCGAAAATTACAAGGCGGTTGTGAAAGGGAGGGATTTTTTTTACTAGATTTTCTCCAGTAGCATCATAAAAACCAATCTCTCCTCCCCAGCCCTCCTGCCATCCCGGATTGAGATAAAGAATCGCATTGATGCGACGATTTAATCCGGAAGCGTCGTGGTAATTGCCATCTACATGTACATCAAGTAACCCATTTCGCACCGTAGCATTTAAGCCCCCACCTGAAAAATAGGGATCGGGCATTAATTTGGGAATGCTAAATAATGCAGCCATTGCTTTCAGCATGTAAGATGAATTCATGATGCGAATAGCATCAATGATTCCTTCTGGAATATCAAATTCACTTTCCCAATTTGTTCTCAGCTTAATTTCAATATCCTCATCATGCGTTCTTTCCCAAACTGGCGATTCCGGAGTCGGAAATTGATTAAGTAATTCATTTGCTAATGCTGATGGAAAAAAGTCATCAATTACTGCATGCTTAAAAGGTTCAGTAAAGAATTGCTCTCCCTGAATAGCATGGTC
>Ga0247843_1002280_pt1 | contig 35689 bp, 38 predicted proteins | sample LaCruzMarch2017__FD_192420 | JGI IMG/M metagenome (GOLD analysis project Ga0247843, IMG submission 192420) | Freshwater microbial communities from meromictic Lake La Cruz, Castile-La Mancha, Spain - LaCruzMarch2017_8m | ecosystem: Environmental > Aquatic > Freshwater > Lake | place: Spain... | reverse complement strand
AAACATATTGTTGCAAAATCATTTTTTAAATCTCCCGAAGAGGAAGTTGAGTTCGAACCACCAGAAGAGGAAACGAATCAATGAAACTAATTACTGAGAGCATAGAAGAGGTTGAAGTCCTCGAAGAAGAATCAAATGGTAAAAAAAATCTGTATATAGAAGGAGTTTTTCTTCAGGCAGATATCAAAAATCGCAATGGACGTATTTACCCTTACGACATTTTAGAACGTGAAGTAGGAAGATACACAGAGCAATATATTACTTTTGGTCGTGCTCTTGGTGAGCTAGGACATCCAGAAGGTCCTACTGTAAATCTAGATAGAGTATCGCATAAAATTGTTTCCCTTAGATCAGAAGGATCTAATTTTATTGGTAAAGCACAAATTCTTTCCACTCCAATGGGAAACATTGCTAAGTCACTTTTGGAATCAGGAGTAAAACTTGGTGTTTCTTCTAGAGGTATGGGATCTATGGAAGAAAAGAATGGTGCTAATTATATACGTGATGATTTTATGTTAGCAACTGCTGCTGATATTGTAGCAGATCCTTCTGCACCCGATGCATTTGTAAACGGAATTATGGAAGGAAAAGAGTGGGTGTGGGAAAATGGATTAATTAAAGAAGTAAATATTGATAAATATAGAAGATATATTTCTGAATCTACCAGAAAAAGTATTGAAGAGAGGTCACTGGAAGTATTCAGTAATTTCTTACAAACTTTATAATTTAATAAATAATTGTAGAATAAAAATATTGTAGAATTACGAGGAATCTCAAATGTCAGATAACTTAAACGAAAGATTTGAGGAGCTTGTAACTGAGTCAGAAGTTGGCACAAGTGCGCTCTCCCCATCTATTGTTCCTGGTCAATCATCTGGTATCGGTCAATACATGCATCCTGTTACAGGTCAAGTAAGCGATTCACAAACTCGTGGTGGCGGAAAGGATTCAGGTTTTGAACTTCCAACATCACTAGCTCCTGGTCAATCAGAAGAAGATAATGGTGGTTCAGATTTCGAAGATCCTGAAGGTGAAGAAAATCCAGGAGCAAAAGCTGCTAAGCATAACTCAAAAGTTAGCGATCAGCAAACTCGTGGTAAGCACCAAGATTCTGGATTCTCTATTAAGTCATCTGGTTATGGCGTAGAGAATGGTCAGAATAATGTAAAGGTATTTGGTATGGAAGCAATCAACTATTCTGCTGAGGAAGATGTTGCTGCTCTTATCGAAGGTGGAGAATTCACTGAAGATTTCAAAATAAAAGCAACTACAATCTTCGAAGCTGCCGTTAAGTCACGCATCGAAGAAAAGGTAAATGCAATTGCTTCTTCATTACAAGAACAATTCTCTACAAGATTCCAAGAAGAAATTGCTGCTTTGGCAACAAAGGTTGATGAAACACTCAACTACGCAATCACCACTTGGGTAGAAGAAAACCAAGTTGAATTAGATGGTGGTCTCAAACTTGAGATTGCTGAAGAATTCATGGGTGGTCTTAAAAAAGTTTTTGAAGAAAACTATATTGATTTACCCGTTGAGAAAATCGACGCGGTTGTATCAATGACAGAAGAGCTTTGTGAAATGGAAGGTCGCCTCAATACACAACTTGAGCGTAATATTGAACTTAATAATAAACTCGCTGGTTATCAAAAAACTGTAATCCTCAATCATATGAGTGAGGGTCTTGTTGATACTCAAAGAGAAAAACTTGCTTCTCTTGCTGAAGGAGTGGAGTTTGTTTCTGAAGAAGATTTCAAGAACAAAGTCGCAACTCTCATTAGCAGCTACTTCCCTAAGCATGTAGTGACTGAGCAAGTTTCGGATGAAGCAGTAGAAGGACAGGAAGAAGTGTCACCAGTAATGGCGGCATATCTGAAAACTCTTTCACGCTGGCAGTAATCATTTTAATAAATAATTAATAACATACACTCAATCGGAGTAAAAGCAAATGTCAGAATCAAGACTTTTGCAGGAAAAGTGGGCACCTGTACTCAACGCCAATGGAGTTGGTCTTTCCGAGATCAAAGATTCATATCGTAGATCAGTTACCGCCACCCTGCTAGAAAATCAAGAAAAAGCAATCCGTGAAGAATACGGAATGCTAAACGAAATTAGCGTTAACTCGCTAGGCGCTGGAACCATTTCACCTGCTGGTTCAGCTCTATCAACTTCAAACACTTCAGGTCTCGCTGGTTTCGATCCAATTCTAATCAGCCTCATTCGTCGTTCGATGCCTAACCTCATCGCTTATGATATCGCTGGTGTACAACCAATGAGCGGTCCTACTGGACTTATCTTTGCAATGAGAGCTCGTTACGAGAATCAAGGTGGTGCTGAAGCTCTCTACTACGAACCAGACGCTGGTTTCTCTGGTGGTTCAGATGCTTCTGTTGGTGCTTACAACGTTCGTAGTGCTGCTGGTTCAGGTGGAGATGCTGAAGGTAACAACCCTGCAGTTCTTAACGATTCCTCACCAGGAACATATGAGCGTGGTACAACTTCACTCACTCGTGAGAATTCAGAAGTTCTAGGCGAAGCAAATACTCTCTTCCGTGAGATGAGCTTCAGCATTGAGAAAACTTCTGTAACTGCTAAAACTCGTGCTCTAAAAGCTGACTACACCTTAGAGTTAGCACAAGACCTCAAGGCTATTCATGGTCTTGATGCTGAGCAAGAACTTGCGAATTTACTCTCCAGCGAAATCCTTGCTGAAATCAACAGAGAGATCATCCGTACAGTTTACATTGTTGCTCAACAAGGTGCTCAGAATGATGTTGCTACTCAAGGTACTTTCGACCTTGATATCGACTCAAACGGTCGTTGGATGGCAGAGAAGTTCAAAGGTCTTCTGTTCCAAATTCAACGTGACGCAAATGCTATTGGTCAACTGACCCGTAGAGGTAAAGGCAACTTCATGATTTGCTCATCTGACGTTGCTTCCGCTATGTCAATGGCTGGTATGCTTGATTATGCTCCTGCTCTCAACACTTCATTGAATGTTGATGACACCGGTAATGTATTTGCTGGAGTTCTTCAGGGTGGTATCCGTGTTTACATCGATCCATTCGGCGCTCCTATCTACACCCAGTCACAGGCTGCTAAGCACTACTATGTAATGGGTTACAAGGGAACATCACCTTATGATGCTGGTCTCTTCTACTGCCCTTACGTGCCCCTCCAGATGGTTCGTTCAATCAACCCTGACACCTTCCAGCCTAAAATCGGCTTCAAGACACGTTACGGTATGGTTAGCAATCCATTCGTTTCAACCACACATAGCAACGGTATCGCTGGTGCTACTCCTGATGGTTCAACCCTTACTGCTAATACTAACCAGTATTACAGAAGAGTTAAGGTTATCAACCTCACCTGATTTATTAGGTTTCTTTCAGACCTCCCGCAAGGGGGGTCTTTTTTTATGGGAATAAATAGTGAAAAAGGATAATATTATGGCAGCAAAATGGTTTGAAGAGCAACCAAGTAATAGAAATTTCTTAGCACCAGCTGGTTTCAAATTGGATTTAGATATATTTGCTGGTGTAGATTTCTTTTGTCAACGAGCAAAAGTACCAGATATAAGCGTAAGCAACGCAGAAATTCCAACAAGATTTAGATCAGTAGCAATTGCTGCTTCTGGTGGTGTTATGTATGGAGATTTAAATGTAAAATTTATTGTTGATGAAGATATGAAAAATTATCTTACTGTTTGGAAATGGATTAATCAAAATAATCTTGCAGAAGAAATGGACACAAAAAAAGATCCAGATTATTCTGATGGTAGATTATTAATTTTAAATAGTAATTACCAAACAAATATTATTGTAAATTTTGAAAGTTTATTTCCAGTTAGTTTAACTGAATTAGATTTTGATGTAGAAGATACGGATGTAGATTACCTAACTGCTGATGTAACATTTAAGTTTGTGCGTTATACTTTTAATAATAAAAGAATGGAGAGATTATGAAGTTTGATGATTTGAAAACATTCTTTAATCATGTTAGATCAGAATGGGAAGCAGATTCAAAAATAGATTTTCAATTTAAAAATAAACAATACACTGCAGACCTAGCACAAGTTTCTTTAGATATACCTTACCAGCATAATAAATATTTAAACTTCTACATGGATTTCTCGACTGAAAAAACTGCATTAGATTTTCAGTATCGTATGAAATTAAAAGAGAAGAGAGAATACTATCAAGGAGAAGCAAGCCCAGAAGTATACAAAGAAAAACCATTTGGTCAATCTATAAAAACATCTGAAAAGATGAGAGTATATTTAGAAGCTGATCAAGATTTAATTAACATCGAAATGAAGATAGAATTTATTAATAAGGCAATCTTATATTTGGATAATGTTTTAAAAATGGTATCCAATAGAAGTTTCCAAATCAAAAATGCTATCGAGTGGGAGAAATTTATTAATGGTAGTAACTAATGTCAAATCTGGTAGTAACAAAAAAGAATAACATCTTTCTCACAATCAACGCCGAACCGCATATCCATTATGAACTCGCAGATTATTTTACATTCGATATCCCAAACGCAAAGTTTATGCCCCAATATAAAAGTGGTGTATGGGACGGAAAAGTACGCCTCTATTCCCCAGGAACAGGTGAGCTCTATTGTGGTCTCATCTCACATCTTAAAGAATGGTGTGGAATCAAAAATTATTTAATTGATTATAAAACAAATAAATTTTATGGTGATGTAGAAGAAAAAAATCCTCACATTACAATTGAAGGAGTGAAAGGATTTATGGCAGCAGTATGTCCTAATCATACACCAAGAGATTATCAAATTCAAGCAGTGTATGAAGCACTACTTAATAATCGTCGTTTACTTCTTTCACCTACTGCTTCAGGTAAATCGTTGATGATTTATTCTTTAGTAAGATATTATTATTCAATTGAATATAAAAACACGGGAAAGAAAACATTAATTATTGTTCCTACTACTTCTTTAGTAGAACAAATGTATAATGACTTTGGTGATTATGGATGGGATGTAGATAATAATTGTTATAGAATTTATGGTGGTAAAGAAAAAAATATAGAAAAAGCAGTTATCATTTCTACTTGGCAATCAATATATAAATTTCCTAAAAGGTGGTTTGATGATTTCTCTTGTATAATTGGAGATGAAGCTCATCTATTTAAATCTAAATCTCTTACCAGTATTATGATTAAATTACATGAAGCAAAATATAGGTTTGGATTTACAGGAACATTAGATGGTTCTTCTACCCACAAATGGATATTAGAAGGATTGTTTGGTGAATGTAAACAAGTAACTAAAACTGAAAAATTAATTAAAGAAGGATACCTATCTGATTTTCGTATTAAAGTTTTATTACTTCAACATGAAAAAACTCAATTCTTAGATTATCAATCTGAAATAGATGCTATTGTAGATAATCAAAAACGAAATAAACTAATCAAAAATCTTGTACGTGATTTAGAAGGTAACACATTAGTTTTATTTAATTATGTAGAGCGTCATGGAATGCCTTTGCACGAGAGCATAAATAGTGTTGTCAAGAATGATCGTAAAGTTTTTCTGGTTTATGGTGGAGTAGATACAGAAGAACGTGAAGACATTAGAAGAATTACTGAAACTGAAAGTGATGCAATAATTGTAGCTTCATACGGAACATTTAGTACAGGAATTAATATTAAAAATTTACACAATGTTGTGTTTGCTTCTCCATCAAAATCTAGAGTGAGAAATCTACAATCAATTGGCAGAGTGCTTCGTAAAGGAAATAATAAAACTTACGCTACTCTTTATGATATTGCCGATGAATATTGTAGAACACCTCAAAAAAATTACACTCTCAAACATCTAGATGAGAGATTAAAAATATACGAAGAAGAAAAATTTAATGTAGAAATAATTAAAATAGATTTAAAATAATATGGAAGAAGAGTTTTACGCCACAATGAAACTAACATCAGGTGAAGAACTTGTAGCAAAAGTTTGCTATGATGCGAATGATGATGTAATTATTATATTCAATCCTCGTGTGGTTGAAAAAATTGAATTGATTAAAAGAAATATGGTGGTTGAAGGAATAGTATTTGATGATTGGATTAACGCATCTGATGAAGATATGTTTATTTTGCCTCGTAATCAAATCATTACTATGGTTGAATTGGATGATAATATAGTTAAATATTACGAAGAACATTTAAATGATAAAGGTAAGTATAGAAAATCTAGACAACCTCAGCCCCAGTATAAATCAAATACAAGAAGACAAAACCCTAATACTACATCTGGTTACTTAGGATCTATTAAAGAAGCTAAAAGAAACTTAGAAGACATATATAATAAATCTTGAAAGCGCAACACTGCTATTATATACCATTTACTGAGGTCTGTCAAGCCCCTTTACATAATCGATTTTTTGTGTTACAATAATAACACGAAGAATTCTAAACCATGCTAGCTGTAACAAAACCTATGGGCAAAAGAACCACCAAAGAAAACTATGTAAACAACAGGGAGTTTCTTGATGCCCTCATGGTTTATCGTCAACAAGTAGCATCAGCTAAAGAATTAAGCGATACTAAACCACGAATACCAAATTATCTTGGTGAATGTTTTCTTAAGATTGCTACTCATTTATCATACAAACCAAACTTTGTTAACTACATGTTTAGAGAAGATATGATATCTGATGGTATAGAAAATTGTGTGCAGTATATTGATAGATTTAATCCAGAGAAATCTACCAATCCATTTGCTTATTTTACTCAAATTATTTACTATGCGTTTCTTCGTCGTATTCAACGTGAGAAAAAGCAATTGGAAATTAAAAACAAAATTCTAGAAAGATCTGGATTTGATGAAGTTTTACATATGGATAGTCACACAGGTGATATGATTGGTTATAGTAGTAGTTCCTCAGACATGAATAGTATGAAAGAAAACCTTGAAATGAGATCTAAACGATGACAGTAGCTTTAATAACAGATCAACACCTTGACGGAAGAAAAGGTAGTGTATTGTTTTGGGAATACTTTCAAAAATTTTATGATGATATCTTTTTCCCAACTCTTCAAAAACAAAATATTAAAACTATTATCGACTTAGGAGATACTTTTGACAATCGCAAAGGTATCGATTTTAATGTGTGGAATCGTGTAAGGCGTAATTACTTTGAGCGTCTTGAAGATATGGGTATCATGGTGCATATGATTCTTGGTAATCATTGTGTTTATTATAAGAACACAAATGAGATTAACTCACCAGATTTGTTGTTAAAAGATTTTAGTAACATTAAAGTATACTCTCGTCCAGAGACAATCAAGATTGAAGGCACAGACATTCTAATGTTGCCTTGGATCAACTCAAATAACTATGATGATGCCATGAAGCATCTTGAAAGCACTCCTGCTGATATTGTAATGGGTCACTTAGAACTCTCTGGGTTTGAAGTGAATATAGGAATTAAACAAGAACATGGTATGGATCCAAGTATCTTTAAAAAATTTAAACAAGTATTTTCTGGTCACTATCATCATAAATCTACTAATGGTAATATTACTTACTTAGGTAATCCTTACCAGATGTTTTGGAATGATTACAAAGACGAGCGAGGATTTCATCTCTATGAAACAAAGACAAATAAACTTAAGCGGGTCAAGAACCCTTATGAGATTTTCCAGAAAATCTATTACAATGATTCTACTGGTTCTCATCTCAGCTTCGATACCAGTCAGTGTGCAAATTCTTTTGTCAAGATTATCGTAGACGATAAGAAAGATTACTTAGAGTTTGAGAAGTTTGTTGATTCCGTATTTGCCACTCACCCACATGATGTAAAGATTATAGAAACATTAGTCAATGATGCTTTTGTTGAAGATACTGAGATGACTGAAATTAAAGATACGTTAACTCTTTTGAATGAATACATCGATGAAGTCGAGTTAACCGTAAATAAAAACAAACTAAAAGATATAATGAAAACTCTATATATTGAAAGTTGTGAGGTAGTATAATGTTTCTTATCACTCTACAGGAACATGACGAAGGTGTATATTCGGTCATTGACATGGAGGGTGATCATGTGGTATACTTCTTTGAGGAGGAAGACGATGCTGAAAGGTATCTTGGTTTGTTAGAAGCCAACAATGATGACGGAAATCTTCCTCCTTTAAAAACGCAAAAAGTTGATCCTAAAATAAGTATAGGAATGTGCGAAATAAAAAATATGAAATATATGATAGTAGGACCAGATGATATTGTTATTCCCCCAGTAAATTATGATAGTTTTCAAGACGATTAAATGGAAGAATTTTCTTTCAACTGGTGCAAATTATACAGAGGTTGAGTTAACACATTCTAAAAGTACAATTATTCTTGGTGCCAACGGCGCTGGCAAAAGTACTATTTTAGATGCGTTAACTTTTGCTTTGTTTGCTAGACCATTTCGTAAAATTAATAAACCACAATTAGTTAATTCTATTAATCAAACTGATTGTGAAGTAGAAATTAATTTTGATATTGGTAAGAATAAATACAAAGTGATTCGTGGTATAAAACCAGCGAAATTTGAGGTGTATCAAAATGATCTAATGTTGAATCAAGATGCTTCAACAGTAGATCAGCAAAAACATTTTGAGCAAACTATTCTTAAAATGAACTACAAATCTTTTACTCAGATTGTAGTTTTGGGTTCATCTACTTTTGTTCCTTTCATGCGTTTGCCTTTAGCATCACGTAGAGAAATTATAGAAGATATTTTAGACATTCAAATTTTCTCAACAATGAATGTTAATTTAAAAGAGAAAACAAAAGTAATTAGCGACGAATTAAAAGACCACGAATATAAACTATCGCTTATCAAAGAGAAAATTGATATGCAAAAAAAGTTTATGTTAGACATTGATAAAAAGAACAAAGAAGATATTCAAGAGAAAGAAAATCGTAAAGATACTTTGCTGCATGAAGCACTAGATTATGAAACAGAAATCCTCAATAACGACCAGACAATCAACGAAAAGAGCAGTGCCGTTTCAGACACAAAGGCTCTTAAAGCAACGATATCTAAGGTCTCTTCGCTCCAAGAGAAACTCTCAACCAAGCGAAAATCTCATTCAAAAGAGAAGAAATTCTTTGAGGAAAATGATGCTTGCCCAACATGCGGTCAGAGTATCGAAGAGCATTTCAAACACAAAAAGATCTCGCTTCTCTCGAATAAACTTGCTGAGGTGGAGAAAGGCGTGTCTGATTTGGGACAACAACTTTCCGACCTACAAAGTAAAGAAAATATCTTTATTCTTTTGATTGATGAAATAAACGAACTCAATCAAAAAAATAGACAACTCAATAATGAAATTAAATCGATTCATAGAAGAATTGAGGAACTGGACAACGACATCGGAAAACTGCGGAATTCAGATATCAATCAACGGGAGCAGTTTTCAATACTTAAATCACTCGACGAGGACAGCAAGCAGGCTCAAAAAACAATCTCGGAAACCAAAGAAGAAAAAGATTGTCTCGCCACAGCAGCTCAACTACTCAAAGATTCGGGTATCAAAACAAGGATAATTAAAAAATATCTTCCAACAATGAATAAACTCATCAACGACTATTTGGAGAAGATGGAGTTTGCTTCTAGTTTTACACTAGATGAAAATTTTGAAGAAGTAATCAAATCACGTTACAGGGATGAATTTAGTTATGAATCTTTCAGCGAAGGAGAGAAAGCTCGTATTGATATCGCTTTGTTGCTTACTTGGCGCTCTGTTGCTAAACTTAAAAATAGCGTTGACACTAACCTCCTTATTTTAGATGAAATCTTTGATGGGTCGTTAGACCAATCGGGTAATAGTGACTTGGGATGGATACTCCAAACATTTGATGAAAAGACAAATGTCTTTGTTATTTCTCATCGTGATAATATGGCAGATAAATTTGATCGTTGCTTACGATTTGAGAAGCATAAGAATTTCTCATACGTCACTGAAGAAGCATTAGAGTAACTTATAAGGGGTTGCCACCTAGCGAATAGTATACTATAGTAGGTATAACACCGAAAGAAACCAATGTTAAACGTCGAAGTCAAGGGAAACCTAGCTCGCCTGCTTGCCACAGAAAACCTTATTATCGAACATCGTAATGTAGACACAGCGATGTTTAATATTAAAGATCGTGTGTTGACCCTACCGATGTGGGAAAACGCATCTATTAATGTATATGATATGTTGGTAGGTCATGAAGTAGGTCATGCGTTATATACTCCAGATAAATGGGGTGATGATTATGGTGTGCCTCAATCTTATATTAATGTATGTGAAGATGCTCGCATTGAGAAATTAATGAAGCGTAAGTTTCCCGGTCTTGCTCGTAACTTTTATGCTGGATATAGAGATCTTGCTGATGAAGATTTCTTTGAGATTGGTGATCGCCCAATTGATTCTTATGCTCTAATTGATCGCGTAAATCTTTACTTTAAGATTGGATTACATGCTGGTGAAGTTTTCACTTGGACAGAGAAAGAAAAAATAGTTGTAGATATGGTTGGCGATGCAGAAACATTTGAAGAAACTATAGAAGCTGTGCGTCACCTTCTTGCTCTAGAACAAGAGATGAAGGATAACGAAACTCAATTAGATAATATTGAAACCACTTCAGAAGAAGGCAGTGGTCCTTCAGGTATGAGTGATACTGAATCATTTGAAGATGGTGAGAGTCAACAAAATTCTGATGATGATCAACCTGATAAATTTAATCAAAATACTTCTCCCATTACCATTAATACTGGTGCGCAGGAATCAGAAACCGATAAAGCATTTTCAGAATCTATAAAGAAATTACTTGGCAATTCTTATAATAACAATAAAAATATTCAATATGTTGAGTTACCAGATTTAAAGGTTGACACTTTGGTTATTTCTAATAAACAAATAATGAAAGAGTGTAATGAAGCATTTGCTTCTCAAGCAGCAATCTTATTTACTGAAACTGATAAAGCATATTTAACTTTTCGTAATGAAGCTCAACGTGAGGTTAACTACCTAGTAAAAGAATTTGAGATGCGTAAGTCAGCAGATCAGTATGCTCGTTCTTCTACTGCTAAAACTGGTATTCTTGATACACAGAAACTGCATACGTATAAGTGGAACGAAGATGTCTTTAAGAAAATCAATGTAGTGCCTGATGGTAAGAATCACGGATTGATTTTTATTCTTGATTGGTCTGGGTCTATGAATAGTTGTTTAAAAGATACAGCAAAACAATTACTTAACCTTGCTTGGTTTTGTAAGAAAGTGCAGATTCCTTTTGACATCTATGCTTTCACTAATAATTATTTGTGGGATTCTGCATATAATGTCAAAGATCAAACTAGAGATAATCCATCTAAACACCACGAAGCAGTTGCTGGTCAAGTATGTGTTAATGAATGGTTTGGATTAATGAATCTTGTAAGTAGTAGTGGTCGTAATGGTAAAGATTTAGAACAACAACTTAAGAATTTTTGGCGTCTTGTTGATGGAGTTACGTTTGCTAGTTATTTCTTACCAGTAGGATATGGGTTATCTGGCACTCCATTAAATGAATCTGTAATTGCTCTGACTGCACTTATTCCAGATTTTCAGAAACGCACTAAAGTACAAAAAACCAACGTTGTAATTCTTACAGATGGAGAATCCCAATGCATTAATTATCATGTTGAAATGAGTTATAAAAAAGGAAGTTTAGGTACTAACAATATCGATAATGATTGTATGTTACGAGATCGTAAAACAGGTCACATATATCCTCGATTTGAAGGAGGATATTATAGCTCTTATTCTGACAAAAATACAAAAATATTTCTTCAGTGTGTGCGTGATCGTCATCCAGATGTAAATCTAATTGGTATTCGTTTGATAAATGGTCGCACTCTTAATAAAACTTATGGCACAGATGAGTGTAAAATTTCATATGAAGTTGTGCAGAAACAATGGAAAAAAAATAAATCTGCTGAGTTGGTAGATTTTCTTGGTTATCAATCTTTGTATTTGATATCACTTGATGCTCTTTCTAGTAATTCTAATTTTGATATGGATATAGAGTATGAAGACACCAAACAAATTAGCAATGCTTTTACTAAATCATTTGTTAAGAAAGGAGTTAATAAGAAGATGTTGACTTCCTTTGCGTCACTCATAAGTTAATCTAATCATTCGGGGGCTTGTGCCCCCACCCATTTTGCCCTATAATACCTACATACAACACAACCAACCATGAAAAATTTTGAAATCGCTCCCATCATCGAGCGTTTCGGTCAAATTGTAACTGCTGCTGATCTTCACACCTATGCTGATGAAACAGGCACTACCTATCAAACTCTTTCTAAAAAACTTAATAACTTTAAAGTTCATCGTGGTATGTGGCATCTTAGTATCACCGAACAATTAGAGCAAACTTTTATCCAACCTGCCGCCGAACCAGTGATAGAAAAAATCGAATCTCTTATTCCTAGTAAAGATGCTAACTTCGTCAGCTTTGGTAACTTCGCAGATATTAAGAAAATCCTTTCTAGTAAACAGTATTACCCTATTTTTATTACTGGTCTGTCTGGTAATGGTAAAACTTTCAGTGTAGAGCAAGCATGTGCTCAATTGAAACGAGAATTAATTCGCGTAAACATTACAATTGAAACCGATGAAGATGATCTTATTGGGGGTTTCCGCCTTGTTAACGGCGAGACAGTGTGGCACAATGGACCAGTCATCCAAGCCCTTGAGCGTGGAGCAATCTTACTTCTGGATGAGGTGGATCTTGCATCTAATAAAATCCTTTGCTTACAATCCGTCCTAGAAGGTAATGGTGTCTTTCTGAAGAAGATTGGTCGTTATGTTAAACCTGCTGCTGGTTTCAATGTAGTTGCCACTGCTAACACAAAAGGTAAGGGTAGCGATGATGGTCGCTTCATTGGCACTAACGTTCTTAACGAAGCATTCCTTGAGCGTTTCCCTGTAACTTTAGAGCAAGCATATCCTACTCCTAAAGTAGAAACCGCTATTCTAAAGAAAGTTGCTGAATCTCTTAATTGCTATGACGAAGAATTTAATTCTCGTTTAGTTTCTTGGGCAGAGATTATTCGCAAAACCTTCTTTGATGGTGGGGTGGATGAAGTAATTTCTACTCGTCGTTTAGTTCATGTTGTTCGTGCTTTTAGTATTTTTGGTAAACGTAAGAAAGCTATTGAAGTTTGTGTAAATCGTTTCGATGATGAAACCAAACAATCGTTTCTTGAACTCTATGCTAAGATTGATGCTTCTATAGATATTACTGAAGAAATTACAGAAGAAACTAATGTATGATGACCTACCCAGAAATACCCTCGTTCGTAAAATAGACGGGGGTCTTTTTCTTATCAAAAGTAAAGTGATGGAATTGCATAGCATGGAAATGATCCCGTGTTATCTCGGACACCTTTATTATTCGACGCTTGACTATTTCACGTCAAAGTGCTATACTAATCAGATTGATTCTATTGTGGAGAAACCTTAATTATGAATTGGAAATATACTGAAGATAAAATCCTTAAGGATGTTGAGGATTATGTGTCTGGAACATATGGTAGTCACTACTGTGGTCACAACGATGCCTATCGTGATATTCAAACGATTGATTTGATGGCAGCAAAAGATTTGGCACCAGATTTCTGTCAAGCAAATATCCTTAAGTATGGTAGTCGCTATGGTTCTAAAGATGGTCGCAACAAACGCGACTTGCTAAAAGTGATTCATTATGCTATGCTACTACTTCACTTCGACAAACATTATACCCGTGTAGAAAACGGTCTGACAGAATTTAAATTATGAATACAGTTGCTCTCTCTCAAACTACTCTAAATATTTTAAAGAACTTCTCTACTATTAATAATGGTATTATTATTAAAGAAGGAAATACATTACGAACTATTTCTAATGCTGAAAACATTCTGGCAACAGCAAAAGTTGAGGAAACTTTCTCGCAGACCTTTGCGATTTATGATCTCAATCAGTTTATCGCTGGTCTGTCTTTGTTTAATAATCCCTCTCTCGTGTTTGACAATTCTGACTATGTTACTATCAAAGATGGGAGTAGTCGTGTCAAATACTATTTTAGTGATCCTGAAATTACGCTTAAAACTGCTCCAGATAAAGGAGTAAAATATCCGGGATCTGATATTCAGTTTAATCTATCTGCTTCTAATATTTCTGCTATTCAAAAAGCACAGGGAATTTATAAGCTACCAGATTTAAATATCAGTACTGACAAAGAAATTGTTCTTTCCGTGCGAGACAATGAATCTGATACATCTAATACATATGACATCATTGTTCCTGGTACATTTCAAGGAAACCATTCACTTGATTTTAAGGTAGAAAACATTCGTCTTCTTCAGGGAGATTATACGGTTGGGGTTTCTCAGCATCATATTTCTGAATGGAAACATACTAATCTTGAAGTTACATATTACATCGCACTCGAACCTTGATGGGGGCAACATCTTTTTTCCCCTCAACCTAATCCAGTTATTTATACTATGAATCATCTAAATAAAGATTTTCTTTGGTGTGAGCGTCATCGTCCTCAAACAATCGAGGATTGTATTCTCCCTAATTCGTTAAAGAAAACATTTACAGGATTTGTTGAGCAAGGAGAAATATCTAATCTCCTTCTCTCTGGTCCTCCCGGTGTTGGTAAGACCACAGTTGCTAAAGCATTATGCAATCAACTTGGTCTGAGTTATATTATTATCAACGGTTCTGATGAAGGTCGTTTTCTTGATACTATCAGAAACAAAGTAAAACAATTTGCCAGCACGGTAAGTTTAACTGGTGGTGGCAATCACAAAGTTGTCATCATTGACGAAGCAGACAATACAACGAATGATGTGCAACTCTCACTGCGAGCATTCGTTGAGGAGTTTCACAGCAACTGTCGTTTTATTTTTACTTGTAACTTCATCAACAAAATTGTCGAACCACTTCACTCTCGTTGTACGGTCGTTGATTTTCGTATTAAGAAGGGAGAGGAGCAGAAACTCCAAGCACAGTTCTTCGACCGTCTCAAGGGCATTCTAGATACCTCTGGAGTGACTTATGAAGACAAGGTGTTGGTAAAACTAATTCAACGTTACTACCCAGATTGGAGACGCCTTTTAAACGAAGCACAACGTCATTCATCAGGTGGTTCGCTTGATGCTGCTGTGCTCTGTGATATTGCTGATGTAAATATAGATCAGCTGATGCGAGCTATGAAGAGTAAGGAATACAGCGTAGTGAGGCAGTGGGTAGTTGACAATATGGATAGTGACCCTAACACTATCATTCGTAAAATCTACAATGCCTTGAGCGAGGTATTGGAAGGTTCTTCTATTCCTCCTGCGGTTTTGGTGCTTGCTAAATATCAGTATCAAATTGCCTTTGTGGCAGACCAAGAGATTAATCTTCTTGCTTGTTTAACCGAAATTATGGTGGAGTGTAAGTTTAAATGAAAAAGAAAACAATTACAAAATTGATACAAGGACCATTAAGATTTCATCATCAAGATATTCATGAAGAATTAGATGAAATTAAACACGACATTAAATTGATTAAAACTATTCTATTAGACATTTTGTTAGATGAAAAATTTAAAAACTCCTCTTCGTTATCCGGGCGGGAAATCGCGAGCAACGAAATATCTAATACCGAAATTCCCAAATGATATTACAGAATACCGAGAACCTTTTCTGGGTGGTGGTAGCGTTGCTTTGGCATTCTCAAAAGAATATCCAGACACTCCTGTTTGGGTAAACGACCTTTACAATCCTCTGTATACCTTCTGGTGTATTTTGCGTGACCGCCCAGATGAGTTGTATGAGATTCTGAAGGATGCTAAGGAAGAACACAGCACACCCGACAGTGCCCGTGAACTCTTTACCCAAATGAAGATTGATCTCAATCACCCAGAATCTGAAGATATTTACAGAGCTGCTGCTTTCTACATTATCAATAAGTGTAGTTTCTCTGGTCTGACTGAAAGTTCTTCCTTCTCTCCACAGGCAAGTGTCAGTAACTTCTCAATGAATGGTATAGAGAAACTTCCTGAGTTTTCTGAACTTATTCAAAATTGGAGAATTACTAATCTGTCATACTCTGATATGACGCTTACACCACCACCAGCAAATACCTTTTGGTTTCTTGATCCACCATACGATATTAAAGATAATCTGTATGGAAACAAAGGAGCTCTTCATAAAGGATTTAATCATCAAGAGTTTCATTCATACATGACCCAAGGTAATATGAAAGATAATTGGATGATTACATACAACTCAAATCCTACCCTACGAGAATGGTATAAAGATTACTACCAAACCAGTTGGGAATTAACTTACACTATGCGTTCTGTGGGTGACTACATGAATGAGCAAAAAGATAGAGCAGAACTTTTGATTACTAATTATGACTTCTCCAACCCTGAGTGATTACCTAAACTCAATCAATCAAACTAAAAAGAATATTATCATTGATAATGAAACAGAAAAAGCATACCCACCTTTTATTATCAACAAGTGTCTTGCTGCTTTTCATGATACTATTTTATTTTCAAACGAAATGAATATGTATCCTTCTTTAGATAAGAAGATGCAATATGACTTTTTTATAAATAGTATCAGTCCTCGCAAGCGATTTTCGCCGTGGGCAAAAAAGACAGATATAAGTTTTCTTAATGCTGTTAAAGAGTATTATGGTTATAATGATGATAAGGCTCTACAAGCAATAAGAATTTTATCTAAGGATCAACTCGAACATATTAAAAAGTTTGTATATAAAGGTGGAAAGAAATGAATCCTGATATTGAAGTACAGTGGAAACAATCTGATATGATTGAGGTATCTCTTAATCAACCAGATGATTTTTTGAAGGTTCGAGAAACCTTAACACGAATTGGTGTAGCATCTCGTAAAGAAAAAAAGATTTATCAATCTTGTCATATTTTACATAAACAAGGCAAGTATTATATCGTTCACTTCAAAGAGTTGTTTGCTCTTGATGGAAAGAATACTAATCTTTCTGTGAATGATCTTCAACGTAGAAATAGAATTATTCAATTACTTAGTGACTGGGGATTAGTTACTATATTGAAACCAGATTCTATTGAAGATGTTGCTCCACTAAATCAAATTAAAATTCTTGCCTTCAAAGAAAAGGAAGAGTGGACTTTAGAAAGTAAATATAACATCGGTCGCAAGAAGAATACAGAAACCGACTATAATATTGATGGGGCAAAAAAACAATTTTTATCAGAGTAATAAATAACTCTGGGCCACCTCCCACTATCGTTGTCGCTAAAACAAAAGGCATTGCTGGTCAGAATCAGCTCTTGCCTTTTTTTCTTTTTTGTGCTATACTATAGATTGTTTGCGATTAAAAAAACATGCTACCCAGAATTGTATTATTAAATACTGGAGAAAGAATTATTGCTGCTCTTAGCGAAGTTACTGATCCAGAAGGAAAACCAGTTTGTTTGATGGTTAAGTGTCCATACATATTGTCAATGATTCCTTCGGGGGAAACATCACCTGATGGTAATCCAGTACAATTTAATGTAAATTTTACTAAGTGGATTCCTTATTCTTCAGACGATCAATTTAAAATTGCTTATAATTCGGTGACAGCTTTTGGTGAAGTTGATCCCGGAATTCTTGATGTTTACTTAGAAAAATTTGGAGATAAATTGAATGACGACAACACCTTACCAGCCATTGATCCAGATGTTATGCCTGAAGAATCAGGAGTATCTGATAGCGGAGATAGAGGAGAGGGATGAAATCCCAGAGTGCCTCTTAATCAATCCGTATAAAATTGTAGAACTTGGTTACTGGGATTATTCTAATCAAGAAAGAACTCATGTTCCAAATCCCGATGCTTTGTTTATTGGTAAATCAGAAGAAAAAGAAAATGATAAAGATGGTGAAATTATTATCACCATTCAATATGATTATATTCTTTTGGAAAAATTTCCTAAGTATACCAATCAAACTCAGGTCTACCTTAGGGCAGACGACATTTTAACTCTTGCCGATCCGACCAATCTTATGGTAGAATACTACAAGAAAACCGTTGGTTAACGCATGAAATTTTACACAAACATCGAGCAGGCGGGTAATCGCATTCTCGTTCGTGGTTATGAAAATGGTGAGAGAGTACAGTATCGTGTAAATTATAATCCAAAATTATTCGTGCTTGCCAACAAGCAAACTGATCATAAGAGCCTCGATGGACGTTACCTTAAGGAGGTGCGTCCTGGCTCTATCAATGATTGTCGGCAGTTTATTAATCAGTATGAAGGTGTAGAAGGGTTTGAAATTCATGGAAATACTAGATACTTGTATCAGTATATCGATGAGACATATCCAGAAGATGAAGTTAAATTTGATTCTTCTCTCATTCGCACCTTCACAATTGATATTGAAACTGCAGCAGAGAATGGGTTTCCTAATATCGAAACAGCAGATCAAGAGATACTTCTCATTTCTATCCGCGATTCTTTTACAAATAGGATTATTGTTTGGGGATCAAAAAGTTTCTCGAATGAAGATAGACAGGTTGATTACCTCCATTGCGACAATGAGACGAAACTTCTTTCTTGCTTCCTTAAGTGGTGGCAGGAAAATACCCCCGATGTTGTAACTGGGTGGAATATCCAGCTATTCGATATTCCATATATTTGCAATAGAATGAATCGTATTTTGGGTGAGGAGCATACTAAATTGCTCTCTCCTTGGAAGTTAATTTCTAGTAGAGAAATCTATATTAAAGGTCGTAAGCAAATTGCTTATGACATTCCCGGTGTTGCCTGTTTAGATTACCTTGAGTTGTATAAGAAGTTTACATACACCAATCAAGAATCTTATAGTTTAGCACACATTACTTCTGTAGAACTTGACACTACAAAACTAGATCACTCTGAGTTTGATACCTTTAAGGAATTCTACACTAAGGATTGGGATAAGTTTGTTAAGTATAACATCATTGACGTTCGCCTTGTAGACCAACTGGAAGACAAGATGAAGTTGCTTGAGCTTGCATTTACTATGGCATATGATGCTAAGGTAAATTACGAGGATGTATATTCTCAGGTGCGTATGTGGGATAACATTATTTACATTTATCTTTCTAAGATGAATGTAATAATTCCTCCTAAGAAAAACAGCGTAAAGAATGATAAGTATGCTGGTGCATATGTCAAAGAACCTGTGCCGGGTATGTATGACTGGGTGGTATCCTTTGACCTTAACTCGTTGTATCCACACCTTATCATGCAATACAACCTGTCCCCAGAGACCCTCCTGCCCCGCCGCAGCAGCGTCAACGTTGACATGCTACTGGATAAGGCATTCGATACTTCAGACCTCGTGGAGGAGACCCTGTGTGCTAATGGCACTCATTACACTACCAAGTTTCAGGGTTTCCTTCCTAAGTTGATGAAGAAGATTTATGAAGATCGCACCATCTATAAGAAGAAGATGCTGATTGCCAAGCAGCAGTATGAGAAGACACCAACGATTGAGTTAAAGAAAGAAATCTCTCGCTGCAATAACATTCAGATGGCACGTAAGATTCAACTCAACTCTGCCTATGGTGCTATCGGCAATGAGCACTTTAGGTATTATAAACTTGAGATTGCTGAGGCAATCACTCTATCTGGTCAGCTTGCTATTCGGTGGATTGGAGATAGAATGAATGCTTACCTGAATAAAATTCTAAAATCACAGGATGTTGATTATGTTATTGCTTCTGATACTGATTCCATGTATCTTAATCTGGGCCCTTTGGTTGACAAGGTATTCGCACGACGAGAGAAAACTAGTGAGAGCATTGTTGCGTTCCTTGATAAGGTGTGTTCGGTGGAACTTGAAAAGTATATTGAAAGTTCTTACCAAGAGCTCGCTAGTTACCTCAACGCCTACGCACAGATGATGACAATGAAGCGAGAGAATATTGCCGAGCGTGGTTTTTGGACCGCTAAGAAACGCTATGTTCTCAACGTGTGGGATAGTGAGGGTGTGCGTTATACTAAACCTAAGATGAAAATCTGTGGTATGGAAACTGCTCGTTCATCTACTCCCTCTTATTTCAGAGATAAATTAGTTCAGGCATACACTATCATCATCACCAAAACAAATGATGAGTTGATTGAGTTTATCGATAATATAAAAGGTGACACTAAAAATCAAAACTATCTTAACATTGCATTTCCTCGTGGGTGTAATGGATTGAAGAAGTATCGTAGTAGTGCTGATATCTATGCTAAGGGTTGCCCCATACAAGTGCGTGGTGCGTTGCTTTATAACTATTACGTTAAGAAGAATAAGTTAGAGCACAAGTATCCTATGATACAAGAAGGCGAGAAGATTAAATTTATCTATCTAAAAACACCCAATCCAATTGGTGAAAATATTATAGCTTTCTTTCAGCAACTTCCTAAAGAATTAAACCTTGAGAGGTATGTTGATCACACCACACAGTTTGAAAAATCATTTCTCGAACCACTCAAAACTGTGCTAGAATGTATTGGATGGCAATACGAACGCCGTGGTTCACTTACCAGTTTCTTTAGTTGAGGTATTATGAGTTTTTTAAAATCAGTTATTAAAGAGTTAAACAATGAATATGCTGCAGTAGTTGAAGAGGGCATTGCTGCTGGTGATTGTGTATCTTTTGTAGATACTGGAAGTTATATTCTTAATGCTCTTATCAGTGGAAGTATTTTTGGTGGACTGCCAGCAAATAAAATTACTGCTTTAGCTGGAGAATCTGGCACTGGTAAAACATTTTTTGCTCTTTCAATAGTCAAAAACTTTCTTGAAACAAATCCAGAAGCACAGGTTATTTACTTTGAAACCGAATCTGCTTTATCAAAAGACATGATGGTTTCTCGTGGTATAGATGTGAAGAGAGTGGGTCTTGTTCCTGTATCTACAGTGCAAGAGTTTCGCACACAGAGCATTAAGGTTATAGACGAATATATGAAATTGAAGAAGGAGGCTAGACCTCCGCTGCTTTTTGTGCTAGATTCTCTAGGTATGCTATCGACCTCTAAGGAAATACAGGATGCGACTGATGGAAAGGAAACTAGAGACATGACTCGTGCTCAGGTTATCAAATCTATTTTTAGAATCCTGTCACTTAAATTAGGACAATCTGGTATTCCAATCATTGTTACTAATCATACATATGAAGTAGTTGGTGCTTATGTGCCAACTAAAGAAATGGGTGGTGGTACAGGATTGAAGTATTCTGCATCAACTATTCTTTTTCTTTCCAAAAAGAAAGAACGAGATGGTGCTGATAAAACTATAGTTGTTGGTAATATTATTAAAGTAAAAGCACAGAAATCTAGATTTACAAAAGAAAATTCTGACATAGAAACTAGATTGTATTATGATTCCAGAGGACTTGATAAGTATTATGGATTGGTAGAACTTGGTGAGAAGTATGGAGTATTTCCAAAAGTAGGTAATCGAGTTAAGATAGGTGAAAGCAGTGTATATCCTTCTGTCATCTATAAAGAACCAGAGAAATACTTTACTCCAGAAATTCTTCAAGCTTTAGATGAATGTGCTAAGAAAGAATTCTTGTATGGAGTAGTAGATGAGTGAGCGAATTGAAACAACAATTTTACGCAACCTTCTTTGCAATGAGCAGTTTTATCGTAAGGTTGTTCCTTTTGTAAAACCAGATTATTTTAATGAAGTTCATGAGAAGATTGTTTATGAGGAAGTTTGGAATTTTGCTAGTAACTATGAATTAGTTCCTACTAAAGAAGTATTAATTATCAACTTAGAAAACAGGAAAGATTTAAATGAGGAAGTATATCAAAACTCAGTTAAGACGATTCAGGGACTTACTGATATTTCGGTCGAATACCAGTGGTTGCTCGACAGCACAGAACGATGGTGTAAAGATAGAGCAATCTATCTTGCCCTCATGGAATCTATCAAAATCGCAGATGGAGGCGATCAAAAAGTATCAAAGGATGCGATACCAAGTATCTTACAAGAAGCCTTATCAGTATCTTTCGACGAACATGTAGGGCACGATTACTTAGAGAATAGTGATGAGCGTTATGCTTTTTACCATTTGAAAGAATCTAAGATACCATTTCACTTAGAATACTTTAATAAGATTACTAAAGGTGGTCTACCAAACAAAACTCTTAACGTAGCACTTGCGGGCACAGGTGTTGGTAAGTCACTCTTCATGTGTGACTATGCTGCTAACTGCTTATCACTTGGTAAGAATGTGCTATACATAACAATGGAGATGGCAGAGGAAAAGATTGCTGAACGTATTGATGCCAATCTGTTTAATGTAAACATTAAAGATTTGGTTGATTTATCTGAGTCAGTATTCAATAGTCGTATTAATGAATTGAAAAGAAAAACACAAGGGCGTCTTGTTATTAAAGAATATCCTACTGCCGCAGCTCATGTCGGTCACTTTAAAAGTTTACTAAATGAGCTTTCTCTTAAGAAGGTATTCAAACCTGATATTATTTTTATCGACTATCTCAACATCTGTGCGTCTTCACGATACAAAGGCGCTATTGTAAACTCTTATACTTATGTCAAGGCAATCGCAGAAGAACTTAGAGGAATGGCAGTCGAACACAACGTGCCAATTGTCACTGCAACACAAACTACTCGGTCTGGTTTTGGTAATAGCGATGTCGATATCACTGATACAAGTGAATCTTTTGGTTTGCCAGCTACTGCTGATTTTATGTTTGCTCTCATCGCTACAGAGGATTTGGAAAAAGATGGTAGAATAATGGTGAAGCAACTTAAGAATAGATACAACGATCCAACGATGTATAAGAGATTTTTGGTGGGGGTTGACAGAGCACGAATGAAGTTGTATAATGTAGACAACGCTGTTGATATATCTTCTGATAAAGAAGAAGAATATAGTTTCGAGGAGATGGCAACAGAGCAAAGTAAAAAAACACAAAACAAATTTAGCACTTTTATTTTATGACCAAACAAGTTGATTTAACTAAGTATATGGAATTTGTGGATAGCACTACTAGCTATCCTTCAAAAAGTAATGAAGAATTTATTGCTCGTATTCGACAATTAGCAGAGAGTGATGTTCCTATTGCTCGTCTAATGACTGCTGCTGTTGGAATGTCTGCTGAGTCAGGTGAGTTTGTTGAGATTGTGAAGAAGATTGCTTTTCAAGGTAAAGAATTAACAGAAGACAATCGCATTCATTTGATTAAAGAATTGGGTGATGTGTATTGGTATTTCACTCAGGCTATGCTTGGGTTGGGTATTGACTTAAATGAAGTAGTTGTTACTAATGTAATGAAACTTACTGCTCGATATCCAGATGGTGCTTTCGATGTCTTCCGATCTGAAAACCGAGTAGAAGGTGACATCTGACAAAACCTGTGCTATGATAGGGGTAACCTAAATAAAGGAAACCCCTTCTTATCACGATGAGTAAGAACACTCACCTAGAACACTTGGAAGACAGCATTTTGTTCGATGGAGAACAGGGGGCCAAAGATGCGTTTGCGTTTCTAGATGAACTGACTAAAACTTTTAGTGGTAATCAAACCAGTCGTTTTAAAATCACTACCAAATGGGATGGTGCTCCAGCTATAATTTGTGGCATCGATCCAGAATTTAAACGTTTCTTTGTTGGCACAAAATCAGTGTTTAACAAAGATGGAAAAATTAATTACACTGAAGATGATATTGAAGCAAATCATGGTCATGCTCCGGGATTAGTAGAAAAACTTGAAGTAGCTTTAAAGTATTTTCCTAAACTGAATATCAAAGGAATTGTTCAGGGTGACCTGCTCTTTACTGATGATGGTAAAGACGCTAAGATTGATGGTAAAGATTACTTTACTTTTACTCCTAATACTATTACCTATGCTATTCCCAAGGGCACACCAGCTTACGATAAAGCAAAGAAAGCTAAGATTGGTGTAGTGTTTCATACTCGTTATGTTGGTAGCAGCATCGCGGGGTCTAGTGCTACGTTTGGTGTAGATGTTTCTGAGTTTAAAAATAATGAAGATATCTTTGTTATTAGTGCTGAAGTTGATACATTAGGATCTAATGTATTATTAAATGCTGCGGAAGAGCGCACACTTAAAAATATGAATAATGTTGCTCAACGTACTCTACCGGGATGCAAAAATTTTTTGAATGATATTTCTGTATTAATTGAAGCTAATGATTTGCTTACTGTTGGTCCTCGCCTCAAAACTTATTTTAATACTTATGTGAGAGAAGGTCGTAAAGTATCTAATGTTCCTGCTTTCATTAACAACTTCAAAAAATATTTTGAGGGTGTTGTGATGAAAGAAGTAGATAAAGCAAAGATGGCAAAAACTAAAGCAGCAAAGCTTAAGAAACTTTATGATGGTATGGAGTTAGTTGATAATAACATTGCAGCATTTAAAAAACTGGTAGTGCTATATAACACTATAAACAATGCTAAACTTTTCTTTGTTAAGAAGTTAAGTTCTGCAGATGCCACTCGCACCTTCCTTCGTACTGAGCATGGATTTAAAGTTACTGCTCCTGAGGGATTTGTTGCCATCAAAGATGGTGCTGCTACTAAACTAGTTGATCGTTTAGAGTTTAGTGTTGCTAACTTTACTATAGATAAAAACTGGGTTAAAGGAGATTAATGAAACGAGTAGTCGTAACTTTTGGAAGATTTAATCCTCCAACTGCTGGACATCAAAAGTTAATTGAAGCTGTGCAGAAAGCAGCGAGAACGGATGATTATAAAATCTATACTAGTCACACTCAAGATAAGAAAGGAAAAAATCCTTTGTCATCTGATGATAAAGTTTCGTATATGAAACAAATGTTTCCTTCTCATAAAAATCATATCATGCATGATACTTCATTAAAAACAATCATACATGTTCTACAGAGTTTACAAGGAGAATATGCTGATCTTACTTTAGTTGTTGGAAGTGACCGAGTAAATGAAATGGATATGCTAATCCAAAAGTATAATGGTAAAGAGTATACATTTAGAAAATTAGAAACAGTTTCCGCAGGAGAACGAGACCCAGATGCTGATGATGTATCTGGTATGTCAGCAAGTAAAATGAGAGCATTTGTAATAGCAAATGATTTAAAATCTTTCAAAGAAGGATTGCCTGATGCTGTAAAAGATAATAAAGAATTTGTATTAGAAATTTTTAATAAACTTTCAAAATTGCTGGGAGCATAAAATGATTTTAAGCGATAGAAAATCTGGAACTACTTTAAATAAGTGGGAATTCTGGTCGCATGTTTACGAAAATACATCAGAGGCAGTTTACCCATCATTAAATTCTTTTGTCGAAGCGGTGTTTGGTAAAAGTGTTAAAACAAAAAAAGGCACATCAATACAAATTGCTCGGGGAGTGAAAGCAAAAAATCCTGTATTTGATATTAAAGGAAATATTATAGGCAGTGTTAGTAACAGTATACCTTTAAAAATTAAAGACCCAAAAATTAAAGTTATTACAATAAAAGAAAAATTAATTGATTGTTTGTATGTAGAATTTATTGGGGAACAAGATCCTTTTGGAAAATCTTTGCGTGGGTATTTTAAATTAAGTTCAATCGAAGCTTACTATTCTAACAAAAATGTCGAAAAAATTATCGGGGGGACTGTAAGTTTAAATGACGGACATGTGAAACCGGGCACTGCAGAAAATGAAGCTCTTACTGCTTTGGGAACTATATTTTATACTTATCTTAAACATCATGGAGTTAACTGGTCTAATAATAAAATTGGTGATGAAAAATATACAACGGCATTTATTCAATATATTAATTGTTTAAAGGAAAATATCGATTCTTATGAAATAGATGGAGTTACAATAAATGTAAATGATGTTACCTCAGCATTGGGTAATAAAGCAAGTTATCTAAGTGATTTTAGATCAAAAACTTTTGAGCAAAAGTGGTATAGAACTTCAGTAATCACTGGTAAATTACTTTACGAAAAAGTATTAAAAAATATACTTATTAATAGTATTAATTTCAATGGGTCGTTTGAAATTTACATGAGAGAATCTCATGCTATTAGTAAGTATATTTTTACTAAATTAAATCCTCTTCTCAATAAACAAATTATTTCTTTAAATGGAAATAAATGGAATCCAGCAGATATGTGGATTAAAACTGGCACATCAATTAAAGAACTAAGCGATTATATAGATGAAGTTAATAAAGAATATGAACAAGAACCTAGTAGAGCTCTGATGCTTATTAATGCAAAAATGTTGGAGTTGTATAAAGGAAATGGTAATAATAAATTAATTCCTATCTCTTTAAAAAAACTAGGAGAAAATGGTAATGTTAAAGTAGTTAATGATACTAGAGAACTTGATGCCGACCCAGATAAGTTATATGATTTGGATGTCAAATATAAAGGAGTTCGAGTTAGATCAGAGGTAAATTTGTATATTGATATGGAAGCATCATATAAAATTGGTAGTAAAACTATCAAAGATGATATACAAGTTGTTGCCAGACCTTTTGCAGATGACCTTGCGCAATTACAAGTAGAAAAAGTTTCTGGTGCATCTGCTGTGTTTGGTAAAATAGGTTCTAAACCATCACAAACTTTAATTAGTTTAAATGATTCTAGTGCTATGAATAGAATACGAGCATATAGAAGAGCATTTGAAAAAACGATTAAAGATTATATAAAGAAAAAATATAATATTGATAGTAAAATTATTATGAAATATAATGTTTCAAGTGATAATTTTATCATCACTGCTGGCAAAGCAGCAAATACTGATGCTAAAAATATTATTAATCAAATAGAAAAATTGCTTCGCACTAAATTTCCAAAATCTCCTAGTAAAAAAATATCAGATGATGCTAAAAAGTTATTTGAAGAATTGGCAACAAAATATATAAATTCAATTTTTTCTAAAGTTGGTGTTGATACTAGTGATCCCGGAAGGATACAATCTAGAATACAATCAGTAGAATATGCTTATGCAATTAGTTCTAGCAAGCAAAATCGAGATGCTATTTGTGAAGCAATCTACAGGTATGGAACATCACAAGGAGTTGCGGTTATTACTAAAAATGCCGAGGGCAAAAAACAATTACAGAAGATGGCAGAATCTAGCATCCATGTTATCGTATACTAAATACCAATAAAACAATACATGAAATCGCTTAAACAACTCTTAATACAATCACAACAGAAATCATATATGCTTGGCAACATGTTTGTGGAAGGCACATTGGTAAAAAATTCCGATGGTCAATTGGGAAAAATTCATAGACGTGGAGTTAACTATGTGATTGCTGTTACTGAAGAAGGTAAGATGTTTCGTGCTTGGGTAAAGGACATTAAGGAAGCAGTTGGTTGTGATAAAAAAGATATGTCACCAAAAGAAAAAATCAAAGAATTTATAAATAAGAATAAACGAAAGAAAACAAATGACGATTGATGAGTTTTCAAAACAACTAATCGAAAAAGCATTAGTTGAGTTAGGCGAGAAGAGTAAGTGTAATCATAGTGGTGCTGGAAGTTCTTGCTCCATTCATGGAGATGCTGATTGTAATTCTTCAAAGCAAAATCGTGCCGAAGCAAAAAATGCAGAAGGTAAAGAGCAAGGTGTTGATGGCAAAGCTTGTTGGGATGGATATAAGCAAGCAGGCACAAAGAAGAAAGGTGGTAAGACAGTTGATAATTGTGTGAAGGCAGAAGAAGTTGATACAGAAAAAGAAGGGCATGAAGACGAAGCAGAAGATAAGAAACTAATTAAAAAAGAAGTGAAGAAAGCATTGAAGAAAGAAGCAAAAGATATGCCCGGTAGTCAAGAGAAGATTGATGCCAACAAGAATGGTAAAGTAGATGCACATGACTTTGCTTTACTTCGTGGTAAGAAAGGTAAGAAGACAGTAAAAGAAATGTGGCAGCTTGCTGAGGCAGCAAAGATAACTAAAAAAAAATTTGAAATAGAAATCATGCCTGATGTTGATACACCAAATGATCCAGAACCACCAACAGGCAAGAAAGCAAAGTTAAAGAAAGAAGAGAAAGACGGAGCAAGTAAAGAAAGTGAGCAAAAATTTCATAATAAGATAGACAAACTTGTACATAAAACTTTTGGTAAAAGACCAGAAGAAAAGAAAATGAAAGAAGAAGTAGAATTAGAAGAAAAGAAACTTTCTAAAGCAGAAGCAGAAAAGAAAGAAAAATTTGTGAAGGGAATGAAGAAAAAGTTTGGTACAATGAAATCAAAGTATGGTGACAAAGCACAATCAGTGATGTATGGTAGTGCCACTAACATGGCAAAAAAATAAAATCATAAATAGTTTCGTTGATTATAATTTACTCCTATGTCTATTCTATTAGCCTGGGCAGCTGCCAACCAAGCTTTAATAGCAACAGTATTATTTGCTGTTTCTGAAGCACTTGGAGCAAACCCAAAAGTCAAAGCAAACGGTATTCTTTCTCTGATTATCTTACAAGTACAGGGTCAACTCAAAGCAAAAGGCGGTAAAGATCTTACCCCCTGAAGTTAATTCAATATATTTTTTTGGGATGTCTATTAAACTAGGCATCCCATTTTTTATAAATACATTCTAGGAAAGCAAAATTTATAGAGGAACCCGATGGCAATTTTCGGAACAATTGACGCTAAGGCGTTGGCAAATAATGTAAGCGTTACTAACAATAGCACAACCGTAACTACTGCTGCTGATTTTACAGATAGAACAAGCGATAATTTTATTCAGTCAGGTGATATTCTTTCACTGGATGGAGTTCAATATACTGTAGAGTCGATAGTTTCTGCAACAAGTTTAAAATTAACTACAGCATTTGCTGCATCAACCGGAACTGTTACTGCCGCTAATGCTAAGCGCAGAACTGCTCCAAAGGAAATAGCAAATCTTCTTCTTAATGAAAGTAAATTTCCTAGTGGAACTCAATTTATTTTTGTTGACAATACAGAAGCAGAATTAGAAGAAAATAAAATTCGTGGTCTCAAGTGGCCAGGTTGGTGGTTGTATAGAACTTATGTAGATGGAGATGGCAATACTCGCCACAAGGCAGAGTGCATTGCATTTGCTAATCAAACTGCTGCTAATGCTGGTGATTTCGATAGTGATAACCCTGCTGCTGATATTGCTTCTGCTGTTGCTATTTCAGTACAACCAGCTAATCAAACAGCTTATACACCTGCTGGGTCAATCACCGCTTATACTATTAGTGCGGCAACAACTCTTGCTGGTGAAGCAAATGAAGTATATGTTCTAACTGGTCTTGCCGGTTCTGCTGCTGGCACTGGATCAGCATTCACTGTAACCAGAACTGCTGGTGGAGCGATTGCTTCGGTTGCCATCACTGCTGTTGGAACTGGATTTGCTGCTGCTGAAACAATCACTATTCTTGGTTCAACCGTTGGTGGCGTTGACGTAACTGATGACTTAGTAGTTACTGTTACTACTGTTGGCACTGCTGCTGCTACCTTCTCGGTAACTGCTGCTGCTACTCCATCTGGATCTGTTACTTATCAGTGGCAAACTCAGACTGCTGCCTCAACAACTAAGTGGACCAATATTACTGGTGCTACTTCTGCTTCGCTAGCACTTACTGCTCTCGTGATTGGTGATAATGGTAAGAAATATAGAGTTAAGGTTGGAAGCACTATTGGTGCTGAAGAAGTAACTTCAAATGCCGCAACTCTAACAGTTGATAATAATATCTTCGTATAATATAATATGATATTCAATGAGTTGACACCAGACAATTGGTATATGTTTGCTATTAAAAATTATGACAATCCTTTATCAGTTACATATGATGACTTTGAAGAAGACCTTCAGAAATTTAAATATATTAAAAGATTACTTCGTCGTTATGAAACAGCAGGTGATTTGAAACATCACTTAATTCTCAATCATATCATTACCCTATATAATGTATTCGGTGATGCAGCAACACTGCTGTTATTCTATAAAATAGAATCTAGATATTGGCCAATTTTAAAAGCCTTTATGGTTTTTTTAAATAGATTGCCAGAAAATGTAGACACGCAAGATATAGATAATCAATGTCTGAAACTTCTAAAACTATTATAAACGAAATGATGGCAGGTGATGGATCTTCTCTAGCACTTCCTCCTGCCTTTGTCTTTGTTGATACAGCAAAGAAAAAGAAAAACCTGAAAAAATCTAAAGATGATAAAATTGATGGTCGTAAAAAAAGTGCTAGAAAACTAATCCAACGTTTAATGTCAAGGAGGAAAACTAAAATGACCGAAGAGAATAACGAAATTATCTCAGAAGTAGTTTCTGATACTGAAAAAGCACAGAAACAAATCAAAGCTTCTAAAGAGATGAGAGGCAAGCGTGACCTGCAAGCAAAGCGCACACAGGCAAAACAAAAAATGGCTGATAAATCTGATGAAATGAATACGTTGCTTCGTGCTCGTATGTCTGATTTTAAAAAGAAAGCAGGAGAGAAACAGCAAAGAGCAGATAAGCAAGTTCAGAAAAATTCGTTTGACGCCAATGGTAATGTAATTTCCGAAAATGATATGATTAGTATTCCTAGAACAGGTTCAGCAGGTGGTGTAGATGTATTCACAACAGCTCTTAAAGTCGCTGAAGAAGGAAGTGGATGGGGAAGAGACCCTGAAACTTCGTTCGCTAATCTTGTATTCCAGGATGGCACAGGGGGGAGAATTGGCGTATATGATGCTAAAAGAATCCTTGCTACATATGAAGGATTATCATCACCAAATAGAGACAAGTTTCGTGTCATGTTAAACATGAGTGCTTCTTCATATCAAAAGGCGCTTGACTTTGCCGTTCGCAACGTTTAACCTTAACGGAGAAAAAAGATGTTTAGTAATAAAGATTTAGCAAAACTAGATGTATTGGAATCTAAATTAAACATCTACGAATCGTTGTCGAGAGAGATGTTGGATAAATTAGAAAATGCTGTAGATAAAATTTCAGAAGGAAATTCTCGTATTGCTACCATTCTTGCTAAGCACGATGAACGCATCGAGCAAAGCATTAAAACAGATGAGCTTCTTATTAAGATGATTGATGATGTAAAAAATCAAAACTCTTCTGAGCATAGTAGAGTTATTGTTAGAATTGAAAAAGTGGAATCAACTATAGTTGAACTATCAAAATTCAAATGGCAGGCGCTTGCTGTGGTGGGTGCTGCTGTTTTGCTAACCGGTGTGGTCGTTCCATTTCTTGACAATATCATGCCTTCGCAGTATAATGGAGGAAGCCAGCAAAACCAAATTAGATAATGAACTACATTGATTCCAAATACATTGGTTTGGTTTCTACACAACTTCTTAAATTTATAGAAAAGAAAAAAGGAACATATAATTTTCGTTGCCCCTATTGTGGTGATTCGGAAAAAAAACAAAACAAAGCACGAGGTTATCTTTTCTCTATGAGAGATAGCTTTGCCTATAAGTGTCATAACTGTGGTATTACTAGAAGTTTTTCCCAATTTCTAAAAGATCAAAATACGCACCTCCATGATCAATATGTTATGGAGCGTTATAAGGAAGGAATGACGGGGAAAAACTATCAGGTAAAGACACCTGATCTCAAACCATTTGTCACCACCCCAGTATTTAAAAAGAATATATTCAGTGAACTCCCTACTATCGAGTCACTAAATACTACACACGCAGCAAAAGAATATCTGCTCAACCGTAAGATACCAGAGTCATTTTACTCTAATTTCTATTATGCAGATGATTTCAATGCTTGGGAAAAAAACGATAACAAAATTAAAGAAGGAAGAATTATTCTACCGCTTGTATCATTAGATGGAAAAGTATTTGGTTATCAAGGGCGATCCATTAATAAAAATACAAGCTTACGTTATATCACTACCATTCTGGATAAGGGATATTTTAAATTATTTGGACTTGATCGTATAAATCCAGATATTAATATCTACGTCACTGAGGGTCCATTCGACTCTCTTTTCTTGTCTAATGGGTTAGCGATGTGTGGCGCTGATGGTGTGCTTGATAAAGCACAATATCCTAATCGTACATTTGTTTATGATAACGAACCAAGAAACAAACAAATTGTCGATAGATATGAGAAGTGTATTGAGCAGGGAGAAAGTATTGTTATATGGCCAACTATAATAAAAGAGAAAGACATTAACGATATGGTATTATCTGGACATAATGTTCAGAGTGTGGTAGAATCTAATGCTTACAAAGGGTTAGAAGCAAAAGTTAAACTCAACGAGTGGAAAAAAATATGAGCAACGGCACTAAGGTTAAGAAACGCGATGGGTCTTCAGAATCACTAGACTTAGATAAAATTCACAATATGGTTGAATGTGCGTGTGGCGGTCTAGCAGGAGTATCTCCATCCCAAGTAGAAATACAATCAGGAATTCAATTTTATGATGGCATCACCACAAATGAAATACAAGAAATCCTTATACGATCTGCTAGTGACCTTATTAGTCTTGACGCTCCAAACTATCAGTTTGTTGCTGCTCGTCTTCTTTTGTTCGGTTTATATAAGCAAGTCTTTGGAGATGATTGGAAAACCGGTTTCCCCACTATAAAATCTCATCTCGATGTAGGTGTTAATAGTGGTATCTATGATAAAGAATTACCCAGTAAATACACTGATGAAGAGTGGGATAAGATAGAATCTTATATCGATCATAATAGGGATTATGTGTTTACCTATGCTGGGTTGAGACAAGTAGTAGATAAATATTTGGTGCAAGATAGAAGCAATGGGGGTGTTTTTGAAACACCACAATATGCTTACATGTTAGTTGCAGCAACTATCTTTGCCGAGTATCCCAAAGCAACTCGTCTATCATATGTAAGAAGATATTATGATGCAATCAGTAGGCATAAAATAAATGTACCCACCCCAATACTCGCAGGAGTTAGAACACCACTTAGACAATTTGCGTCTTGTGTTCTTGTTGATAGTGATGACACCCTCGACAGTATCTTTAGCAGCGACATGGCTATTGGTCGTTATGTTGCACAACGCGCAGGCATCGGTATCAACGCAGGTAGAATCCGTGCTCTCAATAGTAAAATCAGAGGGGGCGAAGTTTCTCATACGGGGGTTATCCCATTCCTCAAAAAGTTTGAATCAACTGTCAGATGCTGTACACAAAACGGGATTCGTGGTGGAAGTGCTACGGTCCACTTTCCAATCTGGCACAGAGAAATAGAAGATATTTTAGTACTTAAAAATAACAAAGGCACAGAAGACAATCGAGTTCGTAAGTTAGATTATTCAATTCAAATCTCTAAACTATTCTACGAAAGATTTATTAATAATCAGGAGATATCATTATTCTCTCCTCACGATGTTCCTGGTCTGAGTGATTCTTTTGGTCTATCTGGTTTCGATCAGTTGTATACTTTTTATGAAAAAGATGTTTCGGTTGCAAGAAAAACTATCGGTGCTCAAGAATTATTCCTTTCACTTTTAAAAGAGAGAGCAGAAACCGGTCGTATGTATATTATGAATATAGATCATTGCAACGAGCACTCTTCCTTTAAGGATAAAATTTGGATGAGTAATCTTTGTCAAGAAATTACTCTTCCAACTAAACCACTACAACATATTGATGACCCAGATGGAGAGATTGCGCTTTGTATTCTTTCTGCTGTTAATGTTGGTAAAATTAAAAACCTTGATGACTTAGAAGATCTTTGTGATTTATCTGTACGTGCTTTAGATGAGTTAATTGATTATCAAAATTATCCAGTAGAAGCAGCAAAAATTTCTACACAAAATCGTCGCTCACTTGGAGTTGGTTATATTGGGTTAGCTCATTATCTTGCTAAACAGGGAGAGCATTATTCTGATGATAAAGCATGGAAATTAGTTCATGATTTATCTGAAGCATTTCAGTATTATCTTTTGAAATCTTCTAATAAACTTGCCAAAGAAAAAGGTAAGTGTGGGTGGTTTAATCGTACAAAATATGTTGATGGTATTTTACCAATTGATACTTATAAAAAAGATGTAGATGATATTGTTCCTAATCAACTTAACTATGATTGGGAAACTCTTCGAGCAGATATTATGGCATACGGTTTAAGAAATTCCACCTTGTCGGCACAGATGCCATCAGAAAGTAGTTCGGTTGTATCCAATGAAACAAATGGAATTGAACCTCCTCGTGCGTTCTTGTCAATCAAAAAATCAAAGAGGGGTGTACTCAAGCAGATTGTTCCCCAGTATCAAACTCTTAAAAATAATTATACGTTGCTTTGGGATATGCCTGGGAATACTGGGTATATTAATATTGTTGCAGTTATGCAGAAATTCTTCGATCAAGCGATTTCTGGAAACTGGTCCTATAATCCAGAGCATTACGAAAATAATGAAGTTCCTGTTAGCGTGATGGCACAAGACCTACTCACCACTTATAAACTGGGATGGAAAACTTCTTATTATCAAAACACATATGATGTCAAAAAAGATTCAGATGATGAAGATAGAAAGAAAGATGTTGAAAGCTTACTCAATTCAATTTTAGAAAACACTCAGGAGGAAGAAGATTGTGACAGCTGTAAAATTTAAACTTAACGAAACTTCGAATACTAAAATTGAAGGAATGACGGTTTTTAATTCTACTCATGTAGACACTAAAAAACAACCAATGTTTTTTGGAGCTCCACTTGGTATTCAAAGATATGATACCTATAAGTATCCTATCTTTGATAAACTTACTCAGCAGCAACTGGGTTACTTCTGGAGACCAGAAGAAATCTCTCTGTCAAAAGATAGAGGTGACTATCTTACACTTCGCCCAGAGCAGAAGCATATCTATACTTCCAATCTAAAGTATCAGATTATGCTTGATTCGGTTCAGGGTCGTGCTCCCGGTATGGCATTTGCTCCTTACTGCTCTCTACCTGAATTAGAAGCATGTATGACAATATGGCAAACAATGGAGATGATACATTCTCGCTCTTATACATATATTATTAAGAATATATATTCAGATCCATCTGAAGTATTTGATACTATTCTTGATGATACAAACATTATGGAAAGAGCTAAGAGTGTAACCGAAGCATATGATGATTTTATTCGTGCCTCTCAAGAATATTCTTCTGGTAATCAATGGCAACATCAATTAGAAGGTGTGTCATACGCACAGAATACTCTATATGAATTGAAGCGTAAACTTTATCGTGCTGTTATTAATGTAAACATTTTAGAGGGGATTAGATTTTATGTTTCGTTCGCGTGTTCGTTTGCTTTTGGCGAGCTTAAAATCATGGAGGGATCCGCTAAAATCATCTCTCTCATCGCAAGAGACGAAAGTCAGCATCTTGTTCTTACACAGAACATTATTAAAAACTGGCTTAATGGAGATGACTCAGACATTCTCCAAATTTCTTCAGAAGAAGAAGGGTGGACAATAGAGCAGTTTAAGAAAACTGTAGATGAAGAAAAGCGTTGGGCGGAGTATCTGTTTAAAGACGGTAGTATTATTGGTCTCAATGATAAACTACTTAACTCTTACGTTGAATATATTGCTAATCGTCGTATGAGAGCGATTGGTTTGAAGCCCATTTTCGACACTCCTATGTCAAACAATCCATTGCCTTGGACCCAGCATTGGTTATCTTCTAAAGGTCTACAAGTTGC
>Ga0247843_1002279_pt1 | contig 35691 bp, 36 predicted proteins | sample LaCruzMarch2017__FD_192420 | JGI IMG/M metagenome (GOLD analysis project Ga0247843, IMG submission 192420) | Freshwater microbial communities from meromictic Lake La Cruz, Castile-La Mancha, Spain - LaCruzMarch2017_8m | ecosystem: Environmental > Aquatic > Freshwater > Lake | place: Spain... | reverse complement strand
TTTAGTGAGGTATTGGAATAGTGCAGGCTTTCTTTTGGTGAGGTGTTAGAAAAGTGGCCGTGAGGTGAGGTGCTGGGTGGGATTTGAGTTTGAGTGCGGTCCCGGGGGGCAATTTTTTTAAATTGTGAAGTGTTTGGACAGTTTTCCGATAATCATAAGTAATATTATATATATGTAACTATGACTTCCGCACTCCATCCTCTCCCACCTTTGTATGTATGCCCCCCCCCCTAATCAATGCCATCATCATCTCTCTTCCTCACATCATCTTCTTTTGTAACGTGATCTACAAGTAGCAGCCTCACGGCGTTTGTCTTCTCAGGAGTACGTAAGTCAGGATAGATATAATCAACATCCTCAATGATTGTTTTCAACAGTGGGTCGTATTCTTCCTTCTTGCTGCAGGGGTCCTACCATACAATCATGTGGCTCCGTTTTGCAGCATTTGTCCAGCTCTGACTTCTTCATCTGTCAACGGAACCTCTCGCTTGTTCATCTTAGTCTCAAGTAAATCACGCGTGTTTGATGTACGGATCTTTTTCATCAATGGAAGAGACTCCTCTGATTCAGGCTGTGAGAGTAGTATATCTGGCTGCTTGCCAGAAGATTTGCGCTTGCCAGTGATTGTGCCACTGCTGCCCCTCACTTCCACCACTGTATCCAAAGCTATCTCTACTACCCCGCAACAGATGACGATCATATCTGTTAGAGTACTAGATACCTCTATATGGCCTAGTGGTAACTAGTACTCTAACAAAAGTGAATGGAACGCGCAAGTTCATTTTAATTGTTGGACTTTGCCAATGTTTAGTTTTTCTCAGGCCTTACATCAGGCTTTGACACGGATTTTCGCCGTCACTCCCACATTTGATTACCGAGTGCGCAGCTCTCGGAGACATCCAGCCTGTGGATTTAAGCTTTTCTCCTAAATCGTGTTTGAATCTGCACTCATCACTTTTGTTAGAGTACTAGTTACCACTAGGCCATATAGACTAGTGGAAACTAGTACTCTAACAATATCCTCCTCTTTCCCACGATAGATCATTGGCCCCTCCTCCTCCTCCTCCTCCTCCTCCCCGCGATAGTGAAGAATTCTGTGGTGTCCGTGTGTCACTACCTCCCTCTCCTCCTCTTCCACCCCCTACTCCTTGTTGTCCCAAATTTGTCTCCCGTGCTTGTATGTTGTCATCTACCGCACCAAACATTATTTCGCTGAGGGAATTGATATGCTGAATCTCAGAGATGAACCTTTCGTCAAGAGTTGTGTAGTCAATTTGCAAATTGCTCGACGAGCAAATTCTTGTGAAGGACCAGAATGTGCAGCACCAGGAATACGATTGTTTGTTGCATGTTTGTTAGGTGGCTGAGTTACTACCCTTGTGTCAAGGTTATGGCCAGATGGGAGTTTAATGACAGTACCGCTCCCATAGTCTTGTTGCATTTGCCTGAGTGTCATACTAGAAAGGTGATTGCTACCAGCACTGGACCTCGTAATACCATCGGCAATCGACATAATCATATGTTCTTCATATCCCGAAGACATGTCCCTTGTATTATAATTGGCTAGGGCTTTGATAGCATCCCATCCCAAGTTGGCAATTGCAAACTGCTGAGATACCAAATTGGCTACTGCTGCTTGATCATCGTCTGTCGACTCTTGTGTATTAGTGACTTGTAACAAACCATGACCAATCCTTGCTGTATCACTCGTGTTATAATACGCGGTGCATTGACACATGCAATACTTGCATGGAGCTTTACGTCCCTCATTGATCCATTCCATACACACAGCAAAAGGATTAGTGGCCAGCAACATGGGGTCACTCATGTCAAAAGTAGCATCATCTTCTGGATCAAACGTACGACAAAGGGGGGCACTGCTTCCAACATCATCATTAGGATTGCCGCAAGAATTACTGATGCATGTGCATGATGTAGGCTGCTCCAATGTGCTCTTGGTAGGCTTTGAGGGAGCGCGAGTTAAAGTCTTGCCCGCCACAACAGGGTATGGAGGGATCTGAACCAATTTCTGTGTCACCTCATTCCTTGCCGCTTCATACTTACTCCATGCAGCAAGTCTTTTATCGTAGCCGGCTTGAGTCACCCTATTTCTTTCCACGTGTCCATCATCCTCAATCGGGTGGATGATTGACATGTGGTGACAAACAACGCATTCATGGTTCTTTGAATCATTCGGTCTACGACGTATATCATAGGTAAGAAGTCCCAACATCAACGGAAGTCTCTTGAGAAATGAGAACCTATTACTCTTGGAATTGAGTTGGAGTGAGCTTTGAGACAAAACTAATATTCTCCCTCGAATAGGACAAATGTTTTGAAATCTGTAGTAAAGGAAGGAGAATCAATTTACCTCCAAGCCCTGAACCTTGACCAACAGTGATGAGGAGGTTTGCACATACAGTAGCCAAACCCAAGTTTGTTAGAGCTTGGCTGATATGAAAGGAACACACAATTGCAACATACAACACCCAATTAATTGCGTTTTGTGCCTCCTGAGCCGAGAGGAGACCTATTGCCACCATCACAACACCAAACACCATGTTGAGCAAATCAACAAAGTGAAATTTTCTAAGTCAAACCCAGACACAACTAACATGGTGGTAACCATGAGGATAACAGCAGGGATTAGAAATTTCATACGAGGTGGAGCAGAGTCTTTCACTTCTGCCAAGAGCGCAAAAGCATGGTCGCTATTTGAACTTTTCTTGATAAAGGTGGGCTCAGCTTCAAGTAGAAGTACATCACCAGCATGCAGTTTGATATTTCCAGGATCTCATGAATACGATGACCTTTACGATGAACAGAAATCACTGCGGCACCATATTTGGTGCGGAAATCCCATTAAGTTACTAATACGGCAAGAAGAATTCATTGTCAAGAGGTACGGTAAGGTGACACCATATTATTCTGCACGAACAGAGTCAGCATAAAAGTTAAACAAGTAGAAATTGGGTCTGAGTCACTCTCTGACCTTTCACTGAACCAAGTTGACATGAGGAACAGCTGGGTAGAACACTAATGAAACATTACATTATTTACCAATCCTTACAATCTAATTTAACAAGTACAGAGTAGTGGTAAACACATGAAGCAAAAGGTCAATCAACCCCTTGTTTCATTTTTTCACCCAAAATCAGTTCTTTTTTTACAAACTTTTGCATGCTTCTACAGCATATGACACATGCGCACGACAGCATGCATCACTTGTATCATGCAATAATACCCACATACCAGGTACCAATCCTCCACAAGACAATGATGCACTTGTTACACAATCTTGTCTACATTTATTAGTACTCCAATCAATGTACCACTTGTTGGATGACACAGGTGTAGTTCCCGTTCCCATACAATCATTATATGCACCATTGAAATGACTTGTACAGCAAGTTGATTGGCTAACATACCTATATTGTATCCAAGATGGAGCTAGGCCATCATTCTTACATTTAGTACCACCACCACCTGGGTACCAACGCGTGTCAATTGATGTTGTTGTGATAGTAGGCTTCGCTGTAATGATCAGGGTTGGACTTGGTGTGAGCTTCAATGTTGGTTTGGATGTCACAGGAGATGCACTTAGCCTTGCCGTAAGAGATGCACTTCGAAAATTTGGCATGTATGAGCAATCCTTGAATGCTTTCCAGCTCATACTGGCACTACAACACATCACTACTGTTGGAAATGCAGATTCCCACGAATCCCTCCTCCTCCTTCCGCACGGCTGTTCTCCCACACAGTCTGCAACACACCTTCATTTGTATTTGTCAAAAGAGAAGGTAGACAAATGTTTCAGCAATGCATTTTATGAATGATGAGTTCAAGCAGCAAAGATTATGCTGTTATAACTTACATGCCCCCATTCATAGACCAGTCAACATACCACTGTGTTGATGGAGAGTATCCACCAGTTGGTCGGGCTGTGGTTGGTCTTGCTGAAGTAGGCTGTAAAAAATGGAAACATAAATTGGAATGCATGAGGACACATATACATACAAAGAACAAAGATTATCAAATAATAATCTTTTTACCTTTGTTGTTGTAACACTTGTTGGACTTGTGCTAGGTTTGCTAGTTGTTGGCCTTGCAGATGTGGGAGAATATGTGCTGGGAGTTGTGCTAGGCCTTGCAGTAGTTGGGCTTGCAGATGTAGGATACGACGTGCTTGGCCTTGAAATTGTTGGGCCTGCAGATGTGGGGGAAGAGGAAGTGGGGGTGGTGCTTGGAGATGAACTTGGTTTTGCAGTAGGAGATGCAGTTGGTCTTGAAGTTACAGGAGATGTGCTTGGACTGGATGTCACAGGAGATGCACTTGGCCTTGCCGTAGGAGATGCACTTGGAAAATTTGGCATGTACGAGCAATCCTTGAATGCTTTCCAGCTCATACTGGCACTACAACACATCACTACTGTTGGAAATGCAGATTCCCACGATTCCCTCCTCCTCCTTCCGCACGGCTGTTCTCCCACACAGTCTGCAACACACCTTCATTTGTATTTGTCAAAAGAGAAGGTAGACAAATGTTTCAGCAATGCATTTTATGAATGATGAGTTCAAGCAGCAAAGATTATGCTGTTATAACTTACATGCCCCCATTCATAGACCAGTCAACATACCACTGTGTTGATGGAGAGTATCCACCAGTTGGTCGGGCTGTGGTTGGTCTTGCTGAAGTAGGCTGTAAATAATGGAAACATAAATTGGAATGCATGAGGAAATACATACATACAAAGAACAAAGATTATCAAATAATAATCTTCTTACCTTTGTTGTTGTAACACTTGTTGCAGTTGGTTTTGCAGTAGGAGATGCAGTTGGTTCATTTATTGAGATGTATATAGATAGTGTGTGTGACGGAATATACGACCTCTCATTTTTGTTGCAAACATTTTGCAAACTACCAACATCATTCTGAAATAAGTTCTGTATTTGGTCAACATATAGACTAGATGTCACTTGCATGGCAATAGAGTGTTTGTCAAAGAAATCTTGGGTTTTTTTATTGACCATTGTGCAGGCGGGGGTTTCCTCACTATTAACCCTGCCACGAAAACTGTCTTGTGTGTTTTGGTCTGCCCAGACAGGAATCCCTGATGAATTACTAGGTACAGTCACTTGATTTTTGTCAAAATGATCAGCACTCAAATCATCATAAAAATTGAAATTTGTGTCACGGAAGGTGCTCCTTCCATTAATTGCAAATCCTACTGTTGTCAGGGTGCCTCCAAACATCACATTTGACTGTGAAAATCCAAAAAATGCGTCTCCTAAAAGTCTTGGTTTGACTTTTGATGAAACAGAGCTATCATAACGTTTATAAAAGAAGTGGTCACCAGGAAACAGAAATCCATGTGAATAATCCAAGGATCTAATTGAGGGCAAGTATGATTCTTCCCAGGATAGTGGGGAAGGTTTTTTTCGCAGAAGATTAACTGAGTCGGCATATTTGCGTAATGCTGCCACTGATACCTCATCCCATGCGGTTCCATAGTCAGCGTACCACTGATTGCCTGCGCTGCAGCACGGTCGAGGATCTGATGTCCATGCATTATTGCAGCACTCAGCTTGAGTGGCAAAGTTTGGGTAGGTGCAGTCTGCATATCCAGCGCACATTCCACCATTCCACCCAGTTGAATAATCTGGGTGCCAAAGCACAGGAGTGTTAGGTGGGCACCAGTGTGAAGGGAGTTTGATTGGTGCGGGTTTGTCACTGTACACAATTCCAAATGTAGCAAAATCTCCCACAGCCAAGACTGAGTTATTGAACAGATCAAAGTGATCATTACCAATCGAAAGATAAAATGGAATATCTGCAAATGGAATATTATTGCTTGAAAGAGAGGTGTATCCTTGGCTTGGGTTGAGGTCCACCTGCACGTGCTGCAGCAATGTACTCTGCCGTTGGTTGAATATACCAAGCAGATGTGCAGACAAGTCCTTCCCCATGGTGACAGACATGCTGTTGAATGTCAAACCTGATGAGAGTCTATCAATCTGAAAGAATAAAGTTGCAGAGTCTCCAATAACTGTGTCAGTGCCCGTGGAAGAAAATATATCATCTGCCAACCGAAGACTGTGTAGTGGCTGCTGATCATATTTTTTCGTCAACGTTTGTCTTGATCTGTTGAGCAAATCAAGATGAATTTCATACAGAGCATAATGCAGATCAACAAGAACTTGTTGCACGTCGTTCATCCGCTCAAATAATTGGGGGATTTGCATCATAGGATTTTGGAAGGATGCACCAACAAATGTCTGACCAATTAGGGTAAGAGTATCCCCAACAACAAATGCATTTGAGCCTATGCTCGTTGAAATCATGTCACAGCCCACAGTCAAGTTGAAACTGACTGACTGGCTCAACTCAGTTGGCTCAGTAATTGGGACATTTGTAGGAAATGCCGTGGGATTGGTGGGAGCTCTACTTGGATCACTACTTGGAAATTTGCTAGAGTACATCAAAAAGTATTCTGTATCATAACCCAAGGTGCTCAGCCTGATGCTCAAGTTAACTACAATGTCGTCCAAGATTTGCCTTGATGTCTGAATCTCAGCTAACTCAGTCAAATCAATTGCACTAAAACCACGGATGTCATCAGCAATTATTAAGTCATCGCCTTCCCCTGAATCAATGATGTCATTTCCATGGAGCATGTGAGTCTTGCTCACAAAACCTGGAATGACTCGAAACATGGGTTGCATGCAATATCCATTATTTGTTTTGATGCTAGATAATTGAATTACATCCCGAAGAACATTTGACCTCATAACATCTTCTAGGGTGAGTAGTTCATCAATCACAGACAGGCCTTGGGCATCTGTGAGTCGCTGAGGAGATGGATTTAGATTAAATGGGCTGGTAAAAGCAAATCCAAAGTCAGAGGCGTTTGGGGCATACCCACTGCCAGGAGGAGAATTAAATGATCGATAAATCTGATAAATTCTAGGCATGTTCAATGTAGTTGCAATAGTGTTGGTTCCTGCATCGCCAATAGCTACATCAGCGCCTGGACCTGTAGGAAAAATGTCAGTTACACATGCGGCAGCTGTCAAGAAAAAACAAATTTCTCCACTTACCAGTTGATAGATAATCATTCCCTCTTTGCCCAATTAGTACATCATTGCCAGCACCTCCAAACAAAAAGTCGTCAAATGCCTCCTCCAGACTATATGTGAACATATCTGTCAGCCAGTTTCCCGAAGTGCTGACCTTCATTTCACGATCATCATATGCGGTAGCAATAAAAAGAAGACTTGCAGCTGCAATTGACTCTGCATTGATCACTGAAGTATCAAGCTTTTGAGAGATCCTAGTTACGCCTGTAATGTTGCCATGCTCTTCCAGTACTATGTCTTTGTGCCAGACATAATGGCCAGTACTATATTGTGTTTTGTATATTGGTACATTATTCTCTGAATAACGACGCAACGCATGACCCATATCACCAATCAGAATATCATCACCATCCCCACCATATAAATGATCATTACCAAGCTCTCCATATAGCTCGTCTTTTGTTGGTGAAGAAATCGGATAGAACCTGGTGAGAAAATGCAAATGTATTTTATAAGAGAAATTGCACGTCTCTCAGCATCACTCACCATCACCGTCATTACCCCAAATCCAGTCATCGCCTCTTTGCCCATGGATTATGTCGTTCCCCATGCCTCCTTCAAGCCAGTCATTACCCTGAACGTAATCAATGTCATCATAGCGCCTTACATCACGAATTGTTTCGGTCTCAAATGGAGCTGAGTATTTTCTCCAGACGTGAACAGTCCAAGGAAAAGTGGTATTAATTGATTCAACCTCTCTCACTATCTCTCCATTGTCTCCTAGAATAACATCATCACCTTCCTCTCCCCAAATAGTATCATTTGTATCTTTGCCTGAGTAAGGAGAGAAGGAAAGTAGACAAGAGGAGATAAATAATAAAGGACCAACATCAAATTCACAATGTCGCCATTAGTCTACTCACCAAAACGTTTACTATGACCTCCATACAAATCATCCGACCCGCTTCCTCCTTTAATGAAATCGTCGAATTCTTGTCCCATTAGTATATCATCATCCGGACCTCCATCAATAGTGTCTGGTCCCGCATAATCAGAATGATCAGTAATAGATTCAAAAAACTGGTTGGGAAGGAAGTGAACCTGATCTCGGTAAAGTCCAAAATCTCCAAGTATGATATCTTGTCCCGCTCCTCCTTCTATTGTGTCGCCTAGAGCACCACCAAATGCAATGTCAGGGCCATCACCTAAATACAGCTTGTCTTTGCCTGGTGAGCAGCTAGCATGTGTAGTAGTGGCGTTCATGAGCTTGAAAGGTGGATACTCATACAGAACCAGTGTTCCGTGGTCGCCAAACACCAGATCAGCACCCCCATAAGCATACACTTCATCATCCAGTGCACCACCTATTATAAAATCTGTACCATTCCCTCCATAAATGAAATCTCCATCACCAAAGTTGCAATGGATTGATTCAATGATCTTGGGTGCTGACCAAAAATTTTCAGCAACAGGACTTGTACCTGCAGGCAATTTAGACCCATAGAAGAGAACCATACCAGAGTCACCAACAAGAATATTGGTGCCATCATACCCATAGATGGTGTCGGTACCAAATCCACCAATTGCCATGTCATTGCCATCTCCCGTATTGATCACATCTGACTCCCCTACAGATGGTGAAGTTGATACAACACTTTTAAGGAAGTATTCGTCAGAGAAAAGTATAGATGCGCAATCCCCAATCGCCAAATCGTTTCCTAGATTGCCATCCAAGTAGTTATTGCTGCCACCTCCACCAATTAGAATGTCTGAAGTTTGTTGAGCAATGCTTGTTAGTGGACAATTTCAAGTGGCATTTCAAGGCAAGGGACAAGACTTACCATTGCCTGAGCTACCCTTAATAATGTTCGTTCCACCACCATCGGTGGTGCAATTGAGCGAGTCTATGGATAGTATTCCAAATAAATTACCGTTTGGTGCATTCGATGCAAATTGAGCAATACCAAAATCACCAAACAAGAAATCAGACCCCCCATCCCCATTCAGTTCGTCCAATTGCCCCCCACCGCCAAAAATGACGTCTCGATCTGCATTTCCGTAAATTTTATCACTTCCAGAATCCAGATTATTTATATTTGCAGGTGGGAATCTTCCGCTTATCTTGTTAATCTGCCTCACTTCGCCATCAGTGAAGTCTCCATATCCACCACCTCCAACCCTAGCAACGACCTCACCATCCTCATTATACCAAATTACTTCTCCGTAATCACCAAACAAAACGTCTCTACTGCTCCCACCATGAAGCTCATCATTGCCACCATCTCCAAATAAGATAACTGGGAGAGATGAATTGGAAGCGTCTAATACATCATCATCTCCTTGTCCATTTGCAATCAACAATGAAAAGTCGGAAGCATCAACTTTCATAATGAGTGTGTCATTACCCCTGCCAGAATGAACGCTTGTCATTGTACGATTTGGACCCAAGGTTTGAATTGACATAATATCGAGCTTATCTCCTCCCACTCCCAGCCATAGTGATATTCCATCATACCAATTACCATTCTTGGCTGAATAGTAAATGCCTCCAAGATTCTCGGCTAAATTCTCTATGCTTGAGTTGGTCAGTACAGCAGGGCCATTTAAAGTTACCCCCTTGGCAATAGAGCTGAATGCGTCAGAAATAAGCAGCCTATGGCGCCCTCCATTACAAATTAGGTGTAAGTCTTTTTCTATATAGTCAAGAACACCAAATAAGTGGTCTACAGCATCCGCTGTTGTTACACTTTCATCCGCATCAGAAGAAACGAATGCTTTATCATTGCCATTCTGGAATACAATGAATGTCTCAGCAGATGTCCCCCTCACGTTGGCAACAATATCTTGCTTTCCCGTATAAGCTCGCAAAATGTCAACGTTTGTATAGGCAATATCAGATGACACAGAAAGAATATCATTTGTTTTGTTTTTGTACTGCTCGCTCCTGAAATCGACTAGCATCTGCGTGTCCAATGACAGACTGACATTTGCATTAAGCAGTTCCCCAATGAAGAAGATAGCAAATACGTCGCTGCCACCAAGCTGCCTCACTGCAACAGGATTGGCACAGAAGGATGTGTTGTTTTTACCACAGCTCTTGGTGTATGGTCCTCCAAGAAGTAGTGTGGTAAGGCTTACTTCAATCATTTCTGCACTTGTGGGGTAAGAGATAGACACGTTTTTCTTCCCTCTGATGAGCGCAGGATCCTCCACAGAAAGAGTAAATGATCCTCCAGTGGCATTAAGGAGATTGATAAGGAAACTGTCCCGAGGTAAAACAGGATTTGTCATGTTATGGTTGTTTCGAGCAGGAGACGATTGCATACTCTCAACTTGTACCATGAGGCGAGTGATTATCAATACGTCATCAATGTCAGCATCCCCAGTATTGTTCAATATCAAGACATCACCTGTGTCATCTCCGCCATCAAATGTGAGAAGTGCATCAATGAGCTCTAATTTGGCGCCATCTGACGACACAGTGACTGTGTCATTGCCACCTTCGCCATTTACAATCAAAGGACCCAATAGCGACTTAACACTCAAAGTGTCATTGCTGTCTCCAAGATTCATAACGTGGATGGCCTGGGTAGTATTATTTACTGTGATCGAGTCCACTCCGTCTCCAAAATTAAAAGTTATGATCTCAAATGATTCATACTGAATTCCACCGAATGGGCCGTCAGTCAATACGAAGATATTATTCGCCATATTCATACCATTCAAATAAGTCGAGTCAAAAATTCCTATAGAGACAAAGTTGCCACGTAAGTCCAAATTATTGAATATGAGTTTATCAACTTGCTTCGACTCATCAACAAGAGCATTTGAGGTATCTATAATAACATTTGAAGGTATTTGAAAGTTGGGTGGATTATTCTCTGTTGGCAGCATGATTGGATAGCCTAGTGGAGGGACATTAGGACACAGGCCTCCGGAGATGAATAAGGGGCCTTGAATCATTCCCTATGATGGTAGTTAGTTTAACAAATTGAGTGAGAGAACGATGAAACAAATCAAGTGAGAGGAAGAATAGCTTTAAGTACAGCCAAATGATTTTGATAGGTTTCTCACCAAATTTGAAGGCTGGGAAGCAAAATTAAGCAAATCAACCCCCTCCTCAATAGTGTCGTCTATTGCATTTACCACAATGAGAACTTCTGTTGACCAATTCGCACGAGTAAAGATTAGCTTTGAACTCTCACTTCCATTCACATAAACCTGCGTTCGTTTAGTGAGACTCCTATTAGCTGTCCGTGCAAATGTGCAATCATAGTCTGATGCTACTGCAATAGATGTTATGTCAATTTCAACACTTCGAACAGGTTCTCGAGTTAGTCTGACATAATATTCATCATTGTAAAAGTGTGATGGTACAGCATTGTCGTTGTTGTCTGTCTCATTCATTTCCATAAGCGCTGTTATGCCGTTGCTCTCGCGAACAATCACACCTCCAATATCGTCATCGTAAACTTGTACTAGAACATTTGCTGCCATGAGGGTACTGTTGTCAGCTAAAAGTATTGTTTTACCATCAATCCTACTGACAAAGTGCTGAATATTAACATACTGGTCTCCTTCCTCCAAAATGTCATCATTTGCTGCGACATGGATTGTTGCTTTACACTTTTGGTCGAATTGAGATCCAGTCAGTACCGTGGCATTCAAAATCAGCTGGCTTTCAACAGACATTATCATGGTAACCTTAATATCATTAAGAAGTTGATTCGAGCATGGCCGGAGATGAATGTCATATGTAGCATTAAAGCCATACGGACCTTCCATAACTGCAGTCCCACCTTCTTTCTCAACAACAGACACAGATTTGGCCATGGTATTGTTGAGTGATGGCATGAGGCGAATATCAACAGGAAGCAATGACTGCTGAGTTTGCTTAAATCGCTCATCACGAGTCTTTTGTTGGTCTAACTCTATTTTTATCATCAAATTCTTCTCAGTAATATCCAGCTTCCACACGTCTTGGTTGTAAGTGACAAACACTTCCTGAGGCCTCATCCCGTTTTCTTTCGTAAAGTTCAAAATAGCAGTGTTATCACCATTTACAAACACCCAACAATTTTTGTCTGGTGCAGCAGGAGCAACGATGTTTACCACTACATCATTCTGTGGAGGGGCGGTTGGATAAACAAAGAAGCTAAATGTGCCATTCCCATCTTCGGTCATGAGGTGGAGACCTTGATCAACAATGCTCACGTAACCATAATTGCCATCATTGTCCAACACATCACACTGCACTCCTCTTACTTTCAACCCAGTGTACATTGGATCGGATGATGTCACATTGTGCTCAATAATTCCACGATGACCCCGAAGATTTCTGCTAATGACTGGTTCAACACTTCTTGGTGTAATCACAAAAGTGTCTGAGCCCAGTTCACCATATAGAGACAAAAATAATGAAGGATTTGTCGAGAGTACATAGATAATATCATCACCTTCTTGCCCTGCCATGTCCAGATAGTCAATATTTGTGAACTTAATGGACAAACCACCTCCAAAGATACTTCCATCCTGAATGACATACTTATCACCGAACTCAGTTCCGACAACAGTCAGTCGATCTGTGCCGGTCCCTCCATCGATATCCACAAGGCTGTTGACAAGATAATTAGGATCGGCTGGTGGCTCAATAGAGACTTGGTTGTTGCCACACTCGTTGGCCTCCGACAACGATGCATTGGCAGCAGCACCAACACCACAAACATGAATTGTAACATCTGATACAGTATAGTTTAGCTCACCAGATGAAAGTATTTCAGGTGCAGCAAACGATCGAACAGAAAAGTTGTCGTTGCCACTGTCGCCGTTGAGGTCTAGCACACATTTGTTTCGAAGTACGTCAAAAGTATCATTACCATATCCGCCATTGATTGTCAGAGGATTACTGCAGCCATCGCTCAGGAAGCCTTTTGTGGTCAGGGTGTAGTGAATTGGATCGTATGTTGATACTCCATATGCTTCATTTCTTTCAGCATTAAACATCTGCCCAATCTTAAATGTATCTGTATACGCAACGCAAATAGCAAAATAAGTATACATTTTGATAGTGTACAGTACTAGTACAAGTCACCTTGAACGCAAAAAACTCACCGTTGTTTGGACCACCAAATACATCCTGGCAATAAAAAGAGAAATAACATATAGAAAATGAAGGCAGTAAGCAAAATGCATTCTAACAAATCAGTTGTCTTTAGCACAAAAGCTACATCTCTCACCATAATTGCAAACGTGTCATCAAAGTGGACTTCATTATTTCCTCCATTAAGATATAAGAGTATAGATGCAATGCTCTGATCACCTTTTATGTTAACTCGTTCCAACGAAGTTTTGTTGTTACCAGGGTCGTGACTAAAGCAGTGGTTAGGAAATGCACGTAAGGGTGACAGTTAAAGATTGATTGCCCACAAGTCACAATCAAACAACACTGTTACTCACATGTTGGCTAAAAAGGTGTCTCTACTCAAGATAACACATGTAACATCAGGACAGTTGAGTTCCATGTAGTTTTTCATAGAAGAATCTCCAAATAAATTCAAATTTGTGTTGCCTGCAGAGGTGAGGTTAATTATCACTATGTCCTCGTCAGCTCCACCATTCCAATTTAGAGTTGATCCGTCCATCAAGTTTCTTAAAATGGGGGATGCATAGTCTCGTCCGTCGATTGTAAGGGTGTCATTACCGCTGCCACCCAGCACTGTGCCATTGGTGCCAAATCCAAGACCAAATATCTCAATGAAATCGTTATCAGCTCCAGTATCAATTGCCATTGTGCACGTCGCAGTGGTCGTAATCTGCAGGGAGTCTCTTCCAGACAAAGTTGTGACATTAAGAAAACGGGACTTGACACCCGACGACACAGCCAATGTGGTACTTGCTTCAGTTGCATTATTGATGATGACTATGTCGTCTCCATTGCCACCTTGAATCACTGCGTTGGCCTCCAAGAGGCCATTTATTACAATATTGTTTGTCTCTCCGCCAAGGATGGTGAGCAACGTATCTTCATTCACAGAGTGGACAATCATTGTATCGTGTCCTGCACTTGTCGCAATGGTTTGGTCCCCCGTAACGTTACGAGCTTCAATTTGGTCATTGCCTGTATTGTCAAAGGCAATTCTCAAATCTCCTTCAACGGTATCTACAGTCACGGTTTTATCACCACCTGAAGTTTGAACAAATACTCCTCCCCTGTTTTTGTTCACGATGATAGCGTCCATGCTTTGCCCGTAGCTGAAGATATTTAGTGGCCCACTAGTCGAGGAGGAACGAATATAATTAGAATCTGAATTGTTGTAGCTGATTGTGAGATGAAAGTTGTCGGCTGTTGCATCAACATTCAAATCAACAAAATTGCCTAAGTTGATTTCCATGTACTCTGATTTGCGGTACGAAAAAGTGTTGTTCCAACCTACTTTTTGAAAGCCCACTAATGAAGTTGAAGTGACTGTTTGATTCTTCATTGTATTGCTGCCATCATGGATAATAATCCTATCTCCTAGTCCATCGCCACCATCGATTATGATGCTAGCATGGATAAAATCCTCGTATGGTTGACCTTGCTGGCCTATTTCTATAGTATCGTTTCCTCCAAACGTATTGATTGAAACAGATTTTAGTGTCAGTGACGTCTTATTGACACGAATGTAGTTATTGCAGTCTTCTGTTATATCTTGAATAACAATATCATTGTAAAGTGTACTATCAAATTGGGCATGCAAAATTGTACCCTTGTATACCCTACCACGCGGCTCTGAACCATCTGCAAGATCAATTGTAACATTTGGGGTCACACAGTCTGTTGAGGACAGATCAACTGTCAGTACTGACTCTTGTTTGTAACCCAAAGCCTTCACCATACAGTCAGAGCCCATAGTCCCCACCATGAGAATTAATGCAGTGTCCCCAGAAAGAGTCCACTCTGCATTACACTCATCACCAATTGAGGTCACTAGGAAGTCCTGAGCGGGCTGTGGCAATATAATTTCACCTTGTTGTAAAGCTGTGTTGCTGAACATGAGGGGTCCTTCAGTTCCAGTGACTTTATCGCCAGATATCTTAAGCTGACCACCATAAAGGGAACATTGCTCATAATCCAACTTAACTTTTCCTATTGAAGAAATGTCAAATGAACTCATAATACAAGATAATGTCATTGCATTTGTCGTCCCTGAGGATGGATTGATGGCTAGGCTACTTACTTTTTCCAGGTAATTAATCATTGGATTGTTCTTGTCAGTTTGCCAACATTGTACTTTTTCGTCTCCAGATCCACCATCAATGTGTTTACATGTGACACTGCCAGTACTGGGAGTGAAATCAATTGTAACTATTCCAGCTGGATCTATATTTGCTACTCGGCCTGGTAGCTTGGGGGTGATTTTAATAGGATCAAAGAGGGGAAACTCAACTCCGAGACGGTATTCAAAGAGAACAATCTCAAAAAATCCAAGGAAAAGCCCCACTTGGATATAGAAAGATATCTTCACAAAAGCGCTAATGGTGACCTCAAACCAGTCAAGTGGATTCGGACTGATACAAACCATTTCAAATGGTCGGATGAGACCACCTGAAGTTGCTGGATTAGGGTCGTAGAAATCAAACGTAATTACAAATCGAAGTCCTCCACTGACACCAATTTTAACAATGGCAGCCGAAACTTCTGCTGCTGCAGTGATACTAGCTTCGAACACAACCAGCGGCGTGTCAACTCCATCAAAGGTATCCCTGAACGCAAAGCTATTTAGAGCCTTAATGGGATTATTCTCCTGCACTGCCTCCCTGATGCCTTTGGAGTCCAACACAACTGCATAATCTACCGTCACACTCACACCAAACGAGATGACAGCAGTCACAGTTGGCGCAGGGTAAAGAACACTTCTTATCGAGTGTTCAAACACCAATGAAAACGGCGGTGGATGGAACTCAAGTATTCTTTTGTCAGGGTATGACGGTTCAAATGTACAAGTACTTGGTTAGGTATTGTTGAAGATTAAGCAGAAGTTTAGTGAAGCATATAAACTTACTCAATATCTCCTCCAGAAAATAGACCAATAACTTTCATGGGATCAGACAAGAATGGGAGTTTCAAGCCGTCAATGGAGCCACCTTTACAGGCCAGTTGTCTTGCCTTACATTTGACTTTGGCTACACCAGTGCAACTGGTTACTGCACAATTGCCGATGCAATCTGGCTTTGTGAAAGCCCCTGGACATCCACCCTGTAAAAATCTGTGTTCAGGACTGATTAAATTGCCCCATGCATCATAAGTCACAAAAGTTTCTTCCATTTCCTGAGATAGCTGTAGCAATCTGCGAGTACCGTCATTAGTGCTGAAGTCAGAAAGACCTCCCTTACAAACAGCCCTGTGAAAGGAATGGGGCTTAGATTGTGAAGTAAAAATCACGAAATAGAAAAACGGCACAACACTTACCCCATTTCGGGCGTAAAAGTGCAGTTGTCTGCTACCCTAAGGTTTTCTCCATCAAATTGTTCGGAGAATGATACGAGTGATTTGTAAAGGGTAATAACTTTCCTGACAATTGGGGCTGTCCTCTTTGCCTTTGGGTGCACCTCTGCTATGTCCAAAATGCTCACCCTAGAGATCAAGAATTGATTGATAAGTTTCTCCTGAAAACATAGTGAACAAATAATACAAGGAGGGGGCTGTTGGGCATGGACTTCTCAAACTCACCGTCTCCCAGCAAGGTCGCTAACACCAGGTAACCGATCATCAAGAATGAGCAATTTAGAACCAATTTCATCAAAATACCCAGGAGAGAGTCCTTTACTTTTGTAATCTGGGACCACCAACTTTCCAACGACCTTGTCTACCATGTTTTTAAGTTCCCCCATATCAATATCAATGTTGCTTAATTTAGCACAAGCATATCCATTATCTTGTACTGGGCAAACTGGTTCAAATCCTTCTGGTAATGCATCTGTTCCACACAACATACGAAGTGCTCGATGAGAATCCGTTCTAATCAATCCTTCAAGTCTACGGCGGTCTGTTTCGTACATTTTCCGTCCAGGCTTTACTGACGTGGAGCCAATATTTACTTCTTTCTTCACAATAGCATCAATACGTCCAATGACAAGCTTGGGAATAAATTTATTAACATCAGGATGTAATGAGATCCCAACAGATGCACCTTCTGCTGCAATGAGGCCTCCAGCAGCAGTGGCACAAATTTGAAACAAATCTTTCTTATTTACAATTTTCTTGAAGTCATCACGGCTTATTCGTCCATGCGTCAACGGAGTTGCTGTTTCAGAAGATTCACTGCTACATGTTGCTGGTAGAGTGGAAGCTTGTGGTGTTGGTTGATTGGTTCCAGGCTGTGCTGGACTTGTAGTAAATCTTGCAGTAGGTCTTGCAATAGGTCGTGCAGTAGGTTTCCTACTGGTAGGTTTCCTAGATGTTCGTGTTGTTGGACTTTTGGTTGAACCAGGAGGTGCTGGCTTTGGTTTGAGGCGTAAAGCGGCCTCTTTGTCAATGTCAATAAACACTCCCGCTCCAAATCCAACAGTAACTATGCAGGCATCGAGGGAGATTGATCAGCATGCATACGTATAATGGAATAAAATAAATGGTACTCAGTAATATTGACCAACTTACCATCTTCAAGTTGCAAATCCAAAAAGTACAGCAATTTTGCAGTAATATTTCCAAGAGGTAGCTCAAGATCCGCATTAACAAAAATCTCACTAGAATTGGAATCTGGGAAAGTGTACAAAAAGAAGCTGTGCATGGTAACAAATAATTAGCACATGAGGAGACCAGCAAGAATAACAATCAACCAATTTTGCATGCTTACCCTGTTTCTTCATCAAAGCCAAAAGCAAGATCGAATTTCCATTCAATTACTAGTTCTGGTGGTGTACCACCATCAACGGCAATTTGCAGAGGGAAATTATCATTACCGAGTGCAAAGTCCAGCTGAGGTAAAGTAACAGTGATTTTTTGGCCTGAACAAAATTTTGTGTGTTAGTCATGTAAAGGTCTGAAAAATGATAGTCATCAGGATAGCGTACCTAGTGGAATAGTCCACATGAGCGAGGTAACATTTTTGTCCTCGTCATATTCCTCTGTTGCGTTGACAAGAGAACCGCACTCATCAACTTCATAGTATGTGACACTAACTCGTTTTCCTTCAGCCAACACATTAACGCCACTCAGTACCTTTCCAAGCTCAATAGCTATGATATCAGCAACTGTCGACTCTTTTTTTTCATAGCTGCTGATCGCTGCTCGCATAGCACCAACAACTGCATTCCGAGTTTTTGCAATCGGGTTTGAACTCATCCCAGCATTTAGGCCTTTGGCTAGTGATTCTTTGATTACTGGTACACTAAACTTGGCGACAACACCTTCGCTTCCGAAGCTGTATTTTTCCAATTGGCTGAACAACCCATCAACTGCATCAATAATTGAGCTGTACGTTTTTGACACAAGTGAACAAATTGAATTAGATAAAAAAAATGATGTTACTGGGCCAATTGTCAAATACCACTTACTTGGGATCTGTAAGCAGTAAATCTGTTTGGGACAGTATAAAGAAAGCAAAGTTTTGAGTGGTATGTTATGAAATGGTGACAATTAGAAGACACAATCACGCACCAATGAAGCTAGGTACTTTTGGAGCAGTAACTTCAACGTCATAAATAATAGCAAATGCACTTTTTCTTTTCAATGGGTCTAACAAAAGGTTGACATCAGGGATTCCAAACTTAACGTGAGCACGTGCTATAAAAGGAGGTGGAACTCGAAGTGATAAATCAATTACTCCAATCACTCTTCCAGTGATTGCAATATCAAACTTATCAACAAGATCTGTGAGTGTGGTAGTTACAAATCCGTCTCGTGCAAGTGTTGTATTGCTGGAAAGATAGTAGTTAAGTCTGTCATTCAGCCCAAAACCAATTGATAAAGGGTTGCCAAGGTTGTCGACAGTCACTTCCCCAGTTATGTCTGCACCGAACGGTCCAATTGTACACTCAAAATCTACTTCCGTTTTAACTGAAAACTCCAGCGCCAACCCCTGTTCGGTAATACAACTGTTTGTTAGCACTGGATACCACAATTGTAAAGGAATGAATGGATACTGATGGGAAGACATACCGTGTTCCCTTTAATATATGGGACTATTTTGGTTTGGCGTGATTGACTGTACTCAAGCCCCACTCCAAGTGTAAATGATATTTTAGCATCAATAGCTACAAGTGCACCTCCTTCAAATGTCACAAGACCTTTGACAAACTGTCCAATATCTCCACTAGAATCAAGCCCATCAAATATTTCTGCCAAGTCAATTCCAAGTCCATGCGCTTCTTGTATGCTCCACTCTAACTTTATATCAAGCTCAAGACTTGAGCGTTCAGAATCAGAGCTTGTATTAATATCAACATATGGCTTTCCTCCAAGACCATCTTTATTGACAATACACACGCACACAAAGAGCAAGAATAATTATTGAGTGAGCTAGCAAAAGTGTGGTTCATAATGGACAAAAAGAAAAAAAATCATACCTTGCAACAGATTTTGGAGCTTGACCTCTAGCGCTTGAAATGTAGGGTCTGTTCCTGAGCTATCAGTGTTGTTTGTACAGCTTGAACATTCGCTTGATAGCTTATCCACAGTGTCAACAAGAATCTGTAAAACTCCTGCAAAGTTGCATGCACTCACACCAACTACTGGGATTTTCATAGTAAATACTTCGCCTCCAAGCAAACCACCTGAGCAAGATTCAACTGTATCACCGTCTTCTGATCCAACAAGCATCACTAATGCCTGTTTGAGAAGATTTACCACATCGCTGAAGCTCAGATTTCGAATATCACCAAAATTTGGTACATTCACATCCATCACAAAATTTGGTCTGGTAGTGTTTCCATTTAAGCGAAGAAGATCAAGCTTGTATGGCTCCCTAAATTTTCCTGTCACGCTAGCGCTTGGTAGCTTCAGTGCCCCCACATTCGCTGAGACAGTCCCTGTGATAGCTCCATCAAAAGTTAGTGCTGCAACTGTGAAATTTTCTGAATAGAATTCAGAAGAATTGTCTTTCACCGCAACTAGAGTTGCTAGCCAGTCATCAAAAGGTACCAGCTGTCCCATTTTTCCAGCTGAGAATTGAACATTTCCAAAGAGATTTGCATCAAGATCTGCTTCTACTTCCAACACATCTGCAACACTTGCAGTCACCTCAGCACTTCCTTTCACTTCTGCTTCTGCAAGTACTTCTAAATGCCCTACCGAGAACTGGAATAAAGCCTTCTTTTCAAAGTCTCCGTTCGAAAGACCAAGTCTTCTGAGATTGTCCAAGTTCTCAGTTGTATTGTCCACCTTAATTGCAATGTAGCTATAGGCAGAATCAAATGTCAAAGCAAAACTGCCAGAGATCCCAATGGAGCTTACATTAACATAGTTTGCCAAGTTTGAGCTTTGAAATGCTTGTCTCAAATTGATCAGCTTTTGAGAAGAATTACACGCGGGAAATATCCTGATTGTTTCATTGCCTTTCAATATGCTCTTCTCCCATAAAATAGTAGCATTAAATGATGTTAAATTGCAAGGGGATGTTTCGTTTTTGCTTTCCCCAACTAAAATAAGAGAACTACTGCTATCTGTGAAAAGGATATGCAAATAAAAAATTAGATGTGGAGGAAGTAGTGTGATGTGCAACTCATTTGCTCATGTCAAGGAATCTTCATGTTGAACTCACCAGAGCCAAATACTATTCCAAACTTTGTTGAGACGCGGAACTGTCCTGAAAGATCAAGTTTAGTTTCAGAAACTTTGACACTGGCCAAGTCCCCTAGTTCCAAATTGGAACTAAATGATAAGCCATTCTTTGGCGTCTGGAAATTAACCCCAAAATCGAATCCAAAGAGAAGTGACCCTGGTTCACCGTCAATATACTCCACAGTAACAGTTGTGTTCGTAGATGAAACATCACTCAACACTTTGCCCATACTATCCGCAAGCTCTTGTAATGTCTTAAATCGTGGAACAACATTTGGATTGACTGGAGCGTTGATTGGAATTCCAAAATAATCTGATGGCAAAGCTGGTGCTGTATTGTTGGCCTCAAACAACCCAATAAGCTTAATATCATTTGGCCTTGTTTGGTTGGCGTCAAAATGTGCGACAGTGTAGAGTAAGAATTGGTTTTGGGCATTAAGCTCAATTGCTATATCGCACAATCTAGTACAATGATCATATCCTAATATATCATCTTTCTTGTTGTTCAGAGTTGGAATGCATTCATTTGTAAGACAAATAGTAAGATTGCATATACCCTCAGCAGCGTGTGTGATGCTACTCTTGACCAAATTTATCCATGATGTTGAATTGTCACTCCATTCAGGAAAGGCGATATTGCACAAAGAGTTGCCAACATTCTTTGCTTGCTTGCGAAGTGTAGCTGCATTTTCTGCGATAGGATTTGTGCTTAACTCATCACGAATTGCATATAGCTCAAACAATTTACTTGTTGTGCCATTAATATTTGTTATGTTTCCTAATAGGGACGACTTGATCTGTAGACTCTTTACAGCACGGACATTCCATTCTTCCACCCGCACCTGGAGTGAGATAAATTCAATTATAGCCAATCAGAGACGGAAACGGAAAGACAAGAAGGAAAAAACTTAAATAATTGTCTCACAAAAAATTGAAAGAGATTGTCGGTGAAGATTTTTGCAAACACAAAAATATCTTTTAGCGAAGTATCCAAAAGAGGGATATTTACTGCGAATGCTTTGTTCCTCAAGGCTTCCACTAAAAGTGCTGTGAATACAAACATCAAGGAGGAAAGGAAGTCAGTCAAAAGATGACAGCAATGAATAATATATATAAAATATCTTGCAAAACTCACTATCAATCAAACGCAACATGACCAGCGCATTTTCGGGACTGAACTTAAGGAGATCCTTGAGGGCATTACTGTCAGGTTTCGTCACAGTTGGAGGAATATCATCAAACATATTCACATCGGCTATATGCAGCACAAGACCAGTGTCCAATGTCACCCCCCGGGTGTCGCTACTCAGTGACACTGAAGACTGGAGATCATACCCAAACAACCCTGAAAAATAGAATGATGAGGAGTTGCTAATTACACGAAACTCCGGAGCTTCAGTGGATGCAGCAATAGTTGGACTTGTTGTGCTGACATATACAGTAGGTTTCAACGTCGAGAGCTTTGGTCGAGAAGTTGGTTTCAACGTTGGGGGCTGTGTTGGTCGAGTAGTTGGCTTAAACGTTGGACGTCTTGTTGGTCGACGAGTGGTTGGCTTAAACGTTGGACGTCTTGATGCTGTAGAGGAACTAGAAGTGGGCATCATTGTTGTGGGTATTGATGTCAAGGTAGAAGTGGGCTTCAACGTAGCATCATTGAAATATGTTCCATTGCAGCTTGGACAGTACGCAAATTCCGCTTGTCCACGTAAGTCAACTTTCCCTTTCCCATTAACCTGGAGCATCCCAAATGACACTGAGGCATCAAGGTCACTCATGACAGCAAACTGCATGAGTATAGGATCAAAGCTTATGTCAGCACTTATTGGTCCTTTAGCAGGAGAATATACACTCATTTGAGCTCCAAACATTAGTGCTCCTTTTAGTGTAAACTTTCCTGTAATATCTAAATCAATGCTGTCGACAACAGAACTTAAAAGACCGGTTGCATCATAATCACCAATAATCTCAAATTCCAATAAAGCGCAAATTTTTACCAGTAGGTCATCCTGCTCAGTAAGAGCAATTTCTATAGAAATTGCTTTATCACTGCCATCGCAGATGGCACCATGAGGGCGAGTGACTTGGAATATATTGCTGTCGGGAAGTGATGGTAAAGAATTTGGTGGGGTGCCAGGCTGACTTATAATATCTTGAAATGCATTCCTTATACGATTGACCAATTCAGTCAATCGTATATAATCAGTGTTGTCAGGCTGTGTGGGTTTCCTTGATGGTAATGCCGTGGGTTTTGCAGAAGTTGGGATTGCAGTGGGTATCGCAGAAGGGTATTTTGTGGGTACTCGAGACGAATTTTGCGCTGTGGGCAATAAAGTGGGTGAAGTAGAAGGTGCTGATGATGGAAATGTGCTGACTGATGGTGAAGAAGTGGGCATCTCTGTTGCGCTTTGTTTCCCAGTAAGGTTACTGGCAAATTCAGTCAGGTCAAAGCAATCAGCTACTGTTCGGCCCTGGCCTGCAATTAGATCATTCATTGATTTCTTGAGTAGAGGGATCTCTTGTTGAAGTGGCACATAATCTCTTAGGGGAGATGTTTTTTCTTTCAAGGCCAACGCAGCATCGTTAATCATATCAATACTGATTAATATGTCAGTCTCGAATATTGGTGTTTGGGTGATGTTGTCAATGATATTGTCATCCTCATACATAATTGTAGCACCAGCTCCCACCCCGTCAATCATCACAAATATTGGCAATTGGACACTGAAAGATGCACTTAATCCTGTAACAAAACAAAGTCAGAGGAAGTGTCACAATAAATAGTCCATAAATTGAACATTACTCACCAATCCCGTTTGCACTGGTCGGAGATATAATTGACAAAAATTGTCCAGCGGAAGTTATCAATAAGGGCTCATTGCCAATAATGGCAAAATTTATGTTCATGAGAGCACTTGCTTCAGTAACCAAGAGCCTTGCATTCATTGTGTCTATTATCACCTCAGTACTCCATTCTGTGAAGCCAATGTAACCTTCCACATCGAACGTGTTCAATTGGAGAAATGGGGATGGAAGGCGACTTTGGGCTGTCTTGTTGAACACATTTGTAAGATCAAGACCCATTTGGATATTAATGTCGACATCTATACCTATAATGAGACTGTTTATCAAATCCTCCACCACCGTTGCTGCCTGGTCGGCAAAGTTAAAGCCATTCAACGACGATGATCCCTTATCCCCAACAGTATCCTGCAAAAATAACTCCAGCAAATTCTTAATGCTTCCCTCTGCTTCATTTCCTGACTGAAAACGAAATTGAAGACCAAATAGTAATTCTTTCTTCCCATCTCCAAAGTTGAAGTCAAGAGACATGGATAAATCCTCGCTTAATGCAAAGCTAATGATGGGCTCATTTGTTTCATTGGCAGCAAGACTTCTGTGAATGTCTAGTGGTACGCTGAACGCGTGTCTCACTTGTTTCACAACACTCCCTCTCTTAACACTTTCTGACATGCGATCATCAATCGCCAATCTTCTCCTATCAGTTTTAGTTGCGCCATCAAAGAAGACTTTGATAAAGCTGATAAATCTTCGGGCCTTTTGCACAGCAACATGGCAAAAATGAGATTCGCAAATATATAACAAGAGCACAGTGAAATGATAACTCACAGTGATATCGCCAAAGCTGCCCAAGAGGAACTCTCCCGAAAATTCTGATTGATTGCCCCACAAAGCTTGAAGTTGATTGTACAATGACGAATTTTTTGACAGAGACACCAAATCTGCAAATGAAGTAATATTATCACTACCATCAGATGAGTAATTCATTGCCATTTGAATCTGCGGGATATATGCGCATGGGTTGAAGTCAGCCTTCACTAAACTTTGATTGTTTAACAGGTTGTATGCGTATGTATTAAAAGTGGCTGATGGCTTAAAGCAGACATCTTTTGCAAAGAAATTGACATGCCTTACGACTGGACGTATATCAGATTGTATCAAGGCTCGAACTTGAAGATTGATGCAAGTGTTAGTGCTAGCAAAAAAAACAGTCTATTGGACTAGAAAGTGACTTTGACCTCACCTTGACTTGTAATATTGGTAAATTGTTGCAAAGCTGCACCAAATTCTTTTGCGTCCTTTAATTTGTCGAAAAGGGCGGTGACTGCACTAGGAACGTTTGCAACAGTCAGATTTGGTCCATAATTTTCAATGACAGTCAATAGACTAGTGATATTGGTTAGCACTGTTTCCAAATCAAAGTTCTCAATGAAAGTTTTTAAGTCCAAATCAACATCAATATAACTAAAAAAATCATCCTCAGTAACATCATCACTTGAGATTATGAGGATGGGTTTCAGACTGACATTTGATACGTTGATATCAAATTTGATTTCTGCTGAAACTGGGATGTCAATAAGTGGACGAAGCAAGGACGTGTCTGAGTTGGAGAAGTCATTTAGCGTAGTGAAGTACTCTCCAGCACTGCTCAGTTCTACGCTAAGTGCCAAAGAAGAGTCACTAACTCCTATCGAATTTCCTCCATAGGCAATATTCAATGAAATGGGATCTGCTACAATCGACACTCGAGCATTCCACGTCGTCACACCTACACCAACCATACTAGCAAATGTGCTTGCCATTGGGTTCTGTATTATCAATGAAGAGGTTACAATGCTGTTAGGGTTCAATTATATTAAACACATACATGCAATACAGCATAGATGAGCTATCCTCTTACCTTTAAGGACACGCCAAGGCGCAACATCGCATCAAAGCTGGCTGAGATAGAAGTATTGTTCGCCAAATCTTGTAATCCAGTGAAAATGGGCTTAGAAGAGTTATTAACCCCAATTGTTGATAGGCTCGAACTGTTACTTTCCATGACTCCAGAAAGGAAACTCTTTACAAAATCAATCATCGAGGAAGCACTCTGTGGATATAACATGATGAAAAAGTGGAAATAATGTCAAATAGTGTACAGAAAAGACAAGGCATATCAAACAAGTTCCATACCTGATCAAATTCAACTGAGAGAAAGGTATCCACGCCAACTGCAAACTCCTTGCTGTCAAAATACGGCTCGATGATTGCAACTATGGTAATCCCAGCACGTTTAAGGCTACTGTTAAGATTCTTGATAGAAGCCTTGATTCTGTCCGCAAGTGATGAATTTGTCCCTCCTCCTTGAAGGAAGCGTCTAGCTGGACCACAACCTCCAGCCAGCTCAATACCCAACGAATTGGAGAAATTGCCAAGGGTTGTGTTAACATAGTCAACAAGAGGCTCTGTGACTTGGTTCACGTCTATGGATAAACCAATATTTAAAGCATCATTTATTTCACTGGACAGTTTTTCCAGAATTGTTGATGTTATATTTTCGACAGCGTATTTCAATTCATTGACAATGAGACAGGTGTCAAGGTCATATGTAATATTCAACGGAGAGGACATGTCAAATATGTCTTTGTCACTCAATTTAAGAGTGAAGCCAAGCTTATTACCAAGAAAATTGGCAGCAAGCTCTACGGGGAACTCAGCGTCGAGACTACCCGTAAAGTGAAAAGCACCAGATAGCTGAGAAATATTCCTTGGCGTGTCAAGGCTAACATGTGCAGCCATGTTGAAGTAGCCATTCACTAATGCAAGCGTAAGAGCATAGTTTTCTGATAAACCACCTGGTGACGAAGATAGGCTGAGAGGGAATGCCATGTCAAGAGAAGATGCCTGCAAGAAAGCCATAGCTCTGAAATTGTTGACTTCAAGGAATAAGTCAACCTTCCCAAATTCGGTCTGGTTGCCAACGGATGACTTAGAAATCTTTGCTCCAAAAGTCAAATCAATCATCACTGATCCTCCCAATTGAGTTTGATTAAGTAGATTGTCAAAGAATGGGGTGTCTAGAGGCAAATCCTCACCCAAAAGTTTTGACAGGCTTTTGAGTGCTGACTCAACAGATTTACTAGCTGCAAGGGTCACAGCAACATTTATTGCTGTGAAATAACATAAAGAAAGTTGTTAAGTGAGTGGACAGAACGATCACATAATGGTTTGTTGCATGTTTCTTCACCTACCAAGTTCTTCAGATGTGGAATTGTAGCCTCCAGATAAAAAGATGCTACCCGAAGAGCAGCCTGTTGCAATTGCATCAAGGAAACCAGACACAGGATAGTTGGCAGCAGTTGCGTTTGTTTCGTTTTTAAGAAGAAAAACACTGCCGGACCGGCTCACACAGCTAAAGTCAAGCCTAGGCAAAAATGGTTTCAAATCTTGGCTGACATTGTCCCCAAATGAAATAGAGTTCAGTTTTGTGAGCAGATCCACAATTTTGTCCCTCACAGGAAAGAGATCAATGTCAAGGCCTACATGGAAGTCAATTCCTGATGAGTTTGTGATGTCATTGGAGGATGCAGATACGTATAAATTGATAGGAATGCCTCCCACCCCAATAGTAAGACCAGCATCGAATTCCCCACTGAAGGCAACTTCAGTCGTGTGATTGAAATTACTAATGAGGTTGATTGGTAACCGAGTGTTGGCCGCTTTGAGGTCAAGACTTATAACTGGGCGAACACTCAAATTAGTCCCACTAAGTGAGATGCTGAAGTCTTCCTCTGTATACAAGGTTGTTGAACATAAAAGCATACGCATGAGGAGACGTACCAAAAGCAAATAAAATTGCGACAAAACACTTACCAATATTGGCACTGAGCGCGGTATCAAACGCAGTTAAGCTTGCACTAACCTCAAACGAGGGCAGTTTTAGGTTGACATGAAGGCCAATATTGGCATCCAATAGAAGTTGAATTCTGTTTAAGCTTGCAATGTCTGCAAACATAGTGCTAGATTGGTTGAAGCCACTCTGCATAGATAATGCAATTCCCTCGAAATCATTACCAACGCTTTGAAGTTGAAATGCTAGCTTGGATGAAATATCGCTAAGAGTTTGGATAGGATTCACATCAACAACATTGAGGGCAAACCGCGCCTCCAAACTTAGCAAACCAGAATCAGATACATCAACGTCAAGATCAAAAGCAAAGCCTTGAACACTGTCAATGCTCATCTTTGGAGTAAATAGTTTATTGCTTTTGATGGGCCAACTGAATTCTTGGTCAGACGAAGAGTTGCCTCCTAGCTTCACATTGTCAAACCCTTTGAGGTTGACTGTAGTATCAAACAGTCCATTAAGATTCTCGCGGACAACATCCACTAGCTTCGATTTGACAGAGTTGGAAAATGCTCTCAACGAAGGGAACGTAGGGCACAAAGTTTCTCGTAGATCCGCCAAGGAAAATTTGGGTACTGCGAATTCTAATGAAGGAATAATACCAAACGCGAGCTGCACAGAAGGAAGGTAATTATTGACATTGAAAACCTCACTTGTGAGAGGATCCATTGGCATTCCTAACTTTGATTGAGCACTGAAGCGACTAAAGTTGCTTGGAAGTGATGAAGTTGAGATCAGAGTTTGAAGAACAGCATTAGTGAGATCAGCACTAAAGTCAGGTGCAAATAAATTGTCCAATACAAAATGGTGTGCGGATTTGTCTTGAAAAGAGAAGCTTTTTCCAAATGCAATAGCCAAATGTGGGAGGTAGTCTGTAACTGTGAACTCTCCCCTATCAGCATGCTTTTCACGAAATGTCTCGCCGATAGATAGCCCTGGAATTTGAACGCCAAGGTAAGTTGAGAAAGGAAAGTAACCAACTAGCTTGTCCCACAGCAAACCCCTCAACTCAGAGCTGTACACAACCGAAGTTTTCTTGCTTCCCAGATTGAGCAAGGCGGGGTATTTGCCAACAAGAGATCTTGGTCGAAGCTTTATCAATGTATTCTGCTCTTGGCTCAACATGGCTTGTTCTGCTACAAACATGTCAGCAAACTCTGCGAATTGGCTAAGAAGTGATGTCACAAAGCTAAAGTCTAAATCAAACTTGTTGAGGATAGAATCAATTTCACCAAAGGGCCCCGGCCCTTTGCCACTAAAATCCGCAGTCCTTGATAAGGCATTTGTCAAATTTCCAAACAATTCTTTAATCGGATTTCTTCCGGCACTTATTGCACTGTGGTTAAAATGAAAATTAGTTAGAAGATCAGGCAACAAACATGGTGATTCAGGCTTTAATTTGACTCACAGCAAGTCGATATCCAATTTAACAGACGGAAGCTCATTGCTGAACAAATCATGATATATGCAGATAATGATTGTTGAGAGATTTGAAAATTTGCTTAGAAGGTCGCTTAATCCACTCCCCACATCCATTAGTTGAAGCTTGATTGGCAGCGACACATCAATCAATCCTATTTTTTGCCAGCTTACTTTGTCACGAAGTGTCTGCACTACGCTTTTGAGATCAGAGAAATAAATCTTATCAGTAAGTCGATCCATGCCCAGGCCTATGACCAGATCAACTGTTCCGTCATCCATTTCGAGTTCTACTACCCCCGCGAGGTTTAAACGACCTGATACGCTGGCAGATAGAGCCAACTTTGCAGATACATCTTCAAACTGGATGAAAGAATTGTTGCTAATAAATGATGGCACAGTAATTAACTGGCTTGAGAAAAGGAAATTGTTTACTTCGGAGGGAGTTACATCAATTCCCACTAGACTCACACAGAAAAAGTATGTAGTAAGTATGACATGTCGCTGAATATTGCGGGGCATGGCTGAAAGGCATTAATATACGCACCTCGAATGGAGACATGAGCACCAGCAGAAAAGGAAACACTTGTGTTTAACACAGGTTCTTCTCCAATCGAATTACTTGCTGGTGCAAATAATTTTGTCAGGAATTCAACGTTCTCAAGGTGAGAAAATGGCTGTTTCACGAGGTCATCGATTGAACTGATGACAAGCTTTGAGACATCCAGCTCAAGCCTTATGTATAGTTCTACTCCGTTATAGCCGCCGGTGATAGATAGCGCGTCCATCAGATTATTGGTCGGGTCAGCATCATCATCCAGTCGTCTTTCGTTCGCTAAGCGTCGAGGTCGGACAAAACGATTGTGTTGTAAATGATGGGCACGCAGTGAACGACGGTGTGTATTCTTGAGTCGGCGACCTGTGCCGTCACTTACAGAACTTGGCAGGGCTTCATTTGTTATATCCTCGAATAGCATTGATATGACATCGTCGAGACTTGGTGGGTCCTCGCCAGTGGTTGTAACTTCTGCACAAAGATGAGTTAGCTCGTTTTTAGCTGACAGAAAAGACAGGAATTATTTAGGAAACATTATGTGAGAAATGTCAAGATTGGACAAAACATTACATGGACAAATTGATTCGTCAATATTAAATCATCAAAGATCATCCAGCCAATCACACCATCAGCCTGTGATTGGGGTTTGTATCACATGTCAACATTACACTAAACTCACCCTCCAACACTCCAATCAGGAATCCCCCAACGCTTGGGAAAAGGCTGTCCAAAGAGTCCAGGCCAATCGACGTGATTAGTGAATAATCGGGCCCCAAAATGTGTTGAGGGGATAGATCAAATGCTCCAAGCTTGCCCAAAAGTTGGTCGAACACATCAAGAAATGGGCAAGCATTAAAGTCCATTGTGACTGCCACATCTTTGTCATCAAAAAAATCGTCATTGAAGATGAGCTGTAAGCTCTGAGTGGTTCCGCTTATGGTAGTGCTAAATGGGAACAGAGCTGCCAGGCCACCATGTGGTTCAAAGCGAAGCTGACCAACATTTAATCCAACTCCCATCTCGCTGTAATTGCTATTAAATTCAAAGCGCTCCAAGAGCCCTACACCGAGGCTTAAAGTCATCGAAGCCGCGCTTACGTTTAATCCATCAAAGAGTTCTAAACTAAGATTGTCAACTTGAGCGAGTGCGGAAATATTGAACTCATTAATCCTCATGAATCCTGTCACGCTTGGTGCAGCATTGGAAGATAAACCCTGGAAAAAGTCCACAAAAGGCACATCCACCTTCACGCCTGCACTAAACGAGACCTGAAATATGGCCCTGACGTTAAATTCATCGATGAGACTGCTCACAGCTGCAGGTTTCAAAACTGTGCCAAATACTTCTGTGATATTAGCAACCCTTCCAAAGACACTGTCGAGTGCACTCTGAAAGAGAGATATATCAAAAACTTTCTCAACATGGATGATAACATCAAGACCAACCTCCATTTGTTCTAGATCTAACCCAGCAGTGGCATGCTGAACGCCAAAAATTGTGCGAACTTGATCAGCCAGGTCATTAGACAAAGTAGCTAGCAATCGTTGTGTACCATCTTCATCAATCTCTATCTCCGTCAATCGACGGTTGCAAGAGATTGCACTAATTTGATCGGCAATTTTAGTCTTGATCCTATTTGCCTCTTCTTTGGCATGACCTTGGAGGAACGTCTTGATTTCATTGACAACAACATCCAAACTACCTTCAAATATTGCTGCACCAAAGTAACCATAAATAAGTAAGCCAAGCTTGTCATCAATCTCGAATGAGTTGACAGAGTCGATCAGATCATTTTTTAGTCTGCATATGTCAAAATTGAACTTAACAGAGGCTAACATCAAAATAAATATAAGTGCGACAGAATACAAGAGGCATTCATATCAATGGCTGAATCACTCACGTGGGCTGTTGTCGAATATGTCATTATCATGTGCTTTAAGACCAACCATGTTTCCATCGAGATCAGCATCCAAGCTCGCATCAAAGCTTCCTGACGGCAAGAATCCTTGGATTGATGAATAAGAATAGGAGCCTTCAAGGCCAAATGCCCCAATGAAGGAAATATCCTTGCTCGATAGAATTGGGAGCATCTCCGAAATAGATGCATCAACTTGGACAGTCAAGACGGCTTTTGTTTCTCCAAGATGAGCAATTTTATTGCGAGGGTATAATTTAAAGGGCAAATGCACAACATAATTGGCTCCAACAGTGACATCCTTCAAACCCATTGGTAGGAAAGTACCAGGAGGAAGTAGTGCAATTTGTGGTACAAGTTCACCAAGAGACAAAGAAGGAATTGAGCCATTGATGGTTAGATCAACTGTGTACACCTCCGGCAACGAGACACAGGAGAGATTCAGACTGTCATCATCAGCACCAATGACGCGTTTGACATTTGCATTCAGCTTAGTAGAAATGTCGAGACTGCTGTCTTTTGCGTCGTTGATCCATAACTCCCGCTCATTAGACGTCCCAAATAATTTCTCGAATAGGTCGCTTCTGAAATTATAAATATCGCCTACCCATAGTGAAGTGCCAAGAGGACCTAGACCGGCTTCCTCAAAGACGATATCCACATCATCACTAAACCTAGTTTCAAGATTATCAAGTGCAGTGAGGAAGAGGTTTGAGATATCTGCCGGTAGTGGTTGACAGTTGTTGGGATTAACACTTCCAACAACTGAAGAGAGCCAAACATTCAGGTACAGCAATCCATACAGTGAAGATTTTTTGTGTTTCCGCTTTGAGGGACCACCAGCACGAAGAAATCCAGCGGCAATGACCATGATAGTCGCAGTAATATAGGCAACTATTGCTTTAACGCAACTTAATACCCTTTCAACTGCTCGCAGATTCTGATGGGGCTGAGTGGGAGATACATGGGGGGAACATAGACTGTATTAGGACTGGACTATATTTGCATTCGATTGTAACGCAAATTTGTACTCACATGTGTTTCCTGCCGCACATTGTCCTGTTCCATTTTATCACTGCAACCCTTGGGGCGAGCTCCATTGATCCCCACTGATGTCTTTGTAAAAGGGTAAAAGGACAAACCGCTCATCTTACTCTCGTAATCTTTTTCCTCCTCGTCCTCGTCCTCGTCCTTCTCCATCCCTTTCTCCTCTTCATATCTTGTTGCGAAATCATCAAATACATTCTTCGTCTTGTCACTACTACAACCAGGTAGCCTAACTTCAATGTTACCCACGGCGTTGACCGGCTTGATGAACGGAATGACCTCGTGGCCGACTCCACCGGCGCCTTGGATCTTGTGGACGATGGTCTTGTCCTTCTTGTCATGCTCCACGTACTGGACTGCGTCGAAGACATCAAGCTCTTGGGTCATGTTTCGGAATGGTGCGACGTGTCTCATCGTAAGCAGCATCTGTATATTCATCTGATCCTCCTCGAGCTCTTTGGGAGTCGCCTTGAGGATGTACACTCCCCGATCTTTCCATGGCGCGAACATGAACTCTTTCTTCTTCCATAAGTTCTTAATCTCACCAAGCTGGTTCTCGATCTTTTGTTGTTTCTTGACCCCATCCGTCACTTCTTCAATTTGTTCACTCACCGACACAAGGTTGGACTCGAGTAGCGGTTGAAGCTTGAAGTCGGGATTACCAACGACATCAAACTTGGTATTGCAAATCTGCATTACCTCATCCCAGTGCCTGGCTTTAATAAAGTCCTTGGACAACTCCGCGATGAGCGGCAACACAATCTGCGTGTCTTCGATCTCCTTTCTCAAAGCAGTGAATGACTCATAGTCTCGCAGCCTTGCAACGGAGTCCCACGCCATAAGCTTCCACTTATTAATCGAACGGATCACATCAACGTACAAGTCGAAGAGAAGCGAGGCAAGATTGATGTCTTTCTTCACTCTATCGAACCCCGAATACTCCTCATGAGGGAGAGCAAATAGGTCTTCTCCGCCATAATACAGGTCAAACTTGCGCTGCCTAATTGTCGCCTCCTCTCGAAAGCAAGATAGTTGGTCCACCGCCTCCATCGGTGCCAATCCTTTTACCAATGGACCGTTTTTCGTAAAGACGGTGTAAAAACTTTGGACGTCGGCCTTGAATGCGATAATATCTTTGACGAGGCCCTTCTTAAACTTGAACTGTGTGCTTAACAACTCTTCCGTCCGTGCGAGTGCCTGTAGGACCAACTGCCTCCAGTTGGAGCGAAGGACCGTCTTCTTGTCATTCTCTTCCTTTTCCATGAACCCCAACGGCAAGAGATTCTCAAGCATCCGATACATATCCATTATCGGCTCGATGTCCATGTCGATGGAGCACTCCTTCTCATGGACTTCCTTGATGACATGCATGATAAAGCCGAGAGAGTCCAGATCTTCCACATTGCGAGACAACTTGCCAGTTGTCACTCGTATGTACTCTGTAATCGATTCAAGCTCCTCCTTCGCTCGAGAGTGCAGGAGCGTTTGCTTCTCCTGAGAAAATTGCTTCTCGAGATCTTCTTTCTGGCTTGCGACCAAAACCAAGGTCCGTTCTGTCTCCATAAGACGATTAATTAGCTCCGCCTTCTCTTTATCCAATTCCGCGGACTCAACGGACATGATTGATGAGTCATTCTTCAGGGACATGTTATGGTTGATATCCTGCAGATCCTGAACAGTCTGTTCAAGTGTCTCCTTCTCGGTCTTAATACTTGCTAATTGGTGTTCCTAACATGAAATAGCGAAGAATTTGTTAATACATGTCAGAATTTGTTGAATGTCATACAGAAGACAGACTTTAACTTACGGTCTCCTGAAGGCGCACTTGAATTTCTACAATCTTCTTATAATTGTGCTTGCCTTTGGTCTCCAGTAACTCTGTAGATATTTCCCTCTCGATGTCGGTCTTCTGGGTCTCAAGAGTGGCATTCTGGTTGCATACATTAATTAACGTCGATTCAACTTCGTAGATGCGCTGTGTGGGCTTGATCTTCTCGTCGGCTAGCTTAATCTTTTCCTCCTGCCACTCAGCAGACTCCCTTGACAAAATTGACTTAATCGACATCAATTCTTTGAGTTCTGTTGACAAATGTTGATTCTCCTGACGCAAGTTGTCGACCGTGTGCTCTAGAGCAGTGTCTTCCAAAGTCCTCTCCGTCTGATTCAAGCGCGACTGGTTGGAAGAAATAGCTTCTTTGTGTTTGCCTTTGCTTTCCATCAACTTGGCGTATAGATTGCTCTCTAACTCCATCTTTTGATGTTCCAATGCATCGCTTCCGCTCACTGTCGTAGGTGATGGCGTAATTGACGTGGCGGGGGTCGTCTTTCCTTTACCGAAATCAATGGGATTGCCATTCTTGTCTGTAATTACCAGCACTTTCTTCTCACGTGGTGGCAGTACCGATGCTGTCGGTGAAACGACTCCTCCACCGACTGCAACTCCACGATTCATACCCGGTTGGACCATAGGATAATGCTGCACGCCACCTCTGCCCTGTCCACCTTGATTATTGTACTGTTGTGGAATGCCAGGTCCTTGTTGCATCATCGGACAACCCCCAATTGGGGCGGCAGCAGCATCGCTTCCGCTCACTGTCGTAGGTGATGGCGTAATTGACGTGGCGGGGGTCGTCTTTCCTTTACCGAAATCAATGGGATTGCCATTCTTGTCTGTAATTACCAGCACTTTCTTCTCACGTGGTGGCAGTACCGATGCTGTCGGTGAAACGACTCCTCCACCGACTGCAACTCCACGATTACCCGGTTGGACCATAGGATAATGCTGCATGCCACCTCTGCCCTGTCCACCTTGATTATTATACTGTTGTGGAATGCCAGGTCGTTGTGGTTGCATCATCGGACAACCCCCACCCGGCACGAATCCGTATCCACCAGGACCTCCTCCAACTCGCCCAACATTTGGGCCCTGTTGCTGCGTGGGGTTGTATTGCATCCTGCCCGGTGGGACACCCTGCATCATGCCCATTTGTGCATGCATCCCATAGGGAGGAGGATGTCCACCGTAATACATGGGATCTGTTGCTGCTGTAAACTGCTGAGTGGGGGTGGTCCTCCGGCGAGGTGGATGTCGGCGGGTTGGTAGAAGGGGTAGCTGACCGAGACTGGGGTATTACCTTCAGCAATGGCAATGGTAGCATTAACAAGCAAAAGTTGTTTTCGGATCTTTTACTTTACAAAAAGTGAGCTCTCTTATCCACTTTTACTCT
>Ga0247843_1002277_pt1 | contig 35702 bp, 22 predicted proteins | sample LaCruzMarch2017__FD_192420 | JGI IMG/M metagenome (GOLD analysis project Ga0247843, IMG submission 192420) | Freshwater microbial communities from meromictic Lake La Cruz, Castile-La Mancha, Spain - LaCruzMarch2017_8m | ecosystem: Environmental > Aquatic > Freshwater > Lake | place: Spain... | reverse complement strand
TGGGCAGCGGTTGCACGCCGCGTGGCAGTGCTGGGGAGTTGGGCGGCTGAGGCTCCATGGCAACTCAATCTATACACTTCTCGGCTCATGAGCACCGCCCAATATCTCACGGCCCCGGTCCCATCAAGCGAACTACCCAAGGGAATTCCCTACATCGTTGGAAATGAGGCTGCGGAACGCTTCTCCTTCTATGGGATGAAGACGATCCTGGTGGTCTTTATGTCGCAGTACCTGATGAGCTCACAGGCAGCTCCGGCGTACATGACCGAAACCCAATCGCGCGAATGGATGCACTGGTTTGTAGCGAGCGCGTATTTCACTCCGATCTTTGGAGCGATCCTCGCCGACGCCATCCTGGGCAAGTACCGCACCATTCTGCTTCTTTCGCTGGTCTATTGCGCCGGCCACTTGGCACTCGCCTGCATTGATCTTCCACCGGCCGCGCTGCAAGCGACCTTTGAACCGCGCACCTGGCTACTCACTGGATTGTTCTTGGTTGCAGTGGGCTCGGGCGGTATCAAGCCATGCGTGTCTGCCCATGTGGGCGATCAGTTTGGCGCAAGCAACAAGCACTTACTGACGCGCGTGTTCGGATGGTTCTACTTTGCGATCAACTTTGGATCATTCTTCTCTACCCTGCTCACCCCGTGGCTCCTGCACAACTACGGTCCGGGTTGGGCATTCGGAGTTCCGGGTGTTCTGATGGGGCTTGCCACCATCGTCTTCTGGATGGGTCGACACAAGTTTGTTCATATTCCAGCACGCGGGTTTGGATTCGTTACCGAGGCACTCTCCGGCGGCGGATTGCGAGTGCTTGCCAAGTTGGCAGCGGTGTACGTGTTTGTTGCAGTGTTCTGGTCGCTCTATGACCAAACTGGCGGCGCCTGGGTGCTGCAAGCCGCGCAAATGAACTGCAATTTCCTGGGCATCCGTTGGCTGGAATCACAGGTTCAGGCGATCAATCCCCTGTTGATTCTGGTGTTCATTCCACTGTTTTCCTACCTGATTTATCCGTTCCTGGGTCGGTTTGTGACGCTCACTCCGATCCGCAAGATCGCCGCTGGATTCTTCCTGACCATTGCCGCCTTTGCCATCAGCGCAGCAGCGCAAGCAAAGATCGATACCGCAGAAGCAGCATTCCGTGCCACCGTTGCACCGATGGTTTCCAGTAATCGTGTTGACATCACCGCCACCGCTGCTGCACTCCGAGCTGAGGAGCGCAATGCCACCGCTGTGAAAATTGAAGAACTCACCAAGGCTTCGGCGCCGGATGATGCCAAGTGGAGTGATTCGATGGCGCAGGCATTGGCTGCCGGCGGCATCGTGATTCAAGCGGATGGTTCGCGTTCCGAAGCAGACTGGCCATCGATTGCGTGGCAGTTGCTGGCATACGTGGTGATTACCGCTGCAGAAGTACTAGTGTCTATCACCTGCTTGGAGTTCAGTTACACGCAAGCTCCACCGGCTATGAAGAGCTTCGTCATGAGTCTCTATCTCTTGAGCGTTGCAGCGGGCAACACACTCACGGCATTAGTCAATCGATTCACCATGGATGCCGACGGCAATTCCACACTGGTCGGTGCGGACTACTACTGGTTCTTCACCAAATTGATGGCAGTGGCATCGGTGGCGTTCTTGATTGTTGGCTATCTCTACAAACCACGTGACTATATGCAGGAAGAAACTGCCAAGTGGCCTTCATCACCCGGGCAGGAACCATAGGAGTCACCATGAAATGTGCACCGTATCTCGTCCTTTCACTGTCCGGAATGATGCTGCTTACGGGGCTGGCGCCGCTGCCCGCTGCACCTCATGAAGACGCGCGAACGGGCCAGGCGGCGGCAGTGCCAGTGGCGGCAGGGGTTCAGTACGAACTCATCGGCCGCTATGACGTTGACCAGCTCAATCAGATTTTGACCAAGGCCACGCCCGCATTCACCGGGTTGCCAGTCACGTACACGCCCGCGCGCAACGCGGTGAAGATGTACCGGGTGACTTACCCATCCGTCATCCCCGAGCGCAACAACCGCCCCACCATTGCATCGGGACTGATTGCCATTCCGGAGACTTCCGACAAGTCCATGCCGATGGTTTCCTACCAACACGGCACCGTGATGGAGAAGCACGCGGTGCCATCGTTCCCGGAGGAATCGCCGGAAACACAATTGATGATCGCGCAGTTTGCTGGTCAGGGATATGTCGTCATCGGTGCTGACTATTTCGGTATGGGAACGTCCACTGAGAAGGACGGCTACATGGTGATCGGCAGCCAGCAGCAGGCATGTATGGATATGTACCGATCGTCGCTGGCAGTGATGGCCAAGGAGGGAATCTCGGCCAAGGAGCTGTTCCTGACTGGCTGGTCGCAAGGGGGCGTGGTGACTATGTGCTTTCTGGAAGTCCTTGAGAAGAACAACGTGGCAGTTGCGGCGGTCGGCACTGCCGCCGCGCAATGCGATGGATATGTCATGCTCAGCGGCTTCCTCAATCATCCGCGTTCGATCGATGCACCATGGGTGTCCGCCATGTTCATCTTGACCGCGTTCTCCTATGAGGAGTACTACGGCGTTCCGGGCCTTGCCAAAGCGCTCTTCACCGAGGAGCAATATGAACTCGCGCGCAAGATCTATATGAAGGAGCCATATACAGAGCCATGGCCTGGTGATCTGCACAAACTGATTCGCAAGGAGTATTTCGACCCGAACTACTTTGCAGGCACCATGTACTGCACGCTCATTCAGAAGTTGCACGCCTACCGCTGGCAGGTGAAGAGCAACGTGCGCATGTATTACGGCGATATCGATGAGTGCCTGACTATTGGTCTTGCGCAGCTTCCCTCCATGTATCAGCGTGCGTTAGGCAGCAATACCGTTGAGGCCATCAGCGCTGGTCCGGATGCCAATCACCGTGGCACCTATGGGCGCGCCGCTGCAGAGTGGAAGAAGTGGTTCGATTCGTTGCGAGCGAAGTGACGGGGATCGCCCTGAACGATCAATCCTTGACGAATGCCATGCGCTGGTAGTCCTTGCGGACGCCAGGAAATGCCAGCACGCGGTTATGCATGGATGCATACACCCCGGGCGGCAGAATCTGCACGGCACAAAGCGCTTCAGTCAAATTCTGCACTGAATCCGTGCGCCGAAGTTCATACGGCCGCATGGCACCGGTGAGCACCACCGCCTTGCTGCATCCGCCGGTGGCCTGCATCCGCGCATGAATGCGTTCGCCAGTGACCGTCAGGCGATCGGTGCCGTGCACAATCACCACACCGTCATGGTCAGCGCAAAGCGCCAACGTGCGATCGGCAATGAGCGCATGGTCCGCCTCATTCATATCAAGGCTGTCCTTATTCATGAGCGGAACGCGGGTGATTTCCACGCCGTCCAATTCAAGAGACGCAAGAATGGCATCCAAGACGCTCAATCGATTATGCAACACGCCGTGCAGCTCGTCGTACGTCTTCTCAATGGTGCCGCCGGTGGAGATGAGTGCTACTTTGAATGGCATGTGTGTATGCGCGCTGCGCGAAGTACGGGAAACCGGAAGTCTAGCTATTCACCATTCACCGCTCACCACTCCCCACTCATCCTTGAAGATCGCTGCCTGTTTCACGGAACGCGGTCGCCACCCGTCGCGCGGCCAGCACCGTTGCGCTGGCTGCCACGGGCTGCTCGCGAAGCGCAGGCGCAATGGCTGCAATGGCGCGCTGGGCGCGAACGAGCATCGGAGCATCGCGTTCGGCAGTGGCAAGGACGGCCATGGCGCGCAGAATGCTTGAGGTTCCGCTGGGCACCGCACCGTCATCAACGCTTCGTACCCGGGTGAAGAGATCCGGGGCGGTAGCAGGCGAGTCAAACCATGCACCGCTGACCGGATCCAGGAATCGAACCTCCGCCGCCGCAATGAGCGCGCGCGCCTCGGTGCGCCAGCGCCAATCACCACTTGCGTGCGCCAGGGCCAAGCACGCATTCGCCATGTGCGCGTAGTCCTCCAGGAATCCGTCCACCGATGCTGTGCCGCCACGCCACGTGCGCAGCAAACCGCCATCAGCGGAACGCATGCGTTCCAGTACGAAACTGATGCCACGCCCGGCAGCCTCCGCAAAGTGCCGGTCGCCCAACGCGTCCGCGGTATCGGCAAGACCTTCCGCCATCAAGCCGGACCAGGCTGCGATCGTCTTGTCATCGGTCATCGGTTGCGGACGGAGCATGCGCGCCGCCAAGAGGACGGCATCAACACGCGCGCGGCGCGTTCGGAATTCGGCGTCGGTGATGCCCATGGAACGGGCCAGTTGGTCGGGGCGCTCCGACAATCGCAACACGTGAACGGCCGGCGCATCCGGATGATGCGGGTCTTTGAAATTGGCAGCGCTTTCAAGCCCGTACATGCGAAATGCAAACGCAACATCATCTGCACAACCGGCGCTCTCCAGATCCGCGCGCGCTTCCTGCGGCGTCCATACGTAATTGGCGCCTTCGCGCGCTGCAACCTCCGCATCTTGCGCACTGAGAAATCTTCCATCTTCGCCGACCATCTCGCGAATCACATATTCGCAGGTACGCCGCGCGGTTTCTGCATGCAACGAATCACCCCAGCGACGAAACGCATCGGCATACAGTGAAGCCAATTGACCGTTGTCATAGAGCATCTTCTCAAAGTGCGGCACCGTCCACGTGGCATCAACCGCGTAGCGATGAAATCCGCCACCCACTTGATCAAAGATCCCGCCGATGGCCATAGCGTCCAAGGTGTGCCGCAGCACCTGATCAATCGATCCAGCGCCAGTTTCTAGTAGGAATCGCGGATACGGCGGCGTCGGGAACTTTGGTGCACCGCCAAAGCCTCCGTTGGTTGGATCCGACATGCGCATCAATGCTGAGGACACTTGCCCAACGGTTTCTTCGTTACCAAGCGCCGTTGCATCCGCGGCATCGCCTGCAATTGGTAACGCCATCTGCCGCCGCACAACGTCCGCAATGCGCCGCGCCTGCTGCGCCATTCCGGCGCGGTCCGATTGCCACGCGCCAGTCACCGCTCGCAAGAGTTCAACAAATGACGGTCTGCCAAACGCAGTCTGCGGCGGGAAGTACGTGCCGCAGAAGAATGGCTCAAGTGAGTCGGGATCAAGAAATACATTGAGTGGCCAGCCACCACTGGAACGCCCCTCGGTGAGCTGCGTGAACACTTGGCACGCGGTCATCATGAGTTCGTCTACATCGGGGCGCTGCTCGCGGTCCACTTTCACGGGAACGAATCCAGCATTCAAGTGCCCCGCCACCACCACACTCTCAAAGCTTTCGCGTTCCATGACGTGGCACCAGTAGCACGTGCTGTATCCGATGGAGACAAAGAGCGGCACTCCGCGCCGGCGCGCTTCGGCTATGGCCTCGGGACCCCACGGCAACCATGCCACCGGGTTATGCGCATGCTGCAAGAGGTACGGGCTCTGCGAACCGGCAAGGCCGTTCGCTGGGTGCCCAGGCGCCCCACGAGTACCGGGGGCGGGATGTTCATGCGCGGAGGAAGCGTCTTTCACAGGCGACAGGCTAGGCGAGCCGATAGTGCCATGACACCTCACCGCGCGCAAGGCACACCATGATCACCGCTCTGCTACCGATTTCCACCCCCGAAATCCTCGCCATGACTGACCTGGCACCCACCGCTAAGGGCGTCTTGGTTGGCACCATGGTGGGGGCCACGCTGCTGCTTCTCTTTGGCGCACAATTGCTGCGACCGGCGGTGGTCTTGGCAGCCATGCTGGTTGGGTTCCTGGGATCAGTGGTCGTAGCGCGCGCGCTTCTGCCGGGCGTACCGCTCTGGGCAGCGGCCGCGTTCGGTGCGGTTGCCGGACTTCTTGCCGGCGCTCTGCTCTATCGACCAACCGTGGGATTGATGGCTGGCGTGGTGGGTGCTGCAGTCGGAGCGCTGATCGCCTTTGCCATCATCGCTGGCGGCACGCTGGACACCGCCCCGCGCGACCTGAACCACGCGCTGGTCGTGAACACGCGCGAGACGGTGCGCCCCGGCGAAGGCAGTCGAGCAGGCAAACATCTCTTAGAGATTCTGGTCGGCCCACGCGGCGTTGATGAATCCAACCCCAAACGCACCGCTACCGACGCAGCACTGAGTGATGCTGCCGATAGTGCGTTGCCGGCTGGCGATCGGGTACTGCGATCAACGGTTGATGTTGCGCATCGAGCCGGTGATCGCGTCGAGGTTGCGTTTCAAGAGACCGCACCGGCGTATCGAACACTGCTCACCGCGTCCATCGCGGCTGGCGCAGTCGCAGGATTCCTGATGGGGCTGCTGGCAACCACCCTGGTGGCACGAATTCTGACCAGCCTGGCGGGTGCATGGCTGTTGGTCGTCGGCGCGCTGCCGCTCCTGGCCATGCACGGGTACGAACCCATGCCGACCGGCGCACGCGGATGGTTAATCGTTCTCGTCAGTATGGCGATCCTTGGAACGCTGGCACAAAGTGCACTCGGGAGCGGCAAGGCACCCAAGCGTTCCAGTGCGGGGGCGGGCGCCAGCACGCGCGCGCCTGCAGCAAAGCAGTCGTCCAAGTCAAAGTCACCCACTGCGCCCAAGGCGGTCGCACTTGCATCCGCTGCTGATTGACGCAGTCAGCGGCGCAACTCATACACTGCGCCGCTCATGGACTTCTTCAACTACTACGACGGATCGTTGCACTGCGAAAGCGTTACCGCCCGCGATATCGCCAGCGCTGTTGGCACGCCCTGCTACGTGTACAGCCGAGCCACGCTGGTTGAACATCACCAGCGCATCGCTGCAGCCTTTGCTGAAGTGAATCCATTGATCTGCTATTCCGTGAAGAGTTGCGGAAATCTATCGGTGTGCCGCACGTTGGTGGAATGCGGAGCCGGTATGGACGTCGTCTCTGGTGGCGAACTCTTCCGTGCACGGGCAGCCGGCGCGCCGCCATCCAAGATCGTCTACGCCGGCGTTGGTAAGCGCGATGATGAAATTGCAGCTGCCCTTGATGCGCACATCTACCTCTTCAACGTTGAGAGCGAAGAGGAATTTGTGAACATCGCGCGCATCGCCAAGGAACGCAATGCCGTCTGCGAATGCGCGCTCCGTATCAATCCGGATGTTGATCCGCACACGCATCGATTTACCACCACCGGCACCAAAGAAACAAAGTTCGGCGTTGATATTGAACGCGCCCGTGCCTTCTTCCGAACCTACGGACGCGACCAACACGCGCGACTGGTTGGATTGCACTTACATATTGGTTCGCCGGTGTACACCACGGAACCGTATGTTGAGGCAGTGCGCAAAGCATTGGCATTGCGTGATGAACTGATCGCCGAAGGATTTACCGTGAGCGTCCTTGATGTCGGTGGCGGGTTCGCCGCTGATTATGAAACTGGCAAGAGCCCGGCTGCTCTGGATTACGCGCGCGCCATCGTTCCACTGTTGCTGCCGGCCGTACGCGCAGGGTTACGCATCGTCCTTGAGCCAGGGCGATCGATTGCCGCAAACGCAGGCATACTGCTGACCCGCGTGCAATATGTGAAACGATCCGGTGACAAGACCTTCGCCATCTGCGATGCAGGCATGAACGCCCTCCTGCGACCCAGTCACTACGACGCATTCCACTTCATCTGGCCGACTGATACATCTGCATCGTTCATACCAACGCGGCGCATGGAGAAGCCAGAGATGACCGGCCTTGTGAATGTTGATGTCGTTGGACCACTGTGCGAAACCGGTGACTACTTAGCACTCGACCGGGCCATGCCGCCCGTGGCGCGCGGCGATTTGCTCGCCATCTTCACCGCGGGTGCGTACGGGATGTCCATGGCGAGTCGCTACAACAGTTCGCCACTTCCAGCAGAGGTGTTGGTGAACGGCATGGAATTCACCACCGTTCGCCGTCGCGAAACCTATGAAGATTTGGTCGCGCATGAACGTTGAACGACTGACGTCACCCAGTCCAATCAGTACTTGTCACTCACGCAAAGGTCACTCCATGCAGCACTCCCCCACCCTCATCGTGGCACTCGTGGGATCACTGTGGGGCGCCCCGCTTGGCGTGCCGGCGTTTGCCGGTGACCCAGTCGCCACCACCCGCCCGCTCACCACGGTGCGCAGCGTCATCACCGCCGATGAAGTTCGGAGTGACGTCACAGCACTTGCAAGTGATGACATGGGTGGACGCTTCTTTCGCAGCCCGTTTGCAGAGAAAGCGGCCGTCTGGATTACTGAAAAGTTCACGTCGATCGGCTTGAAAACCGGCGTGACCAGTGATTCATTTCGGCAACCGATCGATAAGAATCCGGAGACCGGCCCAAACCTGGTGGCGGTGTTTCCAGGTCCGGTTGCCAATGGAAGCACAGTGGCGGGCGCAGGTACGGGCTACATCATCGTCAGCGCGCATTACGACCACATGCGCCCGCGTCGCAGTGGTGACGACAAGATCTATAACGGCGCCGATGACAACGCATCCGGCATTGCAGGCATGCTGGCCGTCGCGCGCGCCATGAAGGCGTGCAGCGCCGCAGGCCAAGGCCCCGCATGCACAGTGATCTTCATTGCCTTCAATGGTGAAGAGGCAGGACTCTTGGGCTCCAAGGCCTATGCAAAGACGCCTACGGTGCCACTAGGGGAGATTCGCGGCGTGTTCAACATGGACATGATTAGCCGCGGTCCGGCACGGCAGATTTATATTGATGGTGGTGAGATTGGCGCGCCAGTGACCGCAGCGCTGCGCGCGGCCAATGAAGAAATCGGGCTGAAGTTGCGCACTGACGAACATCCCGACTGGCTCGATCGCAGCGACCAAGGCCCCTTTCTTGCTAAGAAAGTGCCCGCCGTGCTCTTCTCTGTGGAAGACCATGAGGACTACCACCAAGTCACTGATGAAGTAGCGAAGATTGATGCAAGCCTTGCCGCCGAAGTAGCACAGCTGGTGGCGTTGGCGGCGATCGATATGTCGCGGCATGCATTCGTTCCGCGGGTCGCAGTGCCTGCTGCGAATCCGGATTTGGCGCCGACGCCAGCAAAGACTGCGCCTGTGACGACCGCAACACCGGCAGCGCCTTCACCATCGGCACCATCGGCACCAACAGCACCTCACGCACCGTAACTCACCGTCACTCACTCACCGAGCCAGCGGACCAACCACGTGCATGACAATGCACGCGTAGACCCCGGCCAACACGTCATCCAGCAACACGCCCCAACCGCCACCAATGCGCTCAAGCGCTTTGCACGGCGGCGGCTTCAGCACGTCAAAGAATCGAAAGAGTAGGAACGCCATTCCGACGCCAAGGACCCCGGTCCCTGCCCACGACCATGAGCCCGCGTCCGCCATGGAGCGCAGCGGCAAGTGCAGACCAAGCAGAGCGATCGACATACCTGCAATTTCATCAAGCACAATGCATGACGGGTCCTTGATGCCCAGCGCCTCCTCAGCGGTTGCGGTCCAGCGCACACAGCCGAACGCTGCCCACGCCAGAAGTGCCACGAGTACAGCATCGATCACCCAGCCAAGGTCAGCCGGCAAGAGCACCACCAATCCGAGCACTGCAATGCATGGTGGCAACGAACCCCAAGTTCCCGAAGCAAACGGCGCGAACCCCAATCCGCCCACGGTCAATGAGAACCGCGGAAACCAGGCGATTCCTGCCATGCGCTGTCGTGCGACCGCTGGGTCCATCTTTGGTTCACCGAGAGCACGCTTCGCCGTATTCATGCTGCGTTCATCGGCGCGTTCAGCGCGCGTCCTTCGAAATCGACCGCAGTAACGCAATGCCGCGAATGGAATACGGCACAGCGCTCCACACGGTGATCGCGGTCATGGCCCACACCGAAAGCATCTGCGCCATGCGATAGTTTGGGCTTGCCAAACAGCCGGGATTGACTGCAATGAAGAGCGCGGTCGGAATGGCCGCGCTCTGCGCAAACATCTTGACCTTGCCAGACCAGTCCGCTGCAAATGCAATGCCGCGCGCTTCCAGAACGCCGCGCAAACTGGTCACCAACAACTCCCGCGCCAGCACTGCAACCACCATCCAACTTGCCACGCCCGTCGCGCAATTGATGGCACCTGGCTCCGGCTCGATACCAAAGGCCCGGCTCCATTCTGGCTCTGCAAACTTGGGACTTGCCAAATACACAAACGCGCCAAGCACCAGCACCTTGTCAACAAATGGATCCATCACGCGGCCAAAGTCCGTCACCACGCCCCATTTGCGGGCGAGGTACCCATCAAGAATGTCACTCAGTGCCGCTGCGATAAACAGGATGAACGCCGCGTTGCCCCACCACTGCCGACCGTCAGCGGATGTTGGCGAAAGCGCCAAGGCAATGATGGCAAAGAATGCCGTCGCCATCACAAGGCGAATCACCGTGATCAGATTGGGCAGGATGCGGCGCACCTCATCAGACATGACGCGAGGGTAGCGGAGGCGGGTGGACGGTGATGCGAGAGACATGACCCACCCGCGCTCCTGTGCATCCGCCAGCCCCGCTCCACGCGATTCCCGCCCGAACCGGTGATGCAATTGCCCGCCGCCGCCACCAGTCCCTCGATTCCGTCCCGGGAGCCGCCACGGTTTCCGCCACTTTCCCCCGCTATCTCGGTTGCGAACCGCCTTCGTCCCTTCTATTATCCGCCCTCCCCGCCCGGATTCCCGTGCGGGTTGCCCGGAGCCTGAGGCCACCATCCATGAACGCGAACCTCTTCTACGCCGCCGCCGCCCTGGGTGCCGTCGTGCTGTACCTGATGATGGAGCCGCGCCCCGCGGCCTTCCGAGCCGCCCTCACCGTCTGCGGCCTTGCCGCGGTCGCGCTGATCATCAGCGCCGTCGCACGCAACGCACCGGTTCCCGAATCTGCTGGCACGGACCCATCATTCTGGGTGCATGTCATGGTGGCATTGGTTGCCGTCGCCGGCGCAGCACGCATGGTGACGCACCCGCGCCCGGTCTACGCAGCGCTGTATTTCGTACTGGTGATCTTGGCAGTGTCGGTGAATTTCTTGCTGTTACAGGCTGAATTCATGGCATTTGCGCTCCTCATTGTCTACGCCGGTGCCATCCTGATCACCTACCTCTTTGTACTCATGCTTGCGCAACAGTCCGGCGATCAGTCCATGCGCGGCGAAGAGTCTGCGTGGTACGACCGCACCCCGCGCGAACCAATCGCCGCACTGATCTTGGCGTTCATCATGCTGTCTGCAACAGGCGACGCGCTGTTCCGACGCGACAACTCGGTGCCGTGGCTTGCCTCGCCTGCTGTGGTCGCGCGCGCCAATATCCGCGCTTGGGAGCGCATGGAAGACATGCCGGAACTCCTCCTGCGCGAGTCTTCTGCGATCGCTGAGACAGCCGGCATCACTGACATCGCCAAACTGGAGCGGAGCGCTGACGGACGCATTATTTCCGTGGATCCTTCCGGAACCACCGCCAGCCTCACACTGCTCAGCGCGAACGGCGATCGCCACCCCATCACGCTTGATGGAACCGCCGCACCAGCCAACTCCACTGCACTCGGCCACGCCTTGGTGGCGCAGTTCCCAGTCAGCCTTGAACTCGCCGGCGTGATTCTCCTCATGGCACTGTTTGGCGCCGTTGTCTTGGCGCGCCGGCAGATGGCCATGGCGGAAGACGAACGCCGTGCAGCCGCCGGACTTCCCCGCATTGATGACGGCGGCTCCCTCAGCCGCGGAGGTGCAGCATGATCACTCTCGCTTCGATGGGTTCCGTAGCACCCATGACCCCCGCCATGCCTGCCAACATCCAAGTGACGTTGGCACTGGCCATCATCCTCTTTGCGATCGGCCTGGTCGGATTCTTGACCCGTCGCAACATGATCCTGATGTTCTTGTCCACCGAACTGATGTTCCAAGCCGCCGCGCTTGCGTTCGTTGCATTCGGTCGCATGTGGATGGATCTCTCCGGACAACTGATGGTGATCTTCATCCTCACCGTCGCCGCTGCTGAGGCAGCACTTGCGCTCGGCCTGGTGGTCCTCCTGTATCGCCGCAAAGAAACCCTGAGCAGCGAAGCATGGGCAGAACTCAAGGAATGAGCACCGTCGCGATCATTGCGCTCGCATCCGCTTTCGTCACTCACGCCACGGCACACACACCAACGGCTTCCATGGAACCAGCACTTCTCACCACCCTCGCGCTCGCCCTCGGCGACGGCGCAATCGCAGCAGCCGATGGCCATGCCGTCGACGCCGCGCACGCCGTCCACTCAACGAGTGGCTACGCCGATGTCGGCCCGCTCCACTTCGTCAAGGCTGTCGCCAACACTGACTTTGCGTGGCTCAAGTGGATGCTTCTTGCACCACTCGTTTCCGTGATTCTGTGTGGCGCCATGGCCATGTTCAAGGTGAAGGGTCGCCTGCCAGCGCTGTTCACCGTCGCTGCGTTTGGTCTATCCACCGCGATGGCTATCGCGCTGTACTTCCAGTTTGGACCCACCCTTTTTGCAACGCACGCGCCGCTCACGGTGCCATTCATGGACTGGCTCTCGCTGACCTGGGGCCCCGGACCGTTCCAGTCATTCACCGCCAACCTCGGTTTCTACATCGATGGCATCAGCATGCTGTGGATGCTCTTTGTCACCGTGCTTGCCACGCTCATTGCGCTGTACGCCAGTGAGTACATGGAGTCGGACCTGAAGGCCGGCTACGCGCGCTTCTTCTTTGCGGTCAGCCTCTTCGTGACAAGCATGCTCATCCTGGTGATGAGCGACAACTTGGTCGGCCTGTACCTCGGTTGGGAAGGCGTCGGCCTGTGCTCGTACATGCTGATCGGTTACTACGCCACGCAGCCCGGCGCCACCGCCGCTGCCAAGAAGGCGTTCATCATGAACCGGATCGGTGACCTTGGCCTGGCATTGGCCATCTTCCTGATCTGGACCAACTACGGCACCGTGCAGTACGACAGCCTGTTCCAAGCGATTGCCGGCTCTACGTCCGAAGCCGTGCAAGGCGGTTGGTCAAAGGCCGCGATCCCGTTCCTCTTGCTCCTCGCCGTGTGCGGTAAGAGCGCGCAGGGACCACTCTTCACCTGGCTCCCGGACGCCATGTGGGGTCCCACCCCGGTATCCGCACTGATTCACGCAGCCACCATGGTGACCGCGGGCATCTACCTGCTCGCGCGCATGGCGCCCTTCTACACCGTGCAAGCCATCGGGCCAGAGTGGGCAGAGACAGCACTTCTGACCGTCGGCTGGATCGGCTGCTTCACCGCGTTCATTGGCGCAACCATTGCGTGCGGGCAATTCGATTACAAGCGCGTGTTTGCCTACTCAACCATTAGTTCCCTTGGATACATGGTCATGGGTCTTGGCGTTGGCACGGCTTTCGGTGGCGTGTATTACGTGTTCACACACGCGTGGTTCAAGGCGCTCTTGTTCCTCACCGCCGGCGCAGTGATGCACGGCATGGCTGGTCAAGTTGACTTCCGGAAGCTAGGCGGCCTCCTCAGAGTCCCCGGCTTCCGTCTCACCATGATCTGCATGTTGCTCGGCTGCCTCTGGCTTGCCACGGCGCCGTTCAGCGCAGCAGCTGAATCAAAGGACATCATTCTCCTCACCGCACTCACCAGCCACGTGCAGCAGGTGCAGTGGATGGGTTGGATTGGCGTACTCACCGCAGGAATCACTGCGTACTACGCCTTCCGCGTGTGGTTCCGCTTGGCGCTTGGTCCAGTGAAGATTGAACCAGGTGCGGATCAGCATGCTGATCATGGTCACGATGATCATGCTGGACATGCGGATCACGCGCACGGCGGTGCCGACGCGCACGCCGGACACAGTGCCGCACACGGCAGCGGCACGTTCCACCCGCACGCTCCAGGCTTCCGCATCTCGCTGGTCCTCACGCTGCTTGCCATCGGCTCGGTCTTGGCAGGACTTCCCAGTTACCTAGCACACTCCCAGGGCTTCAACTGGATCCAACGCTTCGTGCAGAATTCCAGTGCGTGGATGCGCGCAGGCAACAGTGAGGAGCACGGGCAGATCCTCGGCCGCGATGCACACAGCACGCTCTTCATCATCGCCACCAGCGTGGTGGTTGCAGGCTTCCTGCTCGCATGGATCTTGCACGCTAAGAACCGCGCGCTCGGCGACCGTCTCCGCGCGTTCATGCTCAATACCACCGGCCTCAAGTGGATTCCGCTCGGCAGCGAGCACGGCTGGTACGTCGATCAGTTCTACAACGCCATCATCGGCATCCCCGCGTGGCTCGGTGCCCAGCTCTTGGCATTCACTGATCGATTCGTCATCGACGGCGTAATCGTTGCCGCCATCGGTCGATTCCCCGGCTTTATTGCTCGGGTGTTCCAGCCGCTCTACACCGGCACGGTGCAGAGCTACGCGCTCACCATGGCGGGCGGAATCGGGCTGATCGTCGCATGGGTTGTTTGGGTCTGGCTCTCGGGAGGTGCCTCGTGACACTCGCCGTCCTTCTGATCGTCCTGCCACTCATCGGCGCAGTCCTCTGCCTTGGCGTGAGCGAACGCGCCGCCAAGACAGTCGGCCTCATCGCCAGCCTGGTGGTCTTGGCAGCAGCAACGCTGCTTGCATTCGAATTCCCAGCGTGGACCACCGGCACCTTCTGGCCAAACGAAGAGGGTTGGAAACTCTTCACGGCCTTCGGCGTTGAATTCCGGCTTGGTACCGACGCCGTTGGCATGCTTCTCATCATCCTGACCGCGGTATTGATTCCGTGCAGCATGCTGGTGAGTTTCTCAGCGATCACGCAGCGGCAGCGCGGCTTCTACGCGCAGTTCCTGTTCATGGAATCGGCCGTCATGCTCGCCTTCTTGGCGCGCGACGTGATCCTCTTCTATATCGGTTACGAATTCACGCTGGTCCCGCTCTTCCTGATTGTTGCCATCTGGGGCGGACAAGACCGTCGTCCGGCGGCAATCAAGCTGTGGGTCTACAGCTTTGTGGGATCAGTGATCTCGCTGGTTGGATTCATCTACCTGGCCGCTGGGCACGCCACTGATACCGGCACACCCATCAACTTCAGTGTGCAGACCTTGGTGGAGTACGGACAGACGCTCCCCGCCAGCACGCAGTGGTGGGTCTTCCTTGCCATCATGGGCGGATTCGCGGTGAAGGTGCCGTTCGTTCCGGTGCATTCATGGCTTCCGCTGGCGCACGGCGAAGCTCCCACGGCTGGGTCCGTGGTGCTGGCAGGCGTTGTCATCAAGATCGGTCAGTACGGCGCGCTGCGGTTTGCGTTCCCCATGGCTCCCGAAGGCGCATTGGCGCTGGCACCCTTCTTTGCCGCGCTCGCACTCATTGGCATCCTGGGCATGAGCTTGGTGTGCTGGGTGCAGAACGACGTGAAGCGCTTGGTTGCGTATAGCTCCATCGCGCACATGGGTCTGGCGCTGCTTGCCATGTTTGCCTTCAACGTGGTGGGCATGGAAGGCGGAATCTTGTACATGGTGAACCACGGTCTCTCCACGGCCGGCATGTTTATGTGCATCGGCATCATGTATGAGCGCTACCACACCAAGGACATGGAAGTGGTTGGCGGACTCATGCAGCGCATGCCGGTGTGGAGCGTGTTCATGGTGTTCTTTGCCATGGCGTCGCTTGCACTTCCAGGCCTCAATGGATTCGTCAGCGAGTTCTTGTGCTTGATGGGTATCTACACCGCCGATGCTGGCATGAAGACCGGATTCCCAGGAATCCTTGGTCCGACCTACGCATTCTTGGCCGCGCTGGCCTTGATTCTGGGCGCGCTCTACGTGTTGCGCATGCTGCAGAAGTTTGTCTTTGGACCGCTCCGCGAGCCAAGCCATGGGCACGGTGGACATGATTCGCACAGTGCTCATGGTCACGGCAATCACGCAGCGCACGCCATCCAGGACGTGAACTTCCGTGAGATCTTGGCCATGGCTCCACTTGCGATCGCCTGCATCGTGATCGGCGTGTGGCCAAAGCCCATCTTGAATGTCATCGAACCGTGTGCTGCCAACGCGGTTGCCCCTTACGTCAAGCTCATCGAGCGCGACCTTGCCAATCCCCCACGCGCCACCGGGGATGACAGCGCCACCAAGACCACCGCCGCGCCTGCCGCTGACAAGGGAGCCATCCAGTGAACACCATGACCCCCGCCATTCTGGCCGCATCTACCAATCTTGGCCCCAAGTTCATGCTGATCGCACCGGAGGCGGTGCTCTTTGCGGGCGCTGTTCTGTGCGCGGTCATGGGACTTTCGCATGCCCGCGCTTTCCGCGCCATGGTTCCATGGATTGCAGTGGTGGCATTAATTGCAACGTTTGTCACCATGCTGAAGGTGTGGACGCCCGAAGCCGCCACGGCCGCGCAGTTACCGATGCCGATGCTCGGCAAGTACATCATCGCGCTGTTGTGCGTGGTGGGGGTTGGTCACGTGCTTGCTTCGATCGGCAGCGTTGATCGCGCAGTGGAGCGCCAAGTTGCCTCCGGCACCGGCGCGTTTGACCCCGTGCGCGTCATTCAAGGTGAGTTCTACGCATTCATCTTGCTGTCACTGTGCGGCGGCATGTTGCTCTGCCACGCCACGGACTTGGTGTGGCTGTTCTTGGCATTTGAACTGTGCTCACTTCCCACGTACGTCTTGGTAGCCATCGGCCGCGGTGCAGACCGCAGCATGGAAGCGGCCATCAAGTACTTCTTCCTGGGCGCTATGAGTACGGCCACCCTGCTGCTCGGCTTTGCGTTCCTATACGGAGCAACCGGCACGCTTGAACTCAGCGCCATGCGCGAGTCATTCCAGATGCAGGCGCAAACTGGCGGCATTGGCAGCGTGGCGATCGTTGGCATGCTGCTGGCCGTGATTGGCATCTGCTTCAAGCTGGCCGCGGTTCCCATGCACTTCTACGCGCCCGATGTCTATGAAGGCGCCTCCAGCCCGGTGGCTGCGTTCATCAGTTTCGTGCCGAAAGTGCAAGGGTTTGTCACCCTCATCGTCCTGCTTGGCACGGTTGGCTGGAGCGCCAACGGCGACAGCAGCATTCCGCCGGTCATCGCCGCGGTGCTGTGGATGATTGCGGTGCTCACCATGACGCTTGGCAACATCGGTGCGCTCTTGCAGCGATCGGCCAAGCGCATGTTGGCGTACAGCTCCATCGCCAATTCCGGCTACATGCTGGTTGGCATTCTGGCTGGACCGACCATCGGCATCGATGCCACGCTTCTCTATCTCCTGACCTACGGCGTGGCCAATCTGGCAACCTTTGGTTCGTTGGCTGCCATCGAACGCAATGGGCATGAAGTGGATTCCATTGATGACCTTGCAGGTCTGCGCGTTCGTGCCCCGATGGTTGCGGCGGCGCTCGCTATTGGCGCACTCAGCCTGACCGGCATCCCGCCCCTCCTTGGGTTCTGGGGAAAGCTGGACCTCTTCGTGTCCAGCGCCGAGAGCCAACAGCGCACCTTGCTGGTGATCATGGCGCTCAACAGCGGCGTGGCTGCGTTCTACTACCTGCGCTTGGTAGCGATGCCGTTCGTGCAAGAGCCAACGCCACGAACGCAGGGGGTCTCACCAGTTCCATCGGTGTGGCCGCGGCTCAGCGCACTGATCTTTGCGGCCGGGTGCATTGCCCTGCCGTTCTTTGCCAATCAACTGAAGGGCGAGGCCGCAGCCGCGGCGCGCACGGACCTTGACAAGCAGGCAACCGTGGCACAATCGGTCGAGAAGTAAGCACCGATTCAGCACCCCCAGGAACGGCAAATTCGCTATCATCTCCCCTCCTCCTGCAGCAATGCAGACGGACACGCGACCGTAGCTCAATTGGATAGAGCATCGGTCTACGAAACCGAAGGTTGGAGGTTCGAGCCCTCCCGGTCGCGTTCGAAACGCCCTTGGCATAACGCTGGGGGCGTTTCTCATTTGACGGTCGTGGGTTGGAATCGCACGGGGTGACCGGCGCGTGGTGCTAGCCCCGCTTAATGACCCAACGCTCAAAGAGCCACGTTGTGAACGGCGGCACCGATGCCAGAAGTGCAAGCGCTGTCACCGCCAAGCTCCAGCGTGCCTCGCGCGCGAGGCGCAGTGCGGCAATGACATAGATCACAAAGAGCACACCATGCACTGGGCCCATGACCTGCACGCCGATCGGGTTGTTCATCGCCCCATACTTACAGTACATGCCAACCAAGAGACCAGCCCAGGACAACGCTTCCAACAGCGCGGCAATTCGAAACTGCGTGCGAACACTGGTCATCAATGAGGCTCCTGTAAATCGATTGCTGCCACCGCACTCTCACGCTGCCAAGCCGCTACCACCAGCGGAACCAACGTCACACCAAGTAACGCCGCGCGCACGCCGTTCAGCCAACCGAACTGAAACCCGAGCGCATCAACGAACGCTGGCTCCATCGGCACAAGTATCACCACCGCACCGAGTAACCCCATGAATGCCACGGGCCGTGCATCCGGATTACTACGACCCACCAGCCTCCCGGCGATGACCGACGCCCCGGTCGCCAATGCAAGGGTAACCACTGGGACCACAAAGAGAAATGACGCCGCCGGCGCCAGCACCGCCGCTGTCCCCGCCAACGCCCACCATGGAACCCATGCTCCCAGCAGCGCGCTCCACGGATCGATGCGGCGCCGCGCTAACCACGCACCCACGCCGATCGCCACGGCCATCGCTGCCACCAAGAGCAGCGCGTTCAACACCTGTAACCGTAGCCCGGCGGTTGCCATGGTCAGTCCAGCCGACTGCGCGGCCAATTGGAAACCCCAGCCAATCCCTGCCACCACGCAGAGTTGTACGAACACCGCCAGCAACACTTGTGCCGCACCTTTGCCGGGCGCGCGCGAATGTTTCGCGGCTCCCGGCTCTGAACGCCGCATCGCAATGGAACGCACGGCATTCCATGCAGCAACCACCGCCACCGTCAGCGCGCTGGCGATCACCATCACTAGCGTCCACTGCTCCGGCCATCGAACGATGAACTGCCCAAGCACATCGCCAAAGACTGCTCGTGCCGTGGGGATCTCACCCGCTGGCAACCGCTCATCAAGCGCACGCACCAATGCAAGCCCGGTGCACCCCATGTGGTTGCGCGAATACTTCGACTGACGCTCCACCGTATCGAGCGGTGTGTGATACGCGGCAACATCACCAATGAATGCGATGTTGAATCCGGTCATGCCCGCTTGCAAGAACACTGTGAAGTCGGTGCCGTTGGGCATGGCGCCGTAGACAACACCCATAAGTGAATTGGTGCGCGGCGCATTCACGCGCTCCGCCATCAGGTCCGCAAGCCACCCCGTCTGCGGACCCGTCTCAAAGATGAATGCCGGCCCTGCCGCTCCGCGTGCGTCCATATTGACGACCGCCCGAAGCGAACTAGTCAGCGGTGATTGCGTCATGTTCGCGGCGAACGCCTGCGCGCCCAAGAGCCCGCGCTCTTCACCGTCAGTCAGCAAGATCATCACATCATGTTGCGGCGGGTCCACAAGCAGTGCGCGCGCGATACCCAACGCAGCCGCTACGCCCGCGCCGTCGTCGGACGCACCAGGCGCGCCGGGGGCGCTGTCGGTGTGTGCCACCACCAACACTTGCGCGGGTCCCGGAGTTCTGCCCGGCACCCGCACCAGAAGATTTTCCAGGTCCACCCCCCCTGCCCGGCGCTCAATGCGCATGGGCTGACGATCCACGGAAAGGCGGGCCGTAGTGAGCAGTTCAACCACCCGGTCCCGCCCCGCTGCGGCCTCCGGCGTACCCGCCACGCGAGGCTCTCCTGGACCCACAAATGCCTGCAAATCTAGCGCTGCACGCTCAGAATCAAACTCAGAATCCAACGTGGAATCGAAAAATCCGCGGCTCGGCAGACCCGGCCAGCACTGCATGCACCAGCCCAGAATGCTGCAGAGAAACACGGCAACAATCCCCGCGGCCATCCAGCCGCGCCCCGCCTGAACCCAAAAATAACGTCCGAGCAACCGCATGTTTAGTGAACCATCCATTTGATGTACGCGTTTTTGCACTGTCGAGTTAGACTCGTTGTCAGCCTCGTTCTGTATACGGCAGGCACTCGACGTCAGTTATTAAAAGCCATACCTGGAGATTATCACGATGCGATTCATCACGATGATGGGCACCGCCGCCCTCAGCATGACGGCTGCCACCCTTGCTCAGTCAACAACGATTAATGAGATTCGCACTGGTAGTTTCAACGCTGAATACATCGAGTTCAAGGGAGCACCGGGCGCTTCGATGGCCGGTCTCACCGTCCTCATCCTTGGCGACGGTACTTCGACTGCCACACTGCCAGCCCTCCCCACCAGGAGTGGCGCTGTTGAGTGGAAGTACACATTCCCCGCAGGCACAGTGATCGGCGCGAATGGCTATCTGGTACTCCGCAATCCGGGCGACAGCACGAACCCCTTTCCGTTCACCATCGATCCGAGCGCTACGAATCTCCCGTGGCCGCTCATCGCAGGCGATACAAGTGCAGCGCCAGCCACCAACACGCAGATCGAGAGTCCCGACAACCAGACCTACCTGCTTGTCAGCGACTACTCGGGTACGGACACTTGGGAAACGCGCGCGCCGCTCGCATCCAACCCAGCGTCCTTCTCGCGCGACGGCTCCGGTGGTCAAGACCTTGACACCGACGACAACGGTGTTCTTGACATCACTCCATGGTCCGCCATCTTGGATAGCGTTTCATTGAAGGAATCGAACGGCGCCGCTCCACTCAGTGGCCAGGATTGGTGGTACAGCCCCAACACCTGCGGCCCGTACATTTCGCGCAACATCGTCACCGCCACCAGCGGCACGGTGATCGCGGGCTGGGACTACCAGACCACAACGAACGCCAATGGTGGAACGGCCGCGGCCGCCTCACCAAACACTCCAAAGTTGTACAAGTCGAACGCTGGCGTTGGAACCATGTACCTCGACGGAACCAACGGATCGAGCGACTGGGCGCAAGCCACGCAGCTCAACTCGTTCACCGGAACTGGTCTCAACGCTACTGGCACCGCTGCCGGCGGCAACGGTCTTGACCCAGCGACATCCCTGACATCATGCCTCGCCTTGGTGGGCAGCACAGCGAATGGTCAGTCAGTGACTTTCAAGTTCTCCATGGCCGCCGTCCAGGGCGTCACCCTGAGTTACGCCACGCGTACCTCGGGAGCAGCCACGGGCTTTACAACCCAGCAGTGGGCATACAGCATCAACGGCGCCGATTGGACTGACATCGACGTGTTCACTCCCTTTACGACGAGCTTCGCAGTGAAGACGCTCGCTCCGCTGACCGCGATCGATGGTGCGGCTGATGCTTACCTGAAGTGCACATTCAGCCTCGCCACCACCACCGCCGGTAACAACCGCTTGGACAACGTGCTGCTTCTGTCCAATCCGGTGAGCTCCGAGACCATCGTGACCAGCTACGCCGGCCCAATCGTGGGAATCAAGCAAGCAAACGGCACCTGGTTCATCGGTGTTGCTTCCACCACCGTTGGCCCACAGGACACCCCGGGCTCGCTGAACTACGCAGCACCCACCTACACCTGCGGCGACCCAACTGCTGGCGACTGCGCTGTTGCTCACGGCAATGCCTTCTGCGCTGACGCCTGCTGCTGCGCCTACGTTGGCGGTCTTGATCCCTACTGCGTCACGGTGCGATGGGATTCGATCTGCGTGACTGCAGCCGCTGGATGTGCTGCCAACTGCTCGAGTGCTCCTTGCCCGTCTGACTTGAACGGCGACACCATCGTCAACGGTGCCGACCTGGGCATCATGCTCGGCGACTGGGGCGGCTCTGAACGCGACCTCAACGGTGACGGCATCGTGAACGGTGCGGACTTGGGTCTCCTCCTCGGCGCCTGGGGCGCCTGCCCCTGACCGATGAACGCAGCCAACTGAGGCTGCGCTAACTCCAACACTTCCCGCGGGCCTGGCCGAAATGCCGGGCCCGCGGTGTTTTTGCGGCGACCGTCCCCCGCATACCCGTCCATACCTGCTGCAGTACCGCCCCACTACCTACCCACATCCCCGCGCATCCCTAAACTCCGCGGATGCCGATCGCTGCGTTCGCCCCTGTCTCCGCGCTTGGATCTCGCGTTCACGACGCGATTGGACGGTTCGGGTTGTTCGTGCGCTTCTCCGGGCAAGCACTCGGCGCCCTGATTCGATCGCCGCGCGCCACGCTGCGCTGGCGAGAACTTGCTCCGCTACTCCTGGAAGTTGGCACCGCTTCGATACCTGTGGTGGCACTCACCGGACTCATGGTGGGACTGATCCTTTCCATTGAGGGCTACACGCAGTTTGCAGCCATCGGCGCCGAGCGACGCATGGGCGGCATCATCAACGCGAACGTGGTGAAACAAATTGGCCCCGTGCTGGCCGCCGTGATGGTGGCGGGGCGCGTCGGCGGCGCCATTGCCGCCGAGATCGGCGCGATGCGCATCTCCGAGCAACTTGATGCGATGCGCGCAGCCGGAGCAAATCCGGTGGCGCGACTCGTTGGCCCTCGCGTGGTGGCATGCATGGTGATGACGCCCATCCTCACCGTGTACAGCGACGCCTTGGGCGCGTTCGGCGCGTGGGCGGTGTTGACGCAGGTCTACGGCGTACCAAGCACTGAATACTGGCACTACACATCCCTGTTCTTAGTGACGCTTGATCCATTGAACGGACTGCTGAAGGCGGCGTGCTTCGGCGGAGCGATCGGGCTGATCTCCTGCTACAAGGGTTTTTCCTGCGCCCCGGGTGCCGCAGGTGTGGGGCGCGCAGCCACCAGCGCGTTTGTGGTGAGTTTCGTAGCGATTGTGGCAATCAACCTCCTGCTGGTGGAATTTATGAACGCGCTGACGGTGTGGATCTATGGTGGTCTGCCGCGCGTGTTGTAAGAGTTGCCATCGATTGGGAAGTTGTTGGCGCTCGGTGGCAAGCGCGGCGCGTATCGTGATCACATGCTCATCGGTGCCGCCATTGCCGCTCTGCTGATCGCGCCGCCCGCGAAGGCGCCTGCCAGTACCACTGCACCGGCAACGGCACCGGCAACAGCACCGCCAACACCTCCAGCTGCGCCGCCCGCGCAACCAAGCGCCGCAACGTTCACCACCATTTCTGGTCGTCCGCCCGAGCTGCCACTCAAGCGCGTCGACCCGCGCATCTGGGAAGCACGGTTCGATGCAAGCTTGTGGGCACCCAGCCTGCGCAAGGGCGACACCGTCACCCTGCAACTGAGCAACATCATGGTGTGGATGCCGATGGTGTTGCAATCCACGTGGAGCCAAGTGGACCCCACCAGCATCAAGACGGAAATCTGGGTGCAAGGCGCCAAGCACAAGGCGGCCGCGCAACGAACATCGTTTCGGCAGGGACTGGCACAAGGTATGGCCGCGGTGGGGATTTCTATTCCCGACACGCAAGGTCAGAGCCTGAAGTGGAATGTCACGTGGTTCGAACAGTGCTGGGCCTCCGTAGTGGACGAGGCTGCGGCAGCGCGCATCACGTGGCCTGCCGAATGGCCAGCCGAGGTGCAAGAGAGTTTGAAACCACAGCCGGGCATCGAAAGCGGTCATGAGGACTTCAAGAAGTTTGTTGACAAGGTCACCGGCGGCAATCTGCGCAGCGTGACTCCATGGATTGCTGCCAAGGAATTAGTGCGCGCCACCATGCAGGCTTACACGGCGGTGGATGCGGATGGCATGCGCATTGAGAATGGGTTCCCGCGCGGGCTGGTTGTGAACGGCGCGTGGGCATCCATGAAGGCTGGCACGGGAAGTTCGCACGACGTTGCGGCCGCATGCGTGGCGGTGCTGCGCACGGCGGGCATTCCGGCGCGCGTGGTGCTGGGCATGACGGAACTGCAGGGCTCAAGCGGCGGCGCGGCGCGGTCGCGTTTGGTGACGTGGTGCGAGTTCTTCCTGCCCGGCGCGGGCTGGGTTCCGTTTAACCCCAACGACCTGCGTGGCGGGATCCGTGGCGGGCTCTCGGTGGAGCGCCCGTGGCCGTCATTTGGCACCTGGGACGAGTTGAACGAGTTCCTGCCCATCTGCTACGGCTTTGCGGCACCGATCCCCGGAGCGAGCAGCATGCCCTACCCGGCTGGCTACGTGTGGACCGCGCACGGGACGATCGACATGAGTACGGCAAGCGATACGGTGACGCTGCAGATCCTTGGGCGGGGGCGGCCGAAGTAACGACGGGGGTTGTGGCATCACGCCAGTATTGACTAGTTCGGCACCTTGACGAAACTCACGATGCGGGGCTGCTCGCCGGGGCGGTCGACGGATGAACGGTCGATGGTCATCATGTAACGGGAGTCATCCACAATCGACTCGGGGTCGGTGCCGTTCCATTGACCAGTGAGCGTGTCCTGCTTGATGGTGCGAATCCGCAGCCAAATGGTGAAGACATCACTGCGCGTGGTGACGATGTTGGAGATACCGCGCAGCATCTGGTTCTGCTCAACGGCATCACCCGAGGTCATGTCGTAGTGATAGGCCTTGGTTTCAATGAACTGTGTACCCAATGAGTCGTTGGACGGGTCATTGATCTCGTTGGCGGTCGTGTTTCGATCATCCGTGGCGGTTACCAGCAAGTGCTTATCAATGGCGGTTCGACCCGTGAGGGGATAGACCTGCGCCTGGCCCGCGGTGAGCGTTTGCGGGATGCCCTCGGTGCGGTATGCCAATGCGGAACCCCCGACCGATTGCGGACCGGAGCCAACGGTTGAGCCGCGGCCGGCGCCCCAAGATGGGTCATCCCACTTGGTTCGGTACGGATCAGTACCCGCAAAGCGGATCGACCAGCCTACGGCCTGGTTCCAACTTGAACCAACCAACGCCGGGGCGTCAGCAGTGTCTGCCACGTTGTTGCGGTTCACGTCGGCAACCTTGCCCTTGGCGATGTCTTGCACGTCTGGCGTACCGTTGCCGTCAGCGTCGCTTGCGGCCGAAGGCGCAAATTCGGCGCCCTTGGTCAACACTGCCAACTCACCAATACTGTCAAAGCCGCGCTCGCTGCGCGTACCCGGTGCCCACTCGCGGTGGTTCGACGCATCCGGGAAATCAAGACCGCGGCTGTAGTAGCTCGGCATGTTCTGGAACAAGTTGTTGCTCAAGTCAGGCAACACATTGCCCTTGTTGCGCCACAGTTCCATTGCCTCCGCCACGCGAACGCGCGGGGCGGCAACGCCGTAATCAAAGAGGATGGAATTCGGATTGCCTGGGCCAGGGTTCCCGCCGCCCATGTCGTACGGGGCGGATTGCCACGCCAGTGGATCGCGGACGAGCCGGCGCTTACTCAGTGCGGAGCTCGCTGCATTAAGCGAGGCCGGATCGGAATCGGCAGTCTTCGTGATCGGGAAGTCATCGTCATAGACCAGACGCATCATCTGCGGCATGGCGTGCAACACCTCAATGGGCGCAGTGTTGATATTGATGAGTCCAGGCGTGAGCTTGCCTTCAAAGTTGCGGGCCAACCGCAGGCGGCGGTTCTCGGCGCTGGCGCGCTCGCTGAAATCGATCACGCCGTCGGGAGCCGTGGTGCTGGTCCACGTATCAAACGGTGCTGCGCCACGATCATCAACAACGAACGCGTCCAAGAGCGCCGCTCCACCCGGCAGGCGGGCGTTGAAACCAATGCCGTTCTGTTGTGGAGGGGTTGTTGCGGTGACCGCGCCTTCAATTGGTGGCGGCATGGTCTGAATGCCACTCAAGAGCGTTGGCCGACCGCCTGTTGGCGCCACGGTGTCGTATTGCGCGGGCTCAAGTTGCAAGCGGTTGTAGTGCTCCTGATCGGAGCCGTAACTGAGAACACCGGTTGAAGTTGCCGGCTTGGGGAACTTGGGGAAGTACACGGTGGCAGTGGAATCCTGCGGTTGCGCAAGAATTTCCGCCAGCGTGGCGTAGGCACGACCACTACCGGTGCGCTGCACCAACGTGCCCCACAACGGAACATCCAAGATTTCCGCCGCCTGATCAAAGTCCGCATCCTTCTGGAAGAGACGGTACGGCGCAGTGAAATTACTGGGGTCGGATCCGTCGACGAACTTGCGATCAGTGACGCCCTTCTCACCGTAGTTGAGCGTCATGCCCGTTGGCGGCGTGGCGTTGTTCAGGAGCCACGCGGGGTACTTGTAGGTGCGGCCTTGTGCGCTCTCGGGAATGCGGGTCGGGAAGAAGGTCGGCTTGCCGCGCTTCAACTCGCCCCAGATGTTGTGGTACAGCGAAGCCATCCACAGGCTCTGCGCGGAGCCAGTTGCGTCGCCGTCCGGCAAGCTGGTGGCATTGGCAATGATTTCGCCTTTGCGGCCAACGCCCTCTTTCGTACCACCAACATAGGTGTCACGGCCCACGGAACCACCGTTCGGCAAACTGGACGCCATAACACCCGTGTTCCGCGCAAACGCGTAGCGCGGCGTGCGTTCATCCATGGTGATGACGCCACGACCGGATGGTGTCGGGTTGATGCCGTTCTGCGTATCAAACAACCACTGCCGAGCGCCACGCGCCCAGGTGGTGAAGTAATCGCCGGTTTGCAGAAGAATGCCGTCGATCGCCAAACTTCCGGAGCGACACACGATGGCTGGTGGCGGCGGAAGCGAGCCTCCAGAACCATCGATATACAGGCGATTGATCAGGTCCGTGACGCGCTGACCAGTCTGGCCATTGAGCGTTGGATCCAATTCATTCTCAAAGCGATCAACCACCGTCCAACTTGGCGTTCCGCCGTTTGATGGATAAATGGCACGTCGCAACTCAATGTACGAATTGGTTGGTGGCGCACCACCAACTGAAGGCGATGGCTTCCAACGATTCATGTCGCCACTGACATCAAGACCAGCGAAGACCGTCGGCGTAGTGGTTCGAGTGGCGTCAAAGTACAGCGTGCCACCACGACGGTTGGCATCAAAGTATTGGGTGCCGGTAGCGGATGAACCGCCCCATGCTGGCGAGAAGATGGCGTTGATGTCCGGCTTGAAGAACTGACCGGGCTTGATGTCATTGGATGGGTCGGCCTCGGTGGTGGTGATGTTTCCATCGCCATCGGCGTCGATCGACGCGCCGATATCAAGGAAGTCGAGCCATGCATCACGCGGGAATGGATCGCCGTTTGGGAACTTTTCTGGAAGGCTGAAGACCAGCGCCGTGCGCGGCTCCTCTGGCGTGCAGGGGCCCAGTTCAACATCCGGGCCGTAGGTGTTGCCACTGCGACTTCCAGCGGGGCCAGGAAGTCCGAAGAAGAATCGCTGCGGCGCGCCCGAAGCTGGATTGATGCGCAATTCAAAGTCCGCCAAGTTCACTGGCTCGTTGAACGGATTGGCAATCTGCGCAACAAAGACCACCGCTGGCCATGTGGCTGGATTGGCAGGGTCGTACACCACAAAGTGCTCCCCTGCGCCATTCGCAGTGCAACTTGGCAGTGCATATGGGTCGCTGGCACTCAGTGAGCAATTGTCAGGGTCGGGGCAGCCCGGCAGCGCATTGCCACCCGGAGGCCCAAGCACGGCATCAAGTTCCGCCTGAGTGACCTGGGACTTTGGATAGACGAAGGCGAGGAAGACTTCCTGAATGAAGGGCTGCTTCTCAACGCCAATGAACCCACCATCGGTGATTCCGCTGGTGCCGAGCGCATCGGTTGGAACTGCAATTGCTTCCGTGGGATGCAACGGCTGATCGAGGTACAGGGTGTTGGTAATGCGGCGCTTGCCGTCGCGATAGCACAAGACGTTCGCCGAGAAGCTGGCGATCATCATCTTGGTGGCAGCCAAGGACGCATTGGCATCGGTGGCGTTCTGACCCGGTCGACCGAGGTAACTTTGGCGAGTGCCTTCATCAATGAGCGCGCGGCGCATGACGCGTTGCAGGTCGAAGTCAAACTTGCGATCGGCCTGCGTGATCTGGGTTGAAGTGGCGGCGGCGCCCGCCGTTGGCACATCATTCGGGCGGCGCAAATCAATCTTGCGATTGTCTGTCAGGAAACGCCGACGCGCGAGTTCAAAGTCCTCAACATCCGCAACGCCGTCACCGTTGGCGTCACGAATCGCAATGCCAAATCCGCTGCTGGCTGCGGGAATCAACCCGGCTACTGGGAACATGATGTTTGGGTGGTACGGCGCCAAGTCATCGGCGGTGGTGACCGTGCCATCGCCAGTCACATCATCAGGGGTACCGTCCAAGTCAAAGTCCACGCCGCGCTTCAGATAGGCAGGACGAACGCGCAGGGAATCACCGGTAAAGCTGGTGTCAGGCACGCCAGCCGCCTGCAAGCTGTGATCCACCACCGTCCAAAGCCGCGGCGGCAACATCTCATTGCGTGCGCCGGAAATGGTGGTCATCATGCGGCGGTGGTCAAGCAGCAACTCTGCCCCACCGCGCGGCGCGAACGCAGCGCCGGTACCCCACGCTGCTCGTGCGCGCCAGTCTTGGACACGAACATCGTCAGGGTCGAAGAAGCGCGCGGACTCCTCACGCGAACGCGTGGATCGGAGGAATTCGCCAAATAGAATCTCGTTGGAGTTCATCGATGCCGAACTATTCAAGGCATTCTCAAGACGACTGACCGTCTGCGGACTGTTGAGGCCGTTGGCGGCACGCAACTCAATCTCATCATCCGATCCAAACGGGCTCAGTGTGACCAACCGAGCAGCAGTGACCGGATCGACCAGCTCGCCGCCGTTGGCCATGGCCTTGAAGTAACTCAGGCGATCCGCGGCGCGCGAAAGGACAAACGAGTCCCCGTACACGGCGGACGATCCGGTCAGACCAAAGTCCGCGGACGGATCAAAGAACGGGACCACGCCGTTGACGTTGCCGGCGGTGCCCTCTTGAGTGATGCCCAAGTCGCGCAACATGCCGGTTTGGTACGGATCGGCGGTGTTGCCACCCGCAGCGCCCAACTGTATGCGCCGCCCTTCCCAACGTTCCGGTGCCCAACCAACATCCACGCCACCGGTTGGACCGGCGGCATTGCTCGCCACGGCGTAGACCAACTTGGCAGCGGTCTGCGAAGGCTGCGCCGCCGGGGTCGGAAGCAGCGTCTTGAAACTAAAGTTCACGCGGTATTCCGGATCATTCTCGCGCGCGTTAAAGAATCCAACGATGGGGTCACGGAAGCCAACCGTGTTTCCAACCGTGGTGGTTTCGTCATACGACTCACGGCGCGTGACCAGTGCCACGTCCGACGGCGTCAATCCGTTGGTGCTTGCGCGGTCCGACCGCGTCGCGGTGTTCACGTTGATGAGCGCGCTGTTATCCATGATGCGCACTGCCACCAATTGCCGCGTGCTGCGATCACTTGAGCTCGGCGCTGCAAACCAGAACGAATCCGTCCAGCCGTCGCCGTCAGCATCGGCGAGGGTGCGTCCGATCAGGTTGCGTGATGTTGGCACATACGCCGTACCGGAAAGAACCTGTTTGAACTCATCCGACGGATCGCCAAACGCGCCAAGTTGCAGGAAGTTGGGGAGTGCGTCGAGACGGCGAGCAGGCGCGCTCGCACCCGTTCCGTTGACGCCCTTGATCATCTGCGCGTGCGGTGGAACCGTGTTGAAATTCGTGGTGCCAACGTTGAACCACTGGCTGACACGCGACTGCCAGTCGGCGCTGTCCAGTACTAAGTAGCCGCGTGCATCCTTGCCAGTAACCAACGGTTCGCGCGGTGCCACGTACGGAAGCCACTGCTCATACGGCGTACCCAGATTCAGTTCCCCGGCCGCCCAACGGTCAGCGGCGGCGGGAGTTGCGGCGGGAACCAAGTGATCCCAGTTCGCTTCAACGTTGGAGATGTTCCAGCACAACCGGAAACCGTTCTCCGCAGTCGGAATCCAACTTATGTGCGGCCAGTGGCTGAAGCCCAAGCCTTCCGGTGAGAGAATCGGCGCGCCGTTGGAGAGCGCCAAGTTGCCCCAGTTGGCGTTAAATGGCAGCGGAACTTGTGTGTTCGGCGGCGCAGGTGCCACGGGATTCTGCAACTGCGTGAGGAGCATGGCGCGCACCGGCTCGGTGCTTGCCAACCAACGCGTATCGCCAAAGCCAGGATTCCCGATCGGATTGCCTTCACCGGTAATGTCGCCGTAACGCGCAGGCCAGTTGGTGAACGGATTCACTGAGAACGGCGCAAAGTTGTAGCCATCCAGGTAACCGTCACCCCCGGCCACTGAGGTGAAATCCAAATTTGAAACCGAGTCAAAGTAGTCAACGCCGTAACGAATGGCGAGCGGTTCCGCGGGCAGGCGCGGGAAGTCACTGCGCGCCATGAACTCACCGAACGCCGGCTGCCCCGTCAGACCCGTGGCCTGGTTGGCGGCGATCTGTCCGGAGGCGGCAGTCATGCTTGAACTATCGATGCGCTTCACAAAGAGTGCGTTGGCTACTTCTTGAGCAATGTCCGCGGCGACGGACTCCACGCGTGCTTCACGACCGGTGGCCTTCTGCTGAGCCGCTGCCTGCGCACGCCCACTTTGCGCGCGCACCAAGAATGCGGTGGCAATGATGACCAGCAGCACCAAGATGGCGGTCACAAGGACCAGCGTGTTGCCGCGAGCGGTGGTGGTGGCGGTGGCGTTCATGGGGTACTTTCGCGAAAAGCGATCAGCAGCACTCAGTCCTTGCGACGCTTTGGAACATCAAGCACAAATTGAAACTCACGACCGCGGTCCAGAACCAGGCGCGGGTCATGAATGGTGGCAGTGATACGAATCTGTGTCGGCCACGGGGTGTAATCCTCGCGCGCCACAATGAATCCATCCGGTGTCACGGTGTATGCCTCGTCTTGGTTGAAACCAAAGACGGCGGTGTAAACGCGGACGGGCACACCTGCACCAAACGGCGCCAGAACGGCGGCCGGCGAGTTCGCCGCAGCCCCCGCAGTGCCTTCAATCGCCTGCGCAACGGCGCGCATGTGGAAATTGGTTCGATCCGTGGTCGTGGTCGCCCCCCCGTGCGGAACATCAGGCATCACAGCGATGTCCTGTGCGAGTGTGACACCCAGCTGTTGCGACGCAGGAACAACGACCGGTCCATCGCCACTATCCGGAAATCCGAACCACGGCTGCTGACGCACGCGCTGCGTGGGGTCTTCGGCGTTGGCAGGCCAGCTATCGGCAAACGGCTCATAGCCGCGCAGGATGGTCGTGATCGTGGGCGTGACCGGATAGGTGGGCGCAGCACCAATCGAAAGACGGGCGGTGACGGGTAACACCGCTCCCGATGAGTCCGTCTGTCGACCAGTCAATGGCTCCCAGGTCCAGTCCACTTGGAACGTGCTGCAGTTGGTCACCAGCGTTGGCGAGGTGAGCATCTCGCTCTTACGGTCGGTATTGCCGATCGATTTTTCAGATCGCGGCCATCCGAGGAGACCAAAGGTGTTACTGACGTTTGTTGTGGCCGGAATGCCAAAGGTCCCGCGCATGATCCGATCGCGCTGCGTGGAGAAACCATTGATCGCACCCGTATCCATGTTGTTGCCCACGGCGACAATCGCGCTACCACTCGGCCATGCCGGGGCCCCGGCGCCCACCGGCCATGAAACCGGCGCGACGCCGTTGCCAGGAGTGTTAAAGGGCACGGACATGGAAGACAACGTCACTGCGCCCCCGCCCACCGGAAGCGGCGTCTGCAGCCGAAGTGTTGGTGAAATTTCCCGACGAATCTTGCCAAAGTCACTCGCAGCAATATCAACCCAACCGGACTGCAGGACTGGACTTGGAATGAGATTGGTACTCAGAGAAATCCGATTGCGGTCGCGCAATTCTTGAAAGTACGAAGGGTCCGAACCAGCAGCGCCGGTGTAAGAACGATCTCCAAAGATGGACGGTGCCGAACTCGGTCCTTGGGTTCCCGCCAAGGTGAGATTGCTTGGCTCCGGGTAGTAGATGGGTCGACCGCCGTCATCCGTCAGGAGCAATGATTTGCGCGCAAGAACCCACTGTCGAGCCTCGGGCTGGTTGGCAAGAACGCGCGGACCCGCCGTTTGCGTGGTGGTTCCGAACTGCCAGCCAAGTTGGTAGGTCAGCGGGTCAAACCACGTCCACGGAACCACCTGCTTCAGACCGCTCGGAGTGGGGCTGACGCCAGTGATGATCGGCTTGATGATGGAGTTCGGGTTTGATCCGGGCGGGTTACTGGTTGGATCATTCGGTAGCGAAGGAAACTGCACGCCGTGCCCGTAGTACACCCGAGCGCCGCGCGACTGCTGACCACCACCGCCGGACACCAAGTCTCCCGGACCGGCCCAGCGCGCTGACGTTTCCGTACCCGCGGTGAAGAACACAATCTGATCACAGCGAAGAATGGCGTTGGCATCCAACTGCGGATTCAAGAGCGGTGCATTGGCCGATGGCGAGATCACCTGATTGACATCGTTGCGGACCGCCACGCACTGAATGGCCATATAGCCGTCTCGGCACAGGCGCTCCAAATCGCGGCGCATCTGCTCTTCGATCACGGTGCCCTGCTGCAGCACATCTGCGTTGGCTTCGCCAGTACTGGAGACCTTGCTTGCCGTATTGAAGATCTTGCTGGTGGCAATGATCACCGCCAGCATGACCACCACGGCGATCAGAAGTTCAACGACAGTAAATGCGCGACGCATCAGAGCTCCCTCACCGTGGCGTAGACAGGAACCAATTGCGTTCCATTGGCATCAATGATGGCTGGAACGTAGTGCATGGTGCGGACGCCCATTGGAACACTGTCGGCGGTGCCATTGGGCGGCAGTTCGTAGTCGTCGTACACCTGAGAATTGGGGACGCGCGGGACCGGGGCGCTGAACCTGACCTGCCGGGGGTCCGTGAAACGACGACGCCCTTGGGCAACACGGTGCACGTTGCTGTTGTTGTCGATGATCCACTGCCCTGGCCACTGCCACTGCTCGCTGACTTTAGGAAGAGAAGCGGCAGGGAAGTCTAAAGCGTCAAGTCCTTGGCGCTGGCTCCCTTCACCGAAGAATCCGGTCGTGAATGGTGTTTGGACACTCATCACAAGCGTGGGCGGTTGCTCCCACCCACTGCGTACCTGCAAGCCAATAGGCGCGCCCGTTGTACCCGGTGCGCCATCAGCGCCTGACTTTGGAACACGCCGATACGGAACTGGAGGAAGGTTGGGGAAACTGTTTCCAACAACAACCGTCGGCATGCTCGGCGCGCCGTTCGAAGGTGAGGTGTAACTCCGCGCCGTACCGCCAACGCCGATGACGCGGTATACAAAGATCGCCACTTGAATGCGCCCACCCATGCGGCGGAACATGCAGTCCCATGAGTAGGTAGGCGGCGTGAACGTGGTGGCTTCTTCCGCCACGGATGGCCACCAACGCTCGCGTTGCGTGACGATGATCGGCGGTGCCAGGCTGGTGCGTGAGGAGTTGTAGGGCGCGCCCCACAATTTCAGATTGCCGCCACCTGTGCGGGTGACGCCTTGATTGGGAAACTCGCAGAACTCTTCCGCACTTGAGCCTGCATTCTGGGCAAGAGTCGAGAAAATGTCGATGGCCCCCACGTCGTCAATGGTGGTGCCGCTTTGATTGCTACGGATGACGCCGGGGCGAATCCAACTCCAATCGCCAGCACTCGGTCGGAAGACATAACTGCCATTGGAGATTGATTGCGCCAAGAGGTTGGTGACGCCAAACTCTTCAAACGTGCCAAAGTCCTCTGACTTCACACGACTCCGCAGCAGTCCCAGCGCCTGCTCAGCCACCACGGGGCCAAGCTGATCATCCGCGGTCTGCTGCTGTTGAGCGATGCCCGCAGGAAAGAGCGCGGAAACGGAAATGATTCCGATCGCCAGAATGAAGACGGACAGCAACAATTCGATAAGTGAGAATGCACGGCGCATCACTTGGTACCGATCCCGGGCACGCCCGTGTACCGGTTGAAGGTAATGCGATCGGACTGTTCTTCAATGAAGAGTGATTGATCACGAATGCGCGGCGGCGGGCTGCCGTTACCGCCGATGTTGGTGCCCTTCCAAGTGCTGGAATTGAAACGATCGCGCGCCTCGGCATCGTTGAAGACGGCGAGGAATGGAACATAGTCAACTAACGGCTCATCGAGCGGCTCGTCATAAATGAAATAATCGACGTTGACGGGCGCGCCGCCGTACGCGCTAGTGGTCCCGCGGCGAGGGAAACCGTTGCCGTCGTAATCAACGAAGGCTTTCACATACGCATTTTGGTTCATAGTCCCCGGGGGGGCAGTGACTACTTCGAGCACTTGCTCGGGATTACGGGAGAGGACGCGTCCATCTGGACTAAAGAGCACCCCGATGGCCCAACCAAGTTCGGTGCGCGCCAAATCGGGGGTAAATGTCGGGGGCGATACTGCGAAATTCGCAGTACCCGCAAAGCGTGGCTGCGTGCGCCACTGACGGTCATTGAGCCCGACCGTCGTGTCGGTGATAAACCCAAAGGCCGGACCGGCAACAAGAACTCCACTAGGTAAGTCACGGGTAGGCACGCCAGGGACCGGTACGAAGCGATCGGCAAAGACATCGTCCACCATCACGGTCGCACCGTAAGTGTTCGGTGTAGGAAGCGGCGTATTGGCAGTGACCACCTCGCCCGTCCAACGTGCCGTGACAATCTGTACCACCTGCGGCTCACGCGGCACGGCACGCGACTGGCGACTGGGCGCCACGCGGAAGGTGACCATGACGTACGCGTTGTCTCGGATAGCAATGGCGCGCGCTGCGCCAAGAGATGCCACCACGCCATTGGTGGCGTTGGCCAACTTGGCATCGCGGGTGACCTTGCTGACACTGGTGGCGGTCAACACTGCCAAAATCATCATGATACCCATGACCACCAACAGCTCAAGGAGCGTGAAGGCGCGTGCTCGGGCGAGCAGTCGTGCGGGGAATGAAATGCGGGCACTGTGCATGGTTGTCAGTTCGGAGGATCCAACTCGTACAGGTAAATGTTGTCCGCAGCAGCGGTGTTCTGGATAGTGACGGAATCCGGAGTAGCTTCGCCAGGCACCCCAAAGAGTCCGTCGGGACCAGACGACACTAGACATATACGGCGATTAGTACAGACTCCGAGGACATTCTCAAAAGGAGTTCGAACTGTACCGTCGGAATCTGGCAGGCCGGAATCCGGTCCGAATCGGTACGCCCGTCCAGGGAATAAAAAGACGATCCTGTTGCCCCATGTGTCAACGAACTCGGTACGAGACGATCGGGCGCCGGCGGAAGACTTCGCGGACGGCTCGTACCGGGTAGGCGGCGTACCTGAAGTTATGTTCGCGGCTGGATAGGTGGACGAATTGGCCTCGGGTCGCAATAGGCTTGGCGAGATACCAGCGAGCATCACGCGGATTGCTTCCACTTGCAAAAGGAGATTCACCGTGAACACGCCTACCCCACCCGCCCTCCTGCAAAGTAGTTCGCTGGCGGAATCTGCCGGCTGCGGTGGCGGTGGCTGCGGCGGAGCTCCCGGGTCGCGGACATCGAATATCTCCCCCGTTGTAGCTGCCGATGGCCACTGCTCCACCATGGCTGCACTGAACGCCCCGTTGTAGGTCATCGGCCGCCCCGTCTGCCCTTCCCATTCGGCGAACGCACTCTCCATGATGGTCATGGCGCTCTCCACCTGCGAACGCTCGGCGCGCCGCAACAGCGCTGAACCAACGCCCAATACCAAGGACGCCAGCACCAAGATGATGCTGATGACCACCATGATCTCAATCAGGGTGAAGGCGCGTCCCGTATGGCGTGAGCGGCGGGTACTCATGGTC
>Ga0247843_1002274_pt1 | contig 35725 bp, 30 predicted proteins | sample LaCruzMarch2017__FD_192420 | JGI IMG/M metagenome (GOLD analysis project Ga0247843, IMG submission 192420) | Freshwater microbial communities from meromictic Lake La Cruz, Castile-La Mancha, Spain - LaCruzMarch2017_8m | ecosystem: Environmental > Aquatic > Freshwater > Lake | place: Spain... | reverse complement strand
TGTAGCAGATTGATCAAAAACAAACGGCAAACCAGCACAGATATACAGCGGTGGAAGTTGATTCCAAATTGGGTTGCTGTTTTGTGGTTGCGATTCAGTGCCAGGAATAGTTGCGACAAACGTGGCCCCAACATCTCCAGGAGTTTCAATGTTTTGCACTACAGCATTGCGGCAACAGCGTTGATAGGCCAAGGTGTAGCCACCAGCGATAGGAGGAAGTGTAACTATTTCGGTGTAATACCCTACTTCTGTACACACATTGGTTGGCGCACTAACGCACGATGAATTTATGGTTGATTCCAACTGAACAACCGAATCGAGCGATGCAGCCAAGTTTTGAATCAAGTTGCCACTCGAATTGAAAATACCAATCTGAGCTGGGTCATCAAAGGCTGCTCCGCCAGAGAAACAATCGCGATAAACAACAAGGGTTACAGCATATTGATTGCCGCCAAGATGAATATAGTTGAGTTCACCGCCTACGATATGAGCCGATTTGGCTTGGAAATGAAACAGAGAAAGCGCGCAAACTAGGAGTAGGAAAAATTTTTTCACCAAACAGTTTTTCTAAAAAATTCAACTGCTAAAGGAAGGAAAAAAAAACACTCCGACCGCACTACTCCATATTCACTGATTTCATTACGGAAATAGCTGCTCTCCGTCAGGCATTCCATCGGGTTTCCAATGCTGCCATTTGCCCGTTTTCTCGTTATTGGCGTATGTTCCCGTAGATTTAACCTGGCCATTGTCGTGGTAGGTTGTCCAAATGCCGCTTTTCTGACCACCAACATACTCACCATCCATAGCCTTGCGCCCATCGGGATGCCATTCCATCCATTTGCCGTGTGGTTCGCCACCAAAGAAAGTGCCTTGCGCTTTCATTTTTCCGTTATCGTGATATTCTTTCCACACCCCAACTTTGGTGCTCATTTTGTATTCTCCCTCATCAAATTTGCTTCCATCAGGATAGTAGGTTGTCCAAAATCCAGACTTCATTCCATCTTTCATAAAGCCTGTAGAACGTGGAGTGCCATCATTGTACAAGGTAGTTACAGGTCCGTTTGGTACGCCATTCACCATCACACCTTCTTCCACCTTGGCACCATTCATATCATAATCCTCATAGCGACCATTGGGCACTCCCATTTCATAATAGGCCAACGACCACAACTTTCCATTCTCGTACCATTCCAACCATTTACCTTGTTTTTCACCAAGCAAATAAGTGCCTTCTGCCATTTTTTGGCCGTTTTCGTGCCAAGATGTACTCTTTCCGTGGGGTTGTCCTTTCTCGTGGGTGGTAATGCTCATCAACCGTTGAGACGGGTAGTATTCCTTCACTTGCTCTTGTGCAAAGCCTTTGCCAACGATAACCAAAGTCATCACAAGCATTATCACTATAGTTCTCATGGATGTGTATTTATGTTCAGTGATCTTTCTCTGCAATAAGCTTGCCGTCACTGTAGGTTTCCTCCCGTTTGAGGTTTCCGTCTATGTACCAATAGGTGCATTGCCCCGAAAGCACATCATTTGCATAAGTGCATTGTTGCTTCATTTGGGTTTCGTCATACCAATAGCTCCATGGTCCGTTTTTCTTGCCATCTACAAGCGTTCCCTCAAACACAACTGCGCCTTCGGTGTCAAATGCTTGGTATGGCCCATCCTGTTTGCCTTCGTTGTAGGTGATTAGCTCCTTGCGTTTTCCGTTAGGATGAAACGTTACAACCTGACCATGCAATGCTCCTTCGACAAGGTTGGTAAGGGCAGATGTGTCGCCAGCAACGGAAAACCGAACCTCTTTCACCAATTTGGCGGGTTCGGCAGAACCTGTATAGGTTAGTTCGGTATTGCCTTTGGGGTCTTCCAAAAGCACTGTAACAAGTTCGTTGGATGTTGCGCAAGAACCAAGGCCAAAAGCAACAAAAAGGCCGATTGCGATTACGATAGTATTTCTTAGCACAGGTGCATTCTTAGCATGGCCAAAAATAGGAATTGAAAAGAAGACTTCACCACCAAGTTATAAGCAGTAAAATTGACCTAAGGGCTTGCCGTTTTGATGGGGCTCATCCTCCATTTCACCCCAACGATTAGAAGGTGATGCGGTATTGGAGCAGCGGATAAATGCCCAATTGATTCACGTTTTCCAACCGATTCTTTTGCGCATCATAGCGCTTGTAGAGTGGGTTTTCTTTATCCGTTACGTTTTGGCACGAGGCTGAGAATTCTTGGGTCACTCGCTTGCGACTCATGCGCAACGTAAGGCCAAGATCCAATCTATAGTAAGGGTCAAACTGGTCGGAGAATGCCTGATTATCCACATACACCGCCTCTTGGGCTGCAAACGAAGCAGCCTCGTCAATGGGTGTAAACCGTGAACCGCCTGCAAGGGTAAACTTCACGTCAAACTTCAATGAAATGCTTGTGGCAGCCTTTTGCGCCTGCTTTTTGGTCCAACGTGCGGTTTGCTTTTCATTTAATCCCTCGCGTGGTTGGGCTGTTCCCAGTTTCTTGCGTTTGAACCGAAGTTCGTAGCCCCCCAATACGTTCACCACATAGTTGCCATTGAATACGGTACTGCGCAGCACGCCATCGCTAGCCGTGTATTTCGAATCGTAGAACGAGGCGGTGAGCAACCAATAATAGCCTTTGGTCAGAAATTTCTCGAAGGTCAACTCTAACCCATAGTTAGTGCCCGTGCCTCCGTTTACCAATCTATCGGGGCCATCGGTGGAGAAACTGCCCACATTCAAACTCGAATACGAGCTGCTGTCTCTATCAATGCCCGCATCATATATATACTGGAAATACGCCTCTGCTTTGAACCGCATATCCAGTGGCAACGACCAATCGTAGCCCAACACCACATGATGACTGTTCACAAATCCAAGCTCGCGATTGGGCATTTCTTGATTGCCGAGCGAGTCTTCCAACACCAAAAAGTACTTATTGAGCGACACCATTTGGCTATGCAAGCCATACGCCAACGATAGGCGATGCCGTGCATTCACTTTGTATTGCAAACCCCAACGTGGCTCAACGGCAGTTGCCAAATTGAAGGTAAGCAGTTGCACATGCAAGCCTGTGTTCATCGTCCAGCTATCATTCCAGCGCCATTGCCATTGCGCATAGGGCTGCACCAGCGCAGTGGCTCCATCAAAGTTGGTGAGGGTTTGATACTTGTTCCAAACAGGAATGAAAGCGCTGTCTTTTAAGATGGAGTAAAACACGGTGGTGCGCACGCCCGCCATCAGATTGTGTTTGGCGCTAAACTTCTTCTTGTAATACAATGATGCCTGTATCCGGTGGTCTTGAAAATCTTGGCGGTACCAATCAAACGGTTGCTGCTGGGCATTCACACTGTCTATCACATCTTGATTGAGCTGTGTGCTGGCGGCTACGGTAAACTTGGTAAACGAGTTGTTTTGGAAGATGTAGGTGTGCGTGAATCCCACAAATCCGCTCTTGGTTCTGTTGTAAATATCTAATGGGCCTTGGGTATAGAAATTCGTGACACTCGTGTCGGCTTCGCTGGCTATAAAGTCGATGCTGCTCATGCCGCCCATGCCAAACATTTCGAATATCCCCGCTTTTTTGGTAGGAATGCGCACCTTAAAACTCAAGTCGGTGTATTGCGGCACGGCATCGCCCGTCCCGAAATCTACTCCCCCAAGCTTGAACAACGCCAAGGTGGAATACCTAAAATTGATGAGATACGATGCCCCACTTTTCTTCGAAAACGGCCCCTCGGCACCCAGCTCTACCCCATTAAACCCAAGCTGCGCCAAAAACTCGTGCTTCTCGTTGTTGCCATTGCGCATCCGCAAATCAAACACGCCCGAAATAGCATTACCATATTCGGAAGGAAATGCACCCGTCATAAAATCGGAGTTGGAAAGCACGTTGCTGTTCAACATGCTTACGGGGCCACCTGTAGACCCCAAACTGCCAAAGTGGTTGGGATTGGGAATGTCCACACCCTCTAGCCGCCAAAGCAATCCTGTGGGCGAATTGCCGCGAATCACAATATCGTTGGTGGCATCGTTTGCCCCGCGCACACCCGCAAAGTTGGTGGCCATGCGCGACACATCATTGCGCGAACCCGCATAGCGCTCGGCCTCTTCGGTAGAAAACACACGGGCCGAAACGGTGGTCATCGTGTTCATGGTTTCTTGCTTTTGGCGGTCTGCGGTCACCACCACCTCGGCTTGCTTCATCACTTGCTCCACCATCTCTACATTGAGCACCAGTTCTTTGCCGCCTGTAAGCTCTAAGGCCGACATGGTAACGGGCTCGTAGCCCAAATAGGTGATTTGCACATCGTGGCGGCCTACTTGCACGCCCGACAGCTTAAACTTTCCATCCAAATCGGTAGTGGTGCCCACCAACGGATTGCTGCGCAAAATGACTACGGTGGCCCCGATGATGGACATCTTGCTCTCTTTATCCAGCACGGTGCCGCGTATGGTTTGCGTTTGCGCCAACGCCCACATAGCCTGCAACAGCACTAGCACAACTAGAAAGAAAACCCGCATAACTTGCATTTCAGACCGCGAATTAACACAACAGATTTGATTGAAACCTACGGTGAACAGCCTAGTTGATAGAATGTTCATTTGCCCTGTTGGAATGGGTGGGGCAGTGAAGATTAGACTTTAGGGAAAGACACTAGCGCCAGCTTCGGCCAGGCTCGTTCGGGCGGGTGCCATCACTAAAACCTCCTTAATCATAAATTTGGTACGGCATCCTTACTAACAATTCACTGTTTTCTCCAATCTCTAGCAACAGTACCATCCTCCCGGAAGGGAACTCGAAAAATATTAACGCCTTGTTTTCAATATAAACGGCCATTTTCACATAATCCTTATAGCTTTCTGGGTCAGTGAATCCTTGAAATAACTCTGATAGAGGTGAGGGTGGTTTTAAAATCAGGTGACGGATTGAAACATCGCTGCCATTCAATTGGAGGATAATCGTATCTCCAAAAGGTGGCGTACAATTTGAAAGTGAGGTTTTGTTTTTCTCATCTTTAATGGTTGAGAACCAGCATTCAATCTGATTGTTTGGCCAAGAAAGTAATGAATCAAAGTTTAAATCTTTGCTATATTCAACTAATGTAATATGCTGCTGGGAGGATGCGCCAGCACAACCCATGAGAATAGATGAGATTAAGAGCAAAAAATCAATTGGTCTTACCCACCAGCGCGAGGCTATGAGCGTGCTCGGTCGAGCGACTTTCGCTCTAGCCCACCCAATAGTTGCATTTTCATAGCTCAAGCTCATTTTGGCTCACCAAAGGTTGGCAATTAAAAGCTCACCATCTGAATGTGCTGCAATAATTTGGTGCCGTATAAGTTACAGCGGTAAATCACTGGAATGATTCGGTGCTGTATTAGTTACGGCATTAAATCACTGGAATGATTTGCTTCCGTATAAGCTACGGCATTGAATTACTGGAATGATTTGGTGCCGTATTAGTTACGGCATTGAATCACTGGAATGATTTAGTGCTGTATAAGCTACGGCATTGAATCACTGCAATAATTTGCCTCCGTATAAGTTACGGCATTAAATCACTGGAATGATTTTGAGTGTTTACAGGCCTTTCAGAAGCTTTTTCAAAAAGATGGGTATAATGCACCGTTTGCAATAACAGTACCTAGCACGTGCGGGGTATCGAACCACTAAAATCAATGCTGCCAACGCGCTGTGTCTCAGTATTGACGGGCATTCCAGCGCGCAAAAAAACCGGACACTATCCAAAAAATTGGTAGTGTCCGGTTGGGTGGAGCCGGAGGGAGTCGAACCCTCGTCCAAACAGCAGACCCATGGGCTTTCTACATGCTTATTCCATACTTAATTGTCGGAGCCATTCCGGCAGTGGACAACCTAAATGGCCCTTATCCTCTTGTGTTTTCATCCTCGGGGCGAGAAAACCCTTGGCCTATTTCTACCTGTCGATGCTCCATTTGCCACACTGTAGAACGCTGTTGTGGCAGGAACAGATGTTACGTAGTTCTGAGAACTAGGCAGCCATCGCGAAGTGTTCTTCGCCTGTTGTTGTTTGGAAAACTTGATTGCGGATGATTTTTCCAACACCCGGCATGCTTACCTCACCGACCATGCTGCTGTCAAAACCGGTCGGCCCCATAAATAAAAGAACGTGTGCAAAGCTACACAATAGCCGTGCCCATTGGCTGTGGCTGTCATGCTGTCATACAAGCACCGTTAATTCTTCTCTAACCAATAAAAACGAAGCTCATTCCAATAGCCCTGTACTTTTTGTAGCACATTTTTGCCTTCCAATTCTAAACTGAGCCCAGAGAACAATGCTGGATTTAAGGCACGTTTCCATGTGCGCTCCACAAAAGTCAAATACGCATAAGGCAGCTTTTTACCCACCATCAAGGGTTTCAATTGGGGCAAAATGGCATTAAAACACTGTTGATTGTAACTGTGATACTCCGCATCGCGGGGCGGCATCACCTCCAAACCAAGATGTGTGGTGAGGTGGGCATCGGTCACAATGCGATAATTATTGGCAAAAGCAATGATATTGTGCACCAACGTAGCCTCTACAAAAGGCACACCTACGCACACGTCCGTCAATTTCATCTTAGGAATAAGCGAACGATGGATTACAAAACAATCGAACCCGGGGTGCGACCTGCCTATCTGGGCAAGAATAAGCGGGAGGTCGCCTTCGGTCTGACCTGTATCTGCTATCCGCCTCCTATTCACTACCAACGCATCCAAACCTTCCGCTAAATATGCCGCCAATGCCGTGTAGAATATCGGCTGAACAATGATGTCCATGTTGGTGTAGATGATGAATTCCGCATCAGACGCATCATAAGCCCGTTCCAAAACATCGTGAATAAACGCGTATTTCTTGGGTTGTGAAAACGTATGGGCATCCAATACCGATTGCTCCAAATGTGGGGTTTTCACAAATGCATTGGGCACCATAATCGCATCTTCTGCAAACTGCGCGGTGAGCAACTGCACCGAAACAGAGGGGCAATAAGCCACAGCATTGTGAATGGAGTGCAGCGTTATTTGCTGAATGCGGTGGGCTGTGGTGCCAACATCTGCCCTATAGGGATTGATAATATGAGAAAATGTGAACCCCATGAGCAACGCGATAGCCCAAAGGCATAGCGCCAAAGGTAGGATATGAGGGCATTCTTGCCCACATGCACCACAACCGCCCGAATTCTATTATGTTTGTGCCTAGGCTAATTTTGCCTCCATTCACTGCATTGCTGTTTTCCAATATGACCATTTCGGCCTTTATTGCTTCGATAGAACAAGAGCTGCAAGAGGCCGACCACTGCGCCTTTACACCCGAAACCGTGTTGCGCGACCTTCCAAACTGGAGTTCTATGTTGGCCTTGCTGCTCATTGCACGTATTGACGAACTCTATGGTGTGCCCATTTCTGCATCAGATTTTGCAAGTGTGCGTTCGTTAAACGATTTATTCCTTTTGGTAAAAGGCCATCAAGTAGCATGAATTGGGCGCAGCTACGGCATGTGCGCATCGAAGGAATTGCTGCATCTGTACCAGCACAAATTGCATACAATAAAGATTGTGAGCTGATTCCTGAAAAGGAACGCGACTTATATATCCGTTCTACGGGAATAGCCAGTAGACGCGTAGCATCTCCCAACACCTGCACATCAGATTTGTGTGTGCACGCTGCGCAAAACCTTATGGATAAACTGGGTTGGGCTGCCACCGACATCCGCATTATTGTGTTCGTTACCCAAACCCCCGACCATATAACACCAGCCACTGCGGCCATTATGCAACACCGCTTGGGTTGCACCACCGACTGTGCCGCTTTCGACATCAATTTGGGATGTTCGGGATACGTTTATGGGTTGTGGACCATTACCTCACTGCTGCAAGGCATGCCCGATGGCACCAAAGCATTGCTCTTAGCGGGCGATATTTCTACCGCTTGTATCTCGCCCGAAGACCGAAGTACTGTTCCATTATTTTCGGATGCAGGTTCGGCCACGGCAATTGTAAAAGATGCCTCTGTGGATAATCCGCTCCATTTTGCGCTCAACACCAACGGCCAAGCCAAAGAAGTGATTTGGATTCCTGAAGGAGGTTATCGCAACCCGTTCAATCAGGATAGTTTGAATATGACGGTTCTTGGTCAAGGCATTGCGCGCAGACCAGTTGACCTAATTCTAAACGGCATAGATGTCTACCAACATGCTGCTCAACATTGGCCACAGCAAGTGACCGATTTAGTGCACCAAACCCAAACCGATTTAGGCAAAATAGACCATGCTGTGTTTCATCAGGCCAATAGAGTTATAAACGAAATGGTGCGCAAACGTGTTGGGTTAACCGAATCTCAAACCGAAAGCAGCTTGAACGATTTAGGGAACTCGGGAACAGCCTCTATCCCTGTCACTATCGCCTACAACCTGCGCAAATCCTTATGCGAAAAGGAAAATCTGCTTTTGCTTTCAGGCTTTGGAGTAGGGCTTTCGTGGGCCACGGTTATTAGCAATTTCAGCGCAATGAAGCACGTGCTGTGGTTGGAATTCGCGGAGTAAAACACCCCACAATTCACCTATAAAAGCCAATTTAACTTCTGTATTTTCACCCCGTGAAGTCGAGCGATTTTTCGGTAGTAGTGCCAGTATATGGTGGGTCGCAAACGATTGCGACACTAGTGGAAAGAATATTTCCAGTATTTCAATCGCTCCAGCAATCTGTAGAGGTAATTCTGGTAGACGATGCCAGCCCAGATGAAAGTTGGAAAGTCATTCGAAAAATAGCAGAACAGTATAAAGGTCAAATTAAGGCAATCCGGTTGGCAAAGAACTGCGGACAACAATCGGCTACACTTTGCGGCATTCATCACGCAACAGGCAAATGGATAGTTACTATTGATGACGACCTGCAGCATTTACCAGAAGAGATTCCACTTTTAATTGCGCGTCAGCGAGAAACAGGTGCTGATATGGTTTATGGGATTTTCGCGCAAAAGCAACATTCGTTTTTTCGCAACTTGGGCAGCTTTATGTTCAATAAGTTGTTCGCTTTAATCGGGAACACCTCTGGCAATGGGTCATCCTTTCGGCTAATAAATGGAGAAGTCTGCGGTGGATTATTGAAGAATTACCACAGCCACATGTTGTTGGATGAAGTACTGAGTTGGCATGCATCTACCGTTGCCCAAATCAATGTTCGGCATGAAGCGCGAGAATTGGGAAAGTCAGGTTACAGTGGAATGAAGCTAATGCTTTTGACTATTAATTACGTGGTGAACTACACCGTTATTCCGTTGCGTTTGATGACCTATGGTGGACTGCTTTCATCGTTCATCACTTTGTGCATTGGTCTTTATTTCATTTACCAAAAGCAATATGAAAACGTGGAATTGGGCTTCACTTCCATTGTTGTGGCCATCTTTTTCTCCACAAGTCTAATCTTGTTCAGCCTTGGAATAATTGGCGAATACATTAGCCGTATGTATGTGAAAGACTGGAATCGGCCACAGTATTTGATAGGAGAAATCAAGGAATGACCATCAAAGGATTCGGAATTGAACTGGTAAGGTTGCGCAAGGAGCATATTGAAACCGTGCGACAATGGCGTAATGATGAGCGTATCAATCGGTTTATGGATTTCCGCGAATTCATTTCTGAGGCTGATCAAAAACGTTGGTTTGAACAACTAAATCCCGAAACCGATTATTATTTCCTTATCCAACAGCATTCTGAATTCCACGGATTAATCCATTTTTCGCATATCGATTGGGATAAAAAAATGGGGCAGTCTGGATTGTTTATCAAAACAGAAGCGTTTCAGGGAACTCCCCTACCTGTTTCTGCTTCTGCATTGCTTCTCGAGTACTTCTTCACACACACACCATTGCTAGGTGTAGAAGCCAAGGTGATGGTCAATAATACTGTGGCGTTGCACTATAATGAAAGTCTTGGGTTTGTGCATATCCTTTCCGAACACCCCGATACCTACTACAGACTCATGCTCTCAAAAGAGGCATTTTACAACGTATTTCAAAAGAATCTGAGCTTATTGCAAAAGGTATATGGTTCAGAAATGGAGATCATTCTCCCAGAAAATTAAGATTGATGAAGATTGGAATTATTCGTGAAGGCAAGAATCCGCCAGATAAACGCACCGCGCTCGCACCAAAGCATTGCGCAGAGCTCATGTTGCGCTATCCTACACTAACAATAGTGGCCCAAAGCAGTACGGTTCGGTGTTTTACGGATGATGACTATACAGCACACGGAATTGCGGTAGTAGACAACATTCAAGATTGTGACCTAATTATTGGGGTCAAAGAAGTACCGACAGCTATGATGGTGCCCAATAGCACAATGATGTTTTTTTCGCATACGATAAAGAAACAACCCCATAATCGCGAACTGTTGCGGGAGGTTGTTGCGAAAAATATCCGGCTCATTGACTACGAATGCCTTACCGACAACTTGGGCAGGCGCCTACTTGGTTTCGGACGATATGCTGGTATTGTTGGGGCATATAATGCGCTTTTGGCATTTGGTAACCGAACCAGTACCTACCAATTGCGCCCAGCACATCAGTGTAGCAGCATTGCCGAGATGCATCAGGAGTTGAAAAAAATCAATCTGAAAAACGAACGCATCATCGTGTCTGGAGGAGGAAAAGTAGCCAACGGTGTTCGCGAAACGATGAAAGCGGCTGGAATAACCGAGGTTTCCATTCCCGATTTTCTAAGTAAAGACTTTGAATTTCCTGTGTGGTGCAATGCCGATGTTTTGGATTATCATGAGCGAGATGGCAAACCACCAGAAAGCATTGATGCATTTATCCGCGACTCCGCGAAGTATACCAACACCTTCAAAAAATTCCTTTCTAAGGCCAACATCTACATTTCGGCTCATTTCTGGGACGGACGTTCGGCACCGTTCTTCACTCCAGAAGATGCAAAAGCCGATGACTTTCGCCCATGCATCATTGCCGATATAACCTGCGATGTTCAAGGTTCGGTGCCTACCACCTTGCGGTCGTCTTCTATCTCTACGCCAATCTATGGCTTCGGTCGATTCTCAGAAACAGAAGCCGAACCATACGCTAATGACAGCATAACTATCATGGCAGTAGACAACCTACCGTGCGAAGTACCAATGGACGCTTCAATTGGGTTCAGTGCTGAATTGGCTGAAAAAATAATTCCGCTTTTCCTAGAAGATGATGTTCAAAACGTACTAGAACGTGCCACCATTGCGCAAGATGGGCATCTCACAGAACTCTACCGCTACTTGGAAGAGTATGTGGCTGGTTAACGGAGTTACAGCCGTTTCAGGCTACTAATAGTTGCTATTGGATTTTCGGAGCGAAACACAAAGCTTCCGGCAACTAAGGCATCAGCGCCCATATCAAGCAATCCAACTGCATTGGTGGCATTTACGCCACCGTCCACTTCTATCAATGCCTTTGAGCCCGTTTTGCGAATCAATTCCTTCAAGGCAAAAACTTTATCCATAGCGCGTGGAATGAATTTCTGCCCACCAAAACCGGGGTTCACGCTCATAATAAGCACCAAATCGAGGTCGTTTATCACATCTTCCAACACATTTACAGGAGTGTGTGGATTGAGCGCAACACCAGCTTTCATTCCCAATTCCTTAATGCCTTGAATAGTACGATGCAAATGCGGACATGCCTCATAATGCACAGTAAGCCAATCTGCGCCCGAATTTTTAAAATCCGACAAGTACTTATCTGGATTCACAATCATCAAATGCACATCCAAAGGTTTGGTGCTGTGCTTTTTCATGGCCTCCATCAATGGAAAACCGAAGGAAATATTGGGAACAAACACACCATCCATCACATCCACATGCAGCCAATCGGCCTCGCTGCGGTTTATCATTTCCAGCTCCTCACCCAAGCGGGCAAAGTCTGCGGCAAGAATGGAAGGAGAGATTATTGGCATTAGGAGAATAAAAAATTTGGCGATAAACTTCTTGGACAATACTAAAGAAAAAAGCCTCCGAAGCGATTGCTCCAGAGGCTTTTCAATCCACTTGAAATGAACAATTATGCTTGTGGCTCTGGTTTCGGAAGAAGCACCTTGCGTGATAGCTTCAACTTACCTGTTTTCTCGTCCACAGCTATAAGCTTCACAGTAATCTCCTGACCTTCTTGGAGGGCTTCTTCAACAGTGTTCAGTCTGCGATGCTCAATCTCAGATATGTGAAGGAGACCGTCTTTGCCCGGCATAACCTCTACGAACGCTCCGAAAGGCATGATGCTTTTCACCCGACCTGTGTAAATCTCTCCAATTTCTGGAACAGCAGTAATGGCTTTAATGCGCTTCAATGCTGCTTCCACACCAGCTTTATCATCAGACAAAATCTGAATAACTCCACGACCATCCACTTCATCAATAGTAATAGTGGCCCCAGTTTCGCGTTGCATTTCTTGGATAATTTTTCCTCCAGGTCCGATTACCGCGCCAATCATATCTTTTGGAATGGTCAACACAACCATGCGTGGCGCATGTGGTTTGTAGTCTTCGTTAGTAACTGAAATGGTTTTATTCATCTCGTTAAGGATGTGAAGACGGCCTGCTTTGGCTTGGTTCAATGCTTCTTCCAAAACTTTGTAAGGCAAACCATCAACCTTCATATCCATTTGAACAGCGGTAATTCCATTCACAGTTCCAGCCACCTTGAAGTCCATATCGCCCAAGAAATCCTCATCACCAAGAATATCAGAAAGGACAGCATATTTTCCTTCGTCATAAATCAAGCCCATTGCAATGCCAGAAACACCACTCTTAATCTTCACACCTGCATCCATCAGTGCCAACGAACCAGCACAAACAGAAGCCATTGATGACGAACCATTGCTTTCCAAAATATCAGAAACAACACGAACAGTATAAGGATTTTCTGAAGAAATCATGCCTTTCAAAGCACGCTCGGCCAAGTTGCCATGACCCACTTCTCTACGGCCTGTTCCACGCATCATGCGAGCTTCACCAGTAGAGAATGGAGGGAAATTGTAGTGCAACATAAATTTCTGCGACTCCTCGAACGTTACAGCATCTACCTTTTGCTCATCCATCTTGCCACCAAGAGTAACAGAGGTAAGCGATTGCGTTTCTCCACGAGTAAATACCGCTGATCCGTGGGCTCCAGGTAGGTACCCAACTTCTGACCAAATTGGACGAACTTCATCCAATTTACGTCCATCAAGACGAACACGTTCTGTAATAATCACATCGCGAACAGCGCGTTTTTGCGCTTTCTTGAAATAAGCACCTAACAGTGGTTTCAATGTCGCCTTTTCTTCTTCGGTCATTGTAGCTACAAAGGCATCTTTAATCTCTCCCAATTTGGCAGAGCGACCCTCTTTACCTGAACCGCTTTTGGCCATTTCCTTCACCAAAGGATAACAGAAATCAAATACTTTCTTCTCGAAATCCACATCATTCACTTCGTGCGAATACTCACGTTTCACTTTAGATTTCTCAACCATAGCGGCTAGCTCCAATTGAGCTTGAACCTGAATTTTAATGGCTTCGTGACCAACTTTGATGGCCTCCACCATTTCAACTTCAGAACACTCGTGCATTTCGCCTTCCACCATTGTAATGTCGGAAGCCGAACCTGCAATAAGCATATCCATTGTAGCATTAAGCAAAGCACTGCGGGTTGGATTTACCACATATTTGCCATCAATTTTAGCAACACGTACCTCAGAGATTGGTCCGCCAAAAGGGATGTCAGAAACTGCAAGAGCAGCGCTAGCAGCAAATCCAGCCAATGCATCTGGAAGCACTTCCTTGTCACCTGAAATCAAACTAATCAAAACTTGAACTTCCGAGTGATAATCCGATGGGAACATCGGGCGCAAGGCACGATCCACCAAACGGCTTACTAAAATCTCGTAAGCAGAAAGTTGCTTTTCACGCTTAAAAAACCCACCCGGATATTTACCTACTGCGAAATATTTCTCTTGATAATCTACAGATAGCGGAAGAAAATCTACACCATCCCGTGCTCCAATGCTCGATACTACTGTAGCTAGCAACATGGTGTTTCCAACGGTTACAACCACTGCTCCATCCGACTGTTTGGCCAATTTGCCAGTTTCGACAGAAATGGTCTGTCCACCTAATTCAAATGATTTTACTATTGCTTTCATCTACTCTTCTTGTTATACCTCTTTACTGGTTGATTATTGATTGATTCTTATTGAATTTGTTGCTTACAAACAGGCACAAAAAGAAAAAGGCAATCGGAAAATTGCCTTTTTCTAATCATACAAGTGGATATTACTTACGGAGGTTGAGTTCCTTAATCAAAGCACGATATTTTTCAATATCTTTTGCTTTAAGGTAATCAAGCAAACGCCTTCTTTTACCTACTAGGTTAAGAAGCGCGGTTTGCGTTCCAAAATCTTTTCTATTGGTTTTCAAATGGCCTGTAAGGTGATTGATTCTGTGCGAGTACAGGGCAATTTGTCCTTCAGTGCTACCAGTGTTGCTGTCAACACCACCGTGCTGAGCGAAAATACCTTTTTTAACTTCTGATGTTAGATACATCTATATGCTTTTAATATGGTCTGTAAAAAATGAGGGGCAAAGATAAAAAAGAAATGCATACCAACAATCGCTAATTTGAAGCGATTATTCTCGAAACAATTTCACCATGTTTGAGATGAATGGCTTCAATTCTTTTCTGGGTACAATCTTATCGAGAAATCCATGTTCTAGCACGAACTCGGAGGTTTGAAAGTCTTTGGGGAGCTCCTTTCCAATTGTTTCTTTTATCACTCTTGGACCAGCAAAACCAATGAGCGCACCAGGTTCGGCTATATTCAAATCGCCCAGCATAGCGAACGATGCTGTAATACCTCCAGTGGTTGGGTCGGTGAGAAGAGATATGTATGGAATTCCTTTTTTTGAAAGCAGTGATAACCGTGCAGATGTTTTTGCCATTTGCATTAACGAAAATGCTGCTTCCATCATTCGTGCACCTCCTGATCTTGAAATAATTAAAAGCGGCACTTCTTCCTCAATACACCTATTGATAGCTCTTGCTAGCTTTTCGCCCACCACAGAACCCATGGAACCGCCAATGAAGTTAAAATCCATAGCAGCCACTACAAGTTTTTGTCCGTCAACTAATCCAATCGCGGTTCTAACGGCATCGTTCAGTCCAGTTTTGGCTCTCGTTTCCTTAAGACGTTCGGCATAAGGTTTTGTATCGGTAAAATGAAGTGGGTCGTTGGAAATAATATGCTCGTTAAATAATTCAAAATGCCCATCATCATATAGAATGTGGAAATACTCTTTTGACCCAATGCGCTGATGATGACCACAATTAGTGCAAACCCAAAGATTGGCTTCATTCTCAGCGGTGGGAGCCACGTGTTTGCAGCTTGGGCATTTGTGCCAAAGCCCCTCTGGAGTTTCCTTTTTATTCTGGGTGGATGTTGTAATTCCACCTTTGATGCGATTAAACCAGCTCACCTTTGGGAATGATGAATTACGAATGATGAATTACGAATAGGCAAACGAAGCATCATTCCTAACTTCTAATTCTTAATTAATTACGCGATTGTTACCTGCTCACTGAGGTAAACATCTTGAATAGCGTTTAGCAGTTGAATGCCTTCTGCCATTGGTTTTTGGAAGGCTTTTCTGCCAGAAATAAGTCCGTGACCACCAGCTCTTTTATTGATTACTGCGGTTTCCACTGCTTCGGCCAAATCTGTAGCTCCAGAAGATGCTCCACCACTATTTATAAGTCCAATGCGGCCCATGTAGCAATTAGCGGCTTGGTAGCGGCATAAATCGATTGGGTGGTCGGTGGTTAGTTCGCTGTAAACCTTTTTATGGGTTTTGCCATAATTAGCCAAAGCGTTGTAACCACCATTATTGGTTGGTAATTTTTGCTTGATAATGTCCGCCTGAATGGTCACTCCAATGTGGTTTGCTTGGCCTGTGAGGTCTGCTGCGGTATGGTAGTCCACGCCATCTTTCTTAAATCCACTATTGCGCAAATAGCACCACAGCACAGTTGCCATACCCAACTCATGCGCATAAGCAAATGCCTCAGATACTTCTACAATTTGTCGAGCGCTTTCTTCTGAACCAAAGTATATAGTAGCACCAACGGCCGCAGCGCCCATATTGTAGGCATCGTCAATAGTGCCAAACATAATTTGGTCGAACTTATTGGGATACGTAAGCAATTCATTGTGGTTAATTTTCACAATGAACGGAATTTGGTGGGCATACTTACGCGAGCACGAAGCAAGCGCACCGAATGTCGAAGCTACTGCATTGCAACCACCTTCCATGGCAAGTTTCACAATATTGTGCGAATCGAAATAAATTGGATTGGGAGCAAAACTGGCTGCAGCAGAATGCTCAATACCTTGGTCTACAGGAAGTATAGAAACATATCCAGTACCACCAAGATTGCCATGGTTATATATCCACTCCAAATTGCGCAATACGCGGCTATTACGGTTGGTATCGGTAAAAATGCGAGAAACGAAATCACCACTTGGTTGAATCATGCTCTCTTTCGGAAATGTAGAGCAAGTGTGATTGAGCAGTGAATCGGCTTTATCGCCTAAAAGTTCAACTATCTTATTATATGCCATTGCTTAAGCTATTTTTTTTTGCGGGGAGCAAAACTAAACAATTTTGATGGCGAGGTTTGCCTTCAAATAAGCTGGACTAGAATGGATATCCAATTCCAATGTTGAAATTGATATCGCTGGTTTTGAAACGTTCAATTGCCCATCTATTCCCTTCTTCAAAGCTAGGGTCGTGAAATGGGGTGGCCACATCAAGGCGAATAACAAAAAAGTTAAAGTCCAAACGAAGGCCTAATCCCATGCCTAATGCGATTTCCTTATAGAATCTACTAAAATCGAAATTGCTTCTAGGCCGGTCTTTGTCTGGATTTACCAACCAGATATTGCCCGCATCTGCAAAAATGGCACCTTTAAACCAACGATAGATATTGAAGCGGTATTCTATATTAAACTCAAGCTTAATGTCGGCAAATTGGTCACCCAAATTCAGCGAATCTGGGAGAGAACCTGGCCCGAGCGAACGCGCAGGCCATGCCCGAATGCCGTTGGCACCTCCAGCGAAAAAGCTACTTTCGAATGGCAATGCGCCTAGATTTAACAAGGGATAACCCAAGCCATGATATGCTCTTAGAACCAACATACTACTAGCATTGGGAATAATGTATCTCCTAAAATCGATTTCATATTTGAGATATTGTGCAAACGGAATATCGAAAATCCGGTAGCTTCCTGTAGTGTCTTTTTCAGCTTGTGCTGCGGCCATAATTCCTCTCAGAATATTACCAGAACTCTCTAATCGCAAGCGAACATAGGAGAAATCATCTCGCTTGCTTAGCTTTTGGCCTGAATATGTGAGGGTGTAATTCGTAGTAGTAGTTAAGTGAGGACGATAGCTATTGCGCAACAATTCATCTCGCAGACCCTCTATTCGTTCCAAAAAACGCGCATCCTCATTGTAGATATTCACAAAGTTGACTTCCATCGGGTTGAGCCGATGTTGCATACTCTGGTTTTGAGCCCACTGATATCCAAAACGTGCAGTGAAAATAGAACGCGTGTAGTCGGGACGTTGCTGAAAATTGTAGGCTAATGAAATGATGCTTTTGGGATTTCCATAGCGCAAAATCTTATCCGTTGGAAATGGCGCAAGAAACTTTGGTATAATAAGACTTACCTCCGGGCTTAGCTCCAGCGTATTGAAAGGCAATCCTTTCCAAATTGGTTGGTCGGCTACATCAGTAACTACTTGAGTTTCGATACCGCCTTTTAACTTAAACTCAAAAATTTCTGCACCTCGAAATAAGTTTTTGTTCTGATAAGTAAATGTTCCAGCCAAGCCAAGATTGCCCTCAGTATTTGTGCCTTGGGCTTCTACAGCAAACGATTGGCGCATGGAAGAAGAAAGATGAATGATGCAATCCAACACATGCCGGCCATCCTGTTCTACAAAGTCTTTGAACGAAATGTTGATGAGTCGGAAAGCCCGCAAACCAGAGAGGTACTGGTAGGTAAGTTCTGACCTGCGCACCCGATACAAATCTCCTTCGGTAAAGAAAAGTTTGTCGTGCAACATCTCTGGCCGATGGATAAACTTGTCTTTAGTTATGAAATAAATTCCGTTGTAAAAAAGCGTATCACGCGATGCATTGGGTTGCTTTGGGTCGTAATCGGTATCCACATAAATATTTCGAATTACATAGGTTTGATGACCTTTATCCTTGACCGTGATGGAATCTTTGCGCGTGGGATTTTCAATGTAAAGCGTTAAATCAACCTCATTTGAACCCAAGGCAGAATCTGCCCTAAAACGCACATAGTCATCCGCAAATGCATAGTAGCCGTTGCTCTTTAGCAATCGATCGATTCGCTCGCGTTCTTTCTGAAATTTATCCGCATCATAAAACATCCCTGACTCTAGAATTCTCGAACGGTCTGTTTCAGGCTTCACCAATCTTGCCAATTTCGGGTCCTGAATATCATATTCAAGCTTACGAACTTTGTAGGCCACGCCAGATGTAACTACATAATTGACCACCGCTTTTCGTTTGTTGGTGTCGATAACCACGGTATCGCGAACGGTGGCATTGAAATGCCCTTTGCTTTGAAGAAAAATTTCCAATTGGTCGGCAGACTTGCTCGCCATTAGTTGATCAAACACCACGGGAGCTTCCCCTACATCGCGCAACCATTCCCAAAAAGACCGCCTTCTATCTTTTGGATCTTTGCCCTTTAGCGCCCTTCTAGCGTTCCGTTGACTGTTCTTTTCCGTAACGCGATCAACACTTGCATTCAATTTCTGCACATCCACCAAATTGAATACTTGGAGGTGAAACCGAAATACCCCGAGAATTTTACGATTGGGTTTTTGACGGATAAACGCTTCCAATTCACTCTTGGAAACATGCTTACTATCATTCGCCACCTTGTTTTTTACGAGAAGATATTCACCTTCCTGAAGCTTTCGGGTGGGGGAACAACCACTACCTAGAATAGTAATTGCAACCCAACACAGGAGAATGTACTTTTGAAAAGCCAATGGACGGGAGAAAAACAGACCTTTAGGCACTTCTAGCAGGTCTTAGAATCATCAAACAAACTTCACTCCAAACAGTGCCATTTTCGCGAACCGACATCCAACAATTACGCTCATTGCAGCAGAAAAAAGTTCGGACAGCCACTGGTCTTTTTGTTGCGGAGGGCGTGAAGGTAGTAACGGAACTCGTTTCATCGCCTTTGAAAGTAATTGGAGTGTATGCAACCAAGCCCGAATTACTCTCTCAACTGGATGGTGATTTCAGCAGAGAAATCATATCTATGAAAGAAATGGAGAAAATTTCGGGATTAACCAATCCAAGTGAAATACTTGCCCTTGCCCAGCACCCAGAGGAGAAACCAACCAATTACGATTTATCGTTAATTGTGGCATTGGACGGTATTCGCGACCCTGGAAACATGGGTACAATTATCAGAACTGCACGTTGGTTTGGGGTTACCACCATTCTTTGTTCAACAGATTGTGTGGATGCCTACAACCCAAAAGTGGTGCAGGGAGCAATGGGCGCTTTGTTTCATACTAATTTACATTCTTGCAACCTCGTGGATGAGCTTAAGGAAGCGCAATTGAACGGATTTCACCTTATTACAGCTACCTTATCAGGAAGCAATATTTATGATTTGCCTCAGCAGAAGAAAACTGTTTTAGTAATCGGAAACGAATCGCATGGAGTTAGTATAGCACTGCAAGCAATGAGTAACATTCAGGTAAAAATTCCAAATTATGAGTGCGAACAACGAGTGGAATCACTCAATGCAGCTACGGCCACGGCCATTCTCCTTTCGGTAATCACACAACGAAATGCCCAATAAATGGTGAAGGATAGAGTTATTCTTGGTATTGACCCAGGAACTGTGGTTATGGGATACGGTGTGCTCCACATTAAAAACAATGAATTGTATGTTGAGACATTGGGTGTGTTAAAGCTTGACAGATACAAAGACCAAGCGGATAGACTCAAGAAGATTTTTGACCGAACAACGGAAATTATCTGCCAATATCATCCAGACGAAATGGCGATTGAAGCCCCATTTTTTGGAAAAAACGTGCAATCTATGCTAAAGCTAGGACGCGCTCAAGGAGTTTGTATTGCCGCTGCTCTAGCGCTCAACATCCCTATTTGCGAATATGCCCCCAGAAAAATAAAACAATCCGTTACTGGAAATGGTGCAGCCAGCAAAGAACAAGTTGCTGCTATGTTGCAAAGCATACTCAAAACCTCCATGGCAGATTTCCCAATGGATGCGACAGACGCCCTAGCAGCCGCAGTTTGCCATCATTTTAACAACTCTGGAAAGGGCGTTACCAGTGGTGGGTCCAAGGTTTCTGGATGGGAAGCTTTTATTAAGCAAAATCCAGACAGGAAAGTCTAACTTTTCCTTTTGGAGGATTGGAGAAGCAATTCCCTACTGATTTTACTAGCCAAATCCGTTAACTCTTCTGATGCTATTTGCACAGGAGGATTGGCAAAGTTCATATCGCTCATGGCATTAATTGGAATTAGGTGTACGTGAGCATGCGGAACCTCCAAACCAATTACTGTTACTCCAATTCGCTTGCATGGCACCACTACTTTAATTGCGAGACCCACTTCCTTAGCGAATAGCATCAATTTACTGTAGTTAATATCATCCACATGAAATAAATGATCTATTTCCACTTTGGGCACCACAAGTGTATGGCCTATGGTTAGCGGACTAATGTCCAAAAAAGCAATGCAATCCTCTGTTTCCCCAACTTTGTAACAAGGGATTTCTCCAGAAATAATACGGGAGAAAATACTTGGCATTAACGACCTACTTCTACAATTTCGAAACTCACCTTTCCATTTGGGACGGTGATTTCCGCTACATCGCCCACTTTTTTCCCAAGTAACCCTTTTCCAATAGGCGACTCTACCGAAATTTTACTCTCCTTTAGATTCGCTTCCTTCTCTGGAACAATGGTGTAGCTCATGGTCATACCATTGGCCACATTTTTCAGTTTCACCTTACTTAATATAAGAATATGGTCGCCCGAAAGTTTGGATTCATCAATCACTTTGGCATCCGCTACTGTAGCTTCTAGCTTAGAAATTTTCATTTCCAACAAACCTTGCGCCTCTTTCGCAGCATCATACTCTGCATTCTCAGATAAGTCCCCTTTGTCGCGTGCTTCCGCTATTTGTTCTGATATGCGCGGACGATCGACCCTGCGAAGTTGATCCAACTCTGCTTTCAATCTATCAAGTCCTTCCTGTGTAAGATACGTGCTCATGGTAGTGTTATCAATGGTCTCTAAACGCAAAGAATCCCGCATAAGCGGGACTCTTTTACTTTGTCAAAAGTAGAAAATTTATTGCTGGCCTCCTACAGCGCTATGCGAACGCCAATGGCATGTACCCCAGAAAATGGATTAGTAGATCTAAAAGAGTAATCTATACCCAATGTACTTTTCTTTTCGCTACCCTTTTTTGTCAGAGGAACGTTAACTGTAACACCAGCTGTTGGGCCAGTTAAAGCCGAAATAGCTACATCGTCATCTGGGCCATCACTACCTAATTGTAGCACATATCCTCCACGAAGCATAAACAAATTTTTGAAGGAATATTCCAATCCAAAATTCATCAAGTCGCGAGTAAAGCTGTTAGATGTAAAGTTTACTGCTCCGCTAACTTGATGCATAAGCGTTGCATTTCTCCAATGGTATGTAGCGCCAATATGAAGTGATGAAGGCATCTCATATTGTGCGGCACGGTATTCCAAGGTTAAACTGCGGTCACCGCCAGGAACTGTACCTCTAACACCCAAACCATCACCACTAAATTTCATTGGCGGTCCAACGTTTTTGAGGGCAATACCAAACTGCAGATTGTCTTTGTTTTTTGGTTTGTCCTTGCTTCCCAATCGTGTAGTGTAAGAAACACCAGCATCGAAGGCTACACCTGTTGCACTAAGATTTTGGATATTCTGATTAATCACACGAACCGTTAAACCACCATTGATGCTGTTAGAAAAGCTTTTGGCATACGACAAACCAATGTTCAAATAGTTTGGTGAGAACGTTCCAATTCCCCCATCAGGAACATCCGTGGTGGTGATTTCAATATCACCAAAACTCATATTCATGATGCTTAATCCCAACACACCTGCCTCCCCAATTTTTTGGGAAACACCGAAGCTATTTATCATAACTCCAGAGCCCACAAGCCATTGGGTATTTGTGAATAGTACCTCCGTTTTTTCCGTGAAGGCCATACCAGCCACGTTAAGAAACTGCGCTTCTAGTCCACGGGCAGAAGCCGTGTTAGCACTGCCAAAGCCCGAAGACCTTGCCCAAGGATTGATGAGCAATTCGGTAGCACCAGCTTGTCCAGCACGGTCAGAGTTTCCACCAAATACAGGCTGAAACACAATCGCAAGAACTAGGGCAATTGGTAAGGATTTTAGAACTTTTCTCATTTCAATATCTTCTCAAAAGTGATGAACTCAGATGTTTTTGGTCAATAATCAGAAGGAATCAAGGTCTAACTGCCTCACAGTACCGAACCACTTAATTACCTTTTCGCCTATGCCAGGAGCTTCAACGTGAATAAGATATACACCGCTGGCTACAGGAATTCCTTTGTGATTCTTCAGATTCCAATCAAGTGAGGTAATAGCTTGTGTATCCTTCTTTAACTGACGAACCAATATTCCATTTACTGTGTAGATTTTTATCGTGCATACATCAGGAAGGTTGATGATTTTAACGATATTATCCAACTGAGTACGCTCGTAATCAGAGCTAGCATAGTATGGATTAGGCACTGCCCGAATCAAATCTAACGCAGACTCGGCAGTAGTTAAATCACCGCGTACTGTGGCGAAATCTGCTGTAGAGAATGTATACATCGGTAGATTGTTGTTCACAGGCTCAGTAGCAAACCAACCCGGAGACATCTCTTCACGATATGGCTTAGTTACACGTACTTCAATTGTAACATCATTAGCTAGCAAGGTAGCATTTTGAGCCAACAGCGGCATACCAACCCACATCGCATCCTTATAAACCTTGCGTTTTTCAGGATCATTTGGTTCGTAATTATTGGAAGAAAGCATACTGAATATGAATGCACCTTCATCATAAGAAGGAACGTCATTCAACGGGTTTGTTCCATTATGTCCGAAAACATAGATGTAATGACCGCCACCAAACAATACGTTTCCATTGTCGTCCAATTGAGCTCCAGTTGGGTTCCAAATCATGTCACCACCATTTTCTTGTAGTAACCAAGAGCTTTCACCAAAGGCCATGTTCAAGCGCTCTCCCGTTTCTACGTTTACAGCAAATCCAGGGAACCAACCCAATCCATTTGTTCCAGAGGCATCAGGTCTTCCATCTTTACCAACAGATGGGCTCATACGCAAGTTAAATCGTTTGGCATCTCCAATCCGTGGCACACTTTCATCGCCCACCTCAAGAACTGCGCAGCGTGTCCACTTGCTCTGATCGGCTGTGATGATCACGTCAACGCCAGCAAGATCTTTCAAATCATTCAGACCTTTGAAACGATCCCAAGTTGGAGACATTACATCAAGTTTGTTGCTTGCCAATTTCCATGGAGCCCAAGTTCCATTCAAAACTGTTTCGAACACCTGATTGTCATCTCCGTAATCTTCATCACCAGTTGGGGGCGTTCCAGGGGCAACGGTTCCAGAACGTATCCAATTAAATGGGGACACACCATCAACATCAGCAACACCAGTAAGCCAAAATGAAGTTCCAGAGAAGCTAATGCGTGAATCGATATAACCCATTCCACTAGGAATATCTCCTGGATCGATAACTTGTTTCAAGAACACTGAAATACCCCACTCTGGAATAAGCTGCTCATTTCCGTTTTGCAATCCAATTGGACGCTTTGCGTAAACAATTGTTTGACCTCCAACGGCTGGACAATTTCCATCAACACACTCCAAAGACCAATACGCATCAGATAGATTGCCTGGAGTGATGGTATCCAACATTTTGAACACAAAACTTGCTATAGGTAGATTTTTCGGGTCGATAACCTTAATATCAACTGGACCACGGCCATTATCGTAGATAACTTCTTTTACGCGCCCCTCGGCACTTGCCACAATTTCAGCAAGAGAAAACTGCGACAAGCGAATATCGCGACCACCGTTTCCTTGGCCTTCAATACGTGTGAGGCGTGGCCCATCACCATAATTAGCATTCACTATAGTTCCTTCCTGCTCAGGAGCCAATTTGTGCGGTATTCCAGGTACTGGAGTAATTGCTCCACCAGTTGCGCTCTTACGACCTGCGAGGTAAGGAGTTTTTTGTCCATCCAATGCCAATGGGTCATTCTGGTTGTAGGTCTTATAGTTATTGTAAGCATAAGACACCGCCATGTAATAGTACTTCTTGTGGTTCACCAATCTGCGGTCGTTGGTTGCAAACTCGTCTTGAAGAATTTGAAATGAATGTTGCACACCATTGTTAGAACCATTTACCATCTCAGTAGGAATACTCGCATTTAACTCCTCAGAGAATGTGAAATTTACTATTTGAGCAATAGGTGCGTTGGTTAATGGATCAATGTCCTTTATGTCGCATTGCGCCACCAAACGTGCCTTATCAGCATTTTGCAATTCTGAAGATGAAACAGTTTCATCTTTCAATTGGAAAATTTGATAGCCTTGAAAGCGGAAGATATTATCAACGGTTGGATCATCGCTTACAATAAACGGATCCACCTGAGCATAATCTTCATCCGCGTTATTTGAAGTTGATGGATTGGATAAAAGAAGAACCAACTCACGATCCAGTTCAATTACTTCCAAAATTGGAGCATCTGGTCCATCAATAAGCACGAAGCAATTGTCGAATAGCGCTTGAGCCTTATCGTCTACTTTGCGTAGTTTTTCAACCGATGCGAATGGATCACTTGCGTTGGTAGCACGTGCCCAAACCACACCAACTGTTAAGTCGTTTACAGCACCAGGCTCCAATGTAAACGGGCCAGCAGATTGCATAAACCTCCTATCGAAAGGAACATTATTAACTGACTGTTCTGTCCATTCCTCCGGTAAATTCCCATTTACCCCCCAACCACATATATCTGAATTTCCAGGGAACATATAATTAGATAGCAAACTTGGATTTCCACCACCACCTTGATGGCCATTTCCGCCATAGAGCATTGGGCTATTATCTCGCCAAAAACCACTCATGTAATTGTAATACTCAGAGGCAGTGGTTGGGTCACCAGTAACTGAACCGTTATTATTATGGTAAATAAACCTGCGCATACCAAATCGCTCGTTATCCGCAACACCATCACCATATCCTACACCAATGCCTTTGTAAACAATCCCACCTTCAGAAAAAGCTTGAGCAACCTCACAGTTGTTATACAATGGGTTATCCAATCCATCGTTATCTTGGTAGGGTCCTTGAAAGAAGTCAACACCAACTGCAGGAGGATTTTCTCCATACTGTGTTGGACCACCCGTTCCATCAATAGCTAATCCGTTGTAGCAATAGCCCAAACCTCTACGTACATCACACCCTACATAATCATCATTGGCAAACCCAAGGTCAGCATCAACCCATTGCGCGAAATACGTATTCTCCAACGTAAACGAACCTCGGTTAATCAGTTCGTAATTGTAAAAAGTCATGTCGTTAATCTCATCGTTAGTAGAGAACGCAAATGCTTGTCCACGTATTTCCATACCAATTGGATTACCACCTGACTCTGTGTGGATATTTCCCTTGTCGTTAAATACCCACCAATGTGTTTCGTCACCAAACAAACGCACTTTACGATTGCGAAGACAATCAAAATCAGTAGGATTTATATCGTAGTAAGGATAGTCGCCTCCATCTTCTGGGTTATAACTTCCGCTTCCATCAGCATCGAAATACGGAGCCAAGTTGTAATCTTGACCTACAGTTACATCACCGTGAGCAGGCCAATTTAGGATTGACTGAGGAACCACATAACCAGCATGTTCCACATTCACATCACAAGCAGGGTCATTTTTACACAGATACCACGCCACAAATTTGTCTACCTCACCACGTGTAATCTTAAAGAACTTGTCATAAGCTGAGCAAGTGGCAGGATCAATTTCGGCCGCTACCAAATCCAACGGACCAGGCCAAAAATCAAAGCCTTGACTTCTAAATCTGTTGGCTGCTACTTTCAATTGACCATTAACGTCCTTACCGCCAATCCATAACGAACCAGCATAAAGGGAATTTTTTCCTGATCCTTTTGGAATTTCATAACGCGCAACGCTTAACAAATCCCACCACATATCGCCTCCACTATGAATTAACGCTCTCACATTATTCAATGAAAGTTCAATGGAAGAAGATGGTGGGGCACAATCAGCCGCAAGATCCTTTGGTCCAGCAGTTTTATTGGCTTTTTTTCCATCCTCACCTCTTGATTTTTCTGCAGCAGCAGGATTGGCAATGCATGCTAGCACTGCCACAACTGCGAGTATTTTAAATTGCTTTACCATAATCGTTTCTTTTTAAAAGTTCGTGTTAAAAGTTCAATAAGAGGCCAATTCGGAACCTACGTGGAATAGAGTAATTTCCTGGGTTATTGACCTTTCTTGTATAAAGATCACGGAATGATTGTTCGTCAATTTGATTTACGATGTTTTGTTGGGTCTGGGCGGCAGCCAAGTAACCATCATCATCGGGATTGCCGGTTGCACGATACACGCCAATCACGTTTTGGGTATTGAATAGATTTTGTATATCGAGATAAATATTCAATATAGAAGTTTTGGCTGGTTTACCCTCCGAGCCTTTATTCCATTTGATATTAAAGTCGCGGTCTACGCGCATGTCAACCCTAAACTGCCAAGGTTTCGATGAACCGTTGATAGAACCATCCAAAAACGCAGACCCACCACCACTAATTAATGCGTCACCAGTAACGTTGGTTTGCCCAGAGAATGGAGTTCCCGAACCAGCCCTAATAATGGCGTTCACACCTAGATTTTCAAGCCAATTGATAACTTTTCCATTCTTTAAAGCTGTTTTAGGGCCGTTGTAATTTTTATCCGCTCCAAAACGGTAATCCACGCTTACAACAATATTATGACGTTGGTCAAAATCCAGCGGTTGCGTTACGCGCAAATTGGCGAAACCTGCCTGTACCAAATTTTGGCTGGTTGTAGAGTTTGAACCAGTTCCATCAGCAAATTGAAGTGTGTAGGAAACACGGAATTGAATATTGTTTGTTCTACGCATATCATAAGAAAGTGTAAGTCCTTTCACGGTTCCAAAATCCAAGTTACGATATGTTAGGTATGACCGTGGATAGGCTTCAGCAACTCTATACACCGTAATTTGATCGCGCATTTCTCGGTAGAATGCATTAAGCTCAAGAGCCGAACGTTTGCTCAATTTTTGCTTGAAACCAATGGCGTATTCAATAGTTGTTTCAGGCTTAAGATCAGGATTATTGATTACATCATTGATATTTTCTATGAACATATAATCCATAAGATTCAGCCTGTTGCCATTCAGCGGTCGCTGCGTTAAAACGTCATAGTTTGCAAAAAACAATGCATCCTCTGAAATTGGGAATGAGAACGATATACGTGGCATTACATTCACTTGAGGATCATAATCCTTAAAAGCTCCAGAAGACAAAACGGTTTGAGTTGGATTAACCAAGTATGGCGCAATACCAGTACCTGTGCGCAGCGAGGAACCATTTGCAAGCGCAGTTCCTTGAGCATCATACCAATTATCTCCATCACGGTAGCCCAATACCGCAGTTGGACTGTTGATATCGTTAACATACACAACCGCCTCATTCGAAATATTGCTTGGATGCGTCACCGCTTCTCCGCCAGGGAAACTAGTTACTTCCCCAGCTTTCTTCGTTTCAAATAACGAGTACGGATCTTTCAACACTTTTTGATTCGCATCAAAACGGTCAACCCTCACACCTACACGGAAAATCAAATCCTTGAAAGTGAATTCGTCTTGGATGTAACCAGAGATGTATATAGGCTCGAATGGAGCAACTTTACGCGTAAAGCGACCATTCTGATCCTTTTCCGTAAAGAAATCTTCGAAAGTTGGTTTGGAAGAAAGTCGCTTTCCAGTATGGTCAAAACCATAATAATCCACTAAATAATTTCCATTATTCAACAATTCGTCAGCACTAAACCAACTTGTTTGAAAAAAGGATGGGTCAAACGAGTCAATATCAATCCAATCTGTTCCTGCAGGATCCAGACCCAACGCAAGACGCATGTTGTAATCTATAAAATACTGCCCCTTACCTCCTAGAAGAGGATCGGTACTATATGAGCCATCAGGATTTTGGAATGGTGTGTAGAGTTGATTGTAGGAAATGGTATCCGTGTAGTTTCCATTCTCATCAAAGTGAATAATCGGATTCTCAGTATCCTGCTGAGCCAAATGGCTGTTCGCGTATTGGCGCGTAATCTGCCATAGACCATAAGGTGAGTATCCAATAAATGCATCATTGCGTTGCTCGTATTCAAAACCAAGCGAAATAGAATGGTTTTTTATATCAAATGCTCCTGTTGCTGCAACACGAAATTGCGTTTGATCCAACTGGCTGTAGCTGTTGTACGCATAACCCGTATTTCTCCACAATCCGTATACATCATCCGGAAAATCGCCATTTCTTAAAGCACCGCGATCTTGAGCCAATTCAGTAAGGTTCCTGTAGAATCCATCAGGATTTGGATTCAAATCATAGAACTGTTGGGTGTAAGCCGACAAATCTGGATTTACATCTGATGATTGGAACGAAACCAACGTATCCCTATCTGGACCTTGAAGCAATCCTGGCAATCCAGTAGTTGGATCAATGCCAAATGCATAGGTTTTCTCTTTGTATGTTTCGAACTTCCCTACATATCCATAGCGGAACAATTGATCTTCGTGACGAGCATCTTGTGTTACGCGATTGAATGTTTCGTAATCCGCCTGAATGCTGTAGTAGGCATTTGATATTACCGAAGACTTCTTCGCGTTTTCATCAGGCGTAGCATTATTAAAACGCTGGGTGAAACGACCAAATACCCTCCATGTTTTATTAATTTCCTCTCCATTATTCACGTAGTTGAACATGGAATTGGTGTAATCCGGAATTTTGCGATCATTAAAATCGATAGAACCACCAACTTTTAAGGTAATATTTGGTGTAGAGTAGAGGTCAATGTTACCTGAAGCAACAACTCCACGTGAAGGAACATTCTTGCGCTGCTTGGTATATTCCAAATCACTTTGACGTACAAATTCAGAAGTCAAATAGCTACCTCCAGATGGACTTTTAATTATAGGATTTGCACGCAATTCTGCCAATTTATTTTCGTTCACATAGTAGTAGCCAATGGCCGAAGGGCGCGGATCTTGTACATAGTTTACCTCGCCAGAAAGGAAGAATCCAAGCAATGGACGCTTTGCTTTTCCTTCTGGGTCTGATTTATCCTTAATGCTAATCAATGGGCCAGAGATATTGGCACCAATCAAATGATATCCTTGCTGATCGAGCAAATAGTCATTCTTGTCGTTCAGTTTAATACCACCGGAACTCAACAATTCGATGCCACCAGATATTTTACGTGCCGCACCTTTGGTTGTTATCGCAATGATACCACCTGTAACGTCTCCATATTGAGCCGGCATACCACCAGTCAATACAGAAACTTGGTCAATAGCACCCTGAGGCACGGAAGCTGAACCACGCACTTTCACACCATCTATATAGGTATCCGTAGAACCATCGCGAGTTCCGCGCACACTACCTACCGCACCGTCATTGTCTTGAACACCAGCGATACTGGTAACAGCCGCGGTAGTTCCCCTACTTGGCATTTTTGAAATGTCAGCACCAGAAAGTGTGGTTTTAGAACCTCCATCTCTTTCAATAAGAGGCACTTCGTAAGCAATAATCTGAACCTCACCTATGGCAATTCCTGCAATCAATTTGAAATTAACATCTGTAATTTGACCAACACTAACCTTAACCCCTGTTTTTTCTTGAGCTCCAAATCCCACAACAGACGCTTTCACCACATAGTCAGTGCCAGGCTTCAATGCAGGGATTTTGAACTTGCCATCAATATCCGTTGCGACACCAGTTACTTGCTGGCCAGCCTTCATTACTACTATGTTGGCAAAGGGAACAGTTTCCCCAGTAGCTTGGTCGGTAATAACGCCCGAAAGCGTACCAGTACCAATTTGAGCATGGGATAAACCAATGAATCCAATGGAAATAATGGCTAGTAAGAGGAGTTTTCTAATCATATCAATACAGTTTCAAATGCTGCGAAAAAAGTGCGGCTAAAATAGAAAAGAACATAAGGGCAATATAGATTTGTTAAACAAATGTTAAAATGTGTTAATGAACTAAGCGTAAGGTCGTTGCATGACGGCATTATAGACAAAAGCCTTTTTTAAGTCTAGTTCCTCTTGCAAAATATCACTGTAAAACACTTTAAGCTTGGCATCTTCTTGCACTTTTTTACCTCTCCGCTCTATTCTTGGGCGTTGGCCTTCTGCATAGCGTGGAGCATCGGTGGTAAGAAAAGGAGAAGGCTTCTCAACAACCTGCTTTGTTACAACAGCTTTCGGCTGAGGTGCTTTCTCACCAAAGCGTTCTAGAATCATTTCCTCGAGTGATTTTGGAGCTTCATAGGTTTCATAACTCTTTTCCGCTGGAACAGATGGAGCAGATGGAACGCGATGAGACGCTTGTTCTGCCTGTTTTTCTGCCTTAGCTTCTTGTGACTTTTTATAAAAATTGAACGCCAAATATGCCGCCCCAGCTATTAAATACAATATCTCTTCCATGGCGTTTAGTCTTTAGATAATACAACGTGAATTTATTTCCCTCTATTATTTCTACTTTTTTGCTTCCAGCTCTTCGCTTTGTTTGCCTTGTCCACCTTCCGTTTATTCTCTTTCATTCGTTTTCGCGTTTCCTTATCCTGCGATTTCATGTGTGCTTTCAATCCAGCTTCTTGCGCTTTGGCTTCTTCCTTCTTCAAAGCTGCTTGCTTTTTCTCTGTTTCAGCCTGAGCTTTAGAGGCAGAGCTTTGCGCCATTGCAGGCATAATCATTCCTACTGATAAAAAGACCGTTAGCGCTAGGCCAATTAAACTGCTCTTCATTGGTGATGCTGTTAAATTCATGTTCTGTTCATTTTTGCATTCAAACTCACTTTTTAGAACGCAACTCACTTGCATTCAGCTCAAAAATCGTCACAAATTCAAATGAAATAATTCTTCAATTTGAGGGTGACGAATATACCATCTCTTCAAATAATGCCGAACTCCTTGGTTAATTCACATCGCAGTCGTTAAGGACATTGGCTTTTCTATCTTTACGGAATGAAAATTAACCTTTGGCTGCCGCTATTGTTTGCTTTGATTTCATTGTTCAACATTTCTTGTGAGAACACGAATACTACTGGAGTTCCCTATGCTCCGGTAAATTTTCAGGTTATCGTTTCCAATCCAGATTTTTCTGCGCTTCAAGCCGTTGGCGGTCATGTAACTATTACTGGAGGTTCTAAAGGCATTATCATTTATCGGTATTCTCCAGATGAGTTTCGTGCTTACGATCGGCATTGCACCTACTTGCCCAATGAAGGTTGCAGAGTGACGGTAGATGATACCGACATTTTTGCTGTAGATGGCGAATGTTGCGATTCCAAGTTTCTTCTAGTAGATGGCGCTCCTGTTGATGGTTTGGCCGCAATTGGATTATTGCAATACAACACTTCCTTCAACGGTAATGTGCTTTGGATAACCAACTAACATGATTGTAGTTACTGGAGCTGCTGGATTCATTGGAAGTTGCTTGTTGGCTGGTTTACACAATGCTGGTTATTCTGACCTTGTTGCCGTAGACGATTTTAACCGCGAGGACAAGCTTCCAAATCTTGCTCAGAAAACACTATCCGCCAAAGTTCACCGAAACGATTTCATCTCTTGGCTCAAAGCAAATCATGCTTCCGTTAAAATGGTTTTCCATTTGGGAGCACGCACAGATACCACCGAATTCGATACCACAATATTCCAGCAACTCAATGTGGATTACTCCAAGAGTGTTTGGAAATGTTGCACTGAATTCGGCCTTCCCCTTGTTTATGCGTCTTCTGCCGCGACTTACGGTTTGGGTGAGTTGGGGTTTGAGGACAACCATTCCGTGATTAAAAACCTCATTCCCTTAAACCCTTACGGTGAATCTAAAAACACATTTGACCTTTGGGCTATTGAACAATCGAAGCAACCTATTTCCTGGGCGGGACTCAAGTTCTTCAATGTTTATGGACCAAATGAATATCACAAGGGTCGGATGGCATCTGTGGTCTTTCACGCCTTCGGTCAGATCCGGAAAACCGGGGCGATGAGACTTTTTCGCTCTCACAATCCTAATTTTAAGGATGGTGAACAGTTGCGAGATTTCATCTATGTAAAAGATGTGGTTGATATCTGCATCTATCTCATGGAAAACCGAGTTGAAAATGGCATCTACAATGTGGGTACAGGAACTGCCCGTACCTTTAGAGACCTAGTTCGCGCCACTTTCACGGCAATGAACAAGGAAGAAACCATTGAATTCGCAGACACTCCTTTGGATATTAGAGATAAGTACCAATATTTCACCGAGGCGAATATGACCAAGTTGCGAAGCGTTGGGTACAATCGTCCTTTCACTTCCTTAGAACAAGGTGTGAATGATTATGTATCCAACTACCTTAGTAGCGGCATTTATTTCTGAATGAAACCAAAGGCAAATTACACCTTTTGTCTTTTTATCAGTATGTCAAAGAACGTGTAGCTTTCCCAGCCCCGGCCTAAAAAGGCGGAGTAATCTCTAAAAAACAGAAATTAGAAAGATATTACTTTTTGATGACGCGTTTCACCACCGTGGTGCTGCCCAAACTAACGCGTATCAAATATAACCCACTGCGATATTTGGAAAAATCCAAACGTTGTGTGTTTAATCCAGGCTTGAAACTGCCCATGTCCATTCTTTTTCCAAGGGCATCCAATACTTCAAACGGAATTCCTGTTTTGACTTGAAATTCAAAATCAAAAACCAGTTCGTTTTCAACAGGATTTGGGTAAACCACAAACTCATCTGGTGTTTCGCCCGTACCATCGTCTGGTGTTTCGCTACCCTCAATTCCTGTTTTGAATTGCGGTTGAGAATTTGATTGGTCAATAGCGGTGCGATTCTTAGACTCGCTATTTATATAGGATGAAGACTGACCAGCAGCATTTCCTTTATCTATTAGTATCCAAACCATAATGAAGAGCGCTAAGCCAATTGGCTTCTTCCAATTCATTGAAAATCCTTGTTGTTTAGCGTCAAAGAGTGTTTTCATGGCTTCTGTTTTTTATGGTGAAACAATATATAAAGTGAGTCAGGGTTGGGATTAGGCTGAATCACGGTGTGAAATTACGCACCGCATTTCAAGCGTGCAAACCAAATAGTTGCCATAATTATACAATCCAACGGTTCATTTTTCACCGTTTTTTCTAAAAATATATTTGATTATCAATTACTTAAGTCCATAATTTCAACTGAATAAATTACAATCCTAAGGGTTTACAAACATTAGGGCATAAATTACAGTTCTAAGCCCTCTTTTTATGGTCATAAAAAGCCCTTTTTGGATGTTTTTAGTCCGCTTTTTTAGCTTATCTTACAAACGTGAATATGGCATTCTTTTCAACATGACTTTGCTTCTTATGCTTGGTTTCACTGGGCTTAATCAGCTTTTGAAGGTCTTCAAAATTGGAATAATAAGGTGGAAATAAATTACAGTTCTAAGCGCTGAAAATGGCACAAAATTTTACCCATAAATTACATGTCTAAGGCACATTCTGACAAACTTTTTCAACTCATCAAGGCGCTTTCAAAAGCTGAGAAAAGGTATTTCAAAGTCTATACTTCTAAACAAGGGACCGACTACGGCACGTATCAACAATTGTTTGATGCCTTGGACCGTCAGGAAGAGTATGATGAAGCACTATTGTTAAGGCAAGTGAAGAAAAACGCAACTCTTGTTCAGTCGATGTCCACTGCCAAAAGCCGCTTGTATGAACACCTACTGCGCGCGCTCGATTCCTATCATGCTAACAGTTCTATAGACGCACAATTGAAGCGCACCTTGCATTGCGTGGAAATTTTGTATAAAAAAACCCTCTACTCTCAAAGTCACAAATTATTGGAAGGCGCCAAAAAATTGGCCTATAAATACGACAAGCACACTTCCCTACTTGAAATTTTTATGTGGGAGAAATTGGTGATTGAGAAGGACAATTACGAGAGTGTTGGTGATGCCGAACTAGAAGCCATGATGCAAGAAAACGCTCGTATCACCAAATTGATTGAGGTTTACAACGACTTCTGGGGCATAAAAAGCAGGTTGTTCCACATACTGAACAGAAAAGGGAAAGCCCGAACTGAAGAAGGTTTACTACACCTTAAGTCCATAATTGACGATACGCTGCTCAATCGCAAACCTGAGCATCTTTTCTATGAGTCTGAATATTTATACAACCATATATATAGTGCCTACTATTTTGGGGTTGGCGATTACGCGAACTCCTATATCTATTTGAAAAATAATGTGGGCCACATTGAGGCCAATCTTGACAAGTTTAGCGAGGAACCCAATATCTATTTCTCGGTACTGACCAATGTGGTTTATATCGCCAGCCAATTACACAAGTATGATGAGGTGTTTTCTTATCTAAAAAAACTGCGCGAATTGCCTGAAACAATGGACATTAGCAATAACGAAGATTTGGAGATAAAGCTGTTCTCATCAGCCAACAGCATCGAACTCACCATCTACTTTCTAACAGGAGACTTTGAAAAAGGGCTGGAATTAATCCCACAAATTGAAGCTGGTTTGGTGCTTTACGACCACAAACTGAACAGCGTACGAAAAGCCTTTTTCTTCTTCAATATCGCTATCATCTATTTTGGAGCAAAACGCTACAACGAAGCTTTGAAGTGGGTAAACCGTTTGCTAAACGATATTGACATTAGCAAAAGCCTGGATATCTACTGTTTTGGGCAGCTGCTTTATCTGCTCATTCATATAGAATTGGATTCGAAGAACTTATTGCCGTATGCATTGCGGTCGGCACAACGTTATTTAAGTACCCGAAATCAGTATTTCAAGTTTGAAGAAACCTTTATCGAACTTATTGGAAAACTGCTGAAATCCAAAAATATGCTTGCGGATACCGAGAATTATATCGTTTTCTTAGAAAAGATGAAAGAACTTAAAGCTGACCCTTTAGAGAAAAATGCCTTCGAATATTTCGACTTCGTTTCGTGGGCCGAAGCAAAGGCTAGCAACCGCGACTTTGCGGAAGTAGTAAGAGAGAAATCTGGGCTAGGAAATAATACGCTATAGGCTATCGCGTAGTTCAACAAGAAACCCGCGAATCTCACGCAGTTTCTCAACAACCTCCGAATTTTGAGCCACATCGGTTCTGTTTTCAGAGAGCTTTTTCTTAGCTCCTGCTAACGTAAATCCACGCTCTTTCACCAAGTG
>Ga0247843_1002271_pt1 | contig 35747 bp, 28 predicted proteins | sample LaCruzMarch2017__FD_192420 | JGI IMG/M metagenome (GOLD analysis project Ga0247843, IMG submission 192420) | Freshwater microbial communities from meromictic Lake La Cruz, Castile-La Mancha, Spain - LaCruzMarch2017_8m | ecosystem: Environmental > Aquatic > Freshwater > Lake | place: Spain... | reverse complement strand
CTGGCTGGAGGAGGTGGTGCTGCGCGAGAGCATCGCCGCCGGCGACACGGCGTGGGAGGAAGCGGTGGTGCTGGCGCATTGGCGCCAGCAACGCACGCCGCGCTCGGCCGCGCCCGACCATTTTGCCGAGAACCCGGCCTGGGAAGCGGCGCATGCAGCCTTCCACCAGGCGCTGCTGGCGGCCTGCCCCTCGGTGACGCTGCAGGGCATGGCCGAGACGCTGCGCGAGCGGGCGGAGCGTTATCGCAGCCTGGCCAACCGTGCCGCCTATCCCGGTCGTGACGTGGCGGCGGAGCACCAGGCCATTGCCGACGCCGCGCTGGCCCGCGACGCGCCACAGGCCACGCGGCTGCTGCAGGCGCATTACCGCAGCACCTTCACTTTCCTGCGCGCGGCCTTGGCGATCCCGCCAGCCTGATGCGGCTGGCGGCGCAGAGATGGTTTGAGCCCGGATTTCCCAGATGATTTCGATCTCGCTGGCCCGAATCGACGGAAATTCCGCATTCTTTCAATGGGTGGAGGCTGCTTCGGTGGCGGCGCGATGGACCATCCAGCGGGTGAATCGGATGATGGCGCCCTGCGGGTCGATTTCGACCGCCGCCTGAGGTTGAAGGTCTCGATAACCCAAACCCTACCAAGGATCACCGCGGTGGGCGCCCGGGGCGCTCCGCTACGCGTCTCCAGGGCCTTCGCTACGCGCTGCGGCCTCTGGCGTTCCTACACTACCACACGGGACACGCTCCAGGCCGCCAGCAGGAGTCGCGACGCCACCAAGCAGGAGCCTTCTTTCGATCATGGGGTCATGAGGTGCCATCCGACGCGGGTCATGGCAAACGCTGTTGCGCCCCGTATTGACCGGGGCGGAACTGGTGCTTTATCGCGTCCAGCATCGATCTGGGGACCAGGTTTACGTTTGGGAAGCCGGAGGAAGCTTAAGAAGCGATATGATGCTGTTGCGACAATTGCTGGCAAGGACCACTCATCTCTCGCTCCGTGACCGTTTCACCCTTTTCTACCGCAATAATATCTGGGGTGACCTCGAAAGTCGCTCCGGCAAAGGGTCTCGGCGCGGTTCTGGAAGCGTGGAGGCGGCGCTTGAGGCGCTGCGCATGACGGTTAGCGAACACGGCGCCGCCACCATGGCCGACATACCATGCGGAGACTTCAACTGGATGCCGCTGTTCCTCGATGCCGCGCCCTTTGTGACTTACCAAGGGTTCGATATCGTGCCCGAAATTATCGCCGAAAACCGCAGGCGCTATCCGACCCGCAGGTTTGAGGAACTCGACATCACGCGCGAGGTCCCGCCGCGCGCTGATCTGATCTTCTGCAAGGACCTGCTTAACCACCTCACATTTTTGGATGTGCGGGCGGCGTTGGAAAATATGCGTCGCTCGGGCGCCCGGTTGCTACTCGCATCGAACAATTTCGGTCACGCTCACGTGGATTTGCCTTCATTGGGCCTAACATCGTCCCGCCATCTCGACATCACCCAACCCCCCCCTCAACGCACCGCCCCCCATCTGGACGACCCACTACCTGGGTCTCTGGCGCCTCGCGGATTTCCCTGACATTGCGACGGGCCGGCCCGCAGGCTAATATGTTCGGATGTGCATTGAGAATGCTGGTGGCTGAGGATCCGCAGTGGATTTATCGTCACCGCAAGGCGCCGGATGCCGCCGATGCTGGTTGCATCGGCAAGTCCGGCAACGCAGCGGGGGCGGACAAGACCCGCGGCGCCGACCCGTCGGGTGTTCTCAAACGACCCCTCAGTTCAGGAAGGGGTTGCGCCCGCGGCTCGGCGCGCGCGCCGGGCCGAAATGCTGTGCCAGGTAGCCCACGATCTGGTCGCGGAACTCGCCTTCCAGCGGGTTCATGCCGTGGGTGTCGGCCATCCAATCCATCAGCCCGTCCCATTGCGCGCGGGTGAAGCGGCTGCGGCGGATGATCGCCGTGCTGTGGCAGGCGGTGCAGTAGGCGAAGGTCTCCGTCCGACCTTCGCCCTCGGGGAGGATGGTTTCCTCCTCCGCCGGCTGCTGGATGGCATGCGCCCGGTCCGCATCGCGTTCCGGATTGCCTTGCGCCGCCGCCGCGCCGATGCCGAGCGCGAGCAGGCCGGCCAGGAGCCAGTGCGCCCGCATCAGCCGACCAGCACCGCCGCGCGGCTGACCGGGTTCGCCCCATAGCCTTGCGGGTTCCAATTGGCGGCCTGGTGGGGCTGCATCCGGCCCTGGCTGTCGGTGGCGCGGTACCACACCTCGAAATAGCCATCCGAGGGGAGGGTGACGCGGCCCTGCCAGCGCTGCCAGGCATGCCGGTTGGCCGGCGCGCCCACCTGCATGGCCTGCCAGGTCGCGCCATAATCGATGCTGACATGCACCGCCGCCACGCTGAGGTCGCCCGCCCAGGCGGCGCCGCGCAGATCCATGTTGCGCGTGCCCGCCGGCAGGCGCGACCCGTGCGGGTGGGAGGACAGGATAGAGCGCACCGGCATGCTCTCCATATCCGCGAAGTCGGCGCCATTATTGTTGGCGCCCGGCACGATCGGCCGCACCGGCATGCGGTAGCTGGTGCCGCCCATCCCCTGGCCGCGATGCGGCGCCGCCAGCAGCTGCACGCGCGTCAGCCACTTCTGGCTGAGGCTTCCCGGCCAGCCCGGCACCAGCAGGCGCACCGGCCCGCCATGGATGTGTGGCAGCGGCTGGCCGTTCATGCGCAGCACCACCAGCGTATCCTCGTCCATCGCCTTGGCGATGCGCATGCCGCGGCTGATCGCATCGCGCGCCGTGTCGCCCGACAGATGCGGGTCGGCGCCATTGTGGCCGGTGAAGCGCGCGGTTTCCTTCATGCCGGCGGCGCGCAGCAAGTCGGCCAGCCGCACGCCGGTATATTCCGCGCAGCCGATGGCGCCATTGCCCCATTGGTTGCCGCGGGTCTGCGGCGCGAAAGTGCTGCGGCCATTGCCGCCGCATTCCATCTGCAATTGCCGCGTCACCAGCGGGAAGCGGGTTTCCAGCTCACCCACCGTCAGCTCGAGCGGGGTGTTCACCTCGCCCTCGATGCGCAGCTTCCAGGCGCGCGGCTGGGCCGCGGCGTCGGGCACCAGGCCATTGTTGCGGATGAAGAAGTTGGCGTAGCTGGTGACCGCCTCATCCAGCAGATGCTCGGGCGTCTCGGCCACCAGGGGGCGTTCCTGCAACAGCAGCAACGGACCCTTGCCGTCCATCCGCAGGATCTCCGGCTGGCCGGCGCCCTGGGCCGCGGCGGGGCGGGCGAACAGGGCAGGCAGCATCCCGCCCGGCATGTTCCCGGCGAAGGGGATGGCGGCGCCGAGCGCGCCACCCATGGCGGCCAGCGCCGCGCCCTTCAGCGCGCCCCGGCGGCCGAAGGCCAGCGCGTCCCCGCGCTCCGGATCGTCGCGATACAGTTCCTGCACCGACCGTTCATGGCGCCCGATCCGCAGCATGGCTTTCTCTCCCGTTTGACGGCGGGAGCATAAGCCATCGCTTACGTGATGCAAGAAGCCACGCGACGACTTATTCGGCGGCGAGCGCCATGGCGCCCGGCAGGCGCCAGCCATATTGCGCATCGAGCCCAAGCTGCCGCACCACGGCCAAGCCACGGGTCAGGTGATCGGGCTTGAGGCCACTCAGGGGTCGCCGCAGGTCGCCGGCCGGCAGACCGACCGCCTTCATCAGCGACTTCACGGCCACCGGGTTGATGGCGCTGTAGGTGAAATGCAGCAGCGGCAGCAGGCGCAGATAGCTGCTCCGAAATTCCACCGCCTGGATTGCGTCGGCCCAGGGTCTCGACAGCCGTGCCATGCCGGCCGGGTCGAGATTGCCCGTCATGTTCGCCGTGCCATGGCCGCCCAGCGCCATGGTGGGCACCACCAGCCCCAGGTTCGGGCTGTCGCAGCACATGATCGTGGCATCCGGTTTGGCGGCGCAGATTTGCGCCACCTGGCCCACGCGCGTGGTGCTTTCCTTCAGCACCACGATGTTCGGGTGGCGCAGTAGCCGCAGCAGATGGTCCCAATGCAGGTCGGACTTCACGCGCGGCGGGTTGTTGTAGATGCCGATCGGCAGGTCCACCGCATCGGCGCATTCGGCGAAATAGGCTTCGATGTCATCCTCGGGCGCGCAGATATAGGCGGGGGCGGCCAGGATCGCGCCATCGGCGCCGGCGGCCTTGGCATGTTCCAGATACTTGATGGTGGCGGCCGTGCTGGTGCCGGTGCAGCCATAGAACAGCTTCATGCGGCCATCCTTCATCGCCGCCGTGCGTTCCACGATCTCACGCCGTTCCTCGGGCGCCAGCATCGAGACCTCGCCCGTCGAGCCCATGATCAACACCGCCGAGGTGCCATGCGCCGCCTGCCAATCCAGCAGCGTGCGGAAGGCGCCGTAATCGACGCTGCCATCCTGGTTGAAGGGGGTGATGAGGGCGACGAACGACCCTTCGATCCGCATCTTCGGCATGGTGTGTCTCCGCGCTGGCCAGCCATGAACCTAATCACGCGCGGCCGGAATTGACAGGGCCGGCGTGTCGTCGCTCGATCGGCCCGCCATTGGGGGGCGTCGCATGACCGAGATGTTGTTGCACGGCTATTTCCGCTCCTCCGCCGCCTGGCGGGTGCGGATCGCGCTGAACCTGAAGGGCGTGCCGCACGCCCATGCCTTTCGGCATTTGCGGCGCGGCGAGCAATCGGCCCCCGATTACCTGGCAAAGAACCCGCAGGGGCTGGTGCCGGCGCTGGAGGTGCCGGGGCCAGTGGGCGAGAGTCAGGTGTTGACCCAGTCGCTGGCGATCCTGGAATGGCTGGAGGAAACGCAGCCAGGCCCGAAGCTGCTACCAGCCGATCCCTGGGGGCGGGCGCGGGTGCGCGCCCTGGCGCAGATCGTGGCCTGCGACATCCACCCGATCCAGAATCTGCGCGTGCTGCAATATCTGAAGCGCGACTTCGGGCAGGCGCAGCCGGCGATCGATGCCTGGGTGCGGCATTGGGTGGCGCTGGGCCTCGCGGCCTTCGAGGCGCGGCTGGCCGAGGCCGAGACGGGCCGCTTCTGCCATGGCGATGCGCCGGGGATGGCCGATTGCTGCCTGGTGCCGCAGCTGGGCAATGCGCGGCGGTTTGGGGCCGACCTTGCCCTGTATCCGCGCGTGCTGGCGGTGGAGGCGGCCTGCGCGGCGCTGCCGGCTTTTGTGGCGGCAGCGCCGGGGGGGCAGTTGGATGCGGAGTAGGTGCCTTCGTTCGGCAAGCGCCCTCCGGCCAAGCTGAGTTAAGCACGCGCACGGGTCAGCTTTGTCCGCGCCGCGCCCGGCAGGCTGGCGTGCCATCCGTCCTGCCATGACGAAAAAATTGCTTGCCCCAGCATGTCATTTTGCGGAGCCTTCGCGAAGAACCGCCCCGTCCCAAAGGATTCACCCAGTCAAATGACCGTCTATTTCGAGACCACGGCGCCGAACGACGACTTCTTCACGCAGCAGACCGTGGATCTCACCACCGCGCAGCCCCTCGGCATCGCCGGCATCCACAGCACCACCCTGCCGAGCCTGACCATCAATGGCGCGATCAGCGTGCCCGGCGACACGGACGTGTACCGCATCAGCCTGCGCGCGGGCGACGTGGTCACCCTCGATGTGGACAATCAGGGCGTGTCCTTCCTGGACACTATCCTGCGGCTGCGCGATTCCGGCTTCGTGGAACTCGCCGTCTCGGACGATATGGCTGCGGCCGACCCTGGCTCGGCCGGCACCCTGGATCCGTTCCTGTCGCTCACCATCGCGTCGTCGGGCATCCACTACATCGCGATAAGCGCCTTCGGGGGCGTGACGACCGGCAACTACGCGCTGAACGTCACCATCTCCAGCATACCGCTGGTCCTCAGCGCCGGCGTCGGCCAGAACATCGTGGCCGGCTGGCTCGGGAATGACAGCATCACCGGCTTCGACCCGCTGGTCGGCCCGGAAACCATCGGGAAGACGCTGCGCGGCTTGGCCGGCAACGACACGCTGCGCGCCGGCGACGGCAATGACAGCCTGGATGGCGGCACCGGGCGCGACCTGCTGCGCGGCGGGCGCGGCGCCGACACGCTGGTCGGCGACACGGGCAATGACAGCCTGTATGGCGACATCGGCGACGACTTGCTGTATGGCGCGGCGGGCAACGACCGGCTGAACGGCGCCTCGGGCGCCGACTGGCTGATCGGCGGGGAAGGCAACGACCTGCTGAGCGGCGGGACGGGCAACGACCGGCTCGACCTGCGCAGCAGCGATCCGGATCTGCGTGGCCGCAGCGTCGGCCATGGCGGCGATGGCGCGGACACCATCTTCGGCGATGCCGGCGACGTGCTGTCTGGCGATGCCGGGGACGATGTGCTGCACGTCGCCGACAGCAGGGCGACCTCCAACGCCTTGGCCGCGCATGTGGATGGCGGGGCCGGCAACGACCTGCTCCGAATCGAGCTGCAAACAGACCCGGTGGTCGTGCCCGGCTCGCCGAGCGTCGGCGCGGCGAGCGGGAACGTCTACTTCACCGCGGACGACGATGGCTTCGGTTACCTGTTCCGCCAGGCGGCCGTCGGGACCGAGCAGCCCGCAGGCACAATCTCTTTCCGCGGCATCGAGCGGTTCGAGATCCTGGGCGCGGGGCTGACGGGCAACGACACGCTGAGTGGCGGGACGGGCGACGATTTGCTGCGCGGCGACGGCGGCACGGACAGGATCGCAGGCGACGACGGCGCGGACACCATCGTCGGCGGGACGGGGCAGGATGAGCTGTATGGCGAAGACGGGGCCGACCTGATCTTCACCCAGACGGACGCGACCGCGAGCGGGCTTGATCGCAACTATGTCGAAGCCGGCGACGGCGCCGACACGGTCTACGCGCAGTGCGGCGACAATGCCGATGGCGGGGACGGGGACGATTTGTTCATCCTCCGGGTGGACCTTTCGTCCGCCTTCCAGGCGCAGCTGGCAGGCGGCACGGGCCTCGACCGCCTGGCGCTGCTCGGCCAGACGGGCGCGCCCTTCCGGGTGGTCCTCGACCAGGACGGCACCGGCCGCGTGTTGACCTGGGGCATGGAGGAGCGCGCCCTGCTGTCCGGCATCGAGGCGCTGATCATCGCCCCGCAAGGTCCCGCCGGCTCCGGCGGCTTCGCCTTCGCGGATGAGTTCGGTGGCGGCATCGGCGGCGACAGCATTGATGCCGGCGCGGGCGCCGACACCATCTCCGGCAATGACGGCAACGACACGCTGGGCGGCGACGCCGGGCTCGACCGGCTGGATGGCGGCGATGGGGATGATCTCCTCGACGGCGGCGGCGATGCCGACACGATGACCGGCGGCTTCGACAACGACACGATGCTGGGCGGGGCGGGCGACGATTTGCTGCGGGGCGGCCACGGCAACGATTCGATCCATGGCACGACCGGCGCCGACGTGATCGAAGGCTGGGACGGCGCCGACACGCTCGGCACCGGCTTCAGCGGCGAGGACACGGCGGTGGTGTTCGGCGGGAGGGGGGCCGACCTGATCCTGATCGGCGGGGCTGTCTTCGCCGATGGCGGCGACGGCGACGACCGCTTCGTGATGGACATCCGCGGCTCCGGCCTTGTTGTCGGCGGCGCGGGGGTGGATGTGCTGGAGGCCGACCTCACCCTCGCCACGGCGGCGGCGGAACTCGAACTGTTCGGGGAGGGCGGCGGCCTGCTGATGTTCGGCAGTGACCTGCTGATGGATGTCGACAGCATCGAGGCCTTCGCCCTGACCGGCACCGCCTTTGCCGACCGCTTCCTGGCCGGCGATGCCAATGACACGCTGCGCGGCGGCGAGGGCAGCGACCGGCTGACCGGCAGCGGCGGGGCGGACAGCCTGGATGGCGGCAACGGCAACGACATCATCGCCGGCGGAGCCGGTGCGGACACGCTGGATGGCGGCGCGGGGCGCGATGCCTTCCGCTACAGCAACGCGGCGGAAGGCGGTGACACGATCCTGTTCTATTCGGTGCGGGACGATGTGATCCAGGTCTCGGTTGCCGGCTTCGGCGGCGGCCTGCGCGTGGGTGGGCTGTCGGCCAGTCTTTTTGTGGCCTCGGAGAGCCGAACGCCAACGGCGGCCTTCGGCCAGTTCCTGTGGCAGCCGCTGGCGGGCGAGCTCTGGTGGGATGTCGATGGCATGGGCGCGGCCGCGGCGCAGATGATCGTTCGCTTTGCCGACGGCGTCCCGGCGCTGGCGGCCTCGGAGATCCAGGTGGTCGCCTGATCCAGCGCGCTGCCGGCCGGGCCAAATCTTGATTACGCCCCCGGCGATCTCGGGGCGATGGTCGAGGTTCGCCGGGCCGATGCGCTGCGGCTCAGAAATAGCCCTCGCGCTTCTTCCGCTCCATGCTGGCTTCCTGGTCACTGTCGATCAGGCGGCCCTGGCGTTCGCTGGTGCGGGCGTCGCGGATTTCGGCGACCACCTCCTCCAGCGTCTCGGCGCGGCTTTCATGCGCGCCGGTCAGCGGCCAGTCGCCCATGGTGCGGAAGCGCACCCACATCATCTCCACCTGTTCGCCGGGCTCCAGCGGCATGCGGTCATCGTCGCGCATGATCAGCGCGTTGCTGCGCCGCAGCATCGGGCGTTCCGCCGCGAAATAAAGCGGCACCACCGGGATGTCCTCGGCGGCGATATAGTCCCACACGTCGAATTCGGTCCAATTGGACAGCGGGAAGACGCGCATCGTCTCGCCCTGGCTGATCTTGGTGTTGTACAGGCCCCACAGCTCCGGCCGTTGGCCGCGCGGTTCCCAGATATGGCCGGGGGCGCGGTGGCTGAACACGCGCTCCTTGGCGCGGGCCTTTTCCTCGTCGCGGCGGGCGCCGCCGAGGGCAGCGTCGAAGCCATGCGCGTCCAGCGCCTGCTTCAGCCCTTCGGTCCCCATCACCGACATGTGCACCTGGCTGCCGCTGGTGATCGGGTTGATGCCGCGCGCCACACCTTCCGGATTGGTGTGGACGATCAGGTTCAGGCCAAGCTCGGCCACGCGCCGGTCGCGGAATTCCAGCATGGCGCGGAAGTCCCAGCCGGTTGCGATGTGCAGCAGCGGGAAGGGCGGCTTGCCGGGCGCGAAGGCCTTCATCGCCAAATGCAGCACGACCGAGCTGTCCTTGCCGATCGAATAGAGCAGGACCGGGTTGCGGAAGCTGGCCGCGACTTCCCGGATGATGGCTATGCCTTCTGCCTCAAGCCGCTTCATGTGAGGCGTCAGTCGCGACGATGACATATTGGCAGCACCCTTTTGGACAGGAACGACGGGGTTGCGCATGGCACGGACGGCGGCCGCCGCCAAGATGGCAGGACCGCACCGTTGCGCCGCGCGCCGGCCAAAGATGGCGCAGTGGGATGAAGCGCCCGTTGATGCAGCGCGGATTTGCCGCCGCCGTCCCGTCAGATCGCCGGGATCATCCGGCGGCCATGCTCAAGCGGACTTGAGCACGCCCAGCAGTTTTTCCTGCGCCGTCGCCTTGTCCGTCCGGTCGATGGCGGCGAGCTCGCTGGAGAGCCGGTCGAGCGCCTGCTCATAGATCTGCCGCTCGGAGAAGGATTGGTCGGGCTGGCCGGAATTGCGGTGCAGGTCACGGACCACCTCGGCGATCGACAGCGGGTCGCCCGAGTTGATCTTCTGCTCATATTCCTGTGCGCGACGGGACCACATGGTGCGCTTGATCCGCGCGCGGCCCTTCAGCACGTCGAGTGCCTCGTTGATCAGCTCATTGGTCGCCAGCTTGCGCAGGCCCGAGGAGGCGGCCTTGTTGACCGGAACGCGCAGCGTCATCCGGTTCTCCTCGAAGGTGACGATGATCACCTTCAGCGAGAGGCCGGCAACCGGCATATCCTCGATGCCTTGAACCTGGCCGACGCCATGGGTCGGGTAGACCACATGGTCGCCTGCCTTGAACTCCACCGGGGGGCCCTTCGGGCGTGGCGGCGGTGCCATGGCGTCCGGGCGCATGCCTGGCATGCCGGGGCGCCCGCCGTAATGGCTCGGGCGGCCCCCCATCATCGGCCGGGCGGGCGGCATCGGCGCCGGCGGGGCCTTCGGGGGTTCAGGGGCCGGCGGCATGGCTTCCTTCGCGGGCGCAGCCTTGGCCGGAGCGGGCTTTGCGACCGGCGCGGGGGCTTTCGCCGCCGGCGCCGTCGCGGCGGCCGGCGCGTCGTCGGCTGGCGGCTTCGGGGCCGCGGCCTTCACCGGCGGCGCCTTGGCGACGGCGGCCTGCGCGGTCGGCCTTGCCGGTGCCTTTGCGGGGGCGCTCTTGGCGGCTTCCGGCTTCGGCGTGGCTTCCTTTGTGGCCGCCACTTTCGCGACGGCGGCCTTTGGCGCTTCGGCGGCCTTGGCCGGTGCTGCTTTCACGGGTGCGGCCTTCATGGTGGCGGCCTTCGCCGCGCTGGCTTTCGCGCTGGACGCTTTCGCGGGAGGTTGCTCAAGATCTGCCTTGGAGGGGTTGGCAGCAATCTTGCCTGCCTTGCCCTGGGCGCTGCCTGCCATGTCGCTACCCGCTTTCCCGAATGGAGCCGCACCGACGCGCAAATCGCTGCCGAGGACCCGGTCGCGCTCGCTGAGCGGGCCGATACCGAGGAGCCCCATCCGCCATCAGCGCGCCCACTCCTGTCAGGAGAATATAATACAAACAAGGTCGTCTTGCCAGCCCTTCGGCAGCGATCGCAACGAGTGGCGGTCGCCAAGGTCCCGCCTTGCCAAGGTCCCGCCTTCCCAGGGTCAGGCTTTGCCGGGGTCCTGGCTGAACAAGGCCATCTTGCCGGGCTTGTCCTTCCACGCATCCGCATCGGCCGGCGGTTCGCCCTTGCGCGTGATGTTCGGCCATTGCGCCGCGTAGGTGCGGTTCAATTCCACCCAGGCCGTCGCCTTTTCATCGCTGTCGGGCAGGATCGCCTCAGCCGGGCATTCGGGCTCGCAGACGCCGCAATCGATGCATTCGTCGGGGTGGATGACCAGCATGTTGTCGCCGACGTAGAAGCAATCTACCGGGCAGACTTCGACACAGTCCATGTACTTGCACTTGATGCAGTTTTCGGTGACGACGTAGGTCACTTCCGCCTCCGGCCCGGGCGCGCCTTTGCTGGCGCCGATCCACGGTATGTGGCCCGGACCGGGCTGCCTGGCAAGCCGGCCTGACGGCGCCGAGTGTCAGGATCGAGGTTCACTTGGGTGGGTCGGAAAGATCCTCATACAAACCCCGCGCTTCGCTTGCCGGGCCCCGCCGCCCGGCCAGCAGCAGCACCCGCCACACGCGCACATTGCCGCCGATCGTCAGCGTCAGCACATCGCCCGCGCGCAGCTTGGCATGGGGCTTGTCGGTGGGTTGGCGGTTGATCCGCACCCCGCCCGCCGCCACCGCCCGCGTGCATTCCGCGCGCGTCCGGGCCACCCGCGCGCACCAGAGCCAGAGGTCGAGACGCTGGAATGCAGCGGCTCCGCCCCCGGACATGTCAGTCTTTTTTGAGCTTCAGCGCCGCCAGCACCGCGAAGGGGCTGTCGGCCTTGGCGCCGGCGAAAACCTCCCGCGGGGCCGGCTCGCGCCGGTCATCGCGGCCACGCGGCGGTCCATCCTGGCGCGGCCCGTCCCCGCGTGGCCGATCCCCGCGCGGACGATCCCCGCGTGGCCGGTCGCCGTGCGGGCGGTCGCCGCCGGGCCCATCCCGATCCGTTCGGGCAAAGGCCGGGCGGGGCACGTCGCCCCGGCCGCCCTCGGGCATCGGCGGGATCGCGATGCGTCCGCGATCGCGCTCGGGCGCCGCCGGGGCGGCTGGCAGCGGTGGGATGACGATGACGCGCTTGGCCTCGCGCTGCGGCGGCCGCGAGGGCGGTTCCTTGGCGGCCGGCAGGGGCGGGATCGGGATGACCTTGGTGTCGGTGGCGCCCTCGGTCTTGGCGCGCTCGGCGCGCGCCTTCTCGATGTAGAAGCGCTTGCGAATTTCGGCCGGCACGGGCGGGCCGAACATCTCGCCGCGCGGCGCTGGTGTCTCGGCGTTGGGGCGGGCTTCGCGGCGCGGCTGGCGGGGCGCCCGCTCGGCGCGGGCGGCGGCGATTCGTGCCGGCGTGGGCGGGCCGAACTGTGCCTCCTCCAACGTCTCGGCGGGCAGCAGCCGGAAGCCCATGGCGGTCAGCGCATCTTCCAGCGTGTCCGCCTTGAGGCCGAGGCGGGAGGCCAGCGCCTCGGGCAGCAGCGCGGCGCCGCGGCGAGTCAGGTGGCCAAGCTCCCCCGCGATCCGCTCCGCGATGTCGAGGCGCAGCAGCACCCGTCCGGCCGGCAGCCAGCCCGCCATCAGAGCGAAGCCGGTCGGCCAATGCTCGGGCCCGCGCGGCTCATCCTTCGACTCGGGGGGCGGCGTCGGCACCTCGGGCGCGGTCAGGGACACAAGGCCGGCGCCCGGCAGCTTCGGCGTCGGGATGCCGCGGCGCAGCGCCCAGAATTGGGCCCGCAGCGCCATGGCGCGGGGCTTCAGCGCATCCGGGATGTACATGGCGAAGCGACCGGCGCGGATGCCGATGGTCTTGAGCCTGGCCCGCAGATCCGGCGGGATCTCGCGGTCGGTGTTGCCGGGCACCAGGCCCATGCCCTCGCGCAGGCGGAAGGCGGGGCCGCGCAGCTGGTTGTCCTCGGCCGCCTTGGCCTCGATCGCGGCGATCGGCGCCAGGTCACGCGCCACCATCGCCTCCAGCCAGGTGGCCAGGCGCAGCCGCACCCGCTCACGCTGGGCATTGTCCAGGAATTCGCTGGCCAGCACGTCGATCTGCGGCTTCAGCGCCTCGGGCCCCGGCCGCAGGCGGGCCAATTCGGACCCGTCCCACATCACCCGGTGCTGCGGGGTCAGGGTGAAGGCCTCATCCTTCGCGGTTTCGAGCGCGGCCAGCCGGCGCGGCATTTCCTCGCGCAGCGCCCGGCGGGCGGCGCGCAGCACCAGGCGCTTCTCCTCCTCGTTGGTGGCGCCCGGGTCGGGGGCGAAGGTGAAGCCGGCGACACGGCCGACGATATGGCCTTCCACCACCACCTCGCCCTGGCGCGTCACCGCCGAGAGCAGCTCCTTCTCGGTATCGTCCAGGCTGCGCATCAGCTGCGCCGCGCGGCGATCCACGAAGCGGGCGATCAGCCGCTCATGCAGCGCGTCGCTCACCGCATCCTCGGCACGGCGGGCTTCGGCCTGGTGGCTCGGCGCGTCGCGCAGCCAGTCGGCGCGGGCGGCGATGTAGGACCAGATCCGGATATTGGCCAGCCGCGCCATCAGCGTATCCAGGTCGCCCTCGATATTGCCGAGGCTGGCGATCTGCCCCGCCACCCATTCGTCCGGCAGGCGGCCTTCCTCGGCCAGATGCCCAAAGATCTTGCCGCAGAGCTTGGTGTGGCTGTCATCGGCGATCTTGCGGAAATCCGGCACCTGGCAGGCTTCCCACAGCAGGCGCACCCGCGCGCGCCCGACGGCCAGCGTGCGGATCGACGCCTCGCGCGACAGCGCGTTCAGCGTGATGTGGTCGACCGCGTCATTGCCCTTGGCCAGGCCCGCCTGCGGCGGCGGGGTGCCGAGACTGTCCAGCAGACCCTCGACCGAGGTGAAGTCCAGGTCGGAATTGCGCCAGGCCAGCTGCGCCAGCGGCTCGAAGGCATGGCCCTCGATCTGGCGGGCCAGTTCGTCGGACAAGGGGGCGCTGTCGGCGGTGGTGCCGAAGGTGCCATCGCGCATGCCGCGCCCGGCGCGGCCGGCGATCTGCGCCGCTTCCTGCGCCGACAGGTCGCGCAGCGCGTGGCCGTCGAACTTCCGCAAGCTGGCGAAGGCCACATGGTCCACATCCATGTTGAGCCCCATGCCGATGGCGTCCGTCGCCACCAGGAAATCCACCTCGCGGTTCTGGTACAGCGCCACCTGCGCGTTGCGCGTGCGCGGGCTGAGGCGGCCCATCACCACCGCGCAGCCGCCGCGGCGGCGCCGCACGGCTTCCGCGATGGCATAGACCTCGGTGGCGCTGAAGGCCACGATCGCGCTGCGCGGCGGCAGGCGCGTGAGCTTCGCCTGGCCGGCATGCGTGAGCTGCGACAGGCGCGGGCGGGTCTCCACCTCGGCCTGCGGCACCAGGCGCTGCAACAGCGGGCGGATGGTCTCGGCGCCGAGGAACATGGTCTCCACCAGGCCGCGCGCATGCAGCAGCCGGTCGGTGAAGATGTGCCCGCGATCGGCATCGGCGCAGAGCTGGATCTCATCCACCGCGACGAATTCAGCGCGCCGGTCGAGCGGCATCGCCTCCACCGTGCAGGCGAACCAGCGCGCCTCGGGGGGCACGATCTTCTCCTCGCCGGTGATCAGCGCGACGTAGCGCTCACCTTTCGCGGCCACCATGCGGTCGTAATTCTCGCGCGCCAGGAGGCGCAGCGGGAAGCCGATGATGCCCGAGGCGTGGGCCAGCATGCGGGTGATGGCCAGGTGCGTCTTGCCGGTGTTGGTCGGGCCGAGCACGGCGCGCACCCGGGGGGCGAACATCGGACGGTCGGCGGGGCTACGGTCGGACATGGGCTGAAGGGTCGGTCCGTGAGGGGGAAGGCGAGGGGGAGGCCTCGCATGGCGGGCTTCGCTTGGCAACCGGCGCCGCGGCATCAACGCCGCGTCAAGGAAGGTCGGGCTAGGCTCGCGCCGACCGCCCAGGAAGATGAGGCCCTGCCCATGCTGTCCAAGCTCGCCGGATCGATCGCGCTCAGGCTCAACCTGCTGATGGGGGGCCTGGCCATCACGGCACTGGCAGCCGCCCTCGCCGGCTTCGGCGCGCTGCATTGGTATGAAGCGAAGGTCCGGGACTGGTCCCGCGCCGCCGAGGCGTCGCGCCTGGCCGAACGGGCGAACGCGCATGTGCTGGACGTGGTCATGGAAAGCCGCGGCATCTACATGGCGCGCGACCGGGCGCAGGTGCAGCGCTTCGGCGCCGGCCTGACCCGTGCGCTGGATCGGCTGGCGACCGACCTCGCCGCCTGGGCACCCTTGGTGCCGGAAGCCGGCCGGGCGGATTTCGCCGCCGTGCGCGCCGCCGCCGCCGAGTTCGACCGGTTCCGCCGGGAATTGCTGCGGCTCGGCCTGGAGGAAGGGGCGCCGGCCGCCGACCGCTTCGGCAACAATGAGGCGAACCGCGCCAACCGCGGGGCGCTGAACGATCGCCTCCAGGTCTCGGCCCGGGCCGCGCATGAGCTGGCCGCGCGGGAGCAGCGGCTGGTCGAGGAGAAGGCGCGCTGGCTGCCGGCGGCGCTGTTGCTGGCGACGGTCGGCGTCGTGGCCCTGCTCAGCCTCGGCACGCTGATCGTGCTGCGCCGGTCGGTGCTGCGGCCGCTGGCCGCGCTGCACGGCGCAGCCAGCGGGCTGGCCGCTGGCCGCATTGATGCGCCAACCCCCGGCCTGGCCCGGCGCGATGAGCTCGGGGCGCTGGCCACGGTCCTGGAACAGGCCCGCACCGCCGCGCTCGGCGCCCGCGGCGAGGCCGCCGCACGCGACGCCGCCCACCAGCAGGCGCTGGCGCGCCAGGCAGAGATGGTCGCCCGGATCGCCGCCCACGAGGCCAGCGCCCGCCAGGGCTTCGCCGCGCTGGATGCCGCGACCCAGGCACTCGACGCCGCCGCCGGCACCCTGGCGGACACCGCCGCCACCGGCCGCAGCCGCACGCAGGAAGCCGAGATCGCCGCCGCCGAGACCGCCGGCGGCGTGCAAACCGTGGCCGCCGCCACGGAGGAGCTGGTGGCCTCGATCACCGAGGTCACGCGCCAGATGAACGCGGCCGCCACCCGCGCCAGCGCCGCCGACGCCGAGGTGCGGGAGACGGATGCGAAGGTGCGCGGCCTGTCGGACGCGGCGGCGCGGATCGGCGATGCCGTGCGGCTGATCGAGAGCATCGCCGGCCAGACCAATCTGCTGGCGCTGAACGCCACCATCGAGGCCGCCCGGGCCGGGGACGCCGGCAAGGGCTTCGCGGTGGTGGCCGGGGAGGTGAAGGCGCTGGCCGGCCAGACCGCCCGCGCCACCGAGGAGATCGGCGCACAGGTCGGCGCCATCCGCACCGCGGTCGCCGGCGTGGTGGACGCGATCGGCCAGATCGCCAATGCCGTCCAGGAGATGGGCGCGCTGACCGGCGCCGTCGCCGCCGCCGCCGAGCAGCAGACCCTCGCCACCCGCGAAATCACCCGACACGCCGCCGACATGGCGGGCGGGACCGAACGCGTGACGGGCCGCCTGGCCGACCTTGCCGCCGGCAGCGAGCAAACCGACCAGGCCAGCGTCGCGGTCCGCGATGCGTCCCGCCACTTGGCGCAGCGCACCGCCGGGCTGCGGTCGGAGACCGAGGCCTTCCTCGCGGGGCTGCGCGCGGCGTAGTGTCGGGCCGGTGACCCCGGCCACCCGCACCGCCACCCTTTTCGCCACGCAATTCTGCGCCTTTGGGCTGCTGCTGCCCTTCCTGCCAGCCGTGCTGACCGCGCGCGGCCTGACGCTGGAGGAGGTGGGGCTGGTGCTGGCGGCGGGGTCGGCAATCCGGCTGGTCGCCGGGCCGGCCGGGGGACGGCTGGCCGATGCCTGGGGCCGGCCGCGTGCCGTCCTGGCACTTGCGGCGCTGGGCGCCGCGCTGGCGGCGTCGGGGCTGTTCCTGGCTTCCGGACTGGTGGCCGTGCTGGCGGTGATGCTGGTGCACAATGCCGCGCTGGCCCCGATCGTGCCGCTGTCGGACGCGCTGGCCGTGGCGGCGGCGCGCGACGCGCCCTTCGACTATGCAAGGGCCCGGGCGGCGGGCAGCGTTTCCTTCATCCTGGCGGCGCTGATGGGCGGGCAGGCGCTGGCGCTGGCGGGTACGGATGCGGTGGTGGTGATCCTGGTTGTCAGCCTGGTGGCGGCGGCCGGTGCCGCGCTGATCGCGCCCGCCGTGCCCTCGGTCCCGAAGTCCCCGGGTGCCGGTTTCCTGAAGCTGCTGCGCATCCCGGCCTTGCGGCGGCTGATGCTGGTCTCGGCGCTGCTCCAGGGCAGCCATGCGCTGTATTACGGGTTCGGCACGCTGCACTGGCAGGCTTCGGGCCTGTCGGCGGGGCTGATCGGTGCGCTCTGGGCCGCGGGCGTCATTGCCGAGGTCGCGCTGTTCTGGTGGGGGAGGGGGCTGGTGACGCGCCTTGGCCCGGCCGGGCTGTGTGCCACGGCGGCGGCCATGGGCGTGCTGCGCTGGACCATCCTGGCCGTGACCACCGAGCCCATGGTGCTGATCCCGGCGCAGCTGCTGCATGCCGGCACCTTCGCCATGCAGCATTTGGCCACGATGCAGCTGCTCGGCCGCATTGTACCGCCGGGGCAGGCGGGCAGCGCGCAATCGCTGCATGCGGCGATCGGTGTGGGCCTGCCGTTGGGGCTGCTGACCCTGGCCGCCGGGCCGCTCTACGCCAATGTCGGCGGCCTCGGCTTCCTGGCGATGGCCGCGCTGTGCGCGCTGGCCTGGCCGCTGTCGCGGCGGCTCAGATAGGCTTGGTGTCCGCTGCCTCGAAGCCGTGCGGCAGCACGCCGCGCGGGGCGATCATGGGATAGGGCGCGCGGGGGATGTAGCGGCCGGTGCCGGGCTCGGCCTGCACCTTGCCATCCTGCATCACCAATTCGCCCCGGCGGATGGTGGCCACGGGCCAGCCGGTCACTTCCATCCCTTCGTAGGGCGTATAGTCGATGGCGTGCTGCATCAGCGCGTTGGTCAGCGTGACGCGGCGCGTCGGGTCCCACAGGACGATGTCGGCATCCTTGCCCGGCGCGATGGCGCCCTTGTTGGCCAGGCCCATCAGCCGCGCCGGGTTGGTGGCGGTCAGCGCCACGAACTGTTCCAGGCTGATGCGGCCCTTCACCACGCCTTCGCTGAAGATCAGCGGCAGGCGGGCGGCCAGGCCCGGAATGCCGTTCGGGATCTTCTCGAAGCTGGCATCGCGGCCAGCGGCGCCCTTGCCGCGTGACCCCGCATGGCTGAAGGCGCAATGGTCGCTGCTGATCACGTCCAGCGTGCCGCGCCGGATCATCTCCCACACCCGGCCATGTTCGGGCACGTCGCGCGGCGCCGGGCTGCACATGAACTTCGCACCCTCGAAGGCCCCATCGGCGGCGCTGTGGCGCGCCATGTCGTCGGCGGTCAGCGCGATATATTGCGGGCAGGTCTCGCCCCACACCTTCACGCCGCGGGCCTGGGCGCGGGCGATTTCCTCGGCCGCCTCGGCGCAGCTGACATGGAAGATCTGGATCGGCTGGTCCAGCAGCTCGGCCAGCGCGATGGCGCGGTGGGTGGCTTCGCGCTCCACCACCGGCGGGCGGGACCAGGCATGGTAGGCGGGGCCGGTCAGGCCGGCATCCAGCAGGGCGCGGCTGCGCCAGCCGATCGCCGCGTAATTCTCGCAATGCACGGTCACCAGGCAGCCATGGCGGCGCGCGGTGGCCAGCACGCGAATGTATTCGGCGTCGGACACATGCAGCGGCTCGTAGGTCAGGAACACTTTCAGGCTGCGCACGCCCTGTTCCACCAGCTTCGGCACCTCGTCGCGCAGCACCTTCTCGGTCGGGTCGCTGATGATCTGGTGGAAGGCGAAGTCGAGCATGCCCGTGGTGCCGCGCTGGCGCGCATCCACGAACCGCTCCCACACGCCATGGCCTTTCCATTGCGGCACGAAGCAGACCACGCTGGTGGTGCCGCCGGCGAAGGCGCTGGCCGAGGCGCTGGCGAAGCTCTCCTCATTCACCGTCACGGCGGGCGGGCCATCGCCCATCGTGTAGCCGCCGAGGCTCACTTCCTCGATGTGGCAATGGCTGTCCACGCCACCCGGCAGAACGAGCAAGCCCCCGGCATCCAGGGTGCGCGCCCCATCGGTGATGCTCTCGCCGATCGTGGCGATCCGGCCATCGCGGATGCCAAGGTCGGCGGCGAAGGTTCCGAACGCGGTCACGATCGTGCCGCCCTTGATCACCAAATCATGCATGGGGGGCCTCCTCATCGGCGGTGGGCGGTGTCGGCATAGGCGCGGCCATAGCGGGCTTCGAGCCGGCGCTGCACCAGGTCCCAAAGGGTTGTCATCACCAGGTACCAGAAGGCGGCGGCGAAGAAGAGCTCCAGCACCAGGAAGCGTTCCTGGATCAGGATCTGCGTGCGCCGCAGCAGCTCCTCCATGCTGATCACGGAGGCGACCGAGGTGGTCTTGAGAAGCCCGTTCACGCTGTTGCCCAGCGGCGGGATGATGATGCGGAAGGCCTGCGGCCAGGTGACGCTGCGAAACACCTGGCGCGGCTTCAGGCCGAGGGCGAGGGCCGCTTCCTTCTGCCCGCGCCCGACCGCCATGATGCCGCTGCGCACGATTTCGCTGAGGTAGGCGGCCTCGTTCAGCGCAAGGCCGAGCAGCGCCGCCTGCACCACCGAAAAGCGCAGGCCGAACAGCGGCAGGCCGGTGTAGATGATCAGCAGCTGCACCAGCAGCGGCGTGCCGCGGAAGAACCAGCAATAGACCGACGCGGCGGCGACCAGCCCGCGATTGCCCGACAGGCGCCCCAGCGCGATCACGATGCCAAGCACCAGCCCACCGGCCAGTGACGCGACCGTGAGCCAGAGCGTGGTCAGGGCCCCTTCCAGCAGGAAGGGGTTGAACAGATATTCGAAGAAGCCCTGCCACGACCAGATATGCATGCGCGCCTGCCCTCAGCGGCCGGCGGCGCCGCGCTTACTGCGGCCCGACGATCTCGAAGGCGCCGGTCCACTTGTTGGCGCCGTAGCGGTCGAACAGTGCGTCATAGGCGCCATCGGCCTTCATCTCGGTCAGCACCTGCGCCACCGCATTGCCCAGCACGCGCGAGCGGAAGTTCAGGCTGGCCGGCGTCGGGAACAGGCCGTGGATCACGCGGGGGAAGTCGCCGCGCTGGTCATATTCGGCGGCCACGGCATCCACGCTGGTCACCGCTTCCACCTGGCCGGCGCGCAGCGCCTGGAAGGCGATGGCGAAATTGTCGAAGGTACGGATGTTGATGGCGCGCAGGCCCTTGGCCACCAGCTCCTGGCTGATCTGGCGGGTGCGCGCTTCCTCGAAGCCGCCGATCTCGACGCCCACGGTGCGCCCGGCCAGATCATCGACGCTGCGGATGTTCAGCGGATTGCCGCGCGCCGAGGACAGCGCCACTGCCTGGTTCTCATAGCGCAGCATCTGCATGATCTGCGCCCGCGCTTCGGTGTAGAAGGTGCCGGTGTTGATCATGTCCCAGCGGCGCGCGGCCAGGCCCGGGATCATGGCGCTGAATTCGATCCGCACCCATTCCGGCGTGAGGCAGAGGCGGCGCGCCACCTCCATGCCCAGCTCATAGCGCAGGCCCTGCAGCTGGCCCTGCGCATTGACGAATTGCAGCGGCGGCAGCGTCGGGTTGATCGACATCACCAGCGTGCGCGACTTGATCAGCTCGCTGTCCGGCACGCGCGGCGTGCAGCTTTGCGCCATGGCAGGCGTGGCGACGGTGGACAGGGCCATGGCGCCCAGCGCCACGCCCAGGATGGTACGACGGATCATGAAAGACACTCCCCCTGTGGTCACGCGGCCTGCCGCGCGCCTTCCGACAATAAACCCAAACCTTGCAGCACCGCGGCCAGCTTCGCCACATCGGTGCCCGGCAGCTTCAGGCGCGGCGGGCGCGGATCGCCCATCGACATGCCCATCAGCCGGAAGCCCGCCTTGGTGCCGGCCACGTAGCGCGGCCCGCCCACCCAGGGCAGCAGCGGCATCAGCCGGTGATACAGCGGCAGCGCGCGCGCCATGTCGCGATCGAAGGCCGCCGCGTGGAACATCTCGGTGGAGAGTTTCGGCGCCAGGTTCGAACAGACCGCCACCCAGCCGATGGCGCCGAGCCAGGCGCTCTCATAGCCGAGAACGCCGGCAAAAACTTCCATCCGGTCGCCGCACAGGTCGATGATGTCGCGCACGCGGGTCACTTCCAGCGTGCTTTCCTTCACGTAGCGGCAGTTCGGGATGCGGCTGATCTCGGCCAGCATCGCCGCGTTCATGTCGACGTTGGCGGTGGCCGGATTGTTGTAGACCATGATGGGGATGCCGATCGCATCCGCCACGCGCCCATAATGGTGCATCAGCTCGGCCAGCGTGGGCACGGAATAGAAGGGCGGGATGATCATGACGCCATCCGCGCCGAGCGCCTCCGCCTCACGCGAGGTGCGGATCACCTCGCGCGTATCCTCGGCGCCGGTGCCGACCAGCACGGGCACGCGGGCGGCGGCGGTTTGCACCACGGTCTCGACGATGGCGGTGCGTTCTTCCGGCGAGACCGAGAGGAACTCGCCCGTGGAGCCAAGCGGGATCAGGCCGCGAATGCCCTCGCGGATCTGGAATTCCACCAGTTGCCGGAGCGCCTTGTGGTCAACTTCCGTCCCATCCTCGGTGAAGGGCGTGACCAGCACCGTATAGCAGCCGCGAAATGGCTCACCTGCCATCGTCAGACCCCTGAACGCATGGCAGCATGGGATCGCACATCGGACAGGCAAGCAACCCCCCTTCATGCGGCTGACCCATTCTGCCATCCGCCCCGCTGCCGAAGCGGTGGGCATCACCTTCGATGGGCGCCCGGTTTCCGCGCTGCCGGGTGAGAGTGTGGCGGCGGCGCTCTCGGCGGCGGGAGTGCTGGCGCTGCGGCAGACGGCGGGCGGTGCGCCGCGCGGCCTTTATTGCGGCATGGGCGCCTGCTTCGACTGTCTGGTGACGATCGATGGCGTGGCGAACCAGCGCGCCTGCCTGGCCAAGGTGCGGGCCGGGATGGTGGTGGCCAGCCGCGCGCCGCTGGCCGCCCCCGCGCGGGCGGCGGGCGGGCCGGCCACCGAGGAAGCGCCCGATCTGCTGGTGGTGGGCGCCGGCCCCGCCGGCCTGGCCGCCGCCATCGCCGCCGCCGAGGCCGGGGCGCGCGTGACCATGCTGGATGAGCGTGAGGCGCCGGGCGGCCAGTACCTGAAGCCGCTGGCGCCGAGCCACACCCATGCCGCGCCGGACCGGCAATTCCGTCAGGCGGCGGCGATGCGTGCCCGCGCGGCCGCGGCCGGCGTGGTGCACCATGCCGGCGCACTGGTCTGGGGCGGCTTTGCGGTGGATGAGGTGGCGGCGCTGGTCGGCGGCCGGCCCTTCCTGTTCCGCCCCCGCCGCCTGCTGCTGGCCGCCGGCGCGCATGAGCGGCCCATGCCCATGCCGGGCTGGACGCTGCCCGGCGTGATGACCACGGGCAGCCTGCAAACGCTGGCCCGCGGCTTCCGCGTCAGCCCCGGCCAGCGCGTGCTGATCGCCGGCAATGGCCCGCTGAACCTGCAATTGGCGGCCGAGCTGATCGAGGGCGGAGTCACCGTGGTGGCCGTGCTGGAAGCCGCGCCGAAGCCGGGCTTTGGCAGCTGGCGCGCCGCGCTCAGCCTCGCTGCCACCGCGCCCGACCTGGCCTGGGACGGGGCGCGCTACCTGGCCATGCTGCGGCGCGCCGGCGTGCCGCTGCATTGGGGCACGCAGCCCATCGCCGCCGAGGGCGAGGCGCAGTTCACCGCGCTCCGCGCCCGCACGCCCGGCGGCGAGGCGCGGTTCGCCGCCGATGTGCTGGCGATGAATCTGGGCTTCCAGCCGGAAACCGGGCTCGCCCGCGCGCTGGGCGCCGCGCATCGCTTCCGCGATGAGGGGCTCGGCCGGCTGGAGACGGTCACCGACGCGGAAGGCCGCACCAGCCTGCCCGGCCTGTTCGCCGTGGGCGATGGCGCGGCCATCGGCGGCGCGCGCATCGCGCTCGCCCGCGGCCGGCTGGCCGGGCTGGCGGCGGCGCGCGAGCTTGGCTTCGCCGCCCCCGCGGAACCGGCCACCCACCGCGCGCTCGGTCGCGCCATCGCCTTCCAGGATGCGCTCTGGCGCCTGTTCCAGGCGCCCGAGGCCGACGTCACGGCACTGCCGGACGCGGTCACCATCTGCCGCTGCGAGGAAATCTCGGCCGGCACGTTGCGCGCCGCCATCGCTTCCGGCGCGGCCAGCCTGCCCGCGCTGAAGAAGGCGACGCGCGCCGGCATGGGCCGCTGCCAGGGGCGCATGTGCGCGGGCTCGGTCGCGCGCTTCGCCGCTGGCCGCACGGAGGGCGATTTCGCCGCGCCGCGGGCGCCGCTCAAGCCCGTGCCCGCCATTGCCATCGCCGCCGAGCAGCCGGAATGGCAGGGCGGCCCCTCGGCCACGCCGCCGCCCGGCCTGCCGCCCGCCCCGCCCGTGACGCGCACGGAACAGGCCGATGCGCTGGTGGTCGGTGGCGGGGTGATGGGCCTGGCCGTCGCCGCCGCGCTGGCCGGCGAGGGGTTCGGCGTGGTCCTGCTGGAACGCGGCGAGGCCGGGCAGGGGGCCAGCACCGGCAATGCCGGCAGCCTGCATGTGCAGTTGCATGCCTATGACAGCGACGGTGCGGCGGCGGGGCCGGACAGCGCGGCGGCCGAGGTGCTGCGTCTTGGGCCGCGCGCCATCGCGCTGTGGCGCGGCATCGCGGCCGAGGCCGGGGAGGGGCTCGGCATTCGCACCGAGGGCGGGCTGATGCTGGTGGAAACGGCGGCCGACCTGGCGGCGCTGGACGCCAAGGTGGCGATGGAGCGCGCCTTTGGCGTGGCCAGCCATGTGCTGGGCACCAATGAGCTTTACGCCCGCGTCCCCTGGCTCGGCGCGGGGTTCGCCGGCGCCGCCTTCTGCCCGGATGAGGGGCAGATGGACCCGCTGCGCGGCCTGACCGCGCTGCGCACCCGCGCCATCCGTGCCGGGGTCATGCTGCGGGAAGGTGTCGCGCTGTGCGACGTGCGGCACGAGGGGGCGGGCTTCCTGGCCATCGGCAGCGATGGCGTGGCGATCCGCACGGGGCGCCTGGTGAATGCCGCCGGCCCCTGGGCGGGCGAGGTGGCGGCGCGGCTCGGCATGCCGATCCCGGCGCGGGCGGCGGTGCAGCAGGTGCTGGTGACGGAAGCGGCGTCGGGCGAGATCCTGCGCCCGCTGATCCTGCATGCCACGCGCCATCTCAGCCTGAAGCAGGGTGACCTTGGGCACCTGGTGCTGGGCGGCGCCTGGCCCGGCGTGCTGGATGCGGCGGGCCGCCCGCGCAACCTCCGCGCCAGCATCGAGGGCAATCTGCATGTCGCGCAGCGCGTGCTGCCAGGCGTGGCGGGCCTGCGGCTGATCCGTGCCTGGACGGGGCTCAACGTGCAGGTGCCGGGCCCGATCCTGGGTGCCGATCCGCGATGCCCGGGCCTGTTCCACGCCGTCACCTATAATGGCTGGACCCTGGCGCCCGCCGCCGCCGAGCTGATCGCCGCCGCCGCGCGGGGCGAGGCCACGCCGCGCGCCTTCCTGCCGATGCGGCGCGATCGCTGATCAGATCTCCTGCTATGGAAGGCCTTGAATCGAGAACGTGGAATCCGGTCGCCCTGGCTCAGGGCCAAGCGATAATGCTGGAGGACTGACACCATCCCCACTGGCTGCTAATCTTTCCCGGGGCCAAAAGGCCCCGGTCGAGGAGGAAACGCCATGGCGGTCACGATCCGTCCAGCCAACCCGGCGCGCCCGGATTTCGTGGGCGAGGTCTCGGGCGTCGATATCGCCCGCGGCGTCGGTGATGCCGATGCCGCGCTGATCGAAGCGGGCATGGATCGCTTTGGCGTGCTGGTCTTCCATGACCAGGATATCGACGACACGCAGCAGATCGCCTTCAGCCGCCATTTCGGCCCGCTCGAGATGGCGACCGGCGACATTGTGCAGGGCGCCGAGCGGCGGCTCTCGATGGAGATCAACGACATCTCCAACCTCGACCGCGACGCCACGGTGCTGGCGCGCGACGATCGCCGCCGCCTGTTCTCGCTGGGAAACATGCTCTGGCACAGCGACAGCAGCTTCAAGGCGACGCCGGCGAAATTCTCGGCCCTGTCGGCCCGGATCATCCCGGGCGGCGGCGGCAACACGGAATTCGCCGACATGCGCGCCGCCTGGGACGCGCTGGATGCCGAGATGCAGGCGGAAATCCGCAACCTGGTGACCGAGCATAGCCAGCTATTTTCGCGCGGCACGCTGGGCTTCGCGGATTTCACGGATGCCGAGCGCGCCAAGTGGCAGCCCGTGCCGCAGCGGCTGGTCCGCCGCCACCCGCGCACCGGCCGCCTTTCGCTGTTCCTGTCGGCGCATGCCGGGGCGATCCAGGGCATGCCGATCCCCGAGGCGCGGATGCTGCTGCGCGACCTGACGGAACATGCGACGCAGCGCGAATTCGTGCATGCCCATGTGTGGCGCAAGCATGATCTGGTGATGTGGGACAACCGGGTGACCATGCATCGCGCCCGCCGCGCCCCGCCCGACCAGGTGCGGGACCTGCACCGCACGACCGTCGCCGATCACGCGCCGACGCTGGAGCAGGCGGCCTGAGGGCCTCGATCTGGACCCTGATCAACGAAGATCGATCGCCCTCCAGCCTGCGGGCTCTACCCCGCCTCGGCCCCGAACACCGCCGCTTCCACCGCGTCCAGATGGGCGCGCATGATCCGCCTTGCCGCCGCCGCATCCCGCGCCCGCAGCGCCGCCACCAGCCGTTCGCGCAGGCCGGTGCGGGCGGCGCATTGCTCATCCGTCTCGGTGCGGGCGCGAATGGTGCGCCACATCGCATGCTGCGTGCTGTCGAGCAGCTTCGGCATCAGCTCCGCAAGCGGGCCTGATCCCGCCGCCTCGGCCAGGGCCAGGTGCCATTCAACTGCCTCCTCGGCGAAGGGCAGGCCGGCCGCGGCGGCGGCGGCGATGGCGTGCGCCGCTTGGTCCAGCGCCTCGATCTGGGCCGGGCTGGCCACCCGCGCGGCCTCGGCCGCGATCTCCGGTTCCACCAGCTGGCGGGCGCGCAACTGCTCGCGCGGGCCCGGGCCCGGGTCGCCACGGCGCGCCCAGGGCAGGGCCGCGCCCCGACGCGGCCGGCGCAGCACGAACAGCCCGCCGCCATTGCGCGCGATCACGATGCCCGCCGTCTCCAGCGCTACGATCGCCTCGCGCACTGCCGGGCGGCTGACGCCGAGGCTGCGGGCAATGTCCGCCTCCGCCGGCAGCCGGCCGCCAACGGGCAGGTCGCTGTCCAGGATGAAGGCGGCCAGCCGCGCCGCGATCTCCTCATAAAGGCGGCGCGGGCGCACCGGCGCGTCGGCGGGAAAGGCGGGAGGGGCCATGGGGCGTGCATGCCATGGCCGGGTGGATCTGCAAAGCAGCTTGCCGGTCAGGCTGTCTGACAGCATGATACCCGGATAAAGGGAGGATAAGCCACCATGCTGTCACGCCGTTCGCTCGCCGCCGGCCTTGCGCTGCTGCCCGGCCTGGCCGCCGCCCAGGCGCAGCCCTGGCCCGGCCGCCCGCTGCGCCACATCATCCCCTTCGCCCCGGGGGCGGCCACCGACATGCTGTCGCGCCTGATGGCCGAGCAGATCGGCCAGGCGATCGGCCAGCCGGTGGTGGCCGAGAACCGTACCGGCGCCAATGGCGCCATCGCGGCCGAACTGGTCGCGCGCGGGCCGAAGGATGGCACGCTGCTGACCGGCACTTTCTCCACCCATGCCTCCAACCCGCACATCCATGTCCGCACACCCTATGATCCGGTGGCGGATTTCCAGCCGATCACGCTGGTCGCCACGGCGCCGCAGCTGCTGGTGGCGCCGCCCGCGGCGGGCATCACGGACGTGGCCGGGCTGCGCGCCGCTGCCGCGGCGCGGCCGGGCGTGATTACCGCCGGCAGCGGCGGCCTCGGCTCCTCGCAGCATCTCTCGGCGGTGATGTTCGAGCGCGCGGCCAATGTCCGGTTCGAGATCGTGCACTATACCCGCGGCTTCGCGCAGCTTCTGCCGGACCTGCTGGAGAATCGGGTGAACCTGACCTTCGGCGATCCGCTGGCCCTGCTGCCGATGGTGCGCGAGGGTCGCCTGCGGCCGCTGGCCGTCACCAGCGAACAGCGCAGCCATTTGCTGCCCGAGGTGCCGACGATGGTCGAGCTCGGCCTGCCGGAAGCCACCGCGCTGACCTGGTACGGGCTGTTCGTTGCCGCCGGCACGGATCCCGCCATTGTGGAGCGGCTGGCCGCGGCGGCACAGGCAGCCATCGCCAAGCCCGAGGTCGCCACCCGCATCCGCGAGCTTGGCGCGACGCCCGTGGGCAACAGCCCGGCCGAATTCGGGGCCTTCCAGCGCGCCGAATTCGCCCGCTGGGGCGAGGTGATCCGAAGCGCCGGCATTCGCGTCGAATGAGCCGGATCAGCGCGGTCGAGCTGACCGAGTTCACCTATGTCGCGCACGGCTTCGCGCGCGACGCGCATGGCGCGCTTTGCCCGCACCCGACCGGCACGCAGACCATCCCGGCCTTTCACCTTGCAATCCACACCGAGGATGGGCTGCGCGGCGACTATGTGCCGGCGCATAGCGGCAAGAACCCCGCCATCGTCCCGCAGGTGGCGGCGCTGGCGCCACGCCTGCTCGGCAAGGATGCCTTCGCGCGCGAGGGCATCTGGCACGCGCTGCGCTGGAGCCAGCGGCATCTGGGCGCCATCGGGCTCTCGGCCATCGATGTCTGCCTGTGGGATCTGGCGGGGCGGGCGCTTGGCCAGCCGGTGGCGCGCCTGCTCGGCGGCTTTCGGGACAGGCTGCCCACCTATGCCTCCACCACCCATGCCGACCGCTTCGGCGTGCTGGGCTCGAAGGAGGCGTTTGCCGACTTCGCGGTGGAATGCCAGGCGCGCGGCTTTCCCGGTTTCAAGATCCATGGCTGGGGGGAGGGCGACCCACGCGAGGAAGCCGCCAACCTGCTGCATGTGCGCCGCGCCATCGGCGATGGCATGGCGCTGATGATCGACCCGGCCTGCACGCTGGCCACCTTCGCCGATGCGCTGCATCTGGGCCTGGCCTGCGATGAGGCGCGCTGCTTCTGGTACGAAGATCCCTTCGCCGACATGGGCACCGCCATCCCCGCCCATCAGCGCCTGCGGGAGAAGCTGCGCACGCCCCTGCTGCTGACCGAGCATGTCCGCACGCTGGAAGCCAAGCTGCCCTGGCTGACCGGTGGCGCCACCGACTTCCTGCGCGCCGACCCTGAATATGATGGCGGCATCACCGGCGTGATGAAGCATGCCCACCTGGCCGAGGCCTTCGGGCTGGATGTCGAACTGCATGGCGCCGGCGCCGCGCAGCGCCACTGCATGGCGGCGATCCGCAACACGAATTTCTATGAGCTGTCGCTGGTCGCCCCCGGCCGCCGCAACCCGATCCCCGACGTGTTCGGCGACTATCGGGACGAGCTGGACGCGGTCGGCGCCGATGGCTGCTTCCCGGTGCCGACCGGCCCGGGGCTGGGCGTGACCCATGACCTCGCGCGCATCCGGCGCGACGCTGTTTCGGTCCGGCGCTGGCCGGCCGGCGGCTGACCTACAGGCAGCCGGCCATTCGCGCGCGGCTGCGCACCAGGGCCAGCACGGTCTGACAGGTGGGCGCGGGCGTGCTGGTCAGGGCGGCGAATTCGACCACCACGCCGAGCAGCGCCTCGATCTCCATCGGCCGGCCGCGTTCCAGATCCTGGAGCATGCTGGTCTTGTGCACGCCGACCTCGGCCGCGCCGGCGATGCGCTTGTCGACATCGATGCTGAAGCGCACGCCGAGCTTCTGGGCGATCTCCTGCGCTTCCAGCATCATCGCGCGCGCAATGGCGCGCGTGCCGGGATCGCCGGTGATGATGTCGAGCGTCGCGCTGGTCAGCGCGCTGAGCGGATTGAAGGCCAAATTGCCCCAGAGCTTCACCCAGATCTCGTCGCGGATCTTGGGGCGGATCGGCGCTTTGAAGCCGGCGGCGATCAGCGCCTCCGACAGGGCGTTGACGCGCACCGTGCGCTCGCCCGAGGGTTCGCCGAGGGTGAAGCGGTCGCCATAGGTATGCGTGATCACACCCGGCTCCCGCACTTCGGCGGCGGGATAGACGATGCAGCCGATCGCCCGCGCCGGCGGCAGCAGGGCGGTGACGGTGCCGTCCGGATCGACGCTGTCGACGCGCCGGCCCGCATGTTCGCTGTCCATGCCGTGGAAGTACCACCAGGGGATTCCATTCACGGCCGAAACCACCGCCGTGTCCGGCCCCAGCAGCGCCGCGATCTGCGGGGCCGCGGCGGGCATGGCGTTGGCCTTCAGCGTGACCAGCACATAATCCTGCGGCCCGGCTTCCTCGGCCGTGGCCACCGCGCGGACCGGGACGGTGATGTCCGACTCCGCGCTGACCAGCCTGAGCCCGCGCGCCTGCATGGCCGCCAGATGCGGCCCGCGGGCGATCACCGTCACCGTCACATCGCCCTGCGCGGCGAGCTTCGCCGCCATAAGCCCGCCGATCGCGCCGGCGCCAAAGATGCAGAAGCGCATTACAGGGCAATCCCCAGCTTCTCGGCCAGGCCGATGCGCATCAGCTTGCCCGTGGCGCCCTTCGGGATCTCGGCCAGGAACACGACCTTCCGCGGCACCTTGAAGTCGGCCAGCTGCTGTGCGGCGAAGTCGCGCAATTCGCGTTCGGTCAGGCTCATCCCCTCGCGCAGCACAACCGCCGCGCCGACTTCCTCGCCGAGCTTGGCGTGGGGGATCGCGAAGGTCAGCGCCTGCGCCACCGCCGGATGGTCGGAGAGCACGCCATCGACCTCGAGCGGGGACACCTTCTCGCCGCCGCGGTTGATGAGTTCCTTCAGGCGCCCCGTGAGGAGCAGGAAGCCATCCTCATCGAACATGCCCTGGTCGCCGGTGCGGAACCAGCCATTGAGGAAGGCCTTGGCGTTGGCTTCCGGGTTCGCTTCGTAGCCGGCGGTGACGTTGGGGCCGCGGATCACCACCTCGCCGATCTCGCCCTGCGGCAGCAGCGTGCCGTCATCGGCCATGATCGCGACCTCGGGGCCCGCGGCACGGCCGACATGGCCAGGCTTGCGCGGGCCGGCCAGCGGGTTGGAGGCCATCTGGTGGGCCGCCTCGGTCATGCCGTAGCTCTCGACCAGCGGCGCGCCGAAGGTTTCCTCAAGCTGGCGCATGACGGGGCCGGGGAGGGAGGCGGAGGAGGAGCGGATAAGGCGCAGCTTGCGGCGCGCGATGATGTCTCTGTTGCGCTCGGCGCGCGACAGGATCGCCTGGTGCATGGTGGGGACGGCCGTGTACCAGCTGGGCGCTTCCTCATCGAGCCAGCGGAAGAAGCGCAGCGCATCGAAGCCCGGCGTGCACACGACCGCGCCCCCCGCCCCGATCGAGGAAAGGACCGCCGCGATCAGCCCATGGATATGGAAAAGCGGCATGACGTTCAGGCAGACATCGGCCGGCGCCAATTCCAGTGCGGCGCCGATGTGGCGGGCGGAGGCGGTGACGTTGGTGTGCGAGAGCGGCACGATCTTGGGCCGTGCCGTGGTGCCGGAGGTGTGGAGCACAAGCGCGATATCGCCAGGCTCCGCCATGCCGGGGTGGCTGGCAGTGCCAGGGCTGCCGCCGTCGAGCGTGAAGGCACCTGCCGCCGCACCCGGGTTGAGTTCCAGGATCGGCACGCCGAGCCGCCCGGCCGCGGCGCGGGCCGGGGTGTCGACGCCGGCCGCAAGCACCAAGGCGCGGGCCTTAAGATCGTCGATGTAGAAGGCGAACTCATCCTCGCGATAGGCGGGGTTCAGCGGCGCGGTGGTGGCGCCGGCGGCGATGGCGAGGAACGCCGTCGCCATCTCCGGCCCGTTGGGCAGGACGATGGCCACCCGGTCATTGCGGCCGATGCCGATGGCGTTCAGCCGGGCGATTGTGGCCGCGGCGAGGTTTGCCAGGCCACCGTAGCTGAGCGGCGGTCGCCCATCGGTGGCGCGGATCGCGGGGGCGGCGGCCGGCGGGCGGGCCAGGAGCGAGGCGATGGTGGCAGGGGCGGACACGGCAATTCCCTTGCGGAGCGGGAGGGACACATGCCGCCCGCCGTGGCGCCGCGCAAGCCCGTGTTGCCAGAAGCCGCTGCTTGTCCTATTCGGCGCGCCTGCCTGCGGAGAGGTGGCAGAGTGGTCGATCGCGTCGGTCTCGAAAACCGAAGTCCGTGCAAGCGGACCGTGGGTTCGAATCCCACCCTCTCCGCCACCCGCTCCTTCCAAGCATCTGATTTTACTAAATTTTTGGTGATCTCGGCGGTGATCGTCCCCACAATCCTCCCCACACTTCTGCCTGCGTGTGGGGAACGGCCGCTGTAGATCGCTCGGCGGGCGTGACATGGCGGACACACGGCACGGCGGCGGGCTGCCTGGACGGGTGCGCCTTGGCGTCCTGTCTTAGCACGCTGTCCATGCTGTCCGCGTAGGCGTTCCACTGGCATTATTGCGAGGGAATCGCAGGCGAGGCGGATGGCACGAACTGGCGTAGCTCGGAAGAGAACGGCCGAGACGGCGGGCGCCGCCCTGCTGTCGCGCCAGCGCGCCCTATCCGCCGTCGCCGATGCCGCCAGCGTCGAGGCCGCACGTGCCGTTGCCCATGCCGCCGCGGTAGCGTGGTGGCAGGCCAGCGCGAAGGCTCACGGGGCGCCGCGCCTGTCGGCTGCGGCCCTGCCCGCCGGGCTGGCGCTGGCGGACCTGTCTCCCTTCACCGTCGCCGATGCTGCGGCCTTTGGGCGCGATCTCGCCCGCCTGCCGGTCGCCGATGCCGTGGCCGCGCTCGGCAGGCTCTACACGCAAGCCTTGCCGCCCGCGCACCGCGCCGAGCACGGCATCTTCTACACCCCGCCCGCCCTGGTCGGGCGGCTTCTCGATAAGGCCGAGCGCGCCGGGCATGACTGGCGCACCGGCCGCGCGATAGACCCTTCATGCGGCGGCGGCGCGTTCCTTGTGGAAGCCGCGTCGCGCATGCTGGCCGCGATGGAAGGTGCCGACCCTGCCATTGCGCTCGCCGCGCTCGGCTCGCGCCTTCGCGGATGGGACATGGACCCCTTCGCGGTATGGCTGGCGAACCTGGCAGTTGAGGCCGTGGCGGTGCCCCTGGTAGCCGCGTCGGGCCGCCGCCTTGGACCCGTGGCAGAGGTGCGAGACGCGCTCGGCGCATTCGAGGATGCCGCGGGGCGGTTCGACCTTGTGATGGGCAATCCCCCGTTCGGGAAGGTGAAGGACAACCCTGCGATCCGCACGCGGTTCGCGCGCAGCCTTCACGGGCATCCGAACCTCTACGGCCTGTTCACCGATCTTGCCGTGCACCTCGCCAAGCGTGACGGCGGGATCGTCGCCTACCTCACGCCCGCGAGCTTCCTCGCGGGGCACTACTTCAAGGCGCTGCGCCGGACGCTGCACAAGCACGCGCCGCCCGTCTCGATTGACCTGCTCGAAAGCCGCAAGGACGTGTTCGCGGACGTGCTGCAAGAGGTGGCGCTGTCCACCTATCGGCGCGGCAGCAAGCGGCGGCAGGCAGAGTGCGCCGTTGTCCACGCCGAGCGCGACGGAATGAAGGTGCAGCCGACAGGAACCTTGATCCTGCCGGATGATGCAGAGGCGCCTTGGACCCTGCCGCGTAGCGCCGAAGATGCCGCCTTCGTCGCGCACATGCGGAGCATGCCGGCTCGCCTCGCCGATTGGGGCTATGCCGTCTCGACGGGTCCGCTTGTGTGGAACCGCCACAAGCCCCGCCTGCACACCTCGCCTGCCAAGGGGCGCGTTCCCGTGGTGTGGGCAGAGGCAGTCACGCAGGATGGCCGCTTCGTTTATCGCGCGACGAAGCGCAACCACGCGCCGTGGTTCGAGCCTCGCGGCGAGGATGATCCGAACATCGTCACGCGCCCTTGCGTGCTGATCCAGCGGACCACGGCGAAGGAACAGCATCGCCGCTTGATCGCGGCCGAGATGCCCGCCGAGTTCGTGGCGCAGCACGGCCGCGTCACGGTCGAAAACCACCTCAACATGGTGCTGCCTATCGTCGCCAAGCCGAAGGTGCCCGTGTCCGCCGTGGCCGCGTTCCTCGCCACAATGACGGCGGATCGTGTGCTCCGCTGCATCAACGCATCCGTCGCGGTGAGTGCATCCGAGCTTGAAGCCATGCCGCTCCCCGCGGCCGAAGACTTGCTCGCCGCGCTTGCGTCGCCTGATCCTGAGAAGGCCGTTGCTCGGCTGTATGGTGCTGGCGAATGACGCTGCCTGCCCTGATCTCTTGGCAGGACGTGCACGCGCGGCTGTTGGTGATCTTCCCCGAAGGCATGCCGGATCGCGGATACCTCATCCGCGAGATGACGGCGCGAACGATCTTCACCGCGCTCTATGTCGGCGCTGTTGCTGGCGCCGATCTCTGGATTGCACCGCGCCACGTCGTCAGGATGAGCAACGCGCAAGCGACGCAGCACGGCGACGATGCACGCGCCGCCTACTACGCGGTGATGAGTGCGGCGAACTCGCCTTCCCCGGATGGCCGCTGGTATGCGGAGAACACGCGCGAGCCGTTGCGCGACGAAGTGATCCGCAACGGCTTGGTGCCGGTCAACGCGATGGTGGAACGCGCAGGCGTGGCGACCACCTCGCCGAAGGGACGGTATGCGCTGCAAGCCTACTTCGCCGCGCTGTTCCTGCCCGGCTTGGCAGGTGCCGCGCTCGAAACCGCCGCGGCAGAGTGGCGCAAGCGCAACCTGTCGCCTGCCGCGCTGGCGCGCGCCGCATTGGTCCGCGCGAGCGCCAGCACGTCCAGCGCCAACATCACGGTGCAATGCCCCGGCGGCCCTTCCGTGATCCTGCCGCCCGGTCCAAGCCCGCTCATCACGAAGGCTGTAGTCGAGGTGTTCGCCCCTGCCTTCCTTGGCAATCCGCGCGTCGCGTGGATCAGTGACAGTGCCAGCAAGGCACCGTTCCGGGATGCTCCGCTTGAAAAGGCACTCGGGATCAGCCTGGACGCGGCGACGCTGTTGCCTGACGTGGTGCTTGTGGACCTCGATCCGCCCGGCCGCGCCGGGGAGGTGCTGATCGTCTTCGTTGAGGTGGTCGCGTCGGATGGGCCGGTGACGGAACAGCGCCAGCGCGCGCTACTCGACTTGATCGCATCGGCACCGCGAGCCTACCGGCCGGAGGATGCGGCCTTCGTCACCGCCTACATGGACCGCGGAGCCGATCCCGCGCGGCGCACCATGCCGGCGCTGGCGTGGCGTTCCTTCGCATGGTTCGTCTCCGAACCCGATAAGCTGGTGCAGATGCACGATGGCACCACGGCCGCGCGCAAGCTGGCGGCTTTGTTGTGAAATGAGCGGGAGCGGCGGGCGGACAGTTTCAGGCGGAGTAATCGCTCTTGGATTGGCGGGCGCCGGTGTTGCGGTCATCGGCTTTGTCGTTCTCTTCGGAAAATCGCCAAACGCGGACTACGCTGCCATGCGTGCATTTGCGGTGTCGCGCTTGAGCGACGATGATTTGCGCCGTTTCAATGCTCAAGCCCGCGCCGAGTATTCCGCAGAGTATGCCATAGGAGCTGAGCAGCATCGCGCTTGGCTCCGGCAGCGTGCCGAAGACCGCACGCGTTGCGATGACGTGGCGTTCCGAACGCGGTCGCCCGCAGCGTGCACGATGAGCTTCGCCGAAATCATGCCCTTCGACCCGATCATGCCGACTGTCGAAGTGCGCGTTGAGATGAAGATCATGGGTGTATGTGGCCTTGGCCCATTCACCGTGCGGGAAGCGCGTCGGTTGGGTTGCCTCCCCTAAATTCGGGCAGTTCTATGGCTCAAGGCCGAGCAGGTATGCCGGCAGCCAAGGCGCGAAGCCTACCGAGAAGATCGCTACCGTAACCGCAACAGCGCCCACGCGGATGCCCAGCCCCATCACGATCATGACCACCTTGAACTTAGCATCCGCGTCGTCATCGGGTTTGCTCCATAGCAGGGTGAACACCTTGTCGAGCAGCGGCGTTGCTGTGCGGCCTGTCGCAGCCGTTGAAGCGGGGCCGGTGATTTTGTCTGCTACCCAGACGCCAATCGCGCAAATCCACAGTAGCGCGAAGATTGCGGCCATGTAGGCGAAGATTAGAAGCGCGATCATGGTAGTTTGGTGTTTCGCTGCGCGAGGCGCGCCTTCAAGCCGCGCCAGCCAACCGCGATGGGCAGCAAGGCGGCATCGGCGCGCAGGTGGGGCTTGAGGATAGCTTCAAGGTCGCGCTGCGCGGCATCGAGCTTGCCCGCCACGTCATCGGGCCGCCCGAAGCCTTCCCATATCGCCGCCTCCCACTTCATCTCGCGCCGCAGAGCGACAAGGTTCTCCGGCTCGTCGCGTGCGGTTGACGCGGCCATGTTTGCTGAGAACGCGATGTGATGAACCTGCGCATGGAGTTCATCGAAAGGCCGCGCCGCATCGTCGCCGAAGTGGTAGCTGCATAGGAGTTGGACCTTCCGCAGCGCCGTGAATTTCTCGCGGTTCTCGCCGATCCGCCACAACGTCACGCGATACACCTCGCCGGGCAGCTTCTCATCTGTCGCGCGGCCGGCTTCCTTTCGAACCGCCTCTTGCTCATGCGACCACGTTGCAAGGCTGCGTATCGCCTTCACGGCATCCACTGCCTGCGCGAACGTGAGTAATGAGACCTGTGCGCGGATGGGTTGCTTCGACGCGGCGGTCTCTGATTCGATGTCGTCGTGCGGAAGCTGGAGGCAGCGATGGCCCGTCGTCGGATTGGACAGGATCAGTTCGCATTGGATCGCACC
>Ga0247843_1002270_pt1 | contig 35749 bp, 35 predicted proteins | sample LaCruzMarch2017__FD_192420 | JGI IMG/M metagenome (GOLD analysis project Ga0247843, IMG submission 192420) | Freshwater microbial communities from meromictic Lake La Cruz, Castile-La Mancha, Spain - LaCruzMarch2017_8m | ecosystem: Environmental > Aquatic > Freshwater > Lake | place: Spain... | reverse complement strand
ACCGAGACCCTTCCGCCTGAGTTCCAAGGCAGCCTCCCCAGCATTGAAGAAATCGAAGCCGAACTCTCGCGTGATCTGAACAACGAGGCGAAGAAATGACCACATCAACACTTCATTAGCCATCGCTGACAACAGGGAATCAGCATCGAGGGTCGAGCGCCATTTTTCACTTTCAGTTTTACTACTCTCGCCACCAGTCACTCGACAACAAATCAACCTGAATGCGGCAATACGCGGGACCCTTTGCAAGCACGGCGACGGGGGATATCGCTCAAGAGTTACGGTTCTAAGTTGTTTGTATGGTCTGAGAAGCGAAATCCCGAAGAATAATATTGCACGGGATAATGTTTTGGCTAAAACACCGTTTCCCTCGGGAAAAACCAAACAGCTTATTCCACACACAAACAAAAAACCTGATCCAATAACAACAGTATAGATATGGCACTCCTCAAAAAACCATCCCCATCCACGGCCACGGCAGCTTCTGCGAGTGGCAGCCAGTCCACAGCCACGACCCGCGAGGCCGAGGCGCAGCGCAAAAAAGCCCGCACCTTGGGCAAGCAGCAGCAAGCGGCGGAACGCATCGCGGCAGCGACCGCCCAGCTCTCCTCCGGCATCAACGAAGCCGCCTCGGCCGCCGAGGAGCTGAAACGCTCGGCCGACCAATTTGCGACCGGGGCGGAAGAAGCCTCCGGCGCGGCCCAGGAGTCGCTCACCGCCTTCAAGCTGGTCGGCGAAGCGATCACCCGCCAGTTGCAAAACTCGGATTTAAGCCAGACGAAGGTGGGAGCGGTGCAGACTCTCGTGGTGCGCACGAGCGCAGACCTGACCACGCTGGTGAGCAACGTGGGCGTGGCGGCACAGCGCCAGGCGGGCTCCGTCGTGATGGTGGCCGAGCTGGAGAAGCAGGCGGCAGGCATCGGCGACATCGTCAAAGCCGTGGCCCGCATTGCAGACCAGACAAATCTTTTGGCCCTCAATGCCGCGATCGAAGCGGCGCGGGCCGGTCGGCACGGCAAGGGATTTGCCGTCGTGGCCGATGAGGTAAGGACGCTGGCAGAGACCTCCGAGAAGAGCGCCAAGCAGATTCAAGACCTCGTGGGACAAATCCAACAAGAGGTGAAAGTGATCGCCGAGGGCATCGGGAGTTCGGCCAAGGCCGTCGAGGGCGAAGTCGAGAACGGCAAAGCCATCACTCTCCAGCTGGAGCAAATCCGGGTGGACAGCATTGAAATCGTGAAGGGGGTCGAGGAGATCGCCTCCGGCGCCGCCCAATCGGCTGCGGCGAGCACCCAGGCGCTAAAAGGCTCGCAGGATGTGGCCTCGGCTGCCGAAGAGCAATCCGCCGCATCCGAAGAAGCGACCAAGACGATCAACGAGCAGGCCACGGCCCTCGCCGAGTGCGAGCAGACGGCCCAGAGCCTCTCGGAACTCGCCGAGGATTTGAAAAATTCCACCGACGTGGCCAAGAGCGCGGAGGATGTGGCCTCGGCCGCCGAGGAGCTTTCCTCCGCTGTGCAGGAGATCAACCGCTCGAGCGCGCAGATCATGACGGCGATCGACCAGATCAAAAAAGGCTCTGCCGTGCAGGCCGCGAGCACCGAGGAATCCTCGGCCGCCATTACCCAAATCGAGAAAGGCGTCGAAATCGCCCAAATCCGCGCCACCGCCGGGGCCGAAAAAATCCGGGCGATCAAGGCTCTGCTTAGCGTGAATAAAACCTCGGTGGACTCGCTGATCACCGGCATTTCGACGGCGACCGACGTGTCGCGCTCAAGCCTCAAGCAGATCAAAGATCTGGAGTTGGTCTCCCGGCGCATCGACAAGATCGTGGATGCCATCACGACCGTATCGATCCAGACGAATATGCTGGCCGTGAACGGCTCGATCGAAGCCGCGCGGGCTGGGGATTTCGGCAAGGGCTTCGTGGTTGTGGCCACCGACATCCGCAACCTCGCCCAGGACTCCGCCGAGAATGCCGACCGCATCAAGGATTTGGTGAAGGCCGTGCAAGACCAGATCGGCCTAGTGAGCCGCGATCTTGATGAGATCATGGCCTCTTCGATGGCTGAAGTGGAAAAAGCCAAGGCCAGCACGGTGAATCTGGTGATCATCGAAACCGACATCGCGGAGGTCGAAAAAGGCTCTGCCGATATTCTGGCGGCCTCGAACGAAATCGCCTCCGCTCTCGTGCAGGTGAAGAAAGGCGTGGAGCAAATCTCCGCCGCCGCTGCCGAGGCCGAAAAGGCCGCCGGCGAAGCCGCCAGCGCGGCCGCCCAGCAGTCGAAGGGCGCGGAGGAACTCGCCTCGGCCATCGAGGAAATCGCCTCCCTCGCCGACGAACTGCAGAGCGCGTAAGAAAGGATATTTATGGGAAAAGAGATCCTAGAACCCATCGCTCCGGATGGTGCGGAGGCCTTGCAGACCTCGGAGGCCTCCGATATCCGGCAGTTTGTCACCTTCCTTATCGGAAAAGAGGTGTTTGCCGTCGATATGGCTCCCGTGCAAGAGATTATCCGTGTGCCGGATGTGGTGCGCGTGCCCTTGGCACCCAAGACCCTCGACGGCCTTGCCAACCTGCGCGGCAAGGTGCTGCCAATCATTTCGCTGCGGCGGATGTTTGGTTTTGAGGAGAGGGAGAACGACGAAGCCACCCGTGCGGTGGTGATCGACATCGGCCAACCGCTTGGTTTCGCGGTAGATCGCGTCGCCAGCGTCGTCGGGGTCGAGCCCTCAAAAATCGAAAGCGTCGAGGCCATCCGCAGCACGGTGAATACCGACCTGCTCTCGGGGATGATCAAAGACGTCGGCGGCCATGCCATGATCATGGTGCTGGACTTTGAAAAGCTGATTGCGAGTGAGTTCCAGCAGATCGCCAGTATGGCGAAGACGGCTGCAACCAAGCTCGAAGTCACCGCCACGACCGTGCAGGAAGAGGAGACGGACACGAGCGACGAGTTGCAGATGGTGAGCTTCGACGTGGCCGAGCAGGAATATGCCATCGCCATCGAGGACGTGCAGGAGATCGTGCAAGTGCCCGAGCAGATCGTGCATGTGCCGCACTCGGCCTCGCATGTGCTGGGCGTGATGATCCTGCGTAACCGCTTGCTGCCGTTGGTGTCGCTGCGCCGCATGTTTGCGTTGCCCGAGCGTTCTGCGGATGAGACAAGCCGCATCGTGGTGGTTGCCCTCGGCACCGCCTCGGTTGGGATCGTCATGGACAACGTGAACGAAGTGCTGCGCGTGCCCAAGTCGGAAGTCGATCCCATGCCCAGCCTGCTCATCCGCGAGGGTCACCTCGCCGAAATCGCCGAAATCTGCCGCTTGGACTCAGGCAAGCGCCTCATTTCCATCATCTCAGCCCGCAATCTCTTCAACCATTCCAGCATCAAGGAGGCACTTGCTAACGTGGAAGCCATTAAACAAGAAAACGAAACAACGAACGAAACCGATAGCGACACCGACGACGCCGCGTCCGGCGACGAGGAGCAAGTCGTGGTCTTCCGCCTCGGCAAAGAAGACTACGGCGTGCCAATCGAGAGCGTGCAGGAAATCGTGCGCGTGCCCGAGCAGTTGACGCATGTCCCGAAGGCTCCGGCTTTTGTGGAAGGCGTGATCAATCTGCGCGGGGCCGTGCTCCCAGTGATCGACCTACGGCGCCGCCTCGGGTTGGAGTCCATCGCCCGGGCAGACAGCCAGCGGGTGATGGTGTTTCTCATCAAAGGCACGCGCACTGGGTTTATTGTGGACTCGGTGGCCGAGGTGTTGAAGGTTCACAAGTCGGCGATCGAGCCAGCGCCCAAGCTCTCCAGCGAGCAGGCGACGCTGCTCTCGCGCATGGCAAACTTGGAAAAACAAAAACGCATGATCCAGCTCATCGACCCCAACCACCTCCTCAAACGGGGGGACCTGAAGGCGCTGGCCAACATGTCCGAAGAATAACATAACACACAGAGCATGATTAAGTTGCTCATTGTTGATGATTCGGCGCTCATGCGGCGTCAATTGACCGCCATGTTCCAAGAGGAAAGCGACTTTGAGATCCGGCAGGCTCGCAATGGTTTGGAAGCGATCGAGGAAAACAAGGCCTTCAAGCCCGATGTCATTACCCTCGACATCAATATGCCGGAAATGGATGGGATCACCGCTCTGTCACTCATCATGGCCGAGCGCCCCGTCCCGATCGTGATGGTCTCCTCGCTTACGGAAAAAGGGGCTTTGGCCACTTTTGAGGCGCTTAACCTTGGGGCCGTGGACTATATCGCCAAGCCAGACGGCACGATTTCGCTGAGTATCGGCCAGATCCGCGCTAGTCTCATCGAAAAAGTCCGCACGGCCGCCAAGGCGCGCCTCAAGGGGGCAAAATCCTCCGTCAAGGGACTGGCGCAACGCCTTCGGGAGGAACGGGAAAGCCGCCTTGCCAAGCCCCCGGCGATCCCACGCCGCCGGACAGGGCAGGAAATCAAAGACGGCATGGTGCTTGTGGGCGTCTCCACAGGCGGCCCGCGCACGCTGGAGGAAATCCTGCCACGCTTGCCGGCGGATTTTCCGTGCCCGGTCGTGGTGGCCCAACACATGCCGGCGGCGTTCACAAAATCCTTTGCCGAGCGTTTGGATGCGGTTTGCGCGATGCGGGTGGTGGAGGCCGCCTCGCCAGCCGTGCTTGAGGCGGGAACGATCTACATTGGAAAAGGGGGCGCGGATATCATTGTCACCCAACGGGGGGGAAAACCTGCCGTGATTCCCCGGCCGGAGACGCGCGATTTTCTTTGGCATCCCTCGGTCGAGTTGCTGGGGCGCACGGCGCTGGAACATTGTCCCGCCCAGCAGATTCTGGGCGTCATGCTCACGGGCATGGGATACGATGGAGCCGACTCGTTCACAGAGATCAAGAAGCGCGGCGGCACGACAATCGCCGAGGCGGAGGAAACCGCCGTGGTTTTCGGCATGCCGTGCGAACTCATCGAACGCGGCGGAGCTACCTACGTTCTTCCCTTGGAAAAAATTGCAGACAGAATCAACCATTGGGCTGGCAAATAACCACTTAAGAATATGCCATTTATTAAAGAAAAACCTAGCACAACGAGCCGAGCCGCTTCCTCCGAGAACCTTTCGGATTGTGAAATTCTCATCGAGCAGCTCGAACACGCCGACCCGACCACGCGCTGGTGGGCGGCGCGCGACCTCGCGGAACGGGCCTCGGAGAAGGCCTCCAAGGCGCTCGTGTCGCGCTTGGAACGCGAGGAAGATCCCTCGGTGCTGGAAATCATCCTCACCGCCCTCACCTGCCTCGGCGATAAAACCGCCGTGGCCGGACTCGTGAAATGCCTGAGCAGCGAAAATGTCACCCTCCGCAACGGGTGCATCGAAGCCATGAAGCAACTTCCCACGCAAGTCGGTGCGCTCATGAAAGATCTGCTGGCCGACCCCGATCCCGACGTGCGTATCGGGGCGGTGAATATTTTGGAAACCCTGCGGCACCCAGATGTCGTCGAGTGGCTCATCGATGTGATTGAGAACGACGAACATGTCAACGTCTGCGCGACCGCTCTGGATTTGTTGGTCGAGGTCGGTTCGGCCAGTTCGGCCCCCTCGCTGCGCCGCCTCAAAGCCCGTTTTGCCAACGAACCCTACATCCAATTTGCCGTCGATCTCGCCTTGCAACGTATTTCTGCCGTTTAACTTATCAATGAATGAAATAACCATCAGCGATGAGGATTTTGAGAAGTTTCGAGAATTTTTCTACCGCAAGACAGGCATCCAGTTTGAGGCGACGAAGCGCTATTTTGTTGATAAACGGCTCATCGAACGCGTAGCGGCTACCGGTCACGACAGTTTCCGCTCCTACTTCACCTTCGTTCGTTTTCAAGCTTCGAGCGAGGAACTCCAGCACCTGACGAACCTCATGACGGTGAACGAGACCTACTTTTTCCGTGAAGAATACCAGTTCCAATGTCTTGTCCGATCAATCCTTCCTGCATTAGTGAAGACCAAGAGGGACAGCAGCCCGGTGCGCATCTGGGTGATCCCCTCCTCTTCCGGCGAGGAACCGTATTCGATCGCGATTTATCTTTTGGAGCACTGGGCGGGGATCCACCAATGGGATGTGGAAATCGTTGCCTCCGATATCGACACCAAAATTCTGGCCCAGGCGCAAGCGGGCATCCATTCCGCACGCTCGGTCAAGGATTTACCGCCAAGAATCCTCTCCACCTATTTCAAGCTAGTGCCTACCGGCTACCAGATTTGCGAAGACCTCCGCAACTCGATCAAGTTCACACGGGTCAACTTGGCCGAACGCTCCGACACTCGGTCGTATTGCAATTTCGATGTGGTTTTTTGCCGGAATTTGCTTATTTATTTTGATGATGTGTCGCGGCGGACGGCGGCCGAGATGCTCTTTGAATCGCTCAATTCCGGGGGCTATATTTGTCTAGGCCACTCGGAATCCATGAGCCGTATTTCGCCCCTTTTCCGTGTGCGTAAGTTCCCTGAAGCCATTGTTTACCAGAAACCCAATTAGAACTATGAAACGAATCCTGGTTGTTGATGACGCCGCTACTGTGCGGATGTTCCATAGACAAATTTTAGAACAAGCCGGTTATGCTGTCGAAGAGGCAGCCAACGGCATCGAAGCGCTCGAAAAAGTGCTTCAAGAAGCGTTTGATCTCTATTTAGTTGATATCAATATGCCACTGCTCGACGGGTATGGCTTTTTGCTCGAATTGCGGGCGCAAAATATCCCCCAAGTGCCAGCGGTGATGATCTCGACGGAGGCGAAACCGATCGACCGCGAGCGGGCGTTTGAAGCTGGGGCAAATTGTTATCTGATCAAGCCCTCGAAGCCCGGCGAACTGGTTGAAAACGTAAGATTGCTCCTTGGGGAGGTGTAAGTTATGAGCCCATTACTGCAACAATTTCTAGCCGAGGCCCGGGAATGTCTGCAAGGGATTGCTGAAAAACTCATGCAACTGGAAAAAGCGCCGACCGATGGCGCTTTGATGACCGAGTTGTTCCGCCTTGTGCATACGCTCAAGGGCAACAGCGGGTTATTTGAATTTCCAGAGATGACCCACGTCCTCCACGCCGGGGAGGATTTGTTGGACAAGGTGCGCAATGGCGAGGTGGATTTTTCGATCAAGCTCGTCGACCGCCTGCTGGATGCCATGGATTTTGTCGGAATGCTCTGCGACGACATCGAGTCTCACGAAAAAATAAGCGGAGCCTATGCCAGCGACTCGGCCCGGCTCACCGAAAGCCTGCGCCAGCTCCACGCGAGCAGCTCCGCGCCAGAGGAATCGGCCGAGGCCACCCCCGTGGCGGGGACGGCAAAAAAACTGACCGCGACCCTCGCCGATATCCCCGAGGAGGCCCGCTTGGCAGCCTATCGCAGCACCCTGCAAGGCAACCCATTGCACTGGGTCATTTACTGCCCCGAGGAAGGCTGTTTTTTCCAAGGGGACGATCCCTTTTTCCAAGCTCAGCTCACCCCCGGGCTCCTGGACTGCAAGGTGGTGGCTCGCGAGGAATGGCCCGCCCTCACTCAGATGGATGCCTACCGGTGCGTGCTGGATTTTTACATCCTGAGCAACGCCCCGCTAGACGCCATCAATGAGCACTACCGCTACATGCCCGAGCAGATCCGCATCGAGCCGATCGAGGCGCTCAGGTTGGTGATTCCCAGTGGGGACCCAAATGGCGGGCCTGTGTATGAGGACTTTGTGACCGAGGCGCTCGCCCTCCTCGAAAAGAAAAATGGGAACGGCCTCCAGCGGGCGACCGAGACGATGCTGGAACTCGCGAGTCCGCAATTGTGGCTCTCCTCGGCCTTGCGTTGGCTGTTGCTTGTGCTGGAGCTTGAGCCGGAGAATACTCCTGTGCTTAAAGGGATTATCATCTCCTTGCGCAGCCTGACGCCCTACGATTGGAGCGCTCTCCAGCAGCCGTCGGCCCAGCAAGCGCCCCCAACCGTGGTGGTGGCTCCCCCAGAGCCTCCCCCAGAGCCTCCCCCGGCGCCCGTCATCGAGATCGCTCCACCGCCCCCTCGGATCGAACTCACCGAAAAAGCGAAAAATCTTATTGCCATCCAGCGGGTTATCCTTGAACTGCCAATCAAGGAAACTTGGCATATCGGACGCATGCGGGCGGCGGCCAATGTGCTGCGCTCCTGCTTCGCCATTCTCGGCGACGATGTCCAGTTGGCAAGACTCCAAGCCGCTACGGAACTCGCTCTTAAACAGGGAAATCCCGCGCCTTTGCTCCGCTGGCTCGACGACAAACCCGAGCCGGAGTTGCCTGCCGAGCCTACGCCGGAGCCTGTCCTCGAGCCGGAATTGCCTGCCGCACCGGAGCCTACGCCAGAGCCGAAATTGCCAACCGCTCCCGAGCCTACGCCAGAGCCGGTGATGCCCGAAGGGCTGGAGCCGCTGCCCGCTGCCCCTGAGGGCGATACGGAGGAAAAATTTGGCCGCCGGGCGGACGCTCCTTCCAACTCGGTAAAAAGCCTCAAGGTCGATCAAGCCAAGATCGATCGCCTCATGAACCTCATCGGGGAGATTGTCGTCGCCAAAAATGCCCTGCCGTATCTGGCGACCCGCGCCGAGGCGGTCTTTGGCGTGCGCGACCTCTCCCGGGAGATCAAGACCCAGTATGCCGTGATCAACCGCATCGCCGAGGAAATGCAAGACGCCATCATGCAAGTGCGCATGACGCCGGTTTCGTTTATCTTCCAACGCTTTCCGCGCTTGGTGCGCGACACGTCCCGCAAGCTCGGCAAGGACGTGAATTTGGTTCTGGAAGGCGAAGATACCGAGGCGGATAAGAACATTATCGAGTCGCTCGGCGACCCGCTGGTTCACATTATCCGCAATAGCCTCGACCACGGGTTTGAACTGCCCGCCTTGCGCCGTGCCGCCGGCAAACCCGCCACCGGCACGCTCACGATCCGCGCCAGATCCGAGTCCGACCGCGTGGTGATCGAAATTATCGACGACGGCAAGGGCATTGACCCAGTTGTCATTAAAGCCAAGGCCTTTGAGAAGGGGCTCATCGACGAGGCCACCATGGAACGCCTCACCGACCAAGAGGCCCTCAACCTCATTTTTGCCGCCGGATTCTCGACGGCCGAGGTCGTCTCCAACCTCTCCGGTCGCGGGGTGGGCATGGATGTCGTGCGCACGGCTGTCGAAAACGTCAACGGCACCATCACCTTACAAAGCGAAAAAGGCAAAGGCACCTCCTTGAGCCTCTCGCTCCCGCTCTCGATGGCTGTCACCAATGTGATGATCGTCGAGTCCGACCGGCAGATTTTTGCCATTCCCATGGATAGCGTGCTGGAAACCGTTCGCATTAAACGCTCTGCCATTCGCATGATCAAGCAGAGTGCCACAAGCGTCCTGCGCGGGCGCATCATCCCGCTCAAGTCGCTCAACGCGTTGCTCTCCCTGCCCACCGATCCCCTCACCAACAAAGACGATGAGTTTGCCGTGCTTGTCGTGCGCCATGCCGGCGACCCGGTGGGAATTATCGTCGACGATTTCCACGAGACGCTCGACATTATCCTCAAACCCCTCACCGGCGTGCTCGGCCAAATCGCCGCCTACTCGGGCTCCGCACTCATGGGCGACGGTTCTGTGCTCATGGTGCTCAACCCCAAAGAAATCCTGAAATAACGATGATCTTTAAAAAAAATAAAATCACCTTCCAAGGAGCCGAACCCGTCGAGGCGGCCGAGGCGCTTCTCGATTTTTTCCAAAAAAAACCCGACGCCAAAGTCGATCTCGCCGAGTGCACCCACATGCACGCGGCCAACTTGCAAGTCCTCCTGGCCACTAAGGCCACCATCACCGCCTGGCCGCAACTGGCCAGCCTGGCTACCGTGCTGCAAAACGCTTTGCAGAAAAAATAGAAAATTTTTAACTTTTTTATTGAAAAATGTTTAAAAATCGTGATTTCGTCCCCTTTGGGGACGACCAGACGACCAGACGACCAGACGACCAGACGAGAATTGAAGCCATGGGAACAACAAGGGATTTTAGAAAAATGGATTGCTCGAATTGCGAGGGAGCCAATAGCAACTGCAAATGGGGGAAATACTGCGTCGTCGGGAATCCCGAAAACGCTTTTCCTCGGCCACGGTTTGGGTGGCGCTTGTTGGCTAGTGCTTTTTGGGCCTCGCTTTTTGCGGGAGTCTTTATCTTGGTGGGAATCCCTCTTCTGGCCCACCTGCTGGCCTTTCTTTTTGGGCTCGATACCCCGCAACCCCATTCCTTTAGAAGCGTGATCACCCGTCCCGACTCCCCACTCCACGCATTGCAGGGCACGCTCTTGGGCAACGGAGTTTTTGTGGAAACTCTTCTCAGTTCGGTGCTGTGGTTTTTGTGCCTCTTGGGCGGGTTGTGGTATTTCCTCACCCCTGAACGCGTCTGGTTGGGTCAACAGTTTCGCTCCAATGCAGTGAAAATGTGCGAGTTGCAGGATAAATATGATTCCAAGACCCACCAGATTGCCAAGATCCACGGGGAGTCGGACTTGATCAAGGCCCGGCAGGGGCAAATTGCGATCGAGATGAAATCGGCCTCGGATTACATGCAGTTGCTCGGCAAGCAGATGGAGGCGGCCCTGCAAGACTCGGAGTCGTCGATTTTGGCGGTGGTGAGTTGTCTCAACAATGTCCACGAAGTCTCGCGCAACCAAGTGACGCGCATTGTGGAATCGATGAACAATTACATTAAGCTCACCGAAGCGGTCGAAGCGCAAAGCACCCATAACAACCAAGTGATAAAGGTGATGAAAGTGCTCGCCGAGCAAATGGAACTCTCGCCGCTGGTGGATCTCATCAAGGAGATCGCGAAACAGACCAATGTGATCGCGATCAATGCGGCCATCGAAGCCACGCGTGCCGGCACAGCAGGACGCACGTTTGCCGTGGTGGCCACGGAAATCCAGCGCCTCTCGCGCCAGACGACGCAAGCCGCTTTCAACATCAGCGAGACGATTGAGAAGGCGACCCGCCAAGCCGCTGTGGAGCTAGGGACCAAGGAGACCGGAGCGCGGCTCAATATTGAAAATCTCATCACCAGCTTGAACGCCGTCGAGGGGAGATTTTCGGAAAACATGGCGATTTTGCTCGATTTGACGGCAGCCGTGAAACTCGGCAACGAGTCCAACACGTGCAGTCCTCGATGAGCGACCTTGACGAACACTTCTTGAAATTGTCCAAGTGCCTGAACTCTCCCAACCTGCTCGAAGCGATCACCCCGACCATCCGGGGGCGCATGGAAGACGACTGGGCGGGCTATTTTAGCGACACTCAACGCCATGTGCATGCGCAATTTACCGGCAGCAGAGTCCAAGACACCCCAGCCCAACCCAATATCGAACTTTTTTAATCTGCTTCCCGAACAACACAGGCCCCACTAGCCTTCCCACTCGAAACCACCTCGCATGCCTAAGACCATTCTCATCGTTGACGATTCGCTCACCATGCAACTGAGCCTAAAAGCGAATCTGGAAATGAACGGGTTCGTTGTGGTAACCGCCAACGACGGCCTGCAGGCGCTCAACAAACTCAAAAGTGGCACCAAGCCGGATCTCATTATCACAGACGTCAATATGCCCAACATGGGAGGCATCGCCTTCATCCAAAATACGCGAGCCCTGCCGGGCTTCCGGTTCCTCCCGATCCTGACCCTCACCACAGAAAGCCAAGCGGCCAAGCGCGATGAGGGCAAGCGCGCCGGGGCCACCGGTTGGCTAGTGAAGCCGGTCGGCGGGGCGGATCTCATCGCCGTGCTCAAGAAACTCCTCCCAGGAGCCTAGCCATGCCCATAGCCCTCCCCTCCCCTCTTTCCTCTCTGCCAGAAGAACCGCTGCGTAGCCAGTTTGTGCTCCTCCGCTCGCTGGGAGCCCTTGCGGCGATGATGCTCGTAGGCGCGGGCATCGTCTGGGGACTTGCTCCCAGCCTGGTTCCGGTGCTGCTCAAGTATCCGATTTTTCAGTCCCTTGGAGCGGCCCCTCTCACGGCGCTGGTGGCCCTGCTGGCTTTCGTTCCCCTAGCCGTCTTGGCGACGAGTCCGTTTTGGACGGCCGAACTCCGCGACCTCTCGCGAAAATGGATGAGGCAATCCCAAGCCCTCCGCCTGCTCACGGCCAAAGTCGCCAACCACGACGAAAAATGGATGAGGCAATCCCAAGCCCTCCGCCTGCTCACGGCCAAAGTCGCCAACCACGACGAAAAGAAGAAATTTCTCGCCGAGGAAGCCTTGCAAATGGCGCTCTACCTGAGATTGGTCAACAAACAACTCGACGGGGCTTTGAGCGACTCGGAGACCAGCGTGACAGCGGTCATCGAGTGCCTCACCAATGTGCATGAGGTTTCCAGCAAACAAACCGGCCGGATCGATAACTCGATCACCGATTGCCAGCACCTCACCGAAACGATCCACGAGCAGACCGTGCAGAACAAGCGGGTGGTCAATATTATGAATGTGATGACCACTCAGATATCGGAACTCATTCCGCTAGTGGATCTTATTGCTCGCATTTCCAAACAGACCACCCTCATCGCCATCAATGCGGCCATCCAATCTGCCCGCGCTGGGGTGGCTGGGTTGTCGTTTGCCGTGGTGTCCGAGGAGGTCAAGATGCTGTCCAAACAAACCTCCCTGGCGGCCACTTCGATCGAAGAGACCCTCCTCAAGGCCACCCGCGACGCCTCTGCGGAACTCACCACCACCGTCAAAGCAAATACCGGACTCCAGGAAACGCTCAATCTGGACGAAATCATCACCCGCTTGGACTCGATGGAGCAGCGATTCACGGGCACGCTCTCCCTGCTCATGGAGGTGACCTCCGCCGTCAAAGAAGCCAATGAACACGCCCTGCAGGAATTTTCAAAAGCCTTCGGCCACATGCAGTTCCAAGACATCTTCCGCCAGAGACTTGCCCACGTCCAAGCGGGCCTCCGCGACTTGGACTCCCATTTTACCGCCCTCGCCGCCGACCAACGGGTTGACTACTTCGACGAAAAGGCGATCACGAGCCTCAAAGAACGCATGGCGAAACATTTTGAAGGCTACGTGATGCACAGCCAGCGGGATACCCACGCCAACGTCGTCGGCACGGAAGACGCCTTGCCCGCAAGCAACTCGCTCCCGGCTATCGAACTTTTTTAACCACCCATGGCACAAGTCCTCGTCGTCACAAACCGCAAAGGAGGCTCCGGCAAGACATCCACCTCGGTCAACCTCGCGGCCGAATTCGCCGCGAACGGGCGCCGGGTCTTGCTCATCGACTTGGATACCCAAGGCCATTGCGCGATCGGCTTGGGAGTGAAAGCCCAAAAGGATACTCCCACAGTGCATGGATTTTTTGATGGCCGCCACCCGCTCTCCTCGGCGATTCGCGAGACCCCTTGGGAGGGGCTGCACCTCATCCCAGCCGACCCCTTGTTTGACCACGGCTCGGGGAGCAAGGAAGAACTCCTCCTGCGTCAGGCCCTCGCCAGCGAGGGGATTCTCGGCACCCACGACATCATCATCATCGATACGCCACCCTCGCTCGATATTTTGCTGCTCAACGCCCTGTATGCCGCCGACCGCGTGCTGGTGCCATTCATCCCGCATTTTCTCGCAGGCGAAGGCGTGAGGCAGCTCGCCCGCGTCCTCTTCCGCGTAGGAAGCCGCCGGGCCAACGAGGGAACCCGCCTCCTCGTCGGCTATGTGCCCGTGATGGTCAACACCCGCATCGGCCAGCACAAAACAGTCACCGGCGGCATCTCGACCCAGTTTGGTGCCTCCCGCATCCTGCCGGGCGTGCGCACCGACATCCGAGTGGCCGAGTCGTTCGCCGTCGGCCGCCCCGTGCGCTACTACGCGCCGAAACAAAGGTCAAAGGGGTCGGGCATTAATTCTTGATATTTAATCACGCTAATCAAGCGTTTGAATCAGAAAAAGGGTCAGTCCCACATATTAACATATTTTTGAATTCTGAGAGGTGTTTGCGATGGCAAGGCAACTGAGATTGGAATACGCAGGAGCGAATTATCATGTGATGAGCCGGGGGGATCGGCAGGAGGCGATTTTTTTGGATGACGAGGATCGGCGGCGGTTTTTGAAGACGCTGGGGGAGGCTTGCGAGAAGGCGGGATGGCAGGTGCATGCGTATTGCCTGATGGGAAATCATTTTCATCTGGCGGTGGAGACGCCGCAGCCGACTCTGGTGGCGGGGATGAAGTGGTTTTTGGGAACCTACACGCAGAGGTTCAATGCGCGGCATCGGCTGCCGGGGCATTTTGAGGGCTGACATCGGCAGCCTCCCGCCATATTGTTTATCAGCTTGAGGCGCCCAACCCCGCCCGGGAAACAAAACCATGAAAAATACTCTCCTTGCCGCAGCGGTTGCCGTGGCACTCGTCACTACCGCCTACCAATCACCGGCCGCCGACAGCGTGGCGGACCAACTCGAGATCGTCACCAGCGCAATGAATTCTCTCCCTGACGTCATCTTCTACAAGGATATGGATGGAGTTTACCGCGGCGGCAATAAGGCGTGGGCTGCCTTGGTGGGGCGTCCGTTCGCCGAGTTGGTCGGAAAAACGGACGCCGAGATCTTCCCAGTCGAACTTGCTACGGCCTACCGAGCGGATGACCAGAAGACCCTGGCCAGCGGAAAGCAGAGGCAATTTCAGGAATGGCTGGTCTACCCCGACGGTCGCAAAGTTTACGCTGACACCTTGAAGTTGCCTTGGGTCGGCGAGGACGGCAAGGTTTTGGGCGTGGTCGGGGTCTGCCGCGTGGTGGCGGCACCTGCCGGAGAAAAACCTGCGCTGAACCAGTAGAATCATCCGAAGCCTCGGGCATTCTATCAGCGCCGAAACATCTGGCGACACGCTCACGGTCAAACTCGACGGACTTCTCAAGCCCCCCGACGGCCCCGTCGATCGGTGCCAAGCTTGTCTTGGATGGCATGCGCGAACTCGGTCCTGACCTCGCGAAATCCACTCTGTTTCCAGCGCTGAAATCCGCAGTGTGCTGAAAGCTCACTAAGCCATAGCCAAAGCGCAGGGGAAATTGGTGGTGACCAATGTCTCGCCCCTCGTGTGCGAGGTTTTTGATCTCACTGGCCTGTTCAACAAAATAAGTGCCACCTCTTGCTCGCACCTCCCTGAGTGGTTACAAAAAACAAATGCCCATCCTTCTCGCCATCGAGACCTCTTGCGATGAAACCGCCGCTGCCGTTTTGCGGGGCTTTGAAGGTGTGCTGGCACATGAGATTTTCAGTCAGGCCGAGATTCACTCCCATTTCGGTGGAGTCGTTCCTGAGGTGGCATCCAGAAACCACCTTGTTTCAGCACCCGTGATCATCGATAGCGCCATGGAAAAAGCCGGCCTACGAATTCAGGATCTCGACGCCATCGCAGCAACCACCGGCCCCGGCCTTGCCTCCTCACTTCTTGTCGGCGCCGCGGCAGCAAAGGGCCTCTGCATCGGAGCTGGAAAACCATTCCTTGCGATCAACCATATCGAAGGCCATCTGCTCTCGCCCTTTTTTGGTCATGAGACAATCCCCCCCCACACAGCTCTGGTGGTGAGCGGGGGGCACACGCTGTTGCTCGATGTGGAGGGCTTCGGCCGCTATCGCCTCTTGGGCCGCACTCTTGACGACGCTGCCGGTGAGGCCTTCGACAAGGTCGCCAAACTCCTCGGCCTCGGCTACCCGGGCGGTATCGAGATCGACCGCATGGCTCGTAGTGGCAATCCCGCGCGGTTTGAGTTTCCTCGCGGCATGATCGACTCGGGTGACTTGGATTTCAGCTTCAGCGGGCTCAAGACGGCCGTGCGCACTTTTCTCGAAAAACACGGCACGCCGGCCGTGGTGGATCTTCCTGACATCTGCGCCTCGTTCCAAGCGGCTGTTATCGATGTTCTCATCTCCAAGCTCTTCAAGGCGGCCCGACAAAACAGCCGTCGCGTGATCAGCCTGAGCGGGGGTGTGAGCGCGAACTCCTCGCTCCGCTCGCGCTCGATCGAACGAGCCGCAGGGGAGGGGCTCGAAATCCATTTTCCGCCGCAGGGACTCCTCACCGACAACGCGCTCATGATCGCCTTTGCTGCCGCGCACCATCTGGCCGCTGGGCATAGCCATCCGATCGATAGCGAAATCCTGCCGAACTTTAATCCTCACATTTTGTGAATACGCTCACGCTTTTTTTTGCTCGAAAAAGACAACTCCAAGCTCAGCCCGCGCGTAATGTCTGGTGGAACGGAAGAGACTCTAAAATTTTTCATGTGCAGAACACAAATTTTGTCTTTTAGTAACCACGAAATTCTGAAACCTCTTTTCTAAAAAAATGTCAGCAACTACCATCGACGCACCAGTCCAAGAAACGACTTCCCACGCGCACACCGACCATGAAGTCGGTTTCATCCGCAAATACCTTTGGACTTACGACCACAAGATGATCGGTCTCCAATACCTGTGGACGGCTCTCGCTTTCCTCTTTCTCGGGGGTGCCCTCGCACTGGGTGTCCGCTGGCAGCTTGGCTTCCCAGGTGCAGAAATTCCTCTCATCGGCAAACTCCTGCCGGCCACTGTGGCCATCGATGGAGCTATTATTCCAGGCGGTTACAACATGCTTGTGACGATGCATGCGACTATCATGGTTTTCTTTGTGGTCATGCCGCTTCTCATCGGAGCCTTTGGTAACTACCTCATCCCTCTTCAAATCGGAGCGGGAGACATGGCATTTCCTCTCTTAAACGAGTTAAGTTACTGGCTCTATGTGCTCTCGGGTGTCATTTTACTCGGTGCCTTCTTCGCCCCTGGCGGCGCACCCGGAACTGGCTGGACAGCTTACGCACCCCTTAGCTCCGTGGCGGCCTACAATGGAACGCCAATTGGGCAAAGTCTCTGGGGAGCGGCCCTTTTCGTCAACGGTCTCTCATCGATTGCGGGTGCGACAAATTATGTCACGACCGTGGTAAATATGCGTGCACCAGGCATGACGATGTTTCGCATGCCGCTTCCGGTCTGGTCACTTTTCATCACAGCGATCCTTCTTATCCTTGCGGTTCCTGTTCTCTCTGCTGCGGCTGCCATGCTTTTTGCAGACCTCAACTTGGGCACGAGCTTCTTCTCGCCCCAAGGCGGTGGGCAACCTCTCCTCTGGCAGCACCTCTTCTGGTTCTTCGGCCACCCCGAGGTCTATATCATGATTCTTCCTGCGATGGGTTTTTCTTCAGAAATTCTCGCCGTGTTCTCCCGCAAGCCTATCTTTGGCTACAAAGCCATGGTCTATGCCATGATTGCTATCGGATTCCTCGGATTTGTCGTTTGGGGTCACCACATGTTTGTTAGCGGAATGAACCTCACGCTCAGCGCGGCCTTTTCGGTGTCGACAATGGTGATTGCTGTGCCATCGGCCATCAAGACTTTCAACTGGATGGGAACCATCTGGCGTGGCTCAATTGAGTTCACGACGGCAATGTGCTTCGCGCTCGCTTTCGTCTCGATGTTCGTCATCGGTGGTCTGAGCGGTATCTTCATGGCCTCCACACCGGTCGACCTTTTTGTCCACCACACTTATTTCATCGTTGCGCATTTCCACTACGTGCTCTTCGGCGGAAGCATCTTCGCCATCTTCGGCGCGATCTACTTCTGGTTTCCAAAAATGTTTGGCCGCATGCTGAATGAATCACTCGGCAAGTGGCATTTCTTTTTGACCTTGATCTTTTTTAACCTTGCCTTTTTCCCCATGCACAACTTGGGGCTTGGCGGCATGATGCGCCGTATTGCGGACCCCACTGTCTACGAACACCTGCGCCAGCTCCAGCCCCTCAACCAGCTTTGCACCATCGGGGCAATGGGACTGGGTTTCACGACTTTCGTGTTTCTCTGGAATGTCGTCATGAGCCTGCGCAGTGGTAAAAAAGCTCCGAATAATCCATGGAATTCCAACACTTTGGAGTGGACTGTTGCATCGCCTCCCGGGCACGGCAACTTCGAGAAAACTCCACTCGTTTACCACGGACCCTACGAATACAGCGTTCCTGGTCTCGACAAGGACTATCTCCCACAAACTGAGCCCGCGCCTGAAAATGCGCGTCTCGAATCCCACTAAGCTATTCTCTCATGGTTGGAACACGGACATCTTTGAGCTTCCGTCGCGTTGCTATCCACATCTGGGCCATCCTCACACTGGTCGCAACTTTCATTCTGCTCTGCAGCGGCGGTATTGTAACATCCAAGGGAGTTGGCATGTCAGTTCCAGACTGGCCGACCACCTACGGATATAACATGTTTCTGTTTCCCATGTCTGGTTGGGTGGGCGGTATCTTTTATGAGCACGGCCACCGCCTCATCGCATCTTGGGTGGGTCTCATGACTATGATCCTTGCAGCAAGTCTTCTGGCCTCCGAGCCACGCCGCTGGGTGAAAAATCTGGGCATCATCGCATTTGTAGCGGTCTGCGTTCAAGGTCTGCTCGGCGGCCTTCGCGTCTCACTCTTCAAAGATGAAATCGGTATCTTCCATGCGCTTCTCGCTCAGTCGTTTTTTTGCTTGCTTGGGATCCTTGCGATTGCCACCAGCCCGCGATTCGTGCGTGGGGGGTGGGATTCCTTTCTTCCCGACCTTGCTTTGAAGAAGCTGGTAGTGGGAGCCACTCTTTTGATTTTTCTTCAGCTCGGCACAGGTGCCACAATGCGCCATGAGCATGCGGGCCTCTCGATTCCCGACTTTCCGCTTGCTTACGGAAAAATCCTGCCCGACACCTCTGCGACGGTCATCACATCCATCAACGAAGCGCGCGTGGCGGACAGCAAGATGCCAACGAGTGCAGTGCAAATCTGGATTCAAATGGCACATCGCACCGTGGCTGTTGGGATTTTTTTAATCGTTGCCGCCGTGGCGTGGCGTGCATTCGCAAATCCTATCGCTCGCTCGGCCCGACTTGCGTCGGTGGTCTGGTTCCTGATGATTTTTGCTCAGGTTGCTCTCGGGGCATGGACGATTTGGTCTAATAAGGCAGCAGATGTAGCCACGGCACATATGGCTCTCGGCGCTCTTTCCCTTCTTTTTGGTGTTGTTCTTTCGTTCCGGCTCTCGCGTGGTGTCGATGCCAGCCGGTTTGTCGTTCCCGACCGTCCCCCTGTCTCCGACTTCGCCCGCATTGCATGAAGAGCGCTGCCGCCCTTCCAGAGGAGCGCAAACATGCCCTGCTCGACGATGTTCTCGAGTTGGTGAAGGCTCGCCTTTCCCTGCTGGTTCTCATGACCACCCTCGTCGGCTTCCTCCTTGGCTGGCGAGGTCCCTTCAACTGGGTTCTTCTTACAGCCACTCTTCTCGGCACAGCCCTCTGCGCTGGCGGCGCATCCGCGCTGAATCAGTGGTGGGAACGCGATGTCGACAGCCGTATGAAGCGCACACGCGACCGGCCGCTCCCAGCCTCTCGCATGCTGCCGCAAGATGCCCTTCTTTTTGGACTCTTTTTTTCCCTCAGCGGCATCGCGATCCTCGCACTCTTCGCGAATCAGCGCTCTGCCTTCCTCGCTTTCATTACAATAGCGATCTACATCCTCGTCTATACTCCGATGAAGCGCATCAGTTCGCTGAACACCCTCGTCGGAGCGATCCCCGGCGCCCTCCCTCCACTCATCGGCTGGGTTGCCGCCCGTGGAAATTACAACATCGAAGGCTGTCTCCTCTTTGCAACTCTCTGGTTCTGGCAGATGCCCCACTTCCTTGCGATTGCTTGGATGTATAAAGACGACTATGCCGACGGTGGTTTCGTGATGCTCACAGCCAATGACCCCGAAGGTCTCCTCACCTCGCGCCAAGCCCTCCTCTACACGCTCTTTCTTGTGCCCGTGACCCTACTGCCGTCGATGCTCGCCTTCAATTCGTTTGTCTATTTTATCGGCGCCCTCGCGCTCGGCCTTGGTTTTACCGCCTTTGCTGTGCGATTTGTTTCACAGCGCAACCGCACTGCAGCCCGAAATCTTTTCTTCGCGTCGATCATTTACCTGCCACTCCTTCTCGGCTTACTCGTTGCCACGAAGAAATGAATAAAAAACCAAGAACCCGCAATTTTATTGTGATGGGTCTCATCTGGCTTTTTGCTATTTCCCTCTGCGCACTGGTTCTGCTACTTATGCATCTTCGCGGACCATTGATCAGTCCGTAGGCCGTTTCTAAAAAACCAACCCATCATGTCCACAGCAGCCCTTACAAACGATTCTCAAGAACATCACGGAGCATCTCCAGCCACCGCCAAATTCGGCATGATCATATTTTTAATATCCGAGGGCATGCTCTTCGCCGGCCTTCTGGGAGGCTATTTCGTCCTCCGCTGGGCGGAAAATGGTTTTCCCTGGCAGGCAGGCCACTCATGGCCACCCAGCAAGGACATCGCAAAACTCCCCATTCTGCTGACCTCGATTAATACCGTGTTTCTGATCGCGAGCAGCTGCACCTTTCACATGAGCGAGGTTGCCGTTCAAAAAGGAAAGGCTGGTTTAGGTTGGCTTTTTGTGACGATCGCGCTTGGTTCTCTTTTCGTTGGCGTGCAGTGCTACGAATGGTTCCACCTGCATCATGAAGGCCTTTGGTTCAACACGGGCGGCGTCTATGGTTCGAGCTTTTTCGTCATCACCGGATTCCACGGCATCCATGTCGCCATCGGCGTTTTGCTCATCCTCTGGTGCTTCCTGCGTCAGCTCTTTTATCGCAGTTTCACGCCCAGCCACCATATCGGTCTGGCCAATGTCGCACTCTATTGGCACTTTGTAGATGTCGTCTGGTTGTTCGTTCTGACGCTTCTCTACTATGTCTGAGCTCCCCGTGCGGGCTGGCATACCGCGTATCGGATGGGTTGTGGCATTCCTCGCAGCCGCGGGCCTCATAGGTCTCGCTTATGTGAGCCTCAAATCCATCCCTCCTCCGACACTTCCCTCGAACCTCGAGAAAATATCAGAGGTTCCGGAATTTCAGCTCACCGATCAGACCGGTAGGCCGATCACTCGCGAAGATTTAAAGGGTAAAATCTGGGCTGCCAACTTCATCTTTACCCGCTGCAAAGGCCCCTGCCCGATCACTCTCATCCGCATGCAGGAGCTCAATACCAAGCTCAAAAAGGTGAGACGCAATGTGGAGTTGGTCACCTTCACCGTTGATCCAGAATATGACACTCCAGAGGTCTTGAAAACCTTCGGGGAACAACTGGGTGCCGACCCCGCAAATTGGAAATTCCTCACCGGCACGGCAGATGCCATCAAAAATATTGTTGTCACCGGTCTCCTTCAACCGATCGCCAAAGAACCGGATGGCACGCCTGCCCATTCGTCTCGCATCGTGTTGGTGGACGCCAAAGGCTGGCTCCGTGGATACTGCGACGGACTCGATCCCGAAGCCGTCCAGAAGCTCATGGTGGACATCGGGGAACTCCTGCGCGAAAATCCTCCTGTCACCCAAACCCAGAAGAATTAATCACAAAGCTCATGGAGAAAAAATTACGACTACCCTTCCTGCACTTTGGGTCGTAATTATTTTTGCAAAGAATATTTCTTAAAATGAAACACACCATCGCCCTTTTGTTTGCTTTTTTTCTGACCCGCTTGCCCGATGCCGCTGCGTGTGTGGGCTGTCGTCAGCCTGGTTCAGGTGGTCCAGATGAACCCCAAACGGTTACGGCGGGTATCGCCCTCTCTTGGGGAGTCGTCGGCATGCTCGCCGTCGTCGGCCTGATCATTTCTGGCCTCACCTACTACATTGCGAATACCTGCCGCAATTTGGACCGCGCAAACAAGGTTCCATGAGCGTTTCCGACCTGCCCGCACTCAACGCCGGCCTCAATGCCATTTCCACTCTCCTCCTCCTCGCTGGCTTTATTTTCATCAAGACCGAACGCAAGATAGCGCATCGGACTTGCATGGTTGGGGCCTTCTCCGTTTCGTGCGTCTTCCTCATAACCTATGTGCTGCACAAAATTTTGGTGCAAGGTGTGCACACCCCGTTTGGCGGAGAAGGACTCTGGAAGACCTTCTACTACGGAATGCTTATCTCCCACATCATCTTGGCCATTGTCATCGTGCCGCTCATCCTTACAACCATGACCCATGCAATCAGGGGTCGCTTTGAGCGCCACCGCGCTTGGGCTCGCTGGACATTTCCCCTCTGGTTCTATGTTTCCGTCACTGGTGTTCTCGTTTATTTCATGCTCTACCAGTGGTTCCCCAAAGTCGCGTGATGCCGCTACAGAAGGTCCGAATTTTCTATAGAAATCAAATCCCCCACCAGACCTCACAAAATCTCATTCCAGAAATTCTGTGAATTTTGTAAATTCTGTCTAAAAAACCACCCGCTTTGAGCACCGAATCCACCACCGCCACTCCCCGCCGCCCGATGGGCCTCGAGCACCCTGCTGTGCTCGATGCCTTCGCCCATGATAAACGCCGCGACACCCTTGTGCTGGCCATGTATGAGACCCGCCCTTGGACTGGCGACGAGGCCCATATCCTTCAGCTTCAGGAAAAGCTCAATGCTTATGCCTCCTTCATTCTCGATGGCGAGATGGCCGATTCGTTTCCCCAATTCGTCGGCAAACCGGTGGAAATCCAACTCCGCACCCGCCACCAGCCTGATCCCCTGGTGCTCGGGTTCCTCAGCCAAGCCAAGGAGCAGCTTTCCCTCCAACAAATCACCATTGAAACCATCCTCGTTGATTCCACCGAGGAGTTTGAGCCGGTGCCTTCTGTTCCATCAGCCCATTCCTGCGGTTGCGGCCACGGCGGATGCGAATCCTGAGCCACTCTGTAAGCGGAGTGGCTGGTAGCGACTAATAAGAGGTTCCCTCTTGGCGTGTCTTCAAATCGTAAACTTGTTCGCAGCGCCGTTCCTTGCTGTTCCAACGACCCCCGGCTTCCACGCACTTGTTGATCTGCAAAAAATCGGGACTGAAACCGTGTATGGCAAACAGGGAAAAAAAGTATCCGCACACGATCAGAATCGCGGTTCCCGTGAGCATGATGATGGCCTTGAGCGGCATGGGGTAGGGGAGGTTGGACCTCCTTTCACTCAATCCCCAAAAACTCCAAAAGGCAAAAGAAAACATTTTTTTTCAACTTCCGTTTTATTCCGCTGCTTGATTCCAGTGAACTTTTTGAGACTCTGATTCGGCATTGAAGCCGCCCAAGAAAAGACCTACTCGCATTTTGATCCTCACAGCAAGCATGGGGGAGGGTCACAATACCGCGGCGCGCAACATCCAGAGTGCCCTAAAAGCCAACTGGGGAGGAGTTGTCGAGACGCTCGTTGTGGATCCTTACACGCTCACGAATCCCGTGGTGAATGCCTGCATCCAGAAAGGCTATGCGGCCGCTATCAATAATTACCCACGGCTTTGGAAGGTGGTTTTCGCGATGCTCAGCCAGCCAAAAGTCATTGAGGGCATGGCTCCGCTTTTGCTTCAACTCACCAATGCAGTCCACTCGTTGGTGAGGGAATTCCAGCCTGATCTGGTGGCCTCGACCTACCCCGTCTTCGGCTACATCCTGCAACGCATTCGCCGTGGCGATCCCAAGGTGGATATGCCCTTCCACATGGTCATCACCGACTCCACAATGATCAACCAAACCTGGTATCGCTACCCGTGCGATGGTGCCATCGTCGCCGACGGCCCAACGGCTGAGGTGTTGCGACGCGATGGTGTGCCGGAGGAAAAAATCCACATCTTGGGGTTTCCTGTGGGCCTGCAGTTTGACGAATTCATTCCCACACCGCCTCCGCATGATGGGCACTGGCGTCTCCTTTTTTTTCCGGGTGGGCCGGTCCGTCTCGCTGTCGAGACTCTGCGGCATCTTTCCACCCTCGAGAACGCGAGCGTTTCAGTGATCACGGGGCGGCGGCAGGATGTCCACGCCGCCCTCGTGCGCGCAGGCCTACCCTCGCGGGGGCACCTCATTGGATGGACAGATAAGATGCCGGAGCTCATGGGTTCGCACCATATTTTCATCGGCAAGGCTGGCGGAGCCACGGTTCAGGAGGCCATCGCGGCTCAGATTCCCTTTGTTGTGAGCCACATTGTTCCTGGGCAGGAGGAGGGCAATATCGCTCTCATCCAGCAAACCGCCATTGGAGCGCTGGCCTCAAACAGCCCTGCCGACATTCTACACATCGTCAAAGGAGCTATGACCAACGAAGGGGCCCTCTGGCGGACATGGCGGCGAAATCTCATTCAGCTTCAAAAACCTTCCGCTTCACAGGCGATTGCCTCCTTCCTTTTCAAAAATGCCCAGGGAAGGAAGCCCTGATTCAGAGGCGGTGCCCTTGCTTAGGCCCAGAGGGCTTCAGCCGACGGCAGGCTGTTGCTGAGTTAAGCAGTGGAAGGCACCGAGTCCCCAGATCAGTTCCCGGCAATCAATCGGCACGATTCTCCGGTCGGGAAAGGCCTCGTGGAGTGCGGAGACGGCCCAAGCGTCGTTATGCTCGCTGAAGACGGGAAGGAGCACGACCGAGTTTGCGATATAAAAATTGGCATAGCTGGCCGGCAGGCGCTGTCCATCCCTCATGATGCGCGTTGGCATGGGCAGGGTGAGAACATGCAGCGGTTCACCATCTGCGAGACGCATGACATGAAGCCTGTCGAGATTCCTTCGGAGAGGTTCAAAATTGGGGTCGTGCTCATCCTCCTCGACCGCAGTGATGACGGTGCTGGGCCCGATAAAGCGTGTGATGTCATCCACATGGCCATCGGTATCATCTCCTTCGATACCATCGCCGAGCCACAGGATTTTTCTGACGCCCAGTTTCTCTCGCAATTTCTTCTCAATGGCGGCGCGATCAAGAGTTGGGTTTCGGTTCGCATTCAGCAGGCAACTCTCGGTCGTGAGGAGAGTATCTCGTCCGTTTGTTTCTATTGAGCCACCCTCCAGAATAAAATGTTCGAAGTTGAAGAGAGGCATGCCGAGGGCCTTTGCGACGGCCGGAGGAACGGCGTTGTCCTCGTCAAAAGGCGAAAGCTTGTAGCCCCAAGCATTGAATCCGAAGTTCAGGACCGCAAGCTGTGGCGACTTCTCGCGCTTCACAAAAATCGGGCCGTGGTCCCGACACCATGGCTCATCGGTGAGAATGTGAAAAAACTCAATGCGTTCGGGCGGGCAGGAGTGGAGAAGTTTTCGGACAGCCTTCTCCTGATCTGCACCACTGACATTGATGCGGACAATCTCCGAGCTCGCAAGGGCCTCCACCATTTTAACGAAGGTCGGGACCACGCGATCGTAGGATCCGGGAAAGCTGTTGCAACCGGGCTGCGGCCAGGAAATCCAAGTCGCTTCGTGCAGTTCCCATTCGGCCGGCATGCGATAACCTTTTTCTGAGGGGCTTGTTTCGCTCATATCAACCCCTCTTTTCCGATACCCTCGCCGAAGGACAAGGCAAACTTGGTAAAATATTTTTGCATTCCCGAAAAAACAATTTGCTTCCGCGTCGATCCTCTAACGCATGCGAAAAAAAAAGCGGCGGGGGCTCACATTCCCCCGCCGCTTCACACTATGCTGACTAATTTTTAGATAGCCTTTTCCCCCGTCTCGTCCGTGCGGATGCGGATGGCATCCTCGACCGGGGAGACAAAGACTTTTCCATCTCCAATTTTCCCGGTTTTTGCGGACTTGACGATGGCTGCGACGGCGCCCTCCAGGAGCGAGTCCGTGACAACCACCTCGATCTTGATCTTCGGAAGGAAGTCTACCGTGTATTCGCTGCCACGGTAGATTTCGGTGTGGCCCTTCTGGCGGCCGAATCCCTTCACTTCGCTCACTGTCATTCCTTCGATGCCGAGATCGGCGAGAGCCTCTTTGACCTCTTCAAGTTTGAAGGGTTTGATAATTGCTTCGATTTTTTTCATGTGTGTAATTTTTAGGGTGTATCGGTTGCCTTAGTCCATCAGGTAGCCTTCTTCGCCGTGCTCCGATGTGTCCAGGCCGAGAGACTCTTGTTCCTCGGTGGCGCGGAGGCCGATGGTGAACTTGACAATGTAGGCGATGATTGCCGTGGCCACCACCGCAAGAACGATGGTCAGAATGCTGGCCTTGATCTGATTCATGAGCAGACCTTCCTTGAGGCCTTCGACCACAGGGTTGGCTTCGGCCGAAGCAAAGACACCTGTAAGGATGGCCCCCAGCGTTCCGCCAATACCATGAACGCCAAAGGTGTCGAGCGCATCGTCATAACCAAGCATTTTCTTGAGGTAGACGACTCCAAAGAATGGGATGATGCCTCCCGCAACCGCCATGATCATTGCGCTGGCCGGTGTCACAAAGCCCGCAGCGGGTGTGATGACAACTAGGCCGGAAACAATGCCCGAGCAGAAGCCGAGAACGCTTGGCTTGCCGCGGGTGATCCATTCCACCCCCGCCCACACGAACCCAGCCGTCGCAGCGCAGAGGAAGGTGGTCGTGAAGGCGTTTGAGGCGATGGCATCGGCGCCGAGCGCGGAGCCCGCATTGAAGCCAAACCATCCAACGAAGAGCATCCCTGTTCCAATCATACAGAGCACCATCGAGTGCGGGGCCATCTGCTGTTTTCCGAAGCCAAGTCGTGGCCCGAGGATGATGCAGAGGACGAGTGCGGACCAGCCCGAGCTCATGTGGACAACAGTTCCGCCAGCGAAGTCGATCGCTTTGATGCCGGCATCGGGGTTGAGCGGGCCGCACATAAAGCCATTCACAGCCCAAACCATGTGGGCGAGCGGGAAGTAGACAACAAACATCCAAATCGCTGTGAAAAGAAGAACCGCTGAGAATTTCATGCGCTCGGCTGTGGCGCCGAAGATCAGTGCCGGGGTTATGATCGCAAAGGTGAGCTGGAACATCGCCCAGATGTAATCCGAGATCCAGTAGTAGCCCGCACCAACATTCCCAGGCTTCATGCCGTTGAAACACGCCTGGGCAAAGTCGCCGAGGAAGGCGTTGCCTCCTGAGAATGTGAGGCTGTAGCCGCAGAGAAACCAGAGGATGGTTACCAAGCCGGCGATGCCCATCGTCATGGCAAGAACCGAGAGGACATTTTTCGAGCGCACAAGACCGCCGTAGAAAAGCGCCAAACCGGGCAGTGTCATGAAAAGCACAAGCGCCGTGCTGGTCATTTGCCACGCGTTGTGGCCGGGGCCAGGACCCGCGATCTTCGAGACGACATCGGGAGTTCTGGCTCCGTTGTTCACATACGCCTCCAAGTCGGCGAGACGCTGCTCGACACTGGGTTCAGCGGGCGCCCCGGCCGGCGAGGCTGTGGTTTCGACAACGACGGCTGTAGTCGTTGCTTCTTCGACGAGTGTGGTCGTTGCTTCCTGCGCAAGAGCCGAAGACAGACTCAGGGAGCCCGCCGCAATGATGACTGCGGCGATGTTTGCCAGTGTTTTAGTTTTTATGAGCATGGTTTGTATGGGTGTTGACTTGTCTCGGAGCAGTGGTGACCGAGGATCGCACTGCCTTTAGCAATCCGTGTGCCAAGCCATTTCACTGGGGAGGAGCCGCGAAAAAGTGCCCAAAAAACAACACTCGCTTTCGGCGTGTTGTTTTTTGTTCAGTCATTCGCAGCGTTCGACTGCGCATTTTTGAAAAGTCTGCAGAACCCCCAAGAATGCGCTTTCGCACGCGTTCATCTATGGCATCTTGCACGACGCCATGATTGTCCCTGCGACAAAACCGAACTCAAATGCCAGCCATGCCGACTTCCCAGCGCCATGGCGAATCGTCACGGCTTTTGGGATTGTCTATGTCGGCTACGGATTGAATTTTCTGGCGGTCAAAATCGGGGTTGAGACCCTGCCGGCTTTCCTCTTCGCGGCCTCACACATTTTCTGCGCCGGGCTTCTTCTCATGGTGTGGCAGCATTTCACGCAAGGTCGCATCTTGCTACCGGTCGCGGGTCTCCAACGCGCGGTAGTCGGCGCGTTTTTCCTCTTCGTTGGGGGTGTGGGGCTGGTGACAGAGGGTGAAAAATTGGGAGTCCCCTCTGGTGTGGCGGCTGTCATCAAAGCCTCTGTGCCTCTCTGGGTGGCTGTGCTGGAGGCACTGCGTCCTCGAGGGGAGCGTGTGAGCCTTGTCATGGCGGTAGGCCTCCTTCTTGGAGGTCTGGGAGTGGCTGTCTTGGTGCTTCCGCGAATAGTGTCAGGCGGTTCGACGGGCTCAATGCCGGAAGGGATCCTTCTCCTCACGCTCTCGGCCTTTCTTTTTGCCATCGGCAGCATTTTCGTTAGGCACAAGCCCCCCTCCGCCTCTCCAGTGGAGGGCGCTGCTTGGATGATGATTTTTGGCGGCCTACTTCTGGCTGCTCTCGGTTTGGCCCTTGGCGAAGCCGCGCAAATTCATGCGAGTGACTTCACCCCACGGACTCTTGGTGCGTTTGCCTTTCTCCTTCTCGTTCACTCCCTGGCCGCTTTCACAGCCATGAACTGGCTTTTGCGCCATCTACCAGCCTCGGTGGTGACAACAAAATTTTATGTATCCCCTGCCGTCGCTTTGATAGCCGGAAGCATCGTCCTTGGTGAAAAAATCACCCTTCCCGTTCTTGGCAGCCTGTGCCTGATTCTGGTCGGCGTGGGGGTTGTGCTCTGGGGAGCTGCGAGGAGAAAGTGCGAGTCTTCACCGAAGGCGGGTGATGTCGAAGAGATCGAAACCTGAGCGTCGTCGCGCGCTCTGTGGCACTACGGGAGCAAGGCCAGACAGCTGCGGCAATAACTCGCGATATTTTCCGCCTTGAGAATTCCCGACACGATTGCAACACGCGAAGAGCCTGCGGAAACGACTTCCGAGAGGTTTTCTAATTTGATGCCACCGATGCAGAAGATCGGCAGGTTGACCAGGTCGTGGGCCTCTTTGATTCGAGATGTCCCTATGGATATATACTCAGGTTTCGTGGGGGTCGAAAAAAGCGGGCCGAATCCGATGTAGTCCGGCTTTTCGTCCAGAGCCACCTTGGCCTGAAGCGGGCTGTGTGTGGAGAGTCCCAGAATCTTTCCAGGCCCTATCAACTCGCGGGCTCTTTCGACGCGGATATCGTCCTGTCCGATATGCAAACCATCGGCTCCAGATTTGACCACAACTTCAGGGTGGTCATTGATGATTAACGGCACGCCAAAGCTTCTGCAGATCACCACCAATGGGAGGGCCAGCTCAAGAATCTGCTCTGGTTCGTAACCTTTCGCGCGAAGTTGAAGGATTTCCACGCCGCCCTCGAGCATCTCAGTGGCGACGCGGGTCGTTTCCGAAGGCGCGACATAGCCCATGTCAAGAATGCCGTAGAGTCGGCGCTTTTGGAGATCGAAGTTCATTTGCGAAGTTTTGTGGGTTCCAATGAGCACATTCCCTCGCAGGTGGGTCTTATCTTGGTTTTCAAAGCCCACGCAGCAGGAGTGCAAGCGAGGCGCGCATCGCCATAGGAATGGGAATCAGCTCTTATTTGTCAGGCACACTAAAAAAGCCCATCGCTTTGGTAAATCAAAACCTATCATGTCCAAGCCAGCAAGTGTGTGCCGATGGAGTCTCGCACCGTCCACCGGCCGGTCGAACCTTCGCACGGCAAAGAGAGCCCGTTTTCGGTGTGTTGATTTCCAACCAACGGGATTCGGGCATGCGGATGCGCCCGCTTGCAGGAGGGAAAGGAGTTCCAAGGGCGTTGAGCTTTGCTCGGCGGCGAGCCGTGCGGCATTACGATCGAGTGCGGCGAGATGGATGGCCTCTGCCAAGTTTCCGTCATCCGAGTTCAAGGGGGCCTGAGCGCGGCACGACTCGGCTGCTGCAGGAATCGTCACTCCACATCGCCCGCCTCGGTGAACTTTGCTCCGAGTTCCGAGGTGTCGAGAATTTCAAATGTCGCACGGGGATACCTGTGTGCAGCAGCGCTGGACTTCCATTTTTCAGCAAGTTGTTTTTTCAGGCCGGTCTTTTCAGCGGCGCTAAGTTTTTTGAATTTCACCTCAGAAACCACAACTCCATCACCGTCTTTGCGGAGGAAGTCGAACTCGGCGCCAGCCTCCCAATATCTCGCTGCATCGGGATGACGCGAGCGGCAGTAATCCTCGAAGATCGTAGCTGCATGGTCGTGCAGGAGCTTGGTTTTTTCTTCAATCGTGAGGCGGTGCCAGAGGCTTCTGTGCGGGGAGTAAACCCGAAACCAAAAACGAAGAGCCGGATCGCCGATGCGGTAGAGCGTCTTCTTGGTTGTTCGCAGGCTTTCGCCAAAGGGTATTTCGCGCTCGAGCAAGGACGCGTCGAGGAGTTGTTGCAGCGTGCGCCCGAGGTTTGTTTGGGCGGTTCCGAGCCGGGCGGCGATTTCCGAGGTCTTCGAGGCACCGCGACCTACCGCCTCCAGCACCGAGAGGGGAGTCAGTCCGGCGATCCGCTCCTCGCGCAGGATGCGCACTGGCTCATCCTCCAGAAACGCCGAGCGCCCGAAGAAGAGCTCCTCCGCCAGATCCAGCGCTGTGGCACCCGCTTCGACAAACTCCCAGTATTTCGGAATGCCGCCCACCAGCGCGTAGCGGGTAAAGGATTCCCTGCTCGAGCGATCGAGTCCGCACGCTCCGCAGAAGGCGGCGTAGTCCATCGGTTTCAGGTGAATGAGCTTGCGCGCCCTCTGGTAGAGAGGCGCCGCGCGGTTCAGGAAACAATCGTTCATCGCCCCCGTGCTGGACCCCGACAGCACCAGCGTGAATCCCTCCGGCCTGTGATGGTCCAACCAACGCTGCACCACACTCGGTAACGAAGGGTCCGAGGCCACCAGATAGGGAAATTCATCCAGACACAGCACGGTTTCCGCCGGTCCGTAACGCAGAAGTTCAAAAAACTCCATCCAAGTCTTTGGTTGGATGCCTTGCGGAAGGGCGGAGCCGATATCGCGCACGGTTTGCTCGATCTGCATCGGCACGGCCGCTTCGATGGCCTGACTATAAACCCCGCTCCGTTTTTCCAACCAATGCGTGAGCAGGCGTGTCTTTCCCACCCTCCGTCGTCCAAAAAGCACCACCAACCCACCCACGCGCGCCGAGGCATCCAGTTCCTCCAACTCCCGCCCCCGATTTGTAAAAGCCAATCTCACACCCACAAATTCCTCGCAATAATTATGCTTGTCAATAATAATGCTTCATGAAATGTATCTTTTCTGGTGCCCGCGGCAGCGCGCATCCCCTGTAGCGGCGGTCTGCGACCGCCGAAAGCAAACCCAACTCGGCGCGCAGCGCCGCAAGCTTCCTGTAGAGGCGCTCTGCGAGCGCCTGTGCGCCACGATCCGGCAGTCACAGACAGCTGCTACAAGGGAAAGCGTCACTTTGAAATTTCAAAACCTAACAGCCGTTGGAATTATGAAAGCAGGCGATTTTTTTGATGTTGGCGTCGCGTAGTCCGGCTTGCTTGGCGAAATCCGGCCAACGGCGAACCACATCGCTTGCTTTTTCAAAAATTTCATCCGCATCGTCGAGTTGCGCGCGTTTTGCAAAGGACAGGAAATCCGGCTTGGTCGGGGTTGCAGATTCGTTGAGGGAGGCGACATGGATGCCTTGTCTGCCCGGGCCGGGGCTTGGAGTGATGTCGTAGGCGGGGGATTGGCTCCATTGGCCGGTAGAATCCATGAGCAGGCTGAAAATTTTGGCATGGTCGTCCCAGTTTCCCGCGAGAATATTGAAGGCCGCGCGCCGCGCCAATTCGCGGAGTTCCCGGCGGTCACCCGTGATTCGCAGGAGGGTGTCGGCGATGATCTCGTAGGAAAACCCAGGGGCTTGATGATGGATGTGTCTCAGGCCGGCAAGTGTGTGCAGATGGAGTCTCGCGCCGTCCACTGGCCGGTCGAACCTTCGAAATCGCTCCGCTTGTTTTTACCGGCCTCTCCGGTCTCGAAGAAGGGGAGTCAGGATAACTCCGAGAGTCGCCAGATCGGTTGGCACTTGATGTGGTTTTTCCGTTTTCATTTTTTAGGAACCTGCAAAACAATCGTCCATGGATTTTGCGCTGACACCGCTGGGACGTCTGGTGGTGGAAACCGGGCAGGGGGAATCGCCTTTTACGGATGACTCAATTACCGAGGCCTTCGTTGATGGGAATGGATGTGGACTGCTGGCGCTGGCGGCTTGTGACAGGCCGGACATGCCGTCGGGAGGGAGCTTCGTTTTTTGGCGGGGTTTTGCGAATTCCTGTCTCACGGCACTCGCCCACATGCCAGAGTCTGCAGATGGCACTTTTCCGGAGTCGGTTCCGATGCCTGAGGGGTTGGCCTTTGACTTGACTCTGCGGATTCCTGCGATGAGGGGAGCCGAGTATGCGAAGCCGGAGGTTTTTGAGGTTTTGTGGAGATCGATCGTCGAAACCGCGCGGGTGGCCTGCCTGCCGGTCGGCGGCTTGCGTGCGTGGTTGGCCACGGTCAATCCCGCCCTCCAACTCCTTGGCAAGGTCACCTTTCACCTTGCTGAGAACAAGCGGACTCCCGAAATGCCATTTGCGTTTCTCGCGACCTATACTCACCGGTTGACCGCAGGCGAAAAGCCTGTCCACCTGCCTTTGGCGCGCGCCTTGCAGGAGTATGCCGGTGCCAAGAACCAGTCCGCCTTGAAATCCCTTCTTGAGCCTGTCCAGAAGGCGGCGGAGGCGAGCGCATGGGTGAGGGATTTGCTCGACAGTCGCAGGGTCTTTCAAGCGCAGGCGTGGTCTCCGGCGCAAGCCCATGCGTTCCTGCGGGAGGTTCCCGCCTTGGAGGCGGCGGGTATCGTGACGCGCATTCCAAACTGGTGGAAAAACGGACGCGCCTCGCGCCCGAAAGTGAGCGTGCGCATCGGCGAGGCCGCGAGTGGCGGTGTTGGCTTGGATGCGATGATGTCATTTTCCATCCACACCACGCTGGATGGCAAGCCGCTCACAGAGGTGGAATGGAAGAGCCTGATGGGTGCGGAGGAGGGGCTTTTCTCACTGCGAGGCCAGTGGGTGGAGGTCGACCGCAGCAAGTTGCAGGATGTGCTGGCACATTGGGAAACGGTCGCGGCAAAAAGTGAGGGCGTTTCATTTCTGGAGGCCATGCGTCTCCTTGCCGGATACCGCACGGGTTCGCAGAATGACGCTGGCGCCGAGCCTGCAGATACGCCGGAGTGGAGCCAACTTGTGGCTGGAGGCACTCTCCAGAACGCCCTGGCTCGAATGGCCGATCCGGCGGGTGCTGTCGCGTTTGATCCGAATGAGCACATGGCCGCGACACTCCGCCCGTATCAGGAGGCGGGCGTAAAATGGCTGTGGCTTTTGCAAAATCTCGGTCTGGGGGCCTGCCTCGCCGACGATATGGGTCTTGGAAAAACCATCCAAATCATCAGCCTGCTGAACCGCCTCAAAAGCGAGGCTCCGAGCACGCCCTCGTTGCTTATCGCGCCGGCTTCGCTCCTGGCGAACTGGAAATCCGAGATCGCACGCTTTGCTCCGCGCTTGCGTGCGGTGTGCCTGCATCCCTCAGAGACCCCGCCGGAGAATTGGCGCGACGCAGCGAGTGCGGATAATCTTTTGCAAGGTTGCGACCTCGCGCTCACGACCTACGGCCAGGCCGCGCGCCTCGAGTGGTTGAAGGAACGGACATGGCGCCTGCTTATCCTCGACGAGGCCCAGGCTATCAAGAATCCTGGCAGCAAACAGACGCGCATGGTGAAGGTCATCCCGGCCCGCTCGCGCATCGCCTTGAGCGGCACTCCGATCGAAAATCGGCTGGGAGACCTCTGGTCCCTCTACGATTTTTTAAACCCCGGGCTGCTTGGAAATTCCGCCGAGTTCTCGCACGCGGTGAAGCGCATTCAGGCCGTTGCTCCGCCGGACTTCGCCCCGTTGCGCCGCCTGATCGCCCCTTATCTTTTGAGGCGACTAAAAACCGACCGCCGAATCATTGCCGATCTGCCCGATAAAACCGAACTCACCGCATGGTGTCCGCTGGCCAAGAAGCAGGCCCTGCTCTACGAAAAAACCGTAGCCGAACTGGCCGAGAAGCTCGAAACGCTCACGGATGGCATCCAGCGCCGAGGCTTGGTTCTGGCGTATCTCATGCGGTTCAAACAAATCTGCAACCATCCGGATCACTGGACGGGTGGCGGTGGCTACGATCCCGCGGCCAGCGGGAAATTCATGCGCCTCGCCGCCTTGGCCGAGGAGATCGCCTCCCGCCAGGAAAAAATGATCGTGTTCTCCCAATTTCGGGAAATCACACAGCCTCTCTCGGAATACTTGCAGGGACTCTTCGGCCGTCCTGGATCGGTTCTTCACGGTGGCACGCCGGTGCCTCAACGCCGGAAGTTGGTCGAGGATTTCCAGCGCGACGATGGTCCCCCGTTTTTTGTTCTCTCACTCAAGGCGGGTGGCACGGGACTCACTCTCACCGCCGCCAGCCATGTCATCCACTTCGACCGTTGGTGGAACCCAGCGATTGAGAACCAGGCCACCGATCGCGCCTTCCGCATTGGCCAGAAAAGAAATGTTCTCGTTCATAAATTTGTCTGTCGCGGGACGATCGAGGAGCGGATCGACGAACTCATCACCCGCAAAAAATCTCTCTCCGACTCGCTTCTGGATGCCGAGGGCGGGGCTGAAACCCAACTCACCGAAATGTCGAATGCGGAGCTTCTGGACTTCGTTTCTCTCGACATTCGAACTGCGTTGGCGGAATAAAACTCCCGTGTATGCTGGTTTTTACAAACCCTATGTGCCGGTAGCGGCGCGCCGAACCAATGTGGCAAAGGCGGCCTCAAAACTTCAAAAAAACGGAAAAAAAATCGCGCCCGTTATCATTGAAGGCCGGGCGATTGCCAAAACATTCTGGGGCAAGGCATGGTGCGCGAATCTGGAAGCCTACAGCGACTATGCGAACCGCCTCCCCCGTGGGCGCACTTATGCACGGAATGGCTCCGTGATCGATCTGCAGATCGATTCTGGCTGCATCTCAGCTCTTGTCCAAGGCTCCTCGCTCTACAAAACCACCGTCACCATCGACCCGCTCGATAGCGGGCGCTGGAAGGCGTTTGTAAATACGGCGACCGGCCAGGTCACGAATCTGCTGGACCTCCTCCAGGGCCGTCTCTCGAAAGAGCTCCTGGAGTCCATCGCCGCGAGAGACACGGGCCTTTTTCCATCTCCCAAAGAAATCAAGCTTGGCTGCAGCTGTCCCGATTGGGCAGATATGTGCAAACATGTGGCAGCCGTTCTCTATGGCGTAGGGGCGCGCTTGGATGACTCGCCGGAGTTGTTTTTTACGCTGCGGGGGGTGGATATGCAGGATCTCCTCGCGGCCGCAGGCGAGAGTGCGGCGGCACCGCTCGGCGAGTCCGCATCCCTCGATGAAGGCGACCTCTCCGCCCTCTTCGGCGTGGAAATCGAATCCGCAACGCCCGCACCCTCAACTCGGGAGAAAGCCGTCCCTCCGGAAAAAAAAGAGTCTCCCTCCTCGAAAATCAAACCGGTCGCAAAAAAGACGCGCGCCAAAAAACGCCAACCCGTGAAAAAAGCATCCACTCAGATTGCTCGAAAGAAGCCTCCGAAGGTTTCCTGAAAAAAGGGGATCACAAAACCAAAGTCCTCCGGATTTTCAATCCATCCTCAGGCACTTTGGGAGATTCGAGGCCGCTTGTGAATTGGCAGCGTTCGCGCTGACATGTGAAATTTGTGTTGAAATTTGTGTTGTTGTTTTACCCCTGATCTTTATAAAGGTATGACATGCGCTTCTTTAATATTTTATCCCTGCTTCT
>Ga0247843_1002269_pt1 | contig 35758 bp, 38 predicted proteins | sample LaCruzMarch2017__FD_192420 | JGI IMG/M metagenome (GOLD analysis project Ga0247843, IMG submission 192420) | Freshwater microbial communities from meromictic Lake La Cruz, Castile-La Mancha, Spain - LaCruzMarch2017_8m | ecosystem: Environmental > Aquatic > Freshwater > Lake | place: Spain... | reverse complement strand
TTACTGATGCGCACAACGGGGTAAATGCCTCGACTATTTTCCAGCAATTGCAAGCCCCGTCACAGAGTGCTGTAACTTTTGTTTGAGGCGACAACCCTTGCTTTAGAGCAGCAACAATTGTGTTATTCATCATCTGCTTCTGGCCGTCATCCAGCGCTGACGCTGCACAATGTTTACTGGTTAATGTATTATGTGTTCCTTTATCATTGCTCACCAAGGGCTCTGGCCGATAAATCACTGCTGTCATGGCTTCAAAGCTTAAACACATCCTCTGGTTTCTCTATAGAGCCTGCCATCATTATAGTTTTTGATAAAACCTGTTGAGCCTCAGGAGAGGACTCATAGCATTCAAAAATAACGCGATATTGTTTTGACACGCTAGCAATCCAATAGTAAATTTAATTGCTCCCAGTACACACCAATATCTATAAACTTGCTGCTTATATTACACTTCCACTGACACTTTTAAAATAACACTAGCTTTTATTTTTGCTTTTAACCGCCGATCAGCGTATTATTAATCACATTTAAGGTTTGTACAATGTTGATTCCAAGGACGCCACCAAAAACATGCATCAATCCTTTGCCAAAACTCCCGTGTTGCCCCCCTCCCTGAGAAGAGCTCTTGGCAATAATAATCCAACCTCTTATAAAAGCAACATAGCCTATCACCTGTACAAATAAGAACACATTAGCAGATATATTTCCAGCATTGGAAAAAAATGTACTAGAAAGATTTAAAGAATTATAAGAAAGAATTTGTTCATTTCCAAATGTGGTCCTCAAAAAAACTTTTAATCCCTCGGGAAAATATAAAAGCATCGCTCCGCTTAAAATATAAAACATGGGTTCTTTCATCGAGTGTTGTTGTCCCATACTGTTTTTATGTTCAGCCAACTGCTTCAAGGCCATCACTCCTCGAATAATAAAAGAAATACCAATAAGATAGGCCCCTGCAGTTAATAGCTGCTGTACGCTTATGAGTGATGGACCTACATTAGCAAAAATATTAGTCAATTTCTGGTTCATAAAATCTCTACTATATATCTTGATTGAATTTTAGGATTTTACCTGAAGACACTCTGACCCTCCCTTGTAATGGGTCAATCGCTTGCACACTACCATATCCAGGAACATTAGAGCCCAATCTAACCGTCAATGTTTGTCCTTCGCTATTAATAAGCCACGCTCGGCCTGGTATAATAGCTTGAATATAATAATGAACAAAATAGCGCGGACCAAGAAATACACTCTTCCTGTAGGTTTTTTCTTGATGATGAATAACAGTTGGGCGTGATTTCTGAGATTTGGACAATTCTTCAATCGAACTTATTATTAAAGCTTGCTTGGTTTGCATATCTACTAACTGTTGTTGAAGTGTTTGAACATTTCCAGCTAGTGTATTCATTTGTGATGTCATTTGTGATAGCTGTTGATTAAATCCATTCATAGTATTTTGTATATTTTTTTGATTATTAACTAAGGAATCTATTTCTTGTGAGGACGCCTGATTGGCAGGTGGCTCTTGAATCGCTGTTTTTGGCTCTGATTTAACTTGAATGCTTGGGGCCGATTCAGAGGATTCTTTATGATTAAACATAAAGGAGCTGGACAATTTAATAAAACCAATCAAAAAAAACAATGCAAGGATTACTATAATCGCATTTCTTCGTACATCAGGCTTCTGAAGCACTGACGCTATTTTATCTTCATAGGGATCATTCTGCCCCTCCTGAGACTCAAGCTCGGATTCTTCGCTGAAATTGGTAGCGTTTTCAGACTCTTCTACATATTGATATTCATCATCAAGGTTTTTGTTATCAGACATAGGTTTCCCTTTTATTTAGATACGTTAGAATCAATTACAATATCTTGTAAGAATAATACACCCACAGGAGTTCCAGAATACACTTGTACGGTTGTTGGAGTGTTCATATTTCTCTGCGCTTGTTGTCCCCAGGCTTTACCAACTGTTGCAAGACCAATGACCGCATTTGATGTCAATGATCGTCCAATACCGTTCTGTACAGTTGTATTTGTTACACCACCTGTTCCACCAACTTGTATCGTGGTATTGGCAGACTGGAAGGCATTTCCGAATCCTTCAAGGAAGGTAGACGCAAATAGTGAGCCATATCGTTGTAAATAATGATGATCAGTGGAGCTCGACAAAGCCGTTCTTCCGGTATTGGGATCAATTGCATAGGCAGAGATTCCAATGGTTTTTGCAATCCCTGGTAGAGTCATCGAACTAAAGGTGATTATCATTTTTGAAGCATTGGCTGGTAAATTAAAGCTGCCTATTAATTTAGCCCCTTTTAAAGACCCGCTGACAATGGTTGCCAAAATAGGGCTTGGCTCATCTGTATTAACGGATGTTTCAATCACCGCAAATAATATATCTCCTGTTTTCACATACAGGTCTTGTTTTTTGTTATCCATATCATCGTCATCGCCGCGATTCATTCTTTTATTTAAAGGCATAGCAATATCACCAGGCGTTTGTTTATTTTTGTCGTTTGCTTTGGTTGCTTCTAAATAAATCTGGGGACTAAAGTCCTTCCAACCTTGAACTAATTGTGAAGCGTAAGTTTGAATTTCAATCATTTTTTGTTGTATTTTTTGTTGGTATTTAAGAGCAGCCTGCATTTTCTTCTGCTCTTCCACAGCTGTATTTAAATTCGCAATTGCTTGTTGATTGTTATTTGAGGTTGGCTTTACCCCTGGAATTTCGGCAATTGAGGATGACGGAGGATTTACATTGATGAGTTTGGCTAGCGCTTGATCTTTTGCATCTGTGTCAGTATTTTGCAAACTGTCATTGGGGAATCCCGCTAATTTGAGTTCATCTGCGCCAAATCCAGCAGCCTTTAATTGCGAAGCAGTCAGCCCTAACCCTTTGAGGGTTCCGGCATTATATCCCAGCTTTTTCAATCCTTCAGGTGAGAGCCCACCATCCAATAAATCTTTAGCGCTGTATCCGGCATTCACTAACTGTTCAGGCTTAAAACCAGCGCGAAGAAGATCGGCAGCGCTTAGTCCAGCATCTTTGAGATCCTTTGCTGAAAATCCCGCAGCTTTTAAATCAGTTGGTGAGAATCCTGCACTCAAGAGCTGGGGCACAGATAAACCGGCTTTCGTGAGTTCACCAACCGTAAATCCTGCATTTTTTAAATCCTTGGGTGAAAAACCTATCTGAGATAATATCTTTGCACTACACCCCATATTTTTTCGCATCATTTCGGAAGTCATCCCGGCTTTTTTGGCAGCAGTAGCGGCCTCAATTGAGCAATTACCTGTTTTACTGCCTGCTATTGCATCAATTGGATTTGTTTCTGCTGCTGCTACTTCTTCTGGCGAAAACGCCACACTAGCTAATTGCGAAGGGGTAGCGCCGGCTGCCAAAAGATCTCCAGCTGAAAAACCACTGGCCTTCAAAGTCGATAGATCACAATGATTTATTTGCATGATTCGAGCGGCACTCACGCCATTTTTTTGTAGGGTAGAGAGTTTTGCAGGATCACAACCGGCAGCTTTAATTCCAGCATCTGTTGTTGCTGATACTTCTGCTGGCAAATACCCAGCACTGACTAATTGCGAAGGCGTAGCGCCGGCAGCTAAAAGATCTGCTGCTGTAAAACCACTGGCTTTCAAAGTCGATAAATCACAATGATTTATTTTCATGATATCAGCGGCACTAGCGCCCTTTTTTTGTAATACAGAGAGTTTTGCAGGATCGCAACCAGCCGCTTTAATTGCAGCTGCTGCTGCTACTTCTGCTGGTGAAAACCCAGCACTGGCCAATTGCGCAGGGGTAGCGCCAGCGGCTAAAAGATCTGCTGCTGTAAAACCACTGGCTTTCAAAGTCGATAAATCACAATGATTTATTTTCATGATATCAGCGGCACTAACGCCGTTTTTTTGTAATACAGAGAGTTTTGCAGGATCGCAACCAGCTGCTTTAATTGCAGCTGCTGCTGCTACTTCTTGTGGCGAAAACCCAGCACTGGCTAATTGCGCAGGGGTAGCGCCAGCGGCTAAAAGATCTGCTGCTGTAAAACCACTGGCTTTCAAAGTCGATAAATCACAATGATTTATTTTCATGATATCAGCGGCACTCACGCCCTTTTTTTGTAATACAGAGAGTTTTTCAGGATCACAACCGGCCGCTTTAATTGCAGAATCTGTTGCGGCTGCTACTTCTTGTGGCGTAAACCCAGCACTGGCTAATTGCGCAGGGGTAGCGCCGGCAGCTAAAAGATCTGCTGCTGTAAAACCACTGGCTTTCAAAGTCGCTACATCACAATGATTTATTTTCATGATATCAGCGGCACTAGCGCCCTTTTTTTGTAATATAGAGAGTTTTGCAGAATCGCAACCAGCCGCTTTAATTGCAGCTGCTGCTGCTACTTCTTGTGGCGAAAACCCAGCACTGGCTAATTGCGCAGGGGTAGCGCCGGCGGCTAAAAGATCTGCTGCTGTAAAACCACTGGCTTTCAAAGTCGCTAAATCACAATGATTTATTTTCATGATATCAGCGGCACTAACGCCGTTTTTTTGTAATACAGAGAGTTTTGCAGGATCGCAACCGGCCTCTTTAATTTCCGCATCGGCTGGTGATATTCCATCTGGCAGCGATTGAGACAAACCAGCTGAACCTGAAGACAACCCTGCGATTTTTAGTTCTTCTGGAGAATATCCACCAGCTTTTAATGCATCAGCGGAACAGCCAGCTATTTTTGATATAGCTAATGCACTAACCCCAGCATCATGCTCTTTTTTTAGCTCAGAAGCACTGCACCCTTTATTTCTCACATCGGCTGGTGATATTCCATCTGGCAGTGATTGAGACAAAGCACGAATTTCGGCTGGAGAAAAACCTGCATTTAAAAGACTGTCAGTTCCATACCCAGCGTTTTTTAGTTCTCTTGGGGTGAATCCAGCTTGTTTTAATTGTGAGGCATCGAATCCAGCAGCCTTCAACTGGGCGGGAGAGTATCCTGCCGTTTTTAGATCTGTAGCCGAAAAACCTGCTGCTTTCAATTGAGCAGCATCACACCCGGAAATACGTCGAATGGCTGCGGCGCTGACACCTTTAGCTTTTAAAGCTGCTAAATTTTCAGGACTACAGTCTGCTTTTCGCACATCATCTGCAGAAACGCCTGTTGGTAATCCAGAAGCCGCTTCTATCGCTTCAGGTGTGAAGCCAGCACCTTTTAACTCATCATCGGAATAACCGCCACTTTTCATTTGGGCAGCATCAAACCCAGCCCCTTTCATTTCACAGGCACTAAAATTGCAGATTTTAAGCTGCTCTGGACTATAGCCAATATCTTTAAAGTTAGTGACCGTATACCCCAGGCTTCTTAACTGGCTACAATCGCAAACAGTATTCAAATTATTGAGATTAAAACCACTATTTTTCAACTGTTCACAGGAACAGCTTTCTCTTAAGGTAGTAATTGATGCACTTTGCGCCATAGCGACTTTAATAGTATCCGCACTACAGTTAGTATTACCTAGATTTTGCATCCACAGAGGCTTTTCCGTTCCATTCCCTAAACTAGATAAGGCGGCAAATCCAAGACCTCCGGTACCGTTCTGTGGGCCTACTGTGTCAACGCCATCTCCAAAACTTTTTAAATCGATGAGCGTTGGGATTGAGCTAGAGCCTTTAGAAAGAGCTTGTTGAGCATTGAGGGTATTTTGTTTGGTTTGTAATCGAGCATATTCAGCGGTTTGATTTAAAGCGCCTGGCGTTGAAGATATACCCCCTGGGGCGTTATCTAGTTGAGTGGATAATTCAACTCCACGGGTATTATTGAAGAACTTAAAATAAGCCACTACAAAGCCAAACAATAAAATTCCTACTGTAAATAGGATAATTACTCTTGTTCTTGCATTGGTCATCAACCCTTTTAAGTTTTCTTTAGAAGAAGCCATTTTGTTTATAATCCTTCAACTTTAAGTTGCATGACCTTACCACGCCATGTCACTAAAATAACTGGTGATTTTTGCATTTCATAAGCATGCATTCCATCTCCACTGGTCATTGTTGACAACCATGCCGGTGATAAAATTGTTAAATTTGTACGTACATACATCTTTTCTTTATAAAGCCATCCTCTGGCATCACCACCACTTACTGTCAATCGGGTACTCCCCGGTGGTGGAACACCATCTAAAACATGTAACAATAGCTTATTTGCAGAGGGAGGCAATCCATCTTCAAAAACAGGCATTAGCGCATTGGGACCCATGCCTTGCACCCGCATATCGACACGATAATCGACTTCTTTTTGCCCTGGAATTAATGTCAACATGACAGGTGTATTTAACCCTTCAAGACGTACTGCCATATTTCCATAATTGTAAAGCTTACTCGCTTGAATCATTAAAGTGTTTCCAGTTTTATCCCATTGAATATTAAATGAACCCGGATCACCTAAATCATAAGCACTAATGGGCCATGGTGCACCTGTTGAATCTAAAAAAACCAGAGAGGTAACAAATCCCTGTCCTAATCGAATCACAGGGGGAGTGGAGCCTGGAGATAAGTTAACAAATTGGGAGGTTGCAACTGGTTTAGGCGGAGAAGGTACGGCTGTTTTTGCCAACTCAACATCTTGGTATTTAGCGCGCAAGTTTTTGATCTGATGTTCAGACATCGGAAACATCTGACTTTCAACCTGATCATAAGCTAATTTTTCAATCATATCCTCATCGTCCTGGCTTGCTATACTCCCTTGGGTGCGCAATTGAGGTGGTTGCACAGGTGCTGGTGGTCCTGAAGTCGTAGGAGTTGTGGGATTGGCTTGTGGGGCTTGAGTGACGGGAGTAGTCTTTTTGTCATCCCCCATATTCATGCTTTTTTTAAGTTCATCTAAACCTTGTGGCAGTCCACCAGCATCATTTTGTGATTTCATAGGAGCATTGTCAGCTTGACTTTTAAATAAACGTAATTGTTCTAAAGCCTGTTGTCCACCAAAACCTTGCGAAAAAACTTCAGCTCCATAAAAAAGGAGACACAAAGGGATCAAGAAATACTTTTTATTGATTTGATTCATCATTGTCCTGCTTCCTCTGGCGCTGCACTAATGATTGATGCAATGCCAACACCACTAGGCGAATTTAAGGTCGAAACTCTTTCTATCAACATCGTCACCATGTAGGGTGACTGAGAATACAACGTAGAGGATTGATAAGTAACCACAATCGGCATCTTTATTCTCCATGAATATCGGCCATTTGCAAAAATTCCTGATTGAATAATAGCTGGAGCCTGTGTGGCCTGGGCTGTTACGACAAACTTATTATCAACAATCGCTTGAAGATTATTAGAGTCCTTCAGTGCTTTTAAAAATATAGTCCAGCCATCAGGGGTAAAAAATTCTGAGGATGCTTGCAGGTCAGAACGATAACTCACAAAGTTGAATGTATAACTTGCGATGATAGCCTGATTAGCCCATTGCTTAATTTCTCCATCAGTGACATTGGGCTTATCTAAGGGTACGAGTGGAGAAATTCTTCCATTCGTTGAGGTTGGAAAATATACCGGCACGGGAGGGTGTGTAAATATATAGTACAGTATATACAAACCTGAAAAATTCAGGAAAAGAGATACTAATAAAATAAGGAACAATCGATGAAAGCTATCATGATAGAACCGATTCCTAGAAACAATTTTTTCCAAATTTGAAGCCACAATATCGTCCCTATTTACAAGTTGGTTACAGGTTCTGCATCTGCTGGAATATCATCAGGAAGCAATGCACGTGACGAATAATTTGGAGCGCTGATTCCTGTAAGTTGAACAGGATTAGAAGCTCCATTTGTACTATAATAATTAGGGCTGACCTCATGAAAATAAACAAAAGAAATTAAAAAAAACAATATAATGTTTAAAAGCATAGAATAGATTAGTACCTTTCCAATCTTTCGATAATTAAGCACATGAAAATAACGGCCCAATTTTCTTTGTTCAAATTTAGTGCTTGTCATTATGATAATTCACTTTAAATAATTTCTTCTTTAAATAAAATTTCAACTCTAGAGTTTCCTAGTTTATCCTCTTCTCTAATCGTTTTCATTATAGGTTTATCATTACCCATTCCACGCGTAAATACAATCCTACTGTCGATGCCTTGAGAAATTAAATAATCTGCAATTCGTGAAGCTCTTATTCGGGTTAACGCTATCATTCTTTGATGTTTATCACAATAAGCATCAAAAACATTGATATCAATTTCTACCTTTCTAAACATTTTTAAATAACAAGCCACATCATTTAAATAACCATAGCTTGGCCATGATATATTTGGACTATATTCTGCAAATAGCAACCCGGATGGAATACTCAACAATATGTATTGCCCGGTTTGTATCACTTTAATTTCTTCTGCATTGAGTTTTCGTTCTAACCTAATTTTATTAGGATCTGGAGGAGGCAAATAAGAAGGTAGAGATGGTCTTTCTTGAGTATAGGAATAAGATGTATTTTTTGCACACCCTTGCAGAAGTAGGCCTAACATGAAAACAATCAGGGTCTTTTTATGGATTGGTACAGAATCCGCGTTCCGATGATACATTAACATAGGCCTTAAACTCTGGTAATCTATATTATTAAATTATCACCATATTCCTTAAATAAAAACAAGTAGTTATATACATAAAGTTGCATCTAATGTCTTTATATTGCTGGTCCGCCGAGCTGATGATAGGGCTCGCTCGTAAATTGTGCTATTCCTATACCTTTAATCGATTTAAGAGTAGAGAACCGAGTCACTAATAAATCAATAATCAAGCTGTTCGATACAAACCCTTGTGCAGATTGATATGTGACCAACAATGGGATCTGAATGCGCCATGAGAATAGACCATTTAAAGTGCCTTTCGCTAATATTACTGGCGGCTGCATCACAACTGCATTTACAATTAATTTTTTACTGATCACTTGATTGAGGTTATTTGAAGAGTCTAATGCATTGTAAAATGCATCCCAGGCATTAGGCGTAAAATATTGAGACGCATCTGATAGTTGATTATCGTAATTCACAAAATCAAAACTATAAGCAGCTACCGTTGCTAACGATGCCCATTTTATAATCGAAATATCTGAAGTATTGGGCTCATATATTGGCGTTAGCTCTTGGGCGCTACCATTGAATGATGTTGAAAAAAATTTTGGAGATAAAGGAAAAAGATACATGATATATACAAAAAATAAAATTAGAACATTGCATATCAATGAAAATGAAATACTTTTAAATAAATATAACTGTTTATTTTTTTGATTTACTTCTTCAACCAAAAGTTCTTGTTGATTTTTTCCCAATTTCAATCCTTATATTTATTTAGCCGCAACTACACGTTTTATTTTATCAGAAATAAACTCAACCATTTGAGCCAAATCAGAACCAGAAATATCATCCATGATTGTAGGAGGGTAAAGTGTTGCATAGTTCAAATCATTAATAAGTTCAGAAGCAATCTTCTGGCTAGTTTGTATTTTCTCTCCAGAAATACTCTCAATGGCAGTAAAAATTTGATGAATTCTTTCGTGCTCAAGAATGGGTTTAGTAAAATCACTGAAGTTTTTAGACTGTAGCGTGGGAAAATGATTTGGCCAAAGCAATTCGCTAAAAATGTTAATATGCCCTTCAGGGCAACTCATCTTTAGATCCTCAAATTGTTCTTGATTATCAAACTTTTCTTCAAAATTCAATAACATCTGTAATGATGCGTCGATATATGTAGCTTCTTTATCTTGAGATATCAAGTCAACAACGCGTTGTATCACTTCATTATTTTCTAAGGGGGGATATGAAAAATCATTTTCACTGAGCAGTCCAGAAAAATGCTTTAATTGAGAAAATAATTTTGCTAAAAAATCATCTGAAGGCGCTTCAACCTTAAGAAATTGATTTACCTTTAATTTTTTTACAGGTGGGGGTGCTGCATAAAACATTTTTGCGCGAACAATTTGAGATCGGAAAAAGATATGACCTTCCCCCTCTGTCTGTTCTTTTAAATCCAACAAGTCAATCCGAGCACGCTTCTCAAAAGAAGAGCTTTTAGCATCCATATAAGTATTGCTTATACTGCTTCCCTGTGCCTGAAATGAGTCAACTTTAGTCACATAGGCCTCACCTGCGGTTTTTGCAAAAAAATCATAGGTGTCAATTGGGTCCTCCAGCTTCATACATATTTTAATATTGGTATTAGCGCCAATAGATGCAGCTTCTTCTTTAGACGCTTTCTGAAATGCAGGTAAATCTTGTCCCGCAAATATGGCAGAGAACCCTAGTGAGCGAGCTTGCGCAGGTACTACTGCAAATCCTTTCACAGCATAATACCCATATTCGTCCAGAATACACATAAAAGGTGTAGGAGCATTAGTAGGTTTTCTTTCAATCACATCACGGTAATCCCCCTCAACTGCTTCACCCAAACCAGCGGCCATCATCGCTTTTAATGAGGAGACAATGATCTTGCCAAGATTAGAAAGCTCATCAGGAGATTTTTCAAGGGCCGGCAATAACACCACCAAAATGCGGCGATTCAAGACTACATCTTTGAAATCAACTTCTGCAAGATTTGTCCGTATAATATGGCCATAGGTATCGGCTAAAGAAGAAAAACTTCGTACAAGCTGCATGGTAATAAAGCCGTGTTGTTCCATGACCTGAGATACCTGTTTCCCTTTTTTCTCTTTTACCCATCCAGGCAAAGTGCCCAAATAGTTTCGTAATGGATCAGTCACAACCTTAGGAATAGACTCAATGTTGACACTATCTTGATCATCTCGTGGAAATACTTTATCTAATACAATCATTTCCAAACGATTTAAATCGAAATAATTTCGAATAGAGTTGGCATCTAAAAGAATGTTGCCTTGATCTCGCATATAAACAAGAACACGCATTAACGCTTCAACGAATGCAATTGCTCGTCCTTTCCACATGTCACCATCACCACCTTGACCCGAGTCCCCCATTAAACTCACCACCAGCTGAGTTAACATGCTCGATGACCCTTGACAGAAGGGATTTAGGGTATTTGATAATCTTTTTTCTTGAGGCCCGATGATATCTCTGGCTCCTGTCATAAAGTTTATCAGCAGGAGATCATCCTCTCTTCCCATGCTTCGAACCATAGAAAAAATCTTTGCAAATAAAGAATTATCCCCCTTTCCATCTACATAAATAAAACCACTGGCTTGAATCAATGCATTAAAGGCCAAGGAAACCAAAGCTTCGGTTTTACCGCTACCGGTAGAACCAAAGATCAGAATATGCGTTCTCATATCCTCATTTGCAAACCAAAGTTCTGAATTGGTTTTTAAGTCATTGCCGAAAAATGAAATTCCTCTGGCTTTGTTTGGTGTTTTAAGACCAGGCTTAAGATCATTGAAGTCTTTCATGCCACTGATTTTTGGGAGTCTGAAAGGTAGTTTTTGTTTCTGACTTGAGGCATAAAAATAAAGAATCAAACAAATTAAAAATAAAAATAACGCCGGGAAAGGATAACAAAAAAAGGAAACTAAAATGCCGACCATTAATAATGCAGAATTAGATGGTTTTCGCAAAAAACTGGCAGCTTTTTCACCTAGCGGTCGCGTATCCCTTAAAAGTCTCTGTGGGTCTATTTCTCGACTGGAATCAATTCCTCGCATAGTCATAGTGGCAAGTCCTTAAGCTCTTCAGGTGTTAATTTAACATCCTTAACTGCCAATTCTAAAGCTTTCACAGCTTCATCAATCATTGGTGTCAAACATGGTCGTTGCATCCGCTTTTCTGCCTTCCAATGCGCAAAAACACCTCCAACTTCAGAAAATGGCGTTTGTCTGCCAACACAATTAAGCGTATACCATAATCTTCTATCAATAGGTTTCAACCAGAGAAACTCTGAACTAGGCACCACGCCATCATCTCGTGCCTTTTCTAATAAACTAGCCATAAATGTATAGGTATAGGCATGGGATTGGCATATTTTCTGAACATCAAGCTGATTTTTATATTTCGCCAAAATAGGGAACGCAGGTGAATAATTGATTTTACCCAGCGCAAAGCTTTTACTTAATTCGCTAGAGATATGATTTGCAGAATCTCTGTCCTGATTAATTCTAGACATAAAAATGGCAGCCAATGCAATGACATGAGGTTGGCACTTGTCAAAATCTTCCCAGATCGATCCAAGCTGCATCGTAAATAGGCGTTTTGCATCTGCTTTTTTTATAGATGCAGTCATCTCTTGACCTGGGGTGTTTGAATCAAGTAGTAAGTCATTTTTTTTCAAAAGATGGTGTTTTCGACAGAACTGCATAGGACTCATAGCCATTGCCCAAGGTCCTGAATCAATATCTGTATTGGTGAGGTCTCCTTTAATTATAGGGGCGATCGACGGCCAATTTTCTTGTTCTTGAATTCTTAAAGTCTTCATTGAGTGGACTTTGCTAAATTTAAGGGAAATATCTTTTTGATATAAAAAGAATGCCAACAGCACAATGATGCTTCCATAAATATAACGGGTATATTTTCCTACTTCATTCGTCACATCATACAATGCTTGCCATTCCACTAAATCAATGTTGATAGTTTCCATATATTGAATTAGTGAAACAAGGGGCTCCCCTGGCCATAAAAAATCGACTAGTTTTGCCTGCCAGATGTTTAATTTAAAAAGTACAATCACAATCCAGCTATGGTTAAAATACCATACCATCATTGAAACAATGACAAGAAATACTGATATCCATAACGGGGCTGTTCCGTCATTATTATTCTGTCCTTGGCCAGCAGCTTGTCCCATATTTTCATGATTAAACAATTGGTGATGATTTTAGTATATACTGAATTTTAATGATTTAGGAAATAATAAGACTGAATTTACAATAAGATTTTTTGAACATGCTTAGAAAAACAAAGCTTTTGGTTTTTCCAAGTATAGTGGGTATAGTTGTTCCATAAAAACTCTATATTTTTTTGAAGAATTGCTTTATCTTTTAATAAAATCACAGGATTACCGAGTTTATCTTTCGGCTCATGCCCTGCTTCTACAGGAAAGATTAAGCTTTTTTCTACCCACACTGCCACATAACCCGCATTTAAAAATATAGGAGCGGCCTGTGCAGCACTTTGAGCATACGATTCTTTGCTGTAAATAGAACGGCTGACAAATTGTCGATGTAAAAGAGATATGACTCTCTCCCATGCTTCATGGGATTTTCCTTCTGAGGTATATATGTGAATGTATACCAGTTGCATTTTTTGCTCTTTTAAAGCTCTTTCAAGATCCTGATTTTTATCAGCCTGATTGATTTTATTGTTTTTCATTGTAATATGCGCTGATTCTGCAAGCTCATCACTTAGTTTCTGAAGTCTGGCATGGATAATTTTCAAATAATTCGATTGTTGCCAACGTTCATCAGCAAGCATCTGCTCATAAATTAGATGAAACTCTTCGATATTTTGCTGCAAATTATCATCATCATCCATTATCTGCGCCCTAGTTGATGTTTAGGATGGGAAGGATGTTCTTCTAATAATTTTACTAATTTGGAATATAGGTGTTCGAAACGATTGAGGTATTTGTTTTCTAGGTCTTGAGATAAAGCCCCATGATTGTTTAATCTCCCAATAGTAAGGGTAGCCTTTTCAAACGCTAGAATGCAATCAAGAACAAGCGCTAAAGTACTTAGATCTAAAATATTTGTTTTTGTATCACTCGATTTTTCGGGATTATCAGCCATAATAAGCACCCTACAACATTAATTAAAAAATACTTAACATCTCGTTCTTAAATGATAGCACATATTCAAAAATTAATCATCAGTTGGCGCGCTGATATAAGTAAAAAAAAGGATTGCAAAAGGCTAGTCAAATACAGATTCTTTCAGTAGCTCATCAAGAGGAGTATAATCCGAAGATGGACTGGAATTGATCATCTCGCAAATCGTATCGGTGATAAATACCAAACGAATACTTAAAGGTGTAGCCTCATCAAAAATAACCTCCGCCCCCAATACACCCTGCTCCGCATCCTTAAATGAAATGCCTAGGCCATATCCAAGACATAATGAGCATAATTGATCTGCCCGACGCGCCAATCCAGGTAATAAACCGATCACAGAAAAAACATCCTCCAAACTGATCATTCTATCCAATAAATAAAACTTGGCGTTTAACTCTTTGGCAATCTCAACGAGACATTGAGAAATATCTTTATTCATTTAATACCACCAAGGTTGGGAAAAACGAACTGGCCCTGCAAAAAAAACTCGCATCCAGCGAAAAAAAACGGGCACACTAAATCCATAACGCTCTAAAATTGAAAAAAAAATGGTGCCAATAATAGCTATTATACCTGTCCATATCTGGATATGGACGATAAAAAGCAGTACGAAAAATACTGCACGAGCATCTAGTATGAAAAAACGTGGACTTCGAGCCGAGTCCCGCCAATGAGCTGTTGGGGAGAAACTTGCCATAAGGCACTCCTGTTTCCTAAATCTTTAAAACAGTATAGCGCAAACACTCATAATTAAAATAGAACCTTAAATATCATTTAGTTCAAAATAATCATCCAATTCTGTCTTAAGTCTGCGTTCAGCTAATAAATCTTCTAAACGGCGACGCGCATCTGATAAAGGGTCAGTTTTAAAGTCTTTATTCCAAGCATCGCCTTGGGCATCAGATTCAACCTCAATGACTTCCTCTGCGTTTGTAGCTACTTTTTCTTCATCTTCAAATAATTCAGTCACTTTTACTCCGGAAAAATGAATAATTAACACCTGTGTTTATAATTTACTTATCTATCAAATAAAAAAATAAAATTCAAGTTTTTTATGAAAAAATTTATATAAATCCTGATAAAACCAACATTGACAATGCCATTTAATACCGCAACACTGATAATGAGTCATTTAAAAAGTACTTCTTATGCTTACCCAAGCCGAAAAAAAAAGATTACGACATATCCTTTTAGATCACCGAAATGCACTGACGCCATCGCAAGTCAAACACGATTCGCAAAATATTTGTAAAAAAATCATCTCACAGCCGGTCTTTAAGAAAGCTAATCATATTGCGATATATATGAGCAAAGATAACGAAGTTGACGTTTCTTTTCTATTAAATTCACCACACTCAAGGCACAAACACTTTTATCTACCTGTCCTCAAAACCGATTGGACATTAGAATTTCACCCCTATAAATCAAATGATCCTTGTTATTTAAATATATGGAGGATACTTGAGCCCAATCAACAGCATCAATCAATCTACTCTCATAATCTTGATATGGTTATTTTGCCTATGGTGGGGTTTACGCCAGACGGACATCGTTTAGGAATGGGAAAAGGCTGTTACGATAAAAGTTTCAGCGCTAAGCCCATACCTTTTTTATTAGGGGTCGCTTTTGCCTTTCAAGAACTTGAACAAATTCCAGTAGAACCCCATGATCTAATCATGAACCTGATTATTACAGAAAAAAAACGATTCATCCTATCCTAAATTCTTGCTAAACTTAAAAAACAACTGCACTCAATTATGTTATCCCCATGAACCATTGGCTTATGAAATCAGAACCCGAAACCTATAGCATCGACGACTTAATAAAAGATGCTGATCAAACAACATGCTGGGATGGGGTTAGAAATTACCAAGCGAGGAATTTTATGCGGCAAATGGCGATCCATGATGGGGTATTTTTTTACCACTCCAATTGCAAAGTGCCAGGTATCGTTGGTATTGCAAAAATTAATAAAACCGCTTACCCTGATTTTACCGCCTGGGATTTGCACAATGATCACTATGATCCTAAAAGCACAAAGGATAACCCACGCTGGGATATGGTTAATATTCAATTTGTAGAAAAATTTAAGAAAATCATTCCATTAAAATCTTTATACCATCACGAGCAACTTCAAAATTTCCCATTAATTAGAAGGGGTAACCGGTTGTCTGTCATGCCAGTTTCTTTAATAGAATGGAATTTCATCATAAATCAGCTGTAACAATCGCTATAATGATGTTATTATTTTTAATAACCAATGTTTCTTCCTATGATTTATTATGCTTCCCATTGATGAAATAACCAAAAAAGTACTTGAAATTCTTCCAGTAAATGTTCAGTCGATTGAAGAAGAAATACGTCAAAAAATTAAACTTATTTTACAAGCAACACTTTCAAAATTAGACGTCGTCAGTCGTGAAGAATTTGACGTTCAGACGCAAGTGTTAGCCAAGACCCGTGCAAAAGTAGAGACTTTAGAGAAAAAAGTTCAAGCGTTTCTCAACAAGCATCAAAGCACATAGCTCTTATTGAACTTCACTCATCCATTGTTCTAAAATAATTGCTGCAGCAATACTATCGACTTTTCCATAAGTCAGTGCTTTGTAACCACCACGCTCAAATAAATCCTGCCTCGCCTCTTTCGTTGTCATTCTTTCATCGGCAAAATACACCGGTAAATCAAAACGTTTCAAAGATTGAGCAAAGGATTCTACAAAAGGGGTCACAGACAAAGGACCTCCATTAATAGCTAAAGGAAATCCCACAACCATACAGTTGGGACGCCACTCATCAAGAAGCTTTTTAAAGTGTTCCCAATCAGGCATGCCTTGTTTTGCGATAATAAAATCTAATGGCGTAGCAGTAAGGGTGATAAATTGCCCCACCGCAACACCAATTTTTCTTAATCCAAAATCAAAACCCAGACAACAACCTTGCTTATGCATGACCCGATGAACCAATAATATTTTCTAAATTTACACCCAATAAATGCCCCGCATACTCCCAGCGACTAGCAAAGGAGACATCGTATAATAATTCGCGATTAAAAGGGCAAACCAACCACAAATCATCCATAATTTCTTCTTCTAATTTTTTAGGATCCCAACCACTATATCCTAAAGCAATCACAACATGATCAGGGCCTTGATTGGCAGCCATTGCTTTTATGATATCATTTGAGGTGGTTAAGGTCACGTCACTATTAATAATTAAACTTGACCGCCAGTCCCCTTTAGGCCGATGCAGAACAAACCCTCTTTCTGGCTGAATAGGACCACCAAATAAAAGCGGCATATCTCTCTTTGCGGATAATGAACAATCAAGCGCTAAATGTTCACAAATATAACCCAAACCAAAGCTGGTAGGTCTATTAATAATTAACCCGACAGTCCCTTGCTCATGATGCTCACAAACAAAAATCATAGATCGCTCAAAAATAGTACTATTCAACTTTGGGGTGGCCACCAAAATAGTGCTAGATAAATTCATAATAGCCATTATTAACGCCATCTGCTTGATTATATCTTAAGTATAAGTCAAATTTTTATTTTTTTGAGAAAATTTCTATCGAATGATTGTTTTCCTAGCCATCTCTATATACATTAATAACGTAAAATTAATGTGAGTTACAAAAATGCGAAAACTATTATGGACCTTTATTTGTTTATCCTCACTGGCGTTTGCTGATCCTCCGACACCCAATGAAACCTCAACCAATATCGAAGCCTATCGAATGGCTTACGCAAATGCCGAAGCCTCAAAAAATCTTTTTGACATCACAGAGGCCTATCATATTTTCGATCAAACCAATTTAAGATTATCAACTCAAAATCTTGATATTCGAGAAATGAGCCATGCCATCAAATTATTTAAAAAATTAAATGAAAATGCTGCCGAATGCATTGAAAGCACCCAAAAACGCATTAACAATATTAACAGTCTCATCAAACTAACCACGCCAGCGATCGACACTGAGCAGATGAACAAACCCTCCCCGGTGAGTGCTGATCAAAGTTATTTACAAAAAGAACAAAATGAACTGACAAATCGTCAAGCGCAATGCCGATTATTTACTATCAAAGCCACTGAAGTCATCAGCAGATACCAATCCGTAGTTGCTGAAATTAAAAAAGTAGAAACTTTCAGTCAAAGTGCAACGGCCTGGGAGTACTTTCCAAAGCTTATTAGCTTATGGAAAGAGCAACGTCTTTTCAAGCACAGCATGAGCATTGATGAATTTCAATTTGAATGGAAACAATGGCTAGAACACGCTTTTCTTAGCTTAGTGTTCACCTTGTTTATTCTTTGGAACTTCACCCACAAAACCTACTTAAAAAAAATATTTAGCCTTAAAAATGATTATTTCACCTGGGGGAGTTGCTTATTTATTAGCCTATGGTGGCTATTTAATTGGTCTTGGTGCGAGATTCATGATATCCATAAAGCAAGTGATGAACACCTGTGTTACCTTTTTAAAATTTTATCCATCTTCTCTTCACTACTCTTTCTCAATACATTCGTATTTTCCATTAAACGAATCCGTGCTTTGTTTTATTGGTATGAATTAGATTTCTCTTATTTTTATAGTTTGGTCAATGCCATTATTTGCCTTAGCACAATCATGCACCTGGGCGAATGGTTTAAATTTCAATTACTCCCTGCTAAAACCGTCCTCCTGGTTGCGCAAAGTATTTTTTTATTTTTAACTATCTTCGTCAATATTTCATTTTTCTTTAGCTTCATTCGCAAGCACTTACATTATCAATGGATCAAAGGCCATCAGAAATCATTAAAGAACCTAGACCTCATATTCTGCTTATTCTGCTTGTTGTGTAATATTGTTGGTTATCATATTCTTGCTATGCGTTTAAACTACTCCAGCCTAACGATTATTGCCATTATCTTTGCCTCTGCCCTGATGATTCAAGCATTTCAAAAACTGTATGCTTTGACGCTTAGTGATCCTTTGTACAGTAAAATTAGATATATCTTTGGATATAAGGAAAACCAAAATTTACTTGAATTTCTGATGCTGAAATATTGTTTACAAGTTATCGTTATTTCTTACGGCCTTTACCTTATTGGTGAAAGCATGGGATTTGTTAGTTATTATGTCACCAAATTTTATCAACCTTTGATTGATGGCTTAGAACTTGGAAATTTTACAATTTATCCAGCACGCATTGTTTTGGGAGTAATTGTATTTAGTCTGCTGTTTCTTCTATGTCGATCCATCTCGACTTTAATCACTCGCTATCACCAATTTAACGATGAAGATGACACGCAAGTTGCAATAGCATCCATCATCAATTATGTCGGATTTGCTTTGGCCCTTGTTGCCGGACTTTTGATATCTGGATTTAATTTTACAGGTTTAGCTATTGTTGCCGGCGCCTTATCGGTGGGAATTGGATTAGGTTTACAAAGTATTGTCAATAACTTTGTTTCTGGCCTCATTCTTTTAATTGAAAAACCTTTAAAGCCCGGCGATAGAATTAATGTCGACGGGGTTGAGGGTGTTGTAAAAAAAATAAGGGTTCGTTCAACTCAACTCATTACCCCTGCTCGAGAAGATATTATTGTACCCAACTCCGATCTGGTCACCCGACGCGTAACCAACTACATGTATAGTGACAAGTATCTATCCATTTCTTGCATGGTCCCTGTCGCTTATGATTCAGATGTTGCTTTGGTTACTGAATTATTAATGCAAGCAGCCTGCGCGCATGATGAGGTAATAAAAACAGGGCGAAATAAACCGACGGTCCTGCTTAAATCATTTGGAGATTATGGCCTTAATTTTCAATTATCATGTTTGATTAAAGACGCAAATAAAAAATCCATCGTACAAAGTGATCTTAATTATTTCATTTTGCACTCATTCAAGGAAAATAAAATCGTAATTCCAATACCTCAGCAAAATTTATATTTACATGATGCATAAAAAAAGATTGTGTTGTTCTAAAATCCTTTTATAATTTAAACACCCTATAAGGAAGTCACAATGAAATCTGAGAAAAATTTTGAACAAGCAATCCTTGAGCTTGAAAATATAGTCACCATGCTTGAAAAAGGTGATTTACCTTTAGAAGGGACCTTAAAAAAATTTGAACAAGGCATGCATCTGGCTCAATTTTGTCAAAAGTCCCTCCAGGATGCTCAAAAAAAAGTGGAGCAACTTAAAAATGACAACAACCTCGACGTATAAAATAGAGGTCTTCTTTTCAGATGCACTTCATCAATATGATCAGTACTTAGAAGAGTATATTCATAAGCTTAAATTTCCTAACACCCTTTTGCTTCAAGCGGTGCAATATGTATTAATGACCCCAAGTAAAAAATTTAGAGCAAACTTGGTGTACGCCACTGGCGCCATTTATAATCTAGATCGAAAAATCCTAAACCCCATAGCACTCGCCATTGAAATGATTCATGCTTACTCGCTTGTTCATGATGACTTGCCCGCCATGGATAATGATGACTGGCGACGCGGTCGTCCCAGTTGCCACAAAGCCTTCGATGAAGCAACTGCTATATTAACAGGAAACACGCTGCATCATTTAGCATTCTCTTTATTATTAGACGTTTTACCTCAATATTTACAGCCCAATGACGCTATTTATATCGTTCAAACCATTCTTAAATATATTGGACCGGCGGGAATACTAAGTGGCCAGAGCATGGACCTGCAACTCCTACATCAACCAGGGTTAACACTTCAAACCCTTACAGAAATTCATCATCTTAAAACCAGTACACTGCTCCACGCAGTGGTTGAAAGTATATGGATAGCCGGCTATGGCATTGATGACGACAAGCAAAAACTCAATCAATTTGCCATGCATTTGGGGCTTGCTTATCAAATGCTTGATGATTATGGTGACAGGTATGTCACCGAAAGCTGGGGGAAAAATCAGTCATCCGATGCGATAAATCACAAAACCACTTATGTAAATTTTTACAATCAATCTGCATTAAAACAAGCAATAAAAGACCAATTTAATGAAGCCAAGCAAAATATTCAACATTTTTGCAACCATATGTATTTAAATCACCTGCTCATGCAATTGGTTGCCAAAATAAATTCCATCTAACCGAAAAAGGAGCATTTTATGATACTAAGTCAACCGTTGGTTTTAGCCGCAACCCTTCCTCACCTTATCAACACCTTTGGTGCCGCTTCAGTTATTCTGTCCCCTATTTTAAATATGCTTTTATTTGCTGCCGCCGTATATTTGGTTTTCCACATTTTTAATATTGCACAACAAAACAATTTATTTAGAAATGTTTTCGCAGCTATTGGCGTGCTAAGCACGTATATTTCTATTCAAGATATTTTGTCAAGAAGTAGCACAAGAGATTCCTTTCCACCGACGGTTCATCCTCACCACAACAATTCATCGCGCCGCACCTTTCATATGCGCAGCGATGAAACCTTCTTCTCTCCATCGTCTGAACGTTCTCACGATAGCAATCACCCAGGGCGTATGCATGGTCGCTGATAAAATTTCCATGGTTTTTTTAAAAAACAATTGACAATGATTAATAATCCCCTTAAAATTCGTCTTCTTAAGGGGTTATAGCTCAGCTGGGAGAGCGCTTGCATGGCATGCAAGAGGTCGGCGGTTCGATCCCGCCTAGCTCCACAAAAAACAGGTCCCCATCGTCTAGAGGCCTAGGACATCGCCCTTTCACGGCGGTAACAGGGGTTCGAATCCCCTTGGGGACGCCAGATTTGTTTTTTGTGTTTACTTTTTTATCCAGGTCCCCATCGTCTAGAGGCCTAGGACATCGCCCTTTCACGGCGGTAACAGGGGTTCGAATCCCCTTGGGGACGCCATTAGGCTTAGCTAAATAAATTATTTTCCCATTGTGCGGAAAATTTTTCAGCAAATAATTTTCCATGTAGCCGTATTGCAACGTCATCTGTTAAATTAGCTAAACAGTCACAAATAATTCTTTCCAAATCTCCTGTTTTTTTAACCATCAGCAATCTGCTGCGACTATAGCTATCTAACAAACGGTGCGGATTAGACTCTAAGGCATTAAATAAATTGATCAACACATTTTGACTACCAAACTCCTGAGAACGCGAAGGTGGCGAGTCGATGACATGATCAAAAACACAAGCGATTAAGAGATCCAATAGCCGTCTTGCTTGTGGTTTAAGTTGTGTTTGATACGCCAATAATGGCGAATTAAATTTCTCATTTTTATCGATATACACAGAAGTTACAAAATAATGGACCAGGGCACCAATGGTTTGTTTGCGAACGGCCGGATGACATGAAAATAAACCCTCTAGAATGCGTGAATAATTCAACTCAAAAATATCAGAAAACACTTCTTCAAAAATTGGCGTTTCCAAATGATGTCTTGAGATCAAACCTAAATGGATAGCATCCTCTAAATCATGCACACCATAAGCAATATCATCGGCAATATCCATCAGTGAACAATCTAAACTGTGATGTGCAGCCTCCCCTTGATGTTGGTATTGAAATGCATCGCGATCTTCTCTAGAAAAAGGCATTAGGATCCAATCGACCAATTCTTGATTAAAATCATAGTAGGATTTTACAGGAATCCATTTTTCTCGGTTTTGATGTTCGATCAAACGTGGCAACTCTAAGTCAGGCTTAGTCTGAAGCAGTGTTGAACGAGAGACCGGATACTTCAAAATACCTAATAAAGTTCTGCGGGCTAAATCCAAACCAAAAGGCTCATATGCAGTCTCAAGATTAGACACCAGATGAAGGGTCTGCGCATTGCTTTCAAAACCTCCATAGGAAGCCATCAGTGCATTTAAAGCACCTTCTCCACCATGGCCAAAGGGTGGGTGTCCAATATCATGCAATAAGCAGATGACATCAATTAAATCTTCTGATGGCAGATGCTCCTTTATCTCAGCGTTGTCTATAGAACAATGGAGATGTCGTACTAGACTAGTGCCAATGGAAGCTACTTCTAAAGAATGAGTGAGACGGGTACGATGAAAATTTCCAGCATGCCCCCCATAAATTTGAGTTTTTTGTTGTAACCGCCGAAAAGCAGCACTATGAATTACCCGCGTTCTATCACGCTCATAAGGTGTGCGAAAATCATTGGGGCCCCGTTGTCGTTGTTGTCCAGATAATCTTAAAGTCCACACAGCAATAATTCCTTCCATTTAAGCTCAAGTTTAATAAAATTTTGCGGCTAATTAAAATATACATCATAGATAGGATTGTATCATGAAACTTAAATTGGTCTCCATTTTGCCTGCATTAAGTATATTGGCCGCATGCACTAGCGTGAATGTTCCTAATTCAGAAACGAAAGAATGGATATATCCTGTTAAAAGCCCTTATGATCAAGAGTTATATGAAACTTACCATTCGGAAGCTAAGGAATTACCTAAGTTTGTGAAAACAGCCGAAGTTCCCCAACCCCAAGTGAGTGCTAAAAATGTAGATGTTGCTTGGGTAAAGCAACAAAATCCAACAGGAACCACGATTTTAATTGCGTCGAATGAACAACCATTGCCTGTAAGCATGTCGTTAATGGATACTCCCAAGGATCAACGCTCGGCTGCATTAAAATATGATCAGAACGGAAAACCTCACTATTCTGGTATCTATGGCAGTTATACCGATAAGGAATCAGCAGAGCTTGCCTTAAACAAACTTCCTGACAATTTAAAGAGCAATGCAAAAGTGGTTAATTGGAGCGATATGCAACAATTACATTATGAGTAACGAATATTTCAGTGCTGGATAATCTCTAAACTAAACTGAGCATCCATGATGGTTGGCTCTGCACTAGGTGTAATGGTCAGATGTGCTACTTTAAAGTCATACTGCTGCTGCATCGCCCAAAGCCATTGCATAAAAGATTGCTCCTCCACATGAGTCACTTGCGCCTTCAATTGACTATGATTAACCTCTTCCAACTGAATATCATGATATTGTGGCAACAGATCATGCCAATTCTTGCTTAAAATTCCCATGAACTCTGACACGTCCATGAAACGCGTTTGATGCTCCCAGCGGGCTGGCAGGGCTTTCAATACCTGAATCTGATGCAACTGCTTGGCCAAAGTTTCTTGTTGTATTTTTAATGGCCAAGACAGGCCGCACAACCACAACCACCATACAAGAATAAATACCAAGCCTACCGCAATGGAAAAAAGATGGGGTAAATGTTGTGGATTTATTTTTAACTGATTCATCAGAAGCTCCTTAAATCCAAATTGGCTTTGATACCATTTTGTTGAACCACGACTTGAGATTGTTCGACACGGATGTGAGATTGCATTAATTTTTTTTTGAACATTTGAAAAATACGCGTATCCGACGCTTCCACCACTAATTTTAAATGGTCTTGACTATAATCAAAATGCTTGACGACAATTCCGGGTAAATTAGACTTTTGTAAAGAGATAAAAAGCCCCCAGAATTTATTTTTCACCACTTGATGCCGTTGATAGGTCGCTAGTTTTAATTCTAAATCATCCGTCGCTTGCAGAGAAAACGACTGGATAATATGCTTATTATGCGTGTAATTGATTAGGTTTTTTACAAAAAAACCCATAAAAACCAGAATACTCAAAACCAATAAACCCATGGAAAATTTAATAAAAAGAGATTCTATATGCTTTTTTTGCATCCATTCTATATGCTGAAAAGATTTTGGACGCATACTGATATCGACCAATCCATGCGTTTTTAATCGATGAACCAACCATTCGGATACCGAGGTATGAATCGGATGATAAGGCATATCACTGATAGGTTGTTGACTATAAAATGTCGTCCCCTGCTGAAGCTCTAACCGTTGCGTTTGCACTAAAGACTTGGGTACAAAACCCTGGAAAATATCGCTATTGGCAATAGCATCCCCATTCTCTAAGCATATGATCTGGCTTGATTCCAATGCAAACCAATCCAATGTCACCCCCATTACAGGCACTTTATGACTTTGCCATTTGAGCAAAGACTGTTGAAAATGATGCCTATCAATTAAAACCACTGCATACTTTGAGGTGTTTTTTTTTTGTTCGTGGATTTGATAAAAACAATGTAAATGTGAAAACTCTTGCGTTAGTTGATCTTCTAAAACGGAGGCAATGGCAGGCAAAATATCTTTACGACTTACTTTTGGTAAGGAAACATGATAAATACTCGCGACTTGACTGGTCAGTATAAGCCAAATTTCATGCCCCTCTTGCACATACTGAAGAATCTCTGGCAACCCTATCGTGAGTAACTGCAGTTGGCCGTCATCCAACACCACTGGCCACTGCAAAAGATCCATTGACTGGGGCCAGTGTAAATCATCTTGAAATATATATAACATGCGAAGTACTAAACCTTGGATTGAATTGCACTGCCTAACAAATAAACCGCCAAACCATACAATGGGCTGGAGTTATAAGTTAAGATCACATAAAAATTGGGGTAGGCAATCCAATACTCATTGGCTTTTTGATGACTCATCATCATTTCAATCAATCCAGCCTGTGTAGGATTATTCCAAGTAAATTTTTCTGGTTGTATACCACAATGCGCCAAATACGTACGAGTATATAAAGGTTTTTTAGCATTCACATCTAAATCGCGACAATATTGAGACTTCACCACCGCCTTGGAGGCAATATTTTGATGCGGATTCCAGCCATGATGATTCAGATAGTTGGCCACACTGACAATAGCATCATCGGCATTGTTGATAATATCTGGCGCTGCCTTCCCTTTATAGGACACCGCCCAGCGACGATAACTACTAGGCATAAATTGACCTTGCCCCATAGCACCGGCATATGATCCAATCTGTGCAGAGGGATTTAGATGAAAATCTCGACACATTAGGAGATATTCACGCAATTCATAGGAAAAATAGGGGGCACGTTTTGGGTAATAAAAAGCTAAAGTAGCTAGCGCATCTAACACTTTAAAATTACCTTGTTGACGACCATAAGTGGTTTCAACACCTAAAACACTAACAATAATATTTGCAGGAACACCATATTTTTTTTCAGCAAACGCCAAAACTCCAGCATGCTTTTGCCAGAATTCAACGCCCTGATTGATACGTTGTGATGTTAAAAACAACGCTTGATATACATCCCAGGGCTTGCCCTCATAAGGGGTATTCATTTTCTCAACAATGATAGGTTGATAGTGAGCTTGGCTGAGAATATGTCGAACCTGCCATGTGGTAAAATGATCTTTTTTTACCATCTCATCAATAAAATGTTGCGCCTCTGGACGCGCTAATATTGAGTCTTGCGCATATACAGTGGGCACCAGTGTAAGGGCCACTAAAAAACCCATTAATCTCAACCACATGTTTTATTTCTCCTTGATTGTTCAGGCTCTAATTATCACATAGAAGAAACCTACCATCATCATATAATTTAGGTTTTTTGGGATAAGTCTTTTGTGAACCTATAAATTCAGTTAGAATAATGTTCAATTTTATTGTTGACGTATTAATATTTTGAAAACACTGTCTCATATACGAAATTTCTCAATTATAGCACACATTGATCATGGTAAATCCACCCTTGCCGATAGATTTATTCAGCACTGCGGCGGATTAACCGAACGTGAAATGTCGGCACAAGTTCTAGATTCGATGGATATTGAAAAAGAACGCGGTATTACTATTAAAGCGCAAAGCGTTTCTCTTCAATATCAATCCAAAGATGGCCAAACATATTTACTTAATTTCATTGATACACCAGGCCATGTGGACTTCAGTTATGAAGTCTCCCGATCATTAGCAGCCTGTGAAGGGGCCCTGTTGGTGGTTGATGCCGCACAGGGTGTAGAAGCACAAACCGTTGCCGTTTGTTACACCGCTATCGACCAAGGACTGGAAGTTTTGCCCATACTCAATAAGATTGATTTAAGTCAGGCAGAGCCTGAACGAGTGATTCAAGAAATTGAAGATATTATCGGCATTGATGCCCATGATGCCATTCGTGCCAGCGCTAAAATTGGCTTGGGTGTGGAAGAGGCCCTTGAAGCGATTGTTCAGCACATCCCTCCCCCTCAAGGTGATGTCGACGCCCCTTTGCAAGCCTTAATCATTGACTCTTGGTTCGACCCCTATCTTGGCGTGGTCTCTTTAGTGCGCGTGATGAACGGTCAGCTGCAAAAAGGGGATAAAATGCGTATTATGTCGACTGGTCGAAGCTATGATGTCGATCAAGTCGGTATCTTCACACCCAAGCGCACACCTAAAAACAAATTATGTGCCGGTGAAGTCGGCTATGTCATTGCCGGAATTAAAGAAATTTTGGGCGCTCCTGTAGGCGACACCTTAACGCTAGAAAAAAATCAAGCAGCGCAGTCTTTGCCTGGTTTTAAAAAAGTCAAACCCCAGGTGTATGCTGGCTTATTTACTATCAATGCCGATGATTTTGAGTCATTTAGAGAAGCTTTGGCAAAATTAAGCCTTAATGATGCCTCCTTGTTTTATGAGCCCGAGTCTTCAGAGGCCTTAGGATTTGGTTTTCGCTGTGGCTTTTTAGGCCTGCTGCATATGGAAATTATTCAAGAACGGTTAGAAAGAGAGTACCAACTTGATTTAATTTCAACAGCACCAACGGTAGTTTATCAAATTGAAACCACTAAAAATGAAGTTAAATTAGTGGACAACCCTGCACATTTACCACCAGTACAACAAATTCAACAGATGTATGAACCCATTGTCAGAGCCAATATTCTTGTGCCTCAAGATTACCTAGGCTCCGTCATTGGTCTATGTATTGAACGACGGGGTATTCAAGTGAATATGACCTATAGTGGGCGGCAAGTTGCGGTCACTTATGACATGCCGATGAATGAGGTGGTATCTGACTTCTTCGATCGCCTCAAATCCATCTCTCGAGGTTATGCATCACTCGATTATAATTTTATTCGCTTTGAACCGGCCGATTTGGTTAAAATGGATATTCTTATCAATGGTGATAAAGTCGATGCATTGGCAGTTATTCTTCATCGAAGTCATGCTCAGTATCGTGGACGCCAATTGGTTGAGAAACTAAGAGAGCTGATTCCCAGGCAAATGTTTGATATTGCTATTCAAGCAGCACTTGGCAGTCATGTCATCGCCCGACAGTCGGTAAAAGCCTTACGTAAAAACGTTACAGCAAAGTGCTATGGCGGGGATATCAGCCGTAAACGTAAATTATTAGAAAAACAAAAAGCCGGGAAAAAACGCATGAAACAGCTTGGGCATGTTGAGATCCCACAAGAAGCTTTCATGGCTGTATTTAAATCCGATAATAAAAATAAATGATAAGGTCAATACTATGAATTTTGCGTTATGTCTACTCATCGCCATTGTGATAAGCGGCTTAATCTGTTTAGCCGACCTTATTTGGCTTAAACAATATCGCCTGGCTGGAAAAGATCAACATTGGATCATCCGTGAATCCTACTCTTTCCTCCCCATCCTAATGATTGTCCTGGGATTGCGCTCCTTTCTTGTCGAGCCCTTTAGAATTCCTTCTCCCTCTTTAGAACCTACCTTAATGATAGGTGATTTTGTGGCCGTCAATAAGTATATTTATGGGATTAGACTTCCTGTGATTGAAAAGAAGATTCTTGCAATCAGTGAACCTAAACGCGGGGATATTGTGGTTTTTCGCTGGCCACCTAATCCTAAATTTGATTTCATCAAAAGAATTATTGGATTGCCAGGAGATAAAGTTGCCTATCACAATAAGCAATTGTTTATCAATGATAAGCCGGTGGCATTAAAACAAATACCATTAAGTTTTAATAAAAACAACGACAATATTCAAGAATTCATTGAAAACTTGCCTGGAGCTACCCACCATATTTTTCAAAGAAAAAATATCGACTCTTTTGATTTTGAAATTAATGTGCCCAACGATCATTATTTGGTGATGGGTGACAATCGAGATGATAGCGCAGATAGTCGTTATTGGGGATTTGTTCCAGACGCATTTTTAAGAGGCAAAGCCTTTGCGATTTGGATGAGCTGGGATGCAGAAAAATACAGAATTCGCTTCAACCGTATTGGCACAGTGATCCATTAAGATGCGACAACTTGCAGAGCTTCAACATAAGATTGGTTATCAGTTTCAAAATGAGGCCTTATTAAAACTGGCCTTAACCCACCGGAGTGCAGAGCCTATCCACAATGAACGTCTTGAGTTTATTGGCGATAGTATTGTGAACCTTATTGTTGGAGAAGCCTTGTTTCATGCACATCTCAGCGAACCTGAAGGAGAGCTCAGTCGCTGGAGAGCGGCTTTGGTGCAGAGAGAGACTTTGGCAGATTTGGCAACTGTTTTGGACCTACAAAAATTTATCATTGTTGGCCCTGGAGAGAAAAAGATGGGGGGACACGAGCGTCCGTCTACCCTTTCTAATACCTTGGAAGCTATTTTTGGTGCACTTTATTTTGATTCCGGCTTTGAAAAAACCAAAGAAATTATTTTAAATCTGTATGCTGATCGACTGAGTGTCAACCATATTCAAAATATTCAAAAAGATCCCAAAACCGTATTGCAAGAATGGCTGCAAGCTCGGCAATATCCATTGCCAACCTACGTGGTCATTGCCACCCATGGCCAAGATCATGACACCCTTTTTCAAATCTCTTGTGAGCTCTCTCCATTAAGTTTAAGAGCTGTTGGTGAAGGCTCTAGTAAAAGAAAAGCCGAGCAAGATGCGGCTAAGAATATGTTATTACTATTAAAATAGACAAAGCACTTGTAAAGGGACGACTCATCTCTTAAGATATTTTTATTTCTGAAATGAAATTATGCTTGTCATTGCTACACATAATGATGATAAATTCCGAGAGATCCAACAAATTTTATCTCCTATTGATTGTCAAAGTGCTAAGGATTTTCACATTGCATCTCCTGAAGAAACTGGCAGTACTTTTGTAGAAAATGCGCTTATCAAAGCCAGGGCATTTTCAATTGCGACTCAGTTGCCTTGTATTGCAGACGACTCTGGTTTAGTGGTCCCAGCGTTAGAAGGTAAGCCTGGCATCTATTCAGCTCGCTTTGCCGGATCTTTGGCATCCAGCGCTGACAATCGGAAATTACTTTTAGATATGATGTTAGATGTCCCTATCCACAAGCGGCACGCCTATTTTTATTGTGCTACAGTCTATATTGCCTATCCCGATGATCCGACTCCGCTTATTGCACTAGGCCAATGGAACGGTATCATATTAAATGAAGAGCGCGGACAAAATGGCTTTGGCTATGATTCATTGTTTTATTTGCCTCAACTTGATCGCACAGCAAGTCAGTTAAGCCCTGAAGAAAAAAACAAACTAAGCCATCGTGGCCAGGCTTTAAGCGCTCTTGTACATCAACTGAAAGCTGTTGTGTCATGATGTCACTCCCAGCATGCCTAGATGCAATCACCTCTACGCCAGCTTGGACCAATAAAAACCTTTATAGGGAAGCCTGTCATCTGCAAGCCCATGAACAATGGCCCAAAGCTGCCAACTTGTTTTATTATTTAAGCATCGTATACCCTGATTTACACCAAGCATCATTTAACCTAGGGATTTGCCAAATGCAATTAAAGTATTGGCAAGGTGCTGAGTATTCATTTTTGTCACTGGTCGACCCACAACAACCCAACCCTGATTTATTATGCAATCTAGCGATTGTCTATTGGCAAAGCCATCAATTTAAATCGGCCTTAAGGCTTTTTAAATTTATTCGTAAAAATTTTCCTCACCACTTATATACACTTGAAAATTTAGCTGCCTTTTATCTTCAATTTAACCGCCTGCCGCGAGCCATTCAAATTTATCAAGATATATTGCGCTTCAATCCCAAGTACACTGAAGTTCTCTTTAACCTCGCGACCTGTTTACAACAGCTTGGTATTTATGATGAGGCCATCATGCATTATCAAAGGATTTTACAAGTTCATCCACAATATTATGATGCACTCTATAATTTAGGATGCCTCTATTACACCCTAAAAGACTGTAAAGCAGCCCAATTTTACTGGCATCGTTGCTTGCAATTTAAGCCCCAACAAAAAAGCTTAAAATTCATGTATCAACAAGTAGCGTCTGGAGAGTTCGATTTAGTTAACCATCGTTTTTACATTCAAGATTTGTTCAACCATTACGCGGCATCTTATGACCAGCATATGCAATGCACCCTAGAATATCAACTACCAGGGTTCTTAAAAAAATATCTTGAAACAAACTTTCAACTCAAACAGTTTATAAAGACCTTAGACATCGGCTGCGGGACTGGGCTATGTGGCGAGGTGTTATCTTTGTATTCCCAGCAATTAATCGGAATTGACCTTGCTGAAAACATGATTAAACGAGCAAAAAAAACCGGCCACTATCAACAGCTTTATACCGATGATAGTATTCATTTTCTAGAACATATCCAAGAAGGATTTGATTTGGTGGTAGCCATGGATGTCACCCCTTATATTTATGACTTAAAGAAATGGCTAGAAAGCATTCAACCACACTTAAATCCAAAAGCAGACCTTATTTTTTCCATTGAGGTCAATACATCAGAATACGCAAAACTTGAAGCCACAGGTCGCATCAGCCACTCACCCCATTTAATCAATTTACTTTGCCAACAATTACAACTTTGTGTTATTCATGAAAAAGACGTTTTCACTCGCCTCCAGAATCAAATGCCAATTCTGGAGCGTGTGTATCATATAAGAAAAGCTTAGAAGGGCACATTCAATTGTGAATCGATATGCAACATTCTATCTTTAAATATTCCTTGAATCCTTTTTAATGCGGCCTCATCAGTGGCCTCAAATCTCGAGACCAAACATGGAGATGTATTTGAAGCACGAACCAAACCCCATCCATCAATAAATTCTAAGCGAATACCATCAATAGCCACGAGTTCAGCACCATCAGGCAAGGTCAGTTGTGCAATCTTATCCATAAAAGCAAACTTTTTATGCTCTTCAATTTCAATTTTAATCTCAGGCGTGGACAGAGGATTTTCAGGTAAGGTATCTAATAGTTGCTGCATATTGGAATAACGACTTAAAATTTCAAGCAATCGACATGCACTGTAAATACCATCATCAAAACCAAACCATCGGTCTTTAAAAAAGATATGTCCGCTCATTTCACCAGCCAATTCAGCGCACTTTTGCTTCATAATGGCTTTAACTAAAGAATGACCTGTAGGTGACATCACCGGACGGCCACCTTCTTGAGCTATCACCTCTTTTAATTGTTTTGAACATTTAACATCAAAAACAATAGTGGCATTAGGTTTTCGAGATATCACTTCTTTGGCAAAAAGCATCATCAAACGATCAGGCCATATAATTTCACCTTGTTGACTAACCACCCCCAATCTATCGGCATCACCATCAAAAGCAATCCCAAGATCCGCCTGATGCAAAGCCACAGCTTGCTGCAAAGTCACTAAATTTTCAGGAATAGTAGGATCAGGGTGATGTGCAGGGAAATTTCCATCTACCTCATCATATAAGCCAATGACGTCACAGTTTAAATCTTGGAATAGTATAGGTCCTACGACGGCACCAGCACCATGACCATAATCAATGACCACTTTTAAACGACGCTTTAATTGAATATCCTGCAAAATATACTGAATGTATGGCGTTAAAACATCAATAGATTTGCGCTTAGAATCCTCAGTGGCAACATTTTTCCCCACAGGTAATTGCTGAGTGATTGCTAAAATTTCTGAAATTTCCTGTTGCGCAAGAGTTTTACCTGCCAATACCATTTTTAAGCCATTATAGTTTTTAGGATTATGGCTTCCTGTCACCATTAAACCACTATCAATATCGGTAAAGTGCGTTCCAAAATACATTAAGGCCGTAGGCATCAACCCAAGTTCAATCACTTCAATGCCACAAGATTGCAAACCATAAGCCAAGGCTTGTGAGTAAGCCACACTGGTTAAGCGTCCATCCCATGCTAATAAGACCTGTGATTGATTTAATTTTTTCAACATCTGAGCCAGTGCTACCCCTAAGGTGAAATAGGTGTTTTCATTTAATTGGCTATCGACCAAACCACGAATATCGTAAGCTCTGAATATGGTTGGCTCACAAGGGACCATTTGATATTTTTTTTGCATTATAATCTTCCTGAACTTCCAAAACCGCTACCACTTCTTTCAGTCGACTGAAACATATCTACAAATTTAAATTGCGCGCGCACCACTGGTACAATGATCAACTGCGCAATTCGTTCTCCAGGTTGAATCTCATAAGCGATATGATGACGGTTCCAACATGAGACTTTGAGCTCACCTTGATAATCAGAATCGATAAGGCCAACCAAATTACCCAACACAATCCCATGCTTATGACCAAGTCCTGAACGTGGCAGCAACATGGCTGCATAGGACGGATCTGCCAAATAAATCGCAATGCCTGTCGATAATAACTCGACTTGACCAGGCTCTATCCTAATAGGTTTATCTGAGCAAACACGCAAATCCAATCCAGCTGACCCATCACTCGCATAAGTAGGGAAAGGAATTGAATCCCCAATTTTTGAATCCACTATTTTAACTTGAATAAATTGTTCCATCTATATCATCCTAATCTTGTAAAAACACCTTAAATATTTCAGTCAACCGAGCCGATAACTGAATTTTGCTCTGTTCTGGAAGCTCGAGCATAGCATCATTTGTAATGACAGTTAATGCTGAGTTTGCTTGCCCAAACACCCGCTGGTGGCCGACAATATTTGCAATAATCATATCTGCTTTTTGCTGCAATTTCTGTTGCGCATACACCACAAGGTTATCTGTCTCTGCCGCAAAACCAATCACTTTATTAGCAATCCTGCTTTTTTTAACTTCGCTCAGTATATCTGGGGCCGCAATCAATTCCAAATTTAAAGCTAAGCCGGCGTTCTTTTTAATTTTCTGCGTTTGCGGCTTCGCTATCAAAAAATCACATACGGCAGCCACCCCAATAAAACAATCACCCTCTTTTAAACATGCAAATACTTCATCCCGCATTTGTTGTGCTGTTTCTACCTGAATGCACGTGACATCAGGTGGGCAAGATAAGTGTGTAGGACCGGCAATTAAGGTAACTTCCGCCCCCGCAAATGCCAAAACTTCTGCAAGTGAAAATCCCATTAAACCTGAGCTTTGATTACTAATATAGCGTACAGGATCAATCGGTTCACGCGTGGGACCTGCTGTAATAACAAATGATTGTCCCTGCAATGATTGATAGGTTGGATAGACATCTAAGGCATTGAGAATATATTCAGGTTCACGCATTCGCCCAAAACCCACATCACCACAAGCCTGAGGTCCGGCATCAGGCCCTATAAAAATGATGCCCCTTTGTTTTAAACATTCATAATTGGCTTGTGTTGCCACATTCTGCCACATATTGACGTTCATGGCCGGACACACCAAAATCGGTTTTTGCGCCATCATACAGACCAGAGACAATAAGTCATCCCCAAACCCATGTGCAAGTTTGGCCATAAAATTTGCCGTGGCTGGTGCTACCAGTATTAAATCAGCCCAACGACTTAAATCAATATGCGCCATAGAACGTTCAAAAGAGCAGTCATTGGTATCAATCCACACAGGAAATCCCGTCACTGCCTGAAATGTTTGCGCGCCGATAAAATCTTGGGCAGTAACGGTCATAACCACTTGAACCTGGGCTCCAGATTGCTGCAAACTACGCGCCAGTTCAACAGCCTTATATGCGGCAACACCACCGCAAACACCTAAAATAATTTTTTTACCTAAAAATCTTTGCATTGATATACGCAAGCCTATCCAAATAAGAGTCGATTTTAACATTCTGCTCAGCAGAATGGAAATTATTCGAAAGATGTGTTTTATTTAACCTTTATTTGAGGAAGTTTTCACTTTCAGTTATACTAGAAAAACCTAAACAATGGAGCAAGTCGTGGCACGTGGAATCAATAAAGTAATATTAATCGGAAATGTAGGTGGAGATCCTGAGGTGCGTTATATGCCCAATGGTAATGCTGTAACCACCATTTCTATTGCAACATCAGAAACCTGGAAAGACAAACAAACAGGTGAAAAACAAGATCGTACTGAATGGCATCGTGTGGTTTTTTTCAATCGACTCGCTGAAATCACTGGCGAATATGCCAAAAAAGGCACGAAAATGTTTATTGAGGGAAGTCTAAGAACTCGCAAATGGCAAGATCAACAAGGACAAGATCGTTACACCACTGAAATTGTTGGCAACGAAATGCAATTACTGGATAGTCGTGGCGGTATGAGTCAAGATGACATGCCGCAAACATCTGCAGCGCCATCGCGTCAAGCATCAGCAAGACCTCAACAAGCACAGCCAATGCAGGCTACTGCAGAAAATCCTCATGAAGGATTTGAGCTATTAGATGATGATATCCCATTCTGATTTTCAATAAAATAAAAACGTAAAGTTATTCACAATAAGAAACAAATAAAAGCTCTTTAATACAAAGAGTTAATCTTAAATAAAGCCATTAATTTCTGTAAAGTTATTAGTGGCTTTTTTATTTTCTTACAAAAACAAAACTTAAAAATAATTTATAAAATTATTTTGACAATATAGAAGTTAGGTTCTGTCGCAAAAACTTTTAAAATCTAAAAACGACTATTCTCCGGGCGAGCTTAGGCAGTCAGGGTATTGAATTGCTCAAAGATTGTCATATTGTCGGAATTCTGATGTTGATTTTTTCGTAACATATGATGGAGTTCAACACCTGATAAAGTTGCTTGTGCGGAGTGAAACGCCTTAAATCCCTTCATTGGCTTGGTGATTTTTTTAATAAATCGATGGTCTTGTTCAATAATATTATTGAGGTATTTTATCTGCCTCACGGTTAATTGAACGAACATAAAACCCAGCAAACACAACAATGCAAGCTTCAAATTAATCGTATCAATCCCAGCTTTATTTGCGCCGCTCTTGTCGATGGTTACCTTTTCTGG